>Ga0116168_1000274_pt1 | contig 53871 bp, 48 predicted proteins | sample AD_UKC129_MetaG_FD_89795 | JGI IMG/M metagenome (GOLD analysis project Ga0116168, IMG submission 89795) | Active sludge microbial communities of municipal wastewater-treating anaerobic digesters from Canada - AD_UKC129_MetaG | ecosystem: Engineered > Bioreactor > Anaerobic > Digestate | place... | reverse complement strand
GCTTAAGGTAAGCGGTTTGGCAGAGGGTGCCCCCGATATCCACTTCCTCTCCCAGGAGGGCCTGGGAGAATCGTTCTTCTTCTTTTTTCAACAGGCGCACCGGGTCCACCAGGAAGCTTTCCAATCCCTGCAGCTTAAGGGCTTCCGCCGTCTCCCAATCCTCGGAACCGCTCTTCCGCAAAAAAAGCGTTTCGCCCTTTAGAGAGGCCTCCAGTTCATACTCGGGAAGCAGACCCGTCAGCCGGGAACCCCCCTCCCACTTTCCCTGGAATTGAAGGCGGTAGCCCGAACCTTTTTCCTCAATGATCAAATCATACTCTCTGTCCGCTTCTTCCAGGCCGGCTAAGGCCTGCTCAAGAAGCTCCTGGGCCAGGGAAGGAGGTCCCGGCTCCAGGTAAAAGAAAGCCAGCATGGCCGCCGTCAGCAGAAGGGCCGCCCCTCCCATAACCAATAAAGGCAGCGCCGGCTGATACCGGTACCGGTAAACCCTGCGCACGAAAAAAATCTCCCCTTCTGGTTTATGCCACCGGCAATTAAATATATATGGGGAGAAGGGATAATATATGTCTTTTCTGTCTTCAGCAGACTGAGGGGAATATAGAACTCGGTAGATACAGATCCCGGTGCCGGGAGAAGGGGAAAATCCGCTCCTATGCCTCCGGCCCGGCGGCCTAGCCTTCCCGCCCCTGTCCCTTGATTACCGCCAGGGGCAGGAGGCGAGCCACCTTGCGGGTTATGCCGATCTCCGCAAAGGTGTCCACCACGGCCTCGATATCCTTGTAGGCCTGGGGGGCCTCATCCAGGAGCGACTTGTAATCGCCCCCCGGCAGAAAGATCCCGGAAAGGGCTTCTTTCAACTCTCGGGTTTCAATTTCCCGCCGGGCTGCCCTCCTGGACATGACCCTCCCGGCGCCATGGTTGACGGAGTAGAAGGTCTGCTCCAGCTTCTCCCCCGCCACCAGCACGTACGAGGCGGTTCCCATGGTGCCGGGAATTAAAATCGGGTGCCCCGTGTCGCGAAAGACTAAGGGGTTGCCGGGATGGCCTTTCGGCAGGGCCCTGGTGGCCCCCTTCCGGTGCACCAGCAGCCTTTTCCCGTAAACCGTCTCCCAGCGGGCCACATTGTGGGTCATATCGTAGAGGAGAGAGAGATCGTAATCCCGGTCGCCGCCGCCCAGGACTCGGGCGAAAGCTTTGCGCAAGTCGTCGGTGATCCACTGGCGATTGCAGAAGGCAAAATTTACCGCGCAGGCCATGGCCGCGTGGTAGCGGCGCCCTGTTTCGGAGTCGATGGGCACCGCCGCCAGACCGGGAGCGGGGATGGAGAGCTTGAGCCTGGCCGCCTCCTTTAGCATCACCGCGGAGTAGTCGGTGCAGATCTGATGTCCGAAACCCCGGCTGCCGGTATGGATCAGTACCGTCAGCAGGTCCTTCTCCAGGCCGAAGGCGGAGGCCAGGCCGCTGTCGAAGACCTCTTCCACGTAGTCGATTTCGATAAAATGATTCCCGCCTCCGATAGTGGAGAGCTGGTCGCCCCGGCTGACGGCGGTCTGGCTCGCCGCCTCCAAATCGGCTCCGGGCATAAAGCCGCCCTCTTCAATATAATCCAGGTCCTCGGGCCTCCCAAAGCCCAGTTCCAGGAGAAAGGGGACGCCTCGCTCCACAAACTGGCGAAAATGTTGGCGCACCAGCTTGCCATGCCTGCTCTTCTGGCCCACCCCGGCGGGGATCGTGCGCAGGATCTCCGTGGCCAGCTCTTTCAGGCGGGCCTCATCCAAGTTCCGGCAGTCCAGGTTGGTCTTTAAGAGGCGCACGCCGCAGTTGATATCCATGCCTACAGCCCCGGCGGAGATCAGCCCCTCTCCGGCCTCCATGGCCATAACACCCCCGATGGGCAGTCCAAAGCCGGCATGGATATCGGGCATCCCAACCACCGGCCCGTATACCCCGCGCAAAGAAGCGGCATCCATTAGCTGCTTCAGGGCATCCTCCTCCACCTTGAAATGGCGGTAGAGTTCATCGTTTAGATATACCCGCGCCTCCACCAGCATGCTTCCTCGCTTGGGAAGGCGATAGCAGTTCTGTCCCACTCTTTCCAGGCTGCTCATCTTCTTCTCCCTATCCTTTGATGGTCATTCCTGACCATAGCTTTTCCAGTTCCGGGATCAGTTCGTAGCTGGTTAAATCATATTTAACGGGGGTGATGGAGATATGGTGTTCCTGGATGGCTCTGACATCCGATTCCTCATGTTCCTTTTCGTCTTCCAACTCCCCGGCCAGCCAGTAGTAGCGCCTCCCCCGGGGATCCACTCGCTCTTCAAATGTATTCCGGTAGCGCCGCCGGCCCAGGCGGGTCACCCGCACCCCCCGGGGCTCTCCCTTGCTGCGGGGGGGGATATTGATATTCAGCAGGGTATGGGGGGGGAAGGAGTAGTCCAGGAACTGGGGGAGCAACTGCTTCACCACCTCGGCCGCGTAGAAGAAATCCTCCGTGCATCCTTCGGTGAGGGAAACGGCGATGGCCGGCACGCCCAAAATGATGCCTTCCACGGCGGCGGAAACTGTTCCCGAGTAAATAACATCGTTACCCAGGTTGCTGCCCCGGTTGATTCCCGCAATCACCATGCGGGGCGGACGGGGCAGGAGAGCCTCAATAGCCAGCTTGACGCAATCGGAAGGGGTGCCGTTCACGGCCCATCCCTGCAGTTCCGGGTTATGCAGAAAACGCTGCTTTTCCACCATTAAGGGGCGGTGCATGGTAATGGCATGGCCCACGGCGCTCCGCTCGTGGTCGGGGGCCACGATGGTCAATCTGTACTCCCGGTTTTGAAAAAGGACCTGGCAGAGAATCTGGATCCCTTCGGCATGGATTCCGTCGTCGTTGGTTACCAGCAGGTCGATGGGCATGTTCAAACCCCCTGCGGGCTTCCCCCCGTCAGCCTGGCAGCACAGCGGGAAGCCTCGTAAATGATTCTCTCTTCGTCAAGGCGGGTCAACTCCCCGCCTTCCAGCAAAATTTCACCGTCCACCATCACCAGTTGCACATCGGCGGCGGAAGCGGAGTAAACCAGATGGGCCACAGGATCATGGAGGGGGCTCAGGTGCGGCGCCACTTTGCGAATGCCCACCAGGTCCGCCTTGTAACCGGGGCGCAGCTGCCCCACCTGCTCCAGGGAGAGAACCTCCGCCCCGTAGACGGTGGCCATTTTCAAAGCCGTCATGGCGGGAACCAGGGTGGGGTCCATCTCCAGCCCCTTGGCCAGCAGGGCGGCCAGGCGCATCTCCTCCCAGAGGTCCAGGTTATTGTTGCTGGCGGCCCCGTCGGTGCCCAGCCCCACCTTCACCCCGGCTTCCAGGAGATGCTTCAGGGGCGCCACCCCGCTGCCCAGCTTTAGATTGCTGCCCGGATTGTGGGCTACCCCCACCTTCCTCTCCGCCAGGATCCTGATATCCTCCGCCTCCAGGTGGACGCAATGGGCGGCCACCACCCGGTGCCGGAAGAGGCCCTCCCTCTCCATGAGCTGGACGGGCGTCAGGGCATACCGGGCCCGGCACTCCTCCACCTCCCCGGCGGTCTCGGCCAGGTGAATCTGCAAAGGCCTGCCGGTGCGCTCCGCCGCTTCGATAACCTTCTTCAAAAATTCCGGGGGGCAGGTGTAGGGCGCATGAGGGCCCAGGTTAACGTTAATTCTCCCGTTTTCCCTGCCGTGCCAGTCCTCAATCAATTTTTCCCCTTCTTTGAGGGCGTCGCCGGCGCCTTCACCCAGGCCGATCAAGCCCCGGGACAGCACTGCCCGGATCCCGGCCTCGGCCGCCGCTTCGGCAGCCTTGTCCATGAAGAAGTACATATCGGTAAAGGTGGTGGTACCGCCCCGGATCATCTCGACAATGCTGAGCAAAGTGCCCCAGTAGACATCTTCCGCCTGAAGCCGCGCTTCCAGCGGCCAGATCTTTCCCTCCAGCCACTCTTTCAGCGGGAGATCATCGGCATAGCCGCGGAAAAGGGACATGGCGGCATGCCCGTGGGTATTAATCAGCCCGGGTAAGACAACCAGGCTGCGGCCATCAATAACCCGCCGGCACTCCCCCGGATCCAGTTTCCCGGGCTCATCGCAAACTTCTTCGATCCGGTCCCCCCGGATCAGCAGGTCCCCGGCAAAGTAGTCGGGCCTGCGGTCATCCATGGTGACCAGGATCGCCCCCCGGATCAGCGTTTTATCCATCTCCAGCGCCTCCCAACATGGCAGATACTCTTTTTTATTTTCTCGGCATGGGTGGTACAGATTGTCCCAAAGCGAAAAATTTGCGCCGGTTGCCCGGCCGATGCGGCCATAGGAGCCGGCTTTAATGTTTTAAGGTCTTTAACCTTAAGTCTTTTAAGTTGAGATTGTCGCAATCACCCGTTTCCCCAAGATACGGGGGGCCAGGGCGGCATTTCTCTCCACAACAATTTATTCCACCATCTATTTTATGCTCACTGAACGATCCTTTCAGCAAGAAGCGGGCTGCCCTTTACCTTATTCTTTCTTATTCAGCTTCCGGCCAGTAGCGCCCCGGCAAGGAGCAGCGGCAGGAGCGCACGGCGGAGATCTCCTCCACGGCGGCCATTAGAAGCCGGTTCAGTTCTTCCCTACTCTCTTCCATCATCTCCAGAACTTCCTCATGCGTCAACATCTTTTCGGAAATTCCGGCTCCGTAATTGGTCACCAGGGCCAGGGCGGCATAGCAAAGCCCCGCCTCCCGGGCCAGGACCACTTCCGGGACGTTGGTCATCCCCACCACGTCTCCACCCAGGCGGTTAAAAGCCTTGATCTCCGCCGGGGTTTCAAAGCGAGGACCTTCCGTGCAAACATAGCAGCCGCCGTCCAGCAGCGGGCGCCGGATTTGCTCTCCGGCCCGCAGCAGCGCCCTGCGCAGCTCGGGACAGTACGGTTCGGTGAAGTCCACGTGGACCACCCGGCCGTCGCTGCCGTCATAGAAGGTGACGGGCCGGCTTTTCGTAAAATCGATAAACTGATCGATGACTACCCAGCTGCCGGGGAGGATGTGCCGGTGCAGTGAGCCTACGGCCGCCGTAGACAGGACCGCCTCCACGCCCAGTTTCTTTAACGCAGCGATATTGGCCCGGTAATTGACCAGGTGGGGCGGCTTGGTATGCCCCGTGCCGTGCCGGGCCAGAAAGTATATCTCGCGGTCACCGGTTTTGCCGCGCTGCAGCTGGGCTTTGCCGTATCTTGTTTCCACCACCAGTTCTTCGGTCTCGCCGGCGATGGAATAGGTGTAAATTCCGCTGCCGCCGATTAACGCAATTTTCAGATCAGGCACCGCTCCTCCTCCTTCTTCTGGGCAAGGCATTTTCCTAAAACTTCGTTAATGCGGGGATAAATTCCTTCCCCGGGCCGTCCTGGTCATCCCTTTACATCCAGCAACTGGCGGGTTGTATTGAAGTATTCGTTGGCCCTCTCCGTTTCTCCCAGAAGCCGGTATACAAAACCCAGCTCAAAGGTAATAATCGGTTCCCGGGGGTTGTGCCGGTAAGCCCGCTCCAGAGCCTGGGCCGCCTCCTTGTAGCGGCCCAGGTATCCCAGCGCCCGCCCCAGGTACAGCTCCACTTCCCAGTCCCCGGGAAAGAGCTCCTCCGCCTTTTTGAAGGCCTCCACGCACTCCTGGTATCTTTTTAAATTATAAAGGGTGGAGGCCCGGTTGAACCAGGCCTCCCGCAGATTGGGATCGGCCTCGTTGGCCTTGATGAAATATTGCAGGGCCTGTTCCGGCTGCTCTTTCTTCACCATCAGTATGCCCAGGGTATTAAGCGCCAGCGCCTGCACGAAGCGGTTCTTGTCCAGGGCCAGCACCAGTTTCAACTCTCTAAAGGCCTCCTCGACCTGCCCCAGTTGGGCACTGGAGAGCCCCAGGCAGAAATGTCCCAGGATGAGATCCGGTTCCTCTTCCACCACCTTTTTAAATTCCCCCACGGCTTCTTTCAGCATGGCCAGTTCCCAGAAGCCCAGACCGCGCCGAAAAGAGCTTATGGCCACCTCGCTTTTTATCTCTTCGGGCCGGGATTCTTCTTTCTGGGGCTCCTCCCCCTTCTCCTGCGGCTTCTCCCCGGTCACCATTTCCTCCCAGTATTCCGGCGTGCCCATAAATCCTTCCGGCAGCGTATCCGGCAGGGACAGCCCGTAGCGCTCCTGAATTTCGTTCACTCTCTCTTCGAAGCGGAGCCAGTACTGCACGCATTTGTCCATGGTTTTCCGGAGACTTAAAAGGGTATTGATTAGTTCTTCTTTCTCGGCTTCGCTCTTCTCCCCGGAGAGCTCTTTTTCTATATCGTCCAGGGCTTCAAAGATGGCGGTAAAGGTGGAAAACATGGTTTTTTACCTCCTGCTTCCGGCATCAGTTGATTGTTCTGGGGTGCCCTTATCCAAGGCGCAAACTATTTTGGTGCGATGATTAATGCGCTGTACTATTAATTGCCTTCCTAAGCTTTTGTTATTCCATGAGCGGCGGCCTTGGATTAGGAAGCAGTAAAGTTAATTCCTTCGGGACCCCCAGAGAGACTATCGTCGAAGTCATTTTTATGTTCACCCCTATTGTTTTTGGCTTAATAAATAGAAATGCACTCACCTTTTGGCAAGTGCATAGGTCCATTCAAAAGGATTATTGATTTTTCAATTACTCTATGGCCTATCCAGTTAATTTTTTGGCTTCAGCCAGGGTCATCTACCCTGGCCCCCTGGGCTCATAGTCTCGTGGAGACGGCTATTGTGCTTCCATGTCAACTCGTTGATTTTATTTTCATTGTCTCGAGCAAGCCGTTAAGCTTATCAATGGAACCCCTATCCCTGTGCAGGATTTCGCCTGCTATATCCCTGGATTTATCATCCAGGTCGCCCCTCAACACTTTTTCAGCCATGTTAACGCCCTGGGTTTCCCCCTCTACAGCTTTTCTTATAATTTCAGCAGTATCGGCATCAGAACCCAAATCCATATTAATTTTAAATTCCGCCATGGTTCCTTTCATGCCGAGATTCTCTCTTGGCCGACCGCCTATTTCTTGAATATAGGAGGCCAGTTTGCCGATATTATCGCGATGCTGCTTCTGCACTTCTTTAAAAACTTGCTTTACCTTTTCATCCTCCAGCTTGGCGATAAAGTTATTGAAACTCTCCACGGCCATGTATTCTCCCTGCAAAAGCTGGTTAAGCGCCTCAATTGTTTTTTTATCCGCTTCATTATAGGTCACTTTGTAATCTCCTTTGCGTTGGATTCTTGCTGCCCCCTGCATCCCTATTTTCCCTCCGGTCCGGAGAAAGATGCAATTTACCCAAGGTGTGTTGACGCAGAAAAACAAATACGCTATACTATAAATTGCTTTACCAAGCTTGAGTTAGGAGGCCGACGTAGCTCAACGGTAGAGCAGCTGATTTGTAATCAGCCGGTTGGGGGTTCGAGTCCCTTCGTCGGCTCCAAATGAAGACAAGGAGAGGTACCCAAGCTGGCCAAAGGGGGCAGACTGTAAATCTGCTGGCGTTGCCTTCACTGGTTCGAATCCAGTCCTCTCCACCATTCACGGGCCATTAGCTCAGTTGGCAGAGCACCTGACTTTTAATCAGGGTGTCCCAGGTTCGAATCCTGGATGGCTCACCAGAAACCCCGGAAGATTAAGGCTTCCGGGGTTTTTTCTTTCTGCTCCTCTTTCAATGCAGAAATCCGCTTGGTTCTATTTCTTTATTTCCATCATTTATATAATTGACCAGGTAAGGTTTTGCCAGGTATTTGCAGCCTGCTTGTTTGGCCGTTCGACGGATAACACCTGTATTTGCAACTGTTTTCTTCTTTATAATGAGAGGATTAAATTAACATGCTATCGAAGTAGATTGTAATTCGACAAAGCAACAGGAAGCATAAGCATGGAGCCTTTAAGAAGATTTGTGCAAAACAAGTGGCCCCTGTTCGGGGCGGTCCTCGGCCTGGCCAATTTCAGCCTGGTTGTTCTGGCCAAATTCCTCTTTTCGCTGCCCATAGCTTTAAATTTTAAAACGACTATATTGCTGCTGGCTTTATTCCTGCTTTGCGGAGAGTTGATCGCTTTGCTGGGGCACTACAACCTCAAGGCGATGCTCATATTTAGCACCGCGTCCATGTTCATCGGCTCCCTGGTATTGATTCTAATTGCCGGCACCGTTTCCACGGTGGGGCAGATTTTTGTTCTCTACACGGGTATCATCTACATGCTGGCAATCACCTTTGCCGGATTCCTATTGGGCCTGGTAGTGGAGACCATTAACCGCCTGATCAAGCGCAGCTAAGCTCTTCCCGCTTGCCTCTTCTCTCAAGAAACAAACCTTCCGCGTAAATCTATCCTGCTCAGCATGATATAGCTTCTCTTGCTATTTAAACAGGGCCGCCAGGCTCTCCGTATAGGGAGGGCGGCAAATCCCCTTTTCCGTTACAATGGCCGTGATCAGGGAATGATCCGTTACATCGAAAGCCGGATTGTAGCATTTAACCTCCCGAGGGGCCACCGGCCGGCTGAAATACTTCTCCTTTATCTCTTCCGGCGCCCGCAGCTCAATTTTTATGTCGCTCCCCGTTTTGCAGTCGAGGTCGATGCTGGAGGTGGGCCCGAGAACATAAAAGGGAATGTTGTAGTACCAGGCCAGGATCGCCAGGCCGCTGGTGCCGATTTTATTGGCCACATCGCCGTTGGCGGCGACTCTATCGCAGCCTACGAAACAAGCCTGGATCCAGCCGTTTTTCATAACCATGCTGGCCATGTTATCGCAGATAAGGGTAACATCTACGCCGGCCCGGTTAAGTTCGAAAGCGGTCAAGCGGCTTCCCTGCAAGAGGGGGCGGGTCTCGTCGACAAACACCCGGAATTCCAGGCCCCGCTCCTTCCCCAGGATGATGGGCCCCAGGGCCGTCCCGTAGCGAGAAGTGGCCAGGGGTCCAGCGTTGCAGTGAGTAAGCACGCCGTCCCCTTCTTTAATCAGCGTCAGCCCGTATTCCGAGATGGAGCGGCACATGGCGATATCCTCCTGGTGAATGAGGCGGCTTTCCTCTTCCAGCAATTCCAGAATTTCCGGGATCTCTTTTTCCCTATTGCGGAGCACAACGCCCTCCATTCTCCTCAAAGCCCAGCTTAAATTTACCGCCGTCGGCCTGGAAGATTCGATGTACTCCACCAGCCGGCGAAATTCCCGGTAAAATTCATCATAACTGGAGGCCTTAATCTGCCGGGCAAGGCAGTAAATGCCGTAAGCGGCACAGATCCCGATGGCGGGGGCGCCCCTTACCTTAAGTTCAAATATGGCCTCGTATAATTCCCGGGCGGTGGAAATCGTCAAGTAGACCAGGTCATTGGGGAGCCTGGTCTGGTCGATGATGACAACACTTTTCTTGTCTTCGCTTAGCTTTACACTTTCCAGTTGGTGGTTCATTTTAATCCCCCGTGCAATTTTTTTCATTGTGCAGTTGACTGCACGACCGCTGCTCTCAGGCTGCCTCCTATTCTTTAGTCTTTGTCTTTACAGCCCGAGTTCCTTCTATAAGTATACAAATATTGCGCTGCCGGCCAAGAATTTGTTTGTTTTCGTGCTTTTTTGCTTATACGGGATGATGATCCTCCTGTTCTTGACCGCCATTTTGTTGTATTATAATATATAGAACATAAGTTCGATATTGGGGGGGCGGTTGTGATGGTGCCGGACCGCAGCAAGTTAATTTTCCTGGCCGACATGGAATCCTTCTACGCCAGCGTGGAGACCTCCCTCAACCCCGCCTGGCGGGGAAAGCCGGTGGTGGTCTGCGGCGACCCGGAGCGCCGGCGCGGCATCGTCCTGGCCGCCAGCAAAGAGGCCAAGGCTTACGGCATCAAAACGGGCTTTCTGGCCGGGGAGTACCGCCGCCTCTGTCCCGAGGTCATCCTGGTCAAACCCCGCATGCATACCTATCTCCAGTTCTCCCTCCGGATCATGGAGATCTTCCGCCAGTTCAGCGACCGGGTTCTCCCCTACTCCATCGACGAACTCTTCCTGGATATGACCGGCTGCGAAAAGCTCTTCGGCCCTCCCCAGGAGATGGCCCGGGAGATGATCAGGCGGGTCTGGGAGGAAACAGGCATCCGCTGCCGCATCGGGATCGGGGAAAATCCCCTTCAGGCCAAGATGGCCTGCGACTGTTTCGCCAAGAAATCCTCCGAGGGCATCTTTGCCCTGAACCACGAAAACTACGCCTTCTACACCTGGCCCCTCCCCGTCTCCTCCCTTTTCGGGGTCGGCTCCCGCATGGAGCGCCATTTTCAGCGCATGGCGATACGGACCATCGGCCACCTGGCCCGCTTGCCCCGGGAAAGCCTGCGCCGGCGCTGGGGAGTCAACGGGGAGATCCTGTGGCTGAACGCCCACGGCATCGACTACTCCACCATCTCTCCCGCCACCGCCTCCGAGGAGCAAAAAGGGGTGAGCCACAACATGACCCTGCCCCGGGACTATGTCAAAGAATCGGAGATTAAAGTGGTCCTGCTGGAACTGTGCGAGGAGGTCTGCTTCCGGGCCCGGGCTTTGGGAAAGATGGGGAGAACGGTAAGCGTATACTGCCGGGGGGCGGACTTCCGGCACTCCTCGGGCTTCCTCCGCCAGCAGCGCCTCCCCGAACCCACGGCGGCGGCCCACCAGGTCTACCCCTGGGTTCTGGATCTTTTTTTCCGCCACTGGGACCGGAAGCCGCTGCGCGCCCTGGGCATCCGGCTTTCTTCCCTGACCGACTGCCGGGAGGTCCAGCTCTCCCTCTTTGACAACCGGGAAAAGACCGAGGCTTTGTACCGGGCCATGGACCTGGTCCGCGCCAAATTCGGGAGAACCTCCCTTTTCCGGGCTTCTTCCTTAACGGCGGGGGCACAGCTCTTCGACCGGGCCAACAAGATTGGGGGACATGAGGCTTGAGCAGCAAAATGTACCACCAGTTCGCCTGCAGCAGCATGCTCCTGCCGGAGCACCGGGAGCTGCTAAACCGCCTCCAGCGGGAGAGCCGGCGGCAGGAAGAGATCCGCCTCCCCGATTTCGACCAGCAGCAGCAGGAGGAGTGGCAGCAGCTGCTGGAACGCTCCTGGCGGGAAAACAGGCCGCTGCGGGTCACCTATTTAAACGGAACTGGCTGCATCACCCGGAGGGGACCGGCCCTGCCGCCCCTGTCCCATCCTCCCCGTCTCCGTTTAAAGACGGAACAGGGGCCGGTAACCATCCCCGCCGGCCTGGTCATCGCCCTGGAACTGGACTAAAAAGGGCGCTCTAGCGGTACCACAGGTACAGGGCCCCCTCCTTTAGCTTGCGCTCCACCCATTTTCGCAGCCGCTCCTTCAGGAGGTTCCGGGTAACGGGGAAAAGGAGCAAAAAGCCCGCGGTATCCGTTGCCAGGCCGGGGCTTATCAGCAGCAGGCCGCCAATTAAAATGAGGAGCCCGTCAAACATTTGCGCCGTGGGCACCAGGCCCTTCGCCAGCTGGTGATGTATATCCCGCAGCACCGCCAGCCCTTGCAGCCGGGCCAGCAGGACGCCGATAAACCCGGTTAAGAATACTAAAATTATGGTCGGCCAAGTACCCAGGGCCCGGCCAACTTCGATAAGCAGCCACAGTTCCAGCAGGGGGACCAGCAAAAAAAGCAGCACCAGCTTGCACAAGCCGCTCCCTCCTTGGGGAAAGCAGATCCCGGCCATCTTTATTATTCATCATCCGGCAACTTTTGAATCGGCAATTCGGTAGATCCGCTTTCCCACCACCGGCGGGCCGGCGGCATAGACCTCCTCCACCCTTAAGCCCCGGCGCTCGATGACCCCTTTAACCTGGAAGGAGACCACGTCGGTGGTAATCACGTTGGCGGCATACCGGACTCCCTCGGGCAATTTGAGGGCCGGCACCAGGTAGTCGCCATTAACCCCCACTCCCGGCAGGATTTCCACTTGGAGCCTGCCGCCGGCATTATAGGCCACCGCTTTCAAGCTCATCAGTTGGGAGAAGGTCTGCCCCACATTGGCGGGGAAGTTGGGCTTTCCCCGGAAAAGCAGGCTGGCCTTCATAAAGCCGCCAAATACCTTGGCCAGGGGGTATTTTTTCAAGGGGGCGACCGATTTTATTTTTATGACCCCGGCATTCCGAAGGCCCGTGTAAGCATTATAGCGGACCATGTCGCTGCGATTAAGCCGGTCCAACAGGGGGCCCGACTCTTCAAAACGGTCAAAGACCCCCTCCACCAAAAAATAGTTTAATTTCTGATCCATGACCAGCATGGCTACTTGTGGATTCTCTTTTAAGTTGCGGGCCGTTTTCCATAGAAACAGGTTCCCGAAAATAATGTCTCCCCCGTAAAACTCGGCGCATGTGATCACCACCAGGTTGGGATTGCCCTGCTTGTCCATGGTGGCAAAGAATTTGGGGTTGAACATGTGATTCAACATCTCCGCCTGCTTCTCGCTAAGCATGGCTACACTCCCTTTTCAAAATTGGAAACGGTAATCTCCTTGACCCCGGATTGCTCCATGATCCGGCGCAAATTCATCATGGTACTCTCTTTTACCCGCGGCGTATCCTTAAGGGGATAATCCATCCGCAGCTTTTCGTAATCGCCAGCGCAGATGTCGTTGTAGCCCAGAAGGTCGATCCGCTGCGCCGCCGGCAGATTTTTTTTAATGAAGAGGGCCAGGGCCTCGATGTTCTCTTCATCGTCGGTATAGCCGGGTATTATCGGCACCCGGATCCAGACGGGGATGCCGCTGCGGCCCAGCCAGCAGGCGTTTTCCAGGATGAGCTTGTTGGAGACGCCGGTATAAAGGCGGTGCTTCTCATCGTCAAAAAGCTTCAGATCATAGAGCACCAGCTGGGCCAGGGGCACCACTTCCCGGAATATCTCCGGGCTAATGTAGCCGCAGGTATCCAGGCAAACATGAACATCTTTCTCCTTCAGGCGGGGCAGGATGTCCAGAAGAAATTGCTGCTGCAGCAGGCACTCTCCCCCGGAAAAAGTGACCCCGCCCCCGGAATTCCGGTAAAAGGGCAGGTCTTGGAGCAGCCTGGCCAGTAGATCATCAACAGTAATCTCCTCGCCGATCACCCGGATGGCGTTGGCGGGGCAGGCCTTGGCACAGGTCAGGCAGGTCCGGCAATCGGAAGAAAAGACAATCCCCTGCTCGGTAAAAATCAGGGCTCCCCGGGGGCAGTTCTCCCGGCAGGTGCCGCAGCCGATGCAGCGCAGCCGGTGATGGACAAGATGGATCTTCATGCTTAAGCCTTCGGGATTCTGGCACCAAAGGCAAGCCAGGGGGCACCCCTTCATGAACACCGTGGTGCGAATCCCCGGACCGTCTTCCGTGGACATGGTTTGGATGTTAAAAATCTTTGCTGTGACGCGGTTCATGGACGGAGTGCTCCTTTATATGGCATGGGCTTCCCTTCGGATGATTTCTTGCTGGACCTCCGGCCCCAGGTGCACAAAGTAGGCATTGTACCCCGTTACCCGGACCAGCAGGTTGGTATAATCGGCCGGGTTCTCCAAGGCCTTGCGCAGCGTCTCGGGATCGATCATGTTAATCTGCAGGGCCGACCCGCCGATCTCATTGTAGGTCTTCAGGAAAGCGATGAATTTTTCGATGTGCTCTTCATCCCGCAAAAAGGAAGGGTTGAAACTCATGGTGTGGGAGGCTCCGTTGGGGACGGTCTCCAGACCCAGTCTGCCCACCGAAGCCACCACGGCCGTTGCACCTTTGCGATCCACCCCGTTAACACAGCAGACTCCATTGGACAAAGCCTGGCCCCGGGGACGTCCGTCGGGCATGGACGCCGTCAGGGGAGCGTAGGAGATCCAATAGTTCCAGGAAAGGTAGCCCGCCCGGAAGCGCCTCCCGGTGGCGGGAGAAGTCCGCTGGATGACCCTCTTGGACCAGTGGCTGTTTATATCCCGGGCAATACCGTCCGCATAAGGATCGTTGTTGCCGTACTTGGGAGCCCGGTTGATCAGGATCTGCTGCAGAACCTCATGGCCTTTAAAATCCTCCTGGAGAGCCTTTAGCAGCTGCTCCATGGTAATGACCTGGTCGTCGAACACCAGCTTGCAAATGGCGGTTACCGAATCGGCCGCGGTGGCCAGCCCGACCCCCTCCACGGTAATAAATTTGTAGACCGCTCCGCCCCGGTTAACATCCAGGGCCTTCTCGATGCAGTCGTCCACCATCAGGGAGAGGTAGGGTATGGGATCGTAACGGCAGCGAATCCCATCCGCTTCTGCGGCCAGGTCCATTAAATGATCCACGACGAAATCCAGCTGGCGATAAAAGGCCTTTAGGAAATCTTCCTTTGTGGAAAACTGCCGGGGATCTCCGGTCCGGGGCCCCACCTGCTTCCCGGTGGCCATGTCCTTCCCGTCATTGAGGGACAGTTCCACCGCCTTGGCCAGGTTGACATTGCAATCCACGGTGCCCGAGCGGTCATTGCCTTGCATGGTATTTTCCAGGCAGCCCACGGGAGCATAGTCCCAGACTTCCTGCCGGGGAACCCCCTGGAATTCCATGGCCTTCATGGAGATTTCGTCAAAGTTGATCAGGAAAGGGGCGCCCTGTGCCTTTTTAATCATGGAAGCCATTTTTTTCAGCAACTCCGGGGAGGAGTTGCGGTGCACCCGGATGTTGGGTTTCGGCTCCAAGAGGTTTATCTCCTCGATGACCTCCAGCATGAGCATGGTCAAGTCGTTGGTCAGGTCCTCACCTTGAGGGCCGCACCCGCTCAGGGTAATCAACTGCCCAAAGCCTGAATTGATGCCCTGGTTCCGGGCCACCCGTCCCTGGTAATCGTAGGCGTAATTGTGCTTAATCCAGAAGCAGTGCAGCAGCTCCTTGGCAAACTCCCGGGTCAGAACGCCTTTCTCCAGGTCTTCCTTGTAAAAGGGATAGAGATACTGGTCGATCCGGCCGTAGGAAAGTCCCGCACCGGGGTAGGATTCGGCGGCCATGACCAGCATGTGGGTAAACCAGAGAGCCTGGAGGGCCTCCCAGAAGCTCCGCGGCTTCTCGTAGGGAACCCGGGATACTATCTCCAGCATCCGGCTCAACTCATCCCGCCTTTCCGGATCCATTTCCTTCTCCAGGAGTCCCAAGATAACCTTTGCGTAGCGCCTGGAGATGATCAAGGGGGCCTCGGTAGAAATTTTCAAGGCGTTTAGATAGGCCAGCTTCTCCGGCGATTTCTCCCTGGCCATCCGTTCCGCCACCTGTTCCGCAATTCCCCGGAAACCGATTTTCAACACCTTGCGATAATTCGGTATGAGGTGACCGGGTATGGCGCCGGTGTTGCCCAGGCCCAGGTTATGAGCCTCGTTCATGCGCTTGAACCAGCGGTAGGTGGCCTTGACCCATTGGGCCGTCTCTTTCGGGTCCAGGTTCTTGGAAAGGGCCGTATTGAAATGGGAGCCGACAATGAGCTCCCCCTCCAGCACCTGGGCAGGCAGATGCTTCTCCAGGACCAGGTTAAAAAACAGTGCCCGCCGCTCCGCGATGGAGAGCCGGTAAAAATCAGGGGGAACCTCCACCTTCTCGGCCATGGCTTTCATGGTGTGCCGTGTAATTTGCGTAAAAAGGAACACTTCCGGCACCACCCCCCAGTTGTACGGGGCGTACACCTCATCCCAGGGATCGCCGGTGGTGTAAGCCAGGCATTCGTTGCGGTAGTACTCCCGCTCATAAAAAGACCAGTACTCATCCCTCAGCCTTTTAACGCGGGGGCTCAGGTTGCCGGCTTCCCACATTTTCACGGTCATCGGAAAACCTCCTTCCGGATTATTAAATGCAGGCAAAAAGCTCAGCCGGAACTCCAAGTCGAGGCCACATCAATTGGACAAAAGTAATTAAACAAAAGTAGTGATAACTTTTAAGTTCTTTAATATTTCGCCCACTGTTGCGCCATTCCCTGCCCAGGATACATCGGGCGGAAGGCAAAAATCTTGCCCCGGACGTCAGGCATTTTCAAGACTTATACGCCAAAAATTTTTCCCCTCAGCGCCTATCTCGCCGCTGCCGATTTTTAGCACCTCTTCTAGAATTTTTGCCTGTGTTCCTAAAAAAATTTTCCAGGGGTGTTGCCGCAGTGCGTTGTCTGCCACGCTTGCTAGCTGCTTCCGGCGGCGATTTCTTTTAAAAAGGAAATTCGTACTTTTTCTTTGAATACCTATAAATGTAACTATTTACAATTACATGAGAGGAGATCTGCCTGTGCATGTCGAGAGCCGTCCAATTTCGATAATTTACAAGCTCCTTTTACTAGGGGCCGTGGTGTACGGGCTGTACGCTTCCCTATTCCCGGGAGGGCTTCCTTTGCTGCGCTATTTCACCATCCAGAGCAATATCCTGGTGGCCCTGGCGACCGCCTATTTCTTGTTCTTCCCCCGCTTCACCCGTTTCCGAATGATTGTTCGGGGCGCCGTGCTGATAAGCATTCTCGTCACCGGGGTGGTTTTTCATCTTTTCCTGGTTCCGCGGATGCCGGAATATTTTGGCAGCGGGGTGGACCTGGTCAACCATTTGACCCATACTGTGGCCCCCCTTGGATTTCTGCTGGATTACCTGCTTTTTGATCGCAAGGGCCTGATCCGGTTGTCCGATATTCCTTTCTGGACCATTTATCCGCTGTTGTACTGGGCCGTCACCATTATCCAGGGCGTCTTTACCGGCTTCTACCCCTACTTTTTCATGGATGTTTCTAAAATTGGCTACGGTGGTGCCCTTCTCTGGCTGCTGGCCCTGGTAGTTTTCTTTTTATTGGTAGCAAGCCTGCCGATTTACCTGCTGGATCGTCTCCTGGGGCGAAAAAAAAGGTAACGGCATGGCCCTAAAATGGCACAAACAAGGCATAAAAAAAAGCACCTGTGCAGGTGCAGTTCAGGTGCCGGCAAAAGCAAGTAACCGCAGGATGCTTGTAAGCCCTGCGGTTACCGTTTTTTCGTGGTGCGAGCGAGAGGATTTGAACCTCCACGGGAGTTTTTCCCACTAGATCCTGAATCTAGCGCGTCTGCCTTTCCGCCACGCTCGCTTGAAAGCTACATTAGGTATTATATAAAATTCAACGGCAGATATCAAGACCGTTTCCGCAAATTTCGCCTGGACGAATCGGCGGAAGGTCCGCGCCTCCCCCAATCTTTAGCCCTTTTATGACCTTCTTTATTCCTTGGCCTTGCTTACCTCCTGCTTCATGGGGAAGAGGTGGCGCAGCTCCACGGGCAAGGGGAAGGCAATCATAGATCCCTGCTGGGAGGCAATCTCCGGCAGAGTGCGCAGGAGACGGATATACATGGCGCCTTCCTGGCTGTTGAGGATGGCAGCCGCCTCGGCCAGTTTCTCGGCGGCCTGCTTCTCCCCCTCGGCCTGGACAATAATGGCGCGGCGCTCCCTCTCCGCCGTGGCCTGGCGGGAGATGGCCTTCTGCAGCCCTTCGGGAATGTTCACGTCTTTGATCTCCACGGCGGTCACCTTGATGCCCCAGGGATCCGTGGCCTCGTCGAGGATCTTCTGGATCAACTGGTTTAGCTTCTCCCGCTCCGCCAAGAGCTCGTCCAGCTCAGCCTGGCCCGCCACGCTGCGCAAGGTCGTCTGCGCCAGCTGGGCGGTGGCAAAGCGGTAATCTTCCACGTTGACCATGGCCTTGTTGGGATCCACAACCCGGTAGTAGACCACGGCGTTCACGCTGGTGGTGACGTTATCCCTGGTAATCACATCTTGAGTGGGCACGTCCAGGGTAACGATGCGCATAGAGATGCGGGTCGTCCGGTCAACCAGGGGGATGACAAAAACCAGGCCCGGACCTTTCGCTCCGATCAGGCGCCCCAGCCGGAAGACTACCATCCGCTCGTACTCCTTGACCACCTTGATAGCGGAAATCAGGAAGAGAACAAGTAAAACGACAACGGGATAAAAAATAGTTTCCAACTTAAAACCTCCTTTAATCCGATTTTTCTTGGAGGGGACGGACCCACAAAGTCAGATCTTCCGCCCGGACCACTTCCACCTCAGTGCCCACGGGTATGGTTTTGCCTCCCTCGCTCCGTGCTTTCCAAAGCTCGCCCCTGGCCGTAACCATCCCTACGGGATTCAGCTCAACGGTAACCGTCGCCTTCTTGGGGGGCAGGAAGAAGGCGCTGCCTTCGGTCCATTTTTTCCGACTCCTCACCACGCTGTAAATAATAAGCAAAACAATTATGGAAACCCCGATTACGGCCCCGAAAGCTGTACTGCGGAAGGTACCGTACCACTCGGCAGCCATCAAGGGCTCCTGGGGCAGTAAGATGGCGCCGGATACTAAGCAGACTGCTCCTCCAATGCCCAGGACACCGAAGCCGGCTGTAAATATCTCGGCGATTATTAATCCTATTCCCAGAATCAAAAGGATTATTCCGGTAGTACCGGTATCAAAAAGACCGATTCCGTAAATTCCCATTATCAGCATGATTACACCACCTACTTCCGGCACAATGGTGCCCGGCATATTTAACCCGAAATAAATGCCCAGGATCCCTAGCATAAGCAAAATAAATGCAATCTGGGGATCGCTGAGCCAGTTCTGGAAGCGTTCCTGCGCATTCATCTCCACGTGGACCACCGTGGCCCCGGCGGTATTCAAGGTGTAAGTACGGCCCTTCTTTTCGATCTCCACCCCGTCCAGGACATCCAGGAGTTCATCCAGGTCGTGGACCAGGTATTCAATTAACCCCTTTTCCAAGGCCTCCCGGGAACTGATGCTCAGATTCTCCGTCACAAATTTCTCCGCTACATCGGTGGGCCGCCCCTTTTCCCTGGCCAGGGACTTAATATGCCCGGCCAAAAATTTAGTTGTCTTCTCGTCGGCGGCAGTAGTCCCTTCGGGAGTGAGGGCCACGGGATGGGCAGCGCCGATGGTGGTCCCGGGTGCCATGGCGGCTATGTCGGAGGATACCACTATAAAGGCCCCCGCGGAACCGGCAATGGCACCGGCGGGTGCCACAAAGACCGCTACCGGAACCCTGGCATTTAAAAAGGCTTCATTGATCTCCAGGGTAGCGTCAACTATTCCCCCGGGGGTATTCAGCACAATTACCAGGAGATCGGCCCCAACTTCTTCGGCCGCCTGGATTTGCCTTTTAATAAAGTTGAGCTGGCCGGCAGTTATAGTGCCTTCTATTTTTAGAACAAAAACCTGGTTCTCCGCAGCGACCGGAGCAGCATTTAGTACCAGGAGCACTAGCAGGATTACTACCGGCCACCAGAGCCCAGGCATGCGCTTCATGGCTTTAATAACTGTCACCGCCGCCTTTCCTTTTACTTTAATTTAAGCGAGCTGTTTTTCTGTTAACCTAATTTTACTACAAACAGAACCATTTTTAAAGCAATGCCGGCGGCTGGGCCTTTGTCCTTCTTTTTCATGCGTTTTTTGGAAAATAACCGTTTTTATATTGTTTCTCGAAAAGGTATTAAACTGCTGCCATTAGGCAAGATTTATGGTTCCGTCTACCGATTTGGGGGGATTTAAATCAGGGGACGGTTGTTGCGATATATATTAATTAGTATATTCAAGGAAGTGTACCTTTTGATTCAGCGGAGCTTGGCAAGCATTACGAGGCCATACTTACCAGTTCTGTCGGTGTGCCAAAGTCACCTTCCCCCCTGGCTTGCTCCCCTTGACAGGCTTTGTCGTAACGAGATATAATATTACTATCTTAGTTATATATAATATGAGGGATGGAAGTTGATCACGCGCAAAGCCGAGTATGCCATCGCCGCCCTGGTAGAGCTGGCTCGCCAGGAAAAAGGCAGCAAAACCACTACCGCCGCCATCGCCCGGGAGCAAAACATACCCGGAAATCTGGTTGTGCAGTTGATGGGCATCCTGCGCCAAGCCGGCTGGATCACCAGCTCGCGGGGACCCGCGGGTGGAGTCGAGTTGTCGCGCAGCCCCGAGGATATTACCCTGCGGGATGTTATCGAGCTTATCGACGGGCCGGTGACCATCACTCGCTGCCTGATGGAGAACAAGCCTTGCCAAAATAAAGAGGAGTGCCCTCTGAGACAGGTCTGGAGCGAGGCCCAGGAGAAGATGCTCTCCGTCCTGGAACAGGTCACCATTAAGCAGCTGGCGGAAAGGTTTAATGCCGTTTCGAAGCAGGAGCCAGGGGCGGTTCAATCCCAAAGCCTCAACTAGCCTTCCTTCACCCTTTTGCTCACCCTGCGCCCCGGCCGCGAGAAGCCTAATGGCAGAGCCGCAATTCGCCGTCCATAAACCAGTACCGGGCCGTTTCAGGGCGGTTTCGCTTACTTATATTATCTAACCGCTCCAGAATTTCTCACTCATCCTTGCCACCCCTCGGGATAAGCTATTCCTTGAGGGTGATTAAAATGGTGAAAATTAAGGATCGCATCGTGCTGGGCATAGCCTCCGGCCTGCTCTGCTCCATCCCGGGAAGGCTTTTTAATAAAATGCAGCGCATCCTGGGGTTGACCGACCTTACCTACGAACAGCAAGCCGCCAGCATTTTTGTGCATAGAAACCAACTGGACACTGCTCCCAGCAAAATAGTCGGTTATGTGACCAACCAGTTCCTGGCTGCATCGCTGGGGGTAGTCACCGCTTATTTGCTCTCGGCCACGGGACGGGATTCCGCCCTGGTAAAGGGGGTGGGCGTGAGCTTGACTTACTGGATGCTTCTGGAAGGACTTACCCGGCGCCTGGGTCTGGCCTTGCCCAGCAGGAGAGCCACGTCTCCCTTCCTTTCCCTGTTGAACCATGTCATCTTCGGGGCCTTTTGCGGTCCCGTTACCGCCATGCTGGGGGATGATCGCCTCTTCCCGGAAGCCTCAGGACAGATTCCCTCTCCTTTCCAAGGGGGATATATCGATAACGGGCTGGAAGGCAAACGGGAACCGGTTCCCGTTATTTGACCCTTCTCTCCTCCTGGTAATCGATTCGATTAATGGCCTGGGTATCCGGCTTTTTCTATCTTTACAAATAATGAATTATAAACCCGGGGCGCCGGCCTTCAATATCCGGCGCCCCGGGTTGGATCTAGATTTGAATAAAATTCTTTTGAGAGCAATTCTTTAATTCTTATTTCTTAATGGTGCCGTCGATTCCGATAATTATCTCCTTGACGGGCATATCCTTGCCCGCTTCCTGCAAAGCCGATCTGACCAGCCGGCTTAAGCCGGAACAGCAGGGCACCTCCATCCGGACCACGGTAATGCTGTAGATAACGTTGTTTTTGAAGATTTCCACCAGTTTTTCATGGTAGGCTTCCACGTCGTCCAGCTTGGGGCAGCCCACCAGCAAAGATCTCTCCCTTAGAAACTTGCGGTGGAAGTCCGGGTAGGCGAAGGGAACACAATCGGCGGAAATGAGCAGATCCGCTTCCTGCAGAAAACGCGCCCGCGGCGAAACCAGTTGCAGCTGCACCGGCCAGTGGCTCAGCTCCGGTTCCAGGACATTGGAGTCGCTTTCCGGCGCATATTGCCCGGGCGTCTTCTTTATATCGCTGCGCTCCATGGAACCGGGGCAGCCGCAGGGCAGGGTCTTTTCCTCCTTCTCCTCCCTCGACTTTTCCGACTTCAGGTGCTCTTCCACCGCTTTTTCGTCGAAAGGATCAGCCTCCCGTTCAATAATCTCAATGGCGCCCCGGGGGCATTCCCCCAGGCAGTTTCCCAGGCCGTCACAAAAACGATCGTCAATTAGTTTGGCTTTCCCGTCCACGATTTGCAGGGCTCCCTCGGCGCAGGCCGGGATACACAACCCGCACCCGTCACACTTTTCTTCATTGATTCTTATAATTTTCCGGACCGTTTTACTCATCCACCCTCTCCCCCTTCTTAAATATGCTCCATTATTTCCAGGATCAATTTCTCCGGATCCCCCTCAACCTGCCGGGCTAGAATATTCTCCACTAATCTTCCTGTTTCTTTCACGGCCTCATCGGGAAAATGATGCTCCCCTTCCAGCCGCTGCAGAAATTCTCCATGCTGCGGCAGCCTTCCGTACTTTTTGGCCCCGACGACTACCAGAGCGGCCAGCAAGGCCAAAGGATCTCTTTCCTTTTCCCGGCAGCGATGCTCCACCTCATTGAAAGCGGACTTGATCTTTTCCAAAGGCAGGGTTAAGCCGTGCATAAGACGATTAAGCTCACTCTCCAGGACCTGGCGCAAGGATCGGGGAGCCACCCCCTTCTTCACACTGCCCAGGCACTGCTCGGCATAGGCACACCACTGGGCGCAGCCGAGATTAAAACGGGGATTAACCACCTTTTTCCGGCAATGGGGGCAGCGCAGGCGAACATCGGTCTTCCAGAACTCCACCGTTCCGCCGCAATGGGGGCACTGTTCTTCGAAAATATCATCCGCCGTCCAGTAGCGGGTATCCTGACCCGGACACTTGGTGTTGAACATTCTCTCACCCCCTATATATTACTTATTAGGTTAGTTATATTATACCACGCTGCTCCCCGGAAGGCAATAGAAAAAGCGGAAACTGGTTCCGCTTTTTCATCCCATTTTGCCATTTTGATTGTCAGTTCCGGCTTTCTCTTTCCGGCCTACTCTTCCCCGTAAATCCAGCTTTCCGAAGAAAGCCGGTAGTCAATCAGTTCCTCTTGGCTAAAGAAAAGCTTGATCTCCCGTTCGGCGCTGGCCAGGGAATCGGAGCCGTGCACCAGGTTGTTTCCAACGGAAATGGCCAGGTCGCCCCGGATGGTGCCCGGTGCCGCCTTGGCCGGGTCGGTAGCGCCAATAATAATCCGGGACAAGGTGACAGCGCGGTCCCCCTCCCAAACCATGGCGACTACCGGTCCCGAGGTGATATAGGAAACCAGGCTGTCGTAGAAATCCTTGCCCTTATGTTCCCCGTAGTGCTGCGCCGCCAGCTCCTCGGAGATCACCATCATCTTCATGGCCGTTAGCTTAAGGCCTTTTCTTTCCAAGCGGGAGATAACTTCCCCCACCAGCCCGCGCTGCACGCCGTCGGGCTTGATCATTATAAAAGTTCGTTCCCTGGTTTTCATGGGCAGCTCCCCTTTTTTAATCGATAGTCAACAAGTTGTCATCATCTATGATCATTGTCCCTGAATCGCGCTCGGCACGAATGTTTTTGGGGATGGAAAACATGCCCTGGTGAGTCACTCCATCATACGATTTCAATTGCAGGTCGCGTTCGGCTATGCGCCGGTCCAGCTCCCGGCTGTCCAGCTCCTTAAAGGGGTCTCCTTCCCGGGCAGTAATTACAAAGCTCCAGTCCGTGTTGAAGGAAGGGATGAATACATGGTACGAGTACGCCGCCGGCATAACCGAGGCAACGGTTTTGTATATGGCACTATGGGCCTCCATAAAGGTCAGGCTGAAATCGCCGGATTGCAGGACCATAATGCCGTTTTCATTTAAGCGCTTCTTGACGATCTGGTAAAATTGCCTGGTAAACAGGCGGCGCGAGGGACCTTCCTCCACCGGCTCGGGCAGGTCAATAATCATTACGTCGAAAGCGACCTCGTTATCTTCCAGGTACTGTCGGGCATCGGCGTGGATTAGTTCCAGCCGCGCATCCTCAAAGCTCCCCTGGTGCCACTCGGGAAGATATTCCTTGCAGAGGTCAACAACATCTTTATCGATATCCACCATGACTACTTTTTCCACGGAGGGGTGTTTGAAAACCTCCCTCAGGGTGGCGCCTTCCCCTCCCCCTATAACCATGACGGTGCGAGGCCGGGGATGGGCCAGCATGGCCGGATGGACCAGCGCTTCGTGGTAGATATACTCGTCAAATTCGGAAGATTGGATTTTACCATCCAGGATGAGGCACTTTCCGAAAAGGCTGGACTTGGCTACTTCCACTCGTTGAAAAGGGGAAACAAGGTTTACATAGTAGGTCTCGATGGCATACATGGAAGCCATGTGCGGTCCCGTAAAATCCACGTGCCATTTATTTTCTTTCGCCAACTACCCGACCTCCTTTAGTAATTGACCGCCGGCTTATGCTCCAGAGGTACATCGAATATACCGCGCTTTATTTCCCGGGCAGTCATGTTTTGCGCGGCAAATTTCTGTTTAAGGTAATTACAGGATACCCAGGGGTCAACAGTTTGACCGCAGGTAAAGATATCCACCGCCGCGTAGCCAAACTCCGGCCAGGTATGAATGGCCAGGTGTGATTCGGAGATCACGACTACGCCGCTTACACCCTGGGGGGAGAACTGATGAAATACGGTTTCCCTTACTTCTGCTCCGGCAATAAGAGCCGCTGTCACCATTTCCTGCCGAATTTGCGCCAGATCGTTCAGAATTGTGTCGGGACAACCGTAAAACTCAGCCAAAACATGACGGCCCAAAGCGCTCATTCTTAATACCTCCTTGTATCCAAATTTATGGAAGGCAAAAAGCATCAAGATACATTTTAACAAACTTCATCAAAAAGTCAATGTAAAAAAAGATATATGTTATCGGCCCCTATACCAAGTATATCGAAGCTATTTGCTTTTTGACTCAAGGGACGCTGCACTTTGGGTTCATTCCAAAATGCAGACATAAAATCACAAACCATATCTGCCATTTTTTTTGGCAGGTCAAGTAAAACCCAAGGTCACCGTCCTCAGGCTCGCACTCTGGTAAGCCAAAATTGCCGTCTCCCCGCCTATTTCGTCGCCGTTTCCCAATTTAAGGATAAGCCAAAGTCAAATTCCTTTGACTCAACGGAGGAGCCAAAGTCAAATTCCCTTGTCACCATCCCCCCCGCTCAATGCTGACTCGGGGGCGCATTTTTTGTTTAATTCAACATTTCCTCTTTGAGCATACTACTCATATAAACTCAGATCGTTACTGTTGGAGCGGATTAAAATGCACGGACTAAACGCACTTTTTAACCCGGAAAAAGTGGCGGTTATTGGGGCCTCCCGCTCCCCTAAAAAAATCGGAAACGCCATCTTGCATAATTTAATCCGGAGTCGGTTCCCCGGGAAAATTATTCCCGTTAACCCGCGGGAGGAAGAAATCGCCGGTATAAAATGCTATCCCAGCATGACGGAGGTCCCCTTTCCCGTGGACCTGGGGATCATCGTCGTCCCGGAAAAAGCGGTGCTCTCCGTTGCCGAGGATTGCGGCAAGGCGGGATGCAAGGCCCTCATCGTAATCACCGCCGGCTTCAAAGAAACGGGAAGCGAAGGCTTAAGGCGGGAACGCGACCTGGTGTCCATCTGCCGGAAATACAACATGCGCATGCTGGGTCCCAATTGCGTCGGCCTCATGGATACGCACACCCCTTTGAATGCCTCCTTCGCCAGGGGGTTCCCGAAGGAGGGAAACATCTCCTTCATCTCCCAGAGCGGCGCCATGGTCTTATCCATCCTGGATTGGAGCTTCGACCTGGATCTGGGCTTTTCCCGATTTATCAGCCTGGGCAATAAAGCCGACTTGAACGAGATCGATTTTATCCAAAGCTGCATCGAGGATCCCTACACCAGGGCCATTATCTGCTACCTGGAAGATGTCACCGACGGCAAGCGCTTCCTGGAAATCTGCTCCGAGGCCGGAAGGAAGAAGCCGATTATCGTTTTCAAAGCAGGCACCAGCAGCGCCGGGGCCAGGGCCGCCAGTTCCCACACCGGGGCCCTGGCGGGAAGCAACCGCGCCTACGACACCGCCTTCCGGCAGTGCGGCATCATGCGGGCTGCGGAAATGAACGAGCTTTTTGAGCTGGCCGTGGCTTTCGCTCACCAGCCGCTTCCCCAAAGCGAACGGGTGGCCATCATAACCAACGCCGGCGGCCCGGCCATTATCGCCACCGATGCCGTGGAGAGGTACGGGCTGACCATCTCCCGCTTTGAGAAGGAGACCATCGAAAAGCTTCGGCAAAACCTGCCCCCGGAATCAAATTTCTACAACCCGGTGGATGTCCTGGGGGATGCCCCCGAAGAGAGATACCGCCTGGCCCTGGAAACCGTTTTCAGCGATCCCAACGTGGACAACGTCCTGGTCCTGCTCTGCCCCACGGCGGTAACGGAGCCCGAGGAGACCGCCCGGACCCTGCTTAAAATAAAGGAAAAATATGCCGAGAAGACCCTTTTTGCCGTCTACATGGGCGGGCGCACCCTGGAGGCCGGCAAGAAAATCCTCACCGGGAGCGGGATCCCCACCTTCTCCTACCCTGAACCGGCAGCCAGGGCGGTGCGCGGCATGGTTCACTTTGTCCGCCACGTGGAGTCTTCCCGCCGCCAAGAGACCCCCGTGGACCCGGGTCCCCTGGACCGGGGCGCCGTAGAGGAGATCCTGGAGCAGGCGGCCGCCGACCGGCGGCTGGTCCTGCTGGGTCATGAGTGCAGCGCCGTGGCCCAAGCCTATGGCATACCCGTCAGCCCCATCATCCTGGCCGAATCGGCGGAAGAGGCGGGAGAGATCAGCGAGCAGATCGGCTTCCCCGTTGTCCTAAAGATCTCATCGCCGCGCATCTCCCATAAATCCGATGTAGGCGGTGTGGCCGTCGGCCTTCAGAATCGCAGCCAAGTGGAGCGCACTTTTCAAAGCATGGTGGACCGGGTGCGGCGCCTTCTCCCGGAAGTGCCCATTTACGGCGTCGAGGTGCAGAAGATGGTGGACAGCGGGACGGAGGTAATCATCGGGATGTCCCGGGATGTCCAGTTTGGGCCGCTAATCGTCTTCGGGCTGGGCGGCATCTACGTGAATTTGCTGGAAGACGTCTCCTTCCGCTTTGCCTCCCGCTTGAATACCCGGGAGGCCATCGAAGAGATGATCTCTGAAACCAAGGCCCACACCATCCTCAGGGGCTACCGGGGGAAGAAAAAAGGAGATATTCCCGCCCTGATAGACGCCGTGGCCCGGGTGGCCCGCCTGGCCCTGGATTTTGAAGAGATAACGGAGATGGATTTAAACCCCGTGCGGGTTTTTCCCCGGGGATTGTCCGCCCTGGATATAAAGATCACCATCAATAGGGAAAAATAATTTTAATCGTGAAGAGGTGATACCCTTGAAGCTGCTCTATTTTTCCGGGACCGCCGGAGCCGGGAAGACCGCCATTGCCCTGGGGGTCGGGCTGCTGCTGCAGGAAAAAGGTTTAAAAATTGGCTTCTTCAAGCCCCTGGGTTTGGAGAGAAGCCCCACCCGGAGAGACGACAACGACGTCGCCTTGATGCGGGAGATCTTTAAAATTCCCTTTTCCAGCGAAACCATCTCCCCGGTCAAGATCAATCCCTATTACCTGACGCCCGCATTTTTAAAGGAAGATGCCCGCCTGCTTAACCGGTTGGATAAGGCCTTGGAAAGCTTTGGCCGGCAGGAATACGATTTCCTCCTCATCGAGGGCGCCGTGCACCCCTTCGCCGGTGCAGTCCAGGAACTGGATGATTTCAGCCTGGCCGCCAGGTGGAAGGCTTCCGTCCTCCTCATCGCCAGTCCCGACAAAGACTACTACCTGGACCAGCTCCTGCTCTTCCAAAGAACCTGGGACAGCCTTGGCGCCAATATCCTGGGCTGTGTCTTCAATAAAATCAGCCGGCCGCAGCTGGATAAGACCCGGGGAATTTACAAGCCCCTGGTGGAACGCCGAAAGATTGATGTGCTGGGGATAATCCCCTGCCGGCCGGAGATCGCTTCTCCCACCGTGGGCGAACTGCAAGGGGTGTTGGAGGGGGAAGTTCTGGCGGCTCCGGAACAGATGCACCGGCTGGTGGAGGAGATAGTGATTGGCACCATGACCATGGAAAGCGCCCTGGGCTACCTGAGGCGGGCACCCAACAAGGCCCTTATTACCGGCGGCGATCGCAGCGATCTGGCCTTGACGGCCCTGGAAACCAGCACTTCGGTAATCATCCTTACCGGGGGGCTCTACCCCGATGTCAGGGTCCTTTCCAAGGCCGAGGAGAAAGGTGTTCCCGTTATTCTGGTGCAACAGGACACCTACAGCACCGTGGAGAGCTTACACAGGGTTTACCGCCGTATTCACCCCCACAACGGCGAGGCGGTAAATTTAATCAAATCCAATATTAACGAGCATGTCGACTGGGGAAAGATCTATGAATTCGCAACTTCGTAATTGCCGGCAATTACTTTTTCTTGGCCGCATACATCCGCTGATCGGCCACCAGGAGGAGTTTCTCCAGGTTTTGACCATCCGTAGGAAATACCGCTATCCCCCCGCTTATTTTCACGTCCAGAGGCTTGTTGTCAAAAACGAAGGGGTTCAGCTCAATCACATTCTGGAGCCTTTTCAAGGCGCGTTCCGCCTGCTCCCGGTCTGCTCCCGGCAGCAGCAGTAGGAATTCGTCTCCCCCGTATCGGGCCAGGGTCTCTCCGCCGCGAACGCTTCCGCTCAGGATGTTGGCCATATGCTTCAAGACCCGGTCCCCTACCAGGTGTCCGTAGTGGTCATTTACCTTTTTAAAGTTGTTCAAATCCAGGAACGCGATGGCAAACTGCCCGTTTTCCCGCCGGCAGGCTTTGATCTCCTCGTTAACCCTTTCCCGCAGGTAGCCGCTGTGGTAGAGTCCGGTAAGGGGATCCGTTACCGAGGTGGCATACATCTCTTTCCGCAGGTGCAGTTCCTCGTATACCAGCACGCTGACCATCCAGATTACGAAAACCAGGGTTCCAAAGCCAGTGACGACGTAAAAGGCTATGGGAAACGCAACGCTGGTACCGGCAAAGTACATCAGGCCTGTTATGGCCGCGGCGAATATGGTATACCAGATGCCGGTCTTGAAGCCATAACGGACCGTGGCCGCCAGGATGGGAATCAGGTAGCCAAAATGGAAGAAGCTATTCAGCCCACCGCTTAAATATACCAGGGCGGCGATGAACAGGTAATCGAGGGCATCCAGGACCCGGGACACGGAAGTATTTAGATAGATGTTTACCGGAATTAGGAGCAGGTAGATCATGTAGCCGATGACCAGGGCAATAAAACCGATGATCGCTTCCGTTGAACTGTGCATGTACGGCTGAGCCAGGATGATCAGGGCAATGCAGAAAAAGATATACCAGATCCGCAGGTACTTGAAGAAGCGGCTCAGCTCGATTTGCCGTTTCGCTTCATAAACCTGGTAGCTGTAATGCCCGGCTTTTTTAAATTCGCTTGCTGGTAAAACCGCTGTCTTAGCCGTGACTGCTCACCCTTTCCCCAGGATTAACAAGAACACCGGCCCAGGGCAGCATGATCAGGATTCCTTAAGAAGCTACATATGTGAAGCAAGAAGCAACAAGTATGGAGTCGCAAATATGAGATCATTATAGCAAAGAGTCTTACTCAAGTAAACCGTATAAATTATTATTTTTATCTATATTATACAATATCCCGTCAAATAAAACACCCCCGGCTGCAACATTCATTAGAATACTAGAAATAATTCCCATGAAATAAAGCCAAGTCAAGGAATTGTCCTTTTTCTACCGAAATATTAAAACATCGATTTTATATTGCCCCGGAGGACAACCGTGAATCGATTCCCCGTCCGAGGCCGCATTTTTCCGGCCTTTAAAAAGCGCATGGCTTCCCTGCTCCTGGCATCTGCGGCCATAATAGCCCTGGCTTTCTCCGCCGCCTACTTCCTTCCCGGCTTTTACGCCGTCTCCTGGGGCGCAGATACCGCCCTGGTCATCGGCTTTGAAGTCGTGGAAAACGCTCCCGTCCTCATCCAGGAAGGAGAAATCTATCTTCCCGTGGAGATATTCCAGGATTACCTGGACCCCCATTTTTTCTGGGATGAGGAAGAGAAGATCGCCGTGATTACCACCGCCCACCGCCTGATTCACCTGGATATGGAAAAGATTGCCACCGAGATTAACCTTTCCCCTGTTGAACTGCAGTTCCCCCTCCGGAAGGAAGGAAACAGGCTTTACCTGCCGGCACTTTTCCTGGAAGAGTTCCTGGAGCTGGCGATTAACTATTATCCCGAAACAAACACTTTAACCGTGGATCCCGCCGGCGCCTCCTACCTGTGGGGAGAGGTCAGGTCGCCTTCCCTCAAGCTGCGCTCGGGGCCGGGCCTGCACCATCCCTATTATCTCCGTCTCCGGAAAGGCGACCGAGTCCTGGTGGAAAAAGCGGGCTCGGAAAGCGGCTGGCTGACGGTGCGCACAGAACAGGGGATAGCAGGCTTCCTCCCCTCCAAGGAGGTGGTGATATTATCCTCCGTCTCCGGGGAGCGCCCTTCCTCCCCTCCCGGTGGTGCGCCGCCCAAAGAAAATCCAGCTCAACCCCTGGTGCTAACTTGGGAATTTACATACCCAAACCCCGACACCAAGGAGATCGGCGAGATGCCCTCCCTGGATATCGTCATTCCTACCTGGTTTCACCTTAACGATTCCCGGGGCAGCCTGCGCAACCTGGCCGATCCCGCCTATGTCCACTGGGCCCGGGAGAGAGGCTACTCTGTATGGGCCCTGGTAAGCAATTCCTTTGACCCGGAACTTACTGCGGAGTTCCTGAGCAGCTCCTCTGCCCGCAAGGCGGCCATCAACCAGCTGCTGCTCTTTGCCCGCCTCTACCGGCTGGAGGGCTTTAATCTGGATTTTGAGAACTTTCACCACCGGTACCGGGAGCTGTACACCCAATTCGTGCGGGAGCTGGCGGTCATGTGCCGGGAAGCCGGCCTAGTCCTCTCGGTAAACGTTACCGTGCCCGAAGGCGAGCCCTACTGGAGCCTCTGCTACGACCGCGCCTCCCTGGCGCGGGAGGCCGACTATATCGTCCTGATGGCCTACGACGAGCACTGGAGCAGCAGCCCCGTGGCCGGCTCCGTATCCTCCCTCCCCTGGGTGGAGAAGAACCTGTCAGCAGTCCTTAAAGAGGTTCCGGCGGAAAAGCTGATCCTGGGCGTCCCCTTCTATACCCGCCTCTGGCGCATCGATGAAGAGGGGGGCGACCGGAGCATATCTTCCAGGGATTACGGTATGAAGCGCATCGAAGAAATCCTGGCCGGCAAGGACCTGGAAATCGGCTGGGATGAAAGCAACGGCCAGTACCTGGTCGAGTACAGGGAAGGAGAGTGCACCTTCATGGCCTGGCTGGAAGAGAGCAACTCCATGGAGCGGCGCCTTCAACTGGTCAACTCCTACCGGCTGGCCGGGGTGGCCGGGTGGAGGCGCGGACTGGAAAAACCGGAGATCTGGGAACTCATTGAGAATGTCCTGGGCAAGGCGTCGCCTTAAAGGAAAAACCCGCGGCAGTTATATTTTGAGCCCCGGCTTCCTCTCCTCCAAGAAAAGGCCGCCCCCTCTTTTTCCGGGAAGCGGAAGCGCCTCCTTTTCCTCCGGCAGCCCGCCGGCCGCTTTTAACGGGCGTCCGGCAGATGCCGCCGGGGCCGCACAGCGAGCCAAAATCACCGTCCGGCGGCTAAAAATTACATTTCAAGACCTAACTCCCTTACAGGAACAGAATTCAAATTTCAAGACCTGACCCCTTTACTGGCCCAAATTTACATTTCAAGACTTGACTTCGTTGCTTCGCAGAATTCAAAATTCAAGACCTGACCCCTTTATCCCCTGACTTCGTTGCTTCGCAGAATTCAAAATTCAAGACCTGACCCCCTTACAGGAAATTCACATTTCAAGACCTGACCCCATTGCCCATACAAATATTGGGGCAGCCGGGGTCATACATATAAATGTACAGGATGTACTGCACAAGATAACAAGGAGGCCAAAGGCATGTTCCGGTTTCGCAAAGGCGTTCTATTGCTCCTGGTGCTCCTGGCCTGCCTGATCCCCGGCTGCAGGCCCGAAGAATCCCCCGACGCCGAGCCGGAGGGCGGCCGGCAGGAGGATCTGCCCGAACTTGAGGAAACGGGGACGGAAGTGACATTGACCTACCTGGGCCATTCCACCTTTCTCATCGACTGCGGTCTTCAAATACTCATCGATCCCTACAGCCCCCGCCTGGGTTACGGAAGCCTGGACCTGGAGACGGACCTGGTGACCGTCAGCCATGACCATTTTGATCACAATTACATCCAGGGGGCCGGTTCTTCCGCCCGGGTCTTAAAGGGCTTGACGGTAGACGGTGACTGGAAGGAAGAAAACTTTAAAGCGGGAAGCGTGAACATCTATTCTGTGGGAACCTATCATGACAACCGTAATGGCGACTGGCTGGGGAAAAACAGTATTTTTGTATTCCAGTTTCCCGGCTTGCGCCTGGCCCACCTGGGAGACCTGGGGCACCCTTTAAGCGACGAACAGGCCGCCCGGTTGGGAAAGATTGATCTCCTGCTGGTTCCCGTGGGCGGCTACTACACCCTGCCCCTGGAAGAGATCCCCGGGCTGATCAACCGGCTGAAACCTAAGGTGGTCATCCCCATGCATTACCGTACGGATCACAACCGGGAAAACTTGATCGGTTCCCTGGAAGATTTCCAGAAGACCAATCCTCCCTACCCGTTCAAAGTCAAGAAAAGCACCGTAACCCTGAGCAGCGACAGCCTCCCCCGCACTACGGAGATTTGGGCCATGGAGTACAGCAGCCCCGAATAAGGCAGCATTTTTACCGCTTCACAGCCGGGAGGAGTAATAATTTCCGCTTCCGTCCATAATAACTAATATCCTAATCCTGGAAGCGGGGAATGCTGCATGCTCCTCCCGGTGATGTATATTTTAAACGCCGCAGCGGTGCTCTCTATAATCCTGTTTCTGGTCGGCGCCTATCTCCTGTTGGGAATGATCGCTTTGCGCGCGTGGATCACCGACCGCTAAGAGGCCCTTCTTCCGGGCGGCAGAAATCCGGTACCTGGAATGCTCTCTATTGCCCGGAGGCGGCGTTGGTCAAGGTTATGACCATGGAGACCTCTCCCGCCTGGCAGGCCTGCTGAAACATCTCCCGCAGCCCGTTCCAGACTTCGTCTTCGCTGCCCTGCAGGTAAGTGCTGATGGAGCCCACGGAGTATTCCAGCTGGTAGCGGTTCAAAGATTGGATGGAGTTGTTGATGGTGGTACTGGCATCGTTGGTTTTGAAGGGATAGACGGAGACTTCAGCACTGATCATCCCGGTGCACCCCCTTAAATTTAAGGCCGCTCTTGAGCCCGCGCTTTCACCATTTATCATTTGCCGTTCCCGGGATTACTATACTGCCATCCTGCCTTCCCCTCCCCCATTTTCCCCGGGGCAAAAGGCGCTTCCCACTCCTGCTTTTCCAGAGTTTAGCGATCCCCATAAAAGCAGGGCCGGAACCGGCCTCCTTCCATTTCCCCACTAAAAACCTGCCGGCCTCTCCGGCCCCGGCAAGCTCTTGGGTATACAGCCCGGCGGCGGTTGGGCATGCTCTCAAGCTGTTGTTCATTGACAAAGGGGATCCGGCAAATGCGCTCTGGGACGGTTTTGCGGCCGGAAAGCGGGATGAAGCGGCAGCCACAAAAGTTAATCCTAAAAAAAGGAGAACGTCAAAGGAAGACGAATTTTGTTTTAGTGATGTCTCAGCCGTTCAGATAAAGGGGTGCTGACCGTTGATTGAAATGAAAGGGGTTTCCAAAGTCTACCACACCGGGGCGAAGCCCGCCCTTCAGGATATCAATCTAAAGATCGACGGCGGCGAGTTTGTGTTCCTGGTAGGACCCAGCGGGGCGGGCAAGACCACCTTGATCCGGCTTATTTTTTGCGAACAGGCCCCCACTTCCGGTCGGATCTCCTTTTTGGGACGGGATACTTCCACCTACAAGCCCGGGGAACTGCTGCAGCACCGCCGACGCATGGGGATGGTTTTCCAGGATTTCCGCCTGCTAAAAAGCAAGACCGTTTTTGAAAACGTGGCTTTCGCCCTGGAAGTGGTGGGACGTTCGCCAAAAGAGATCCAGAAAAGGGTGCCCCTGGCCCTGGAGCAGGTGGGCCTCTCCGGCAAGGAGAACGCTTTTCCCGGCGAGCTCTCCGGGGGCGAGCAGCAGCGGGTCGGCATCGCCCGGGCCCTGGTAAGAGAGCCCCTGGTCCTGCTGGCCGACGAACCTACCGGCAACCTGGATCCGGACATCTCCCGGCAGCTGATGGAGCTCTTTGACCAGATCAACCGGAACGGGACCACGGTGATCATCGCCACCCACGCCTGGGATCTGGTAGATCAGATGCAAAAACGCGTCATCGCCCTGGAGGGCGGCCGCATCATTCGCGACGAACAGCGGGGGTATTACCGGAATGAACATTAATTCCTTGCGCTATTGTCTCAGGCAGACCTCCCGGTCTTTTTCCAGGAACAAGTGGCTGGCATTGGTCTCCGCCAGCATGATCGCCATCTCCCTGGGGATCCTGGGCGGCTCGCTCCTGGCGGCGGTCAATACCAACCAGATTATGATCAACATTCAGTCCAACCTGGAGATGGCCGTTTTCCTCGTCGAAGACGCCGACCAGGAGGCTATTGAAGCTCAGCTGGACGGCCTGCCGGGAATTACCGACTACCGGTTTGTATCCAGGGATGACGGCCTGCGGGAATTTGCCCGCAGCTTGAATGCCCAGTCCCTTTTTAAAGAGTTGGAGGGAGAGAACAATCCCCTTCCCGACATGTTCCGGGTCCGGGCTGCCGAAGCAGAACTGGTCCCGGAGCTGGCCCAAAAAATTGAAGGGCTGGCCGGGGTGGAAAGCGTGGAATACGGAGAGGAGCTGGTGGACATGCTGGTGCGGGTTAGCCGCTGGGTAAACCGCGCTTCCCTGACCGTCAGCATACTGCTGGCCGCCGGCGCCATCTTCCTGATCGTAACTACCATTCGCCTCTCCGTCCTGGCCCGCCAGGAAGAGGTCAGCATTATGAAATACCTGGGCGCCAGCGACTGGTTCGTCCGCCTTCCTTTTCTCCTGGAAGGAATGCTGATCGGCTGGCTGGGAACCCTGGTCGCCATCCTGGTTTTGGGAGCGGGCTACTTCAGGCTGGCCGCCATCTTTATCAAGGAAGCCCAGCTTTTCTTCCTGCAGCCGGTAACAGCAGCGGAACAACTGGTGCCCATATTTTTAGGGCTGCTGATCCTGGGAACATTAATGGGAGGAATTGGCAGCACCCTCTCCATTCGCCGTTTTCTCAAGGTCTAGCTTGACAAGGGGGAATGCCCGTTGCGCCGTCTCTGCCTGTGGACCTTGGTTATATTCGCCTTTGCCGCCGCCCTTTTTACGGCTTTCTCCGGCGACCGGCAGGATCATCAAGGTTCGGTCCTGGCCCAGGAAGCCGACCCCCGGGAGCTGGAGGAAGTAATCAGGGCGCTGGATGAAGCGATAAAAAAGAAGGAACAGGAGATTTCCGGCCTGAAGGCGGATATTCAGCAGACGGAACTGGAGATCGCCCGGGCCGAGAAAGAGCTGTCGACCATCACGGCCCGGTTCAATGAAAAAGTTCGCCTGTTCGGCAGCCGGGTGCGCAGCATCTACATAAAAGGCGGCATGTCCTACCTGGAAATCCTTCTGGAAGCGGACAATTTTGGCGATCTCATCATCCGGGCCGCTTATTTAAAGCGGATCCTCTCCCACGACTCGCGGCTGGTTGCCGATTTAAGAAATGAGCAAACCCTGCTCCAGCAGAAAAAAAGCGGCCTTGAGGAGAAGCAGGAGCTGCTGCAAGCCATGCTCTACAAGCTGGAGGCGGAGCACCAGAACCTCCTGGCCCAACTCAAGGAAAAAGAGGAGATCCTGCAAAGCTCCCGGATTATTTCCAGCAGGTTTAAGCCCGTTTACGGCATTACCATCGACAACCACCCCCAGGCCAGGCCTCAAGCCGGACTGGCCGAGGCCAGCGTGGTCTACGAATACGAGGTGGAAGGGATTACCCGCTACCTGGCTCTTTTCTCCACCTTCCCCAGCCGGGTAGGGCCCATCCGCAGCGCCAGGACCCACAGCACCATCCTGGCCCTGGAAAACGACGTGCGCTTAATTTATGCCAGCGCCAGCAACGACGTGCTGAATTTTATCAAGAGCCTGCCCTTAAGGCACACCAATGCCCTTTTCGCCGGCAGCTCCAGCATCTACCGGGACAACTCCCGCTGGGCTCCCCACAACCTGTACGTCAACCTGGCCACCCTGGGCCTGGAAAAGAAATCCAGCCAGGTAATCATCAGGCCCGCTTACCTGGACCGGAAGGGATCCCCCGGGACCTATGTCAACCTGCAGTACTACTCCTATCATAAGATCGAGTACCGCTACAATCCCGAGCTGCAGGCTTACCAGCGCTATCTTAACGGCAAAATTTACAAGGACGAAGCGGGCAACAACATCATCGCCAGGAATATTATTGTCCAGTACGCCCCCCACAGCCGCGATTCCCTAAACAGGCCCACGCCCAATTTGATCGGTTCGGGAGCCATCGACTACTATGCCCAGGGGCAGCGTTTCCTGGGCAGTTGGAGGAAGGACAGCATTGAGGCCCCCACCCGCTTCTACTACCAGGATGGGACGGAAATCCAGCTGCTTTCGGGGCAAACCTGGATCCAGATTATGCGGGATAAATAAACCGCTGAACTGGAACGAAGCTAGAACAAGTACCCTCTATCCTGGGGACGGCAGAAAGGGGAATCCTTGGGGTTGTGGGCAAAGGACTCTCGCCGCGGCTCAGCGGCCAAAATATCTTCAAAGTCGTTCCAGATCAGGTGGGGAAGACCGTGATTCCGGCAGTGTTCCGCCAGTTCATCCCGGGCATAGATATAGTGGGACCAGGCGGCACCGAAGCGATCGTTGTTCCCGTCCCCCGCATAGGCCACCTTCCAGCCTTCCCGTCTAAAACGCTGGACCAGGGCCGCCTTGCAATTACCGCAGTTGGTGCATATGGGGTGGGCGTAAGGACTCAGGATTTCAATCTTGTTCTCCCCGCTGACCACCGCCTTATTGCAAAAGATGGCGGTGATCTCTTCGCGGCAGCCAAGCTTCTCCAGGACCGGTTCAATGTAGAAGCCGAAGCCGTCGCTGACAATATAGAGGGGAGAGCCTTGCTCCCGGCAGTGCCGGGCAAATTTTTTAAAGCCGGGCCTGAGAGAGGCCCATTCCAGGGCCATTGATTTCAGAAGCTCCCAGTCCGCCGGCAAGAAAGCGGACATGCGTTTCAGCCACTCCCGCATGCCCAGCTTCCGGCGGCGGTAAAGGTCTTCGATCTGATGGAATTCCCGGCCGCCAAATTGGCGGGCCAACTCCGTGGTAAGATCCGCCGTGGTTATCGTGCCGTCAAAATCCAAGACATAGGCTGTCGGCAATCCAAAAACCTCCCCTCCGCCGCCCTTAAGTTTACGACACGACCAACTTCTTGTCAAATACCCCTTCTTTTATTCCCCCGATCCGGCACCTATTTCCGGATTTTGTGTACTATGTTATGGAAAGTCGGTATCCACCCCGTTATTTACCGGGGAGGGCCTGTCCATAAGGCCCTAGTCTTAAGAGCGGGAGGCATAGCGTTGGAAAAAAGACCATGGCACGACAGCTACCAGCTGGGAGCCCACCGCTTGAAAACCAGCCTGGCTCCCTACCCTCAACTGCCCTTGTTTAAAATCCTGGACCGCTCCGCCTCCAAATACCCGCTGTCCACAGCCATCGAGTATCGCGGATATAGCATCAATTACCGAAAGCTGCTGCTGCTCTCCAACAGCTTGGCCGCCGCCCTGGCCGACTTGGGCATAAAAAAGGGAGATCGAGTGGCCACCATTTTGCCCAACTGCCCCCAGTACATTATAAGCACCTTCGCCATTTTGAAGGCGGGAGCGGTCCACGTTCCCTGCAGCTTTCTGCATCCCCCTCAAGAGCTGGCTGCCCAAATCCGGGAGTCAGGAGCAAAAGGGGTGATCTGCCCGGCCGAATTTTACGCTCTTTTTAGAAAATCGATACCGGCCCTGGAGGTCCAAGTCGTTATTGTCACCTCGGAGCGGGATTTTGCGCCCGGCTTTCCGCCGCTGCTGTTTGCCGTCAAGGGAACCCACCGCTTCAGGGACCTGGTCGCCCGGTATAAGCCCCACCCCCCCCAAGTCCATGTCAAACCCCGGGAAGACCTGGCCTACCTGGCCTTTACCGGGGGAGCAACGGGACAGCCCAAGGGCGTGATGCTCTCCCACTTCAACCGCCTGGCCAATGTCCTGCAAGGCTTCCCCTGGATGATGGCCGCCTCGGAGTCCCGGATTTGCGGGCGGGGTTCGGTAATGATTCCCATTCCCCTCTTTCACATGTACGGCGATTGGGTTATGCTCTCCGCCATCAACTGGGGCCTGAAAATCATCCTGGTCCAGGATCCCCGGGATACAGATTCCATCCTGGAGCTGATCTCCGAAAGCCGCCCCTTCCTGGTGAGCATGGTGCCCACTCAGTTGATGCAGCTGGCGGAAAAAGATATCCCCAGGGTACCGATGCACATAATGACGGGAGCCGCCCACCTTCCGGCGGCCCTGCATCGCTCCTTTGCCCGGCACAAAAAAATGCCCGTTTCCGAAGGCTACGGGCTGACGGAATGCAGTCCGGTAACCCACATAAATCTCAGCAGCTTCTCCCGGCCTGCCAAGATGCTGGGGCGGGCCAAGCACAGTATCGGCGTTCCCGTGCCGGATACCGACGTGGTCCTGATCAACGAAGATACAGGCAGGATCTGTTCCCCCGGCGAAGAAGGACACATGTATATAAAAGGCCCCCAGGTAATGCTCGGCTACTGGCCCCACCCGGGCAGCGGCCTGAGAAAGGGGTGGCTGCCCACCGGCGATATCGCCCGCATGGACAGAGACGGCTACTTCTACATCGTGGACCGGATTAAAGAGATGGCCAACATCTCCGGTTTTAAAGTATACACCGGGCTCATCGACGATATACTGTTCAAGCACCCCGCCGTATCCCAGGCTGCCGCCGTGGGCCTGCCGGATCCTTTGCGCCCCGGCAGCGAACGAATTAAAGTGTTCATCAAGCTAAAGGAGCCCTTTAAGGGGCGGGTAACCCAGGCCGACATTATCAATTACTGCAAGGAAAAATGCCCCCCCTACGCCGTTCCCTACGCCGTAGAATTTCGAGACCAGCTGCCTCTTACGCCCACGCAAAAAATATTTAAGCGGAAATTAAGGGAAGAGGAGCTAAAGCGCTTTCGCCGTTAACTGTCTCCAAGAGTCCCTGGGCGGTTCAACAGTTCCGTTTCAACAATCGCTCCCTCATCGGCGTCCCTTTTCGTCTCCTCATCTCTTCCTTGGCGGCGCCTTCCCATAGTTCCAGCAATACCGTCGGCCCGCCCTTTGCAGCGCTCTCTTCTCTTTAAGCGGCGGCTTCCCTTTCCGCGGGCGAGCCCTTTTCACCGGCGGCCTGGCACCCGAACCGGGGCACAAATAAAGGCGGTCCCCTCTCCAAGCAGGGGACCGCCGCATATCCATATCCCGGCCTTCCCAGCCCCGGGACCTCCAGCTATCTTCTTGACTGCAAATACCGGTAATACAGGTAAAGGAGCCGCTGCTGGCTGTTGGGTTCAATGGTTACCGTGCGCACTGAAGACCACGGCGAGACAATGGAATGGGTAACGGCACAGCGCGCCTGCGCCCTGATGTTATAGGTTCCGGGAGTACTCCACTTCTTGGCGGCGCTGTATGAACTGCTCCAGGCCGAGTAGGTCCCGTCTCCCCAGTCAAAGCGGTACTGGACCGGGTGGCCGGCGGAACAGGGGTCAGCAATGGTGTAATAGGTATAGCTGCCGCCGGCAACGCCGCTGCTGGGGCCATAGGGGCGCAGGGGGGCGGGCACCCTGTGGCCGGCGATCCCCTCTCCGCTTACCTGCACCCTCCGTTCCGCCGCTCCCGCCGTCCGGTGGAGGATACTGCCGCTGTACTGCCGCGCACTGCTAGGCACAAAGCGGACATAGATGGTGCGCTCAACGGCACCATTTTCGGGCGGCAAGGTCAGGGTGCGCTGGTAGCCGCTGTTGGGACTAAGGGAGATCCAAAATCCTGCCGGAGCTTCTATGGTAACAGCGCCGGTCAAATGGGAACCGGTAACGCGATAGCTTCTCAGATCCGAATAGCTGTTTACCTCAACCTGTCCAAAAGTTAGGGAAGCAGGGCTTGCCGCCAGGGAGGCCTGCGAACTGTCCCCGGGAATGGCGGCGTGCTCTCTTACAAATTCCGAGGGTTTATACCAAAGGGCCCTGATGGAAGTGCTGGGAGCATAGCCGCGATATCTCCAGCCCCCATCGGGATCCCGCACTGTGCTGTACGCCCCGCTGCGGATCCCAAAATGCAGGTGGCTAAAGCTGTAGCCGCCGTTTTCCCGGGGGCTTAAGGCAATTTGCCCCACCCATTGCCCTTTCTTTACCTCCGTTCCCCGGGGGACCAGGTTGGATTTCAGGTGGCCCAGGACGGAGCAGACATATGTATTATTGGGAAGCCGGTGCTCGATGACCAGCACGTACCCGTAACCGCTCTGGTAGCCGCTGCTCCTTACCACGCCGTTGGCGGGGGCGTAAACGGGAAGTTCTGACCTCATGTCGTACGGCAGCAGGTCTTCGGCCAAGTGATACTCGTTCCGGGTGGTGTTCCACACGCCGAAGTCCTGGCCCAAAAACCAGCCGCCTCCTTTTAAGGGGTATTCGAATCCGGTGGCCGTTTCATAAGCCTGAGCCGGGTCAGCCTGAACGAAGGCCAGGCCAAAGATCAGCAGCACTAAAACAACTACGGCGGCAAGTCTTGGCTTGTACAGTTCTGGGTTCACGAGCTGATTTCTCCTTTGGTAAAGTATTATTTGTTAAGTTTTATTAATAATTTCGATGCCCCCTTTCCCGTTCCTGCTTTACATAATGTTGTAATAATATACAGCATTGGCATCTTTGCCCAACAAAGGTATATAAAAATATGCATAAAAAAAGAAGCCCGGACCACGGCACGGGCTTCCGTTTCCATCACCCCTCCAAATTAGTTAACATAATAACAAGTTCCCGGGCACAGATCCGGCTCCTCTTTTCTCATCACTTTGCTAAACTAGTGTTTATAAAAATACATGCTAAAATACTTTTACTGCCATGCACCGGGCATTCCCTTTCATCCATTTCAACCGTTATCATAGGGGCCCTTTTGCCGGCCAGATCGTGCCGGTTAGATGTTGCGACCCCCAAAGATTATCTTATGCGAGAAAGGCCTTTTCCCCACCTCCCCCCAGGTCGAGCAACTGGCTATCCGGCAGCCCGTGGCGCCGCGTTCCCAGTTTCTCTCTCCAGCCTGTAGGACCGGAAATCCCGTCTCCCGCCCATAGCGGCAATTCCCTGGATGCGCTTTCCAATATGAAAAGTAAAACCAGTTTCCCGGCGGCCACGGCGCTAGACTTAAGGTTTTCTTGCCAACCCTCTCCCCGGGGCGGGGCGGGGAGAGGGTTGCGGGGCACTGGTCGTTAATAGGAATTTTTAATTAATTAGCCGGCTCTTTTTTTCTTTAGGCGGCTCTTAAGCTTCATGAGCTTTGCTTTTTGGGCGGGGGTTGCCCGAAAGCCCGCCTTTCTGGCCTGCGCCAGCTTCTTGGCATACTGGCGGTACTTGGCCCTCAACGCCTGCGCCTTTTTTCTACCGTCGGCCACCTTTGCACCTCCTTTAATTACCAGGTTATATATTGCTACTTATATGCTTCCGGCTGATTAAAAGTTACACCCCGGGAACGCTTTTCGTGCCTCTTCTTTAAGCGCCTCGGGCCGTATACTTGACAGTAGACTGCCGGGCCTTACTTCTCCGCCAGCAGGCTGCTCCGACCCTTCCCTGCTTTATAGAGCGCATAATCCAGAGGATTCAGCAGGGCCGTGCGCATGGTTTTCTCCCCGTAGGCCTTCATTAAAGAAACCTTGGCCGATAAGGGGTTGCATTCAATAATCCAGAGCTTGCCGGACTTATCCAGCCCGATATCGATGCCGATCTCCCCTAAGGAGCCGTAGTGACCCTCCACCGTTCGATAGGTCTTGTATAGCAATCTCTCCATCCGGGACTTTAGCTCCTGCAAGCGGGCTTTGTTATAGGCCAGCACTTCCTTGAAATATTTTTCAAAGGGATAGCTGGAGGCATGGGTGGTGATGGGAGACTGGCCCCTCCCCACCCGGACCGGCGTGGCAACCAGCTTCAACTCTCCCCGGCCGTTGCGCTGCATCTCCGCGCGCATGTCTATCTTCCTGCCGTTGAAAGTCAGCAGGTCGATGGGCTGCTGCAGAATGAATTCCTGCCGGCGGAAAAAGCCGTTGATCAGAGCCAGCACTTCGCCATAGGAACGGGCCTGCCGGGAAACGGTCCGGCCGTGGTGGTAGCGGCACTCGTAGTGGCCCGGGGAGTGCAGTATAACCTGCATCACCTGCTCTCCTCTCCTCCCCCGGCAGCCCTTAAGGTAAAGCTCCCCGTATTTTCGAAGCATCGGGTCCAGCAGGCTGAAGCCCCTACCGGAGAGCCGGGTTTCCGGCAAGTAAAATTTGAGCTCCGGGTTATGGGCCAGGATCCGGTAAATCTCCCACTTGTTAAATTCAATCCGGTTATTGGCCAGCAGCGACCTGGTAGCCAGAACCGCCCCGGCAAATTTTTCAACTTCCTCCGGCCCCAGGCCGGCCAGCCCCTCCCTCAGGTAAACGATTTTCGGGAAGGGGACTATTTTTGGGGTCCACGCCCCCCGCCGGCGGTCATAAACGGTTGCCCGGACGGTAAGATGCCGGTAATCGATATCCGGCGGAGAAAAGAAACAAAGCTGCTTCAGCACAGCCTCCCTGGGAGAGCCAAAAAGTTCGTTGACGATCCGCTCCAGGTTTATCCTTCTCCAATGGGAACCATCGTTCAGCAATACCCCGATTAAGAGAAAGCGATCTGCTAAAAAGTCCACGGCAGCCACCATCGGCACCCTTTGTCCTTTGTGTTGTTTTTTGCCTATATGTATGGCCCCTTAAGGGGGGCCTTTTTTCCCCCCGGAAAAGAGAAAGCGAGTATAATCCAGGGTCATCTTGAACTGGGGAGAGATCCCCACGGTATCCTCAAGACCTGCTTCCGGCAGCTTGCTGGGCTTTGAATTGGCTTCCAGCAGCCAGACCCTGCCGCTTTCATCCACGGCCAGGTCCAGGCCTATCTCGCCGAAGGGACCGAATTCTTTTTCAATATAGTGGACAATGCGGCTGCTTATGTTCCGGATTTCGGAATCGGAGGGCAGATCGCCGTAGCTTTCTCTCAACTCCGGCAAGATATCGGCGTAGTTCATGACTTCTCCCCCCAGGGCCAGGTTGGTGATCATGGCCTTCTCCGGGGCCAGCCGCGCCTGGTTGTAAACGGACTTCCATTCTCCCTTTGCATCCTTAACCATCAAGACGCGCAAATCCAGGCGGCGCCCCTTATACTTGACCAGGCGGATTCCCTGCTGGACGATGGCCTTCCTTTCCCGGCCCACAGCCGGGTCCAGAATCTTCTTGAGCTCCAGCAAGTTCTTCACCAGGAGCCGCTTGTGGGCGCCTCTTTTATACAACGAGCAACAGTACCCCTGCTTCTTCTTCTCCAGGCAGATCACACCAAGGCCCCCGCTCCCTTCCGAAGACTTTATAAAAACAAGCCCGTAGCGGTCCAGCATGAGCTTGACGCTGGGCAAGCCGTTAAACACTATCGTTTTCGGAAGGTGCCGGCCCATCTCTTTATGCCGGGAGAGACGCTCATAAACCGGCCATTTCTCCAGCCGGCACGCATTGATTAGCTGGATCCCCGGCATGTTTTTCAAGCGGCGGCGGATTTGCTCCACAGCCGCCATTTCATTTTGGCCAAAGCCGGCACCCCGATCGTACAAGACATCCGGGAAGGGGTAGCAGCCTCTCCGCCACCCTCCCCGGGGACCGGGAACATATCCCTCTATTTTTTTATTGATCCAGTCAATGTTCTCCACGGGAAAAAAATAGATCAGGCAAGGATCTTCCCGGTTGGCCTGGAGCAGTTTCTGGGCAAAGAGCAGCCCCTTTGGGTTTCGAAAAAAATTTTTGCGCACCAAAACCCCGACAACAGGTCGTGCCATCTTCACCCCGCCCTTATACCGGCTTATAATCCGGCGGATACGGCTTAAACAAGACCAGGTGCTTGGGCATCTCTTTTATGACCTTGTAGCCATATTTCTCCAAGGCCACATGCAGCGCTTGCTGGTTGGTCTTGTGGATGCGAAAATTAATTCCCTCCAGGGGCTGCTTTTCTCTCTCCATCATGATCAACTTAAGGATCACCGGCTGAGCATAGCCTCGGTTTTGACACTGCTCCTCCAAGACAAAAAGATAGATATAAATAATATTGTCCGGCAGGCGCCGATATGATATAAAGCCAATCCTTTGGCCTCCCAGGTGAATGAGCAGGTTGGTATGGCTGCGCAGCCTCTGGGGAACAATGCCAATTTCCTTGGCCGCCAGCCTGAGCATATAGCCTTCGTCTTCTTTTCCGGCCTTTACGAAGGCAACCTTTGGATATATTTTTTTCCAGTCCCGGGCGGACGATTTTTCCTTGGACACCTTTTCTCGCCCCTTTCCAAATCTCCACCTTATCAAGGTCTACAATTTAATATATTCCGGAAGATGCATAATGTTCTTCGGTTCTTTCTTGATTTCCGCGACAAGAGTTCCGGCCAAAAGAAACTTGCTTCTTCCTGTTACATCATTATTTATGTCTCCGGTGCCATACGGTTAAGTTACTAGTTCTCTTGTTGAAGCATATATTGGAGGTGTGAGATTTTTGCCAGAGGACGTGTCCTATGCGAAAAGCCTTTGACAGACCCATCGTCGGCTTGTTTTTAGACAGCTGGGTGGTAAACTCTTTAAAAAAACAGAGATACGGCATCTTTTTTCGCCTGGATCTTTTTTTCCGGGCGGCGGAAAGAGCCGGGGTTACCCTCTTCCTCTTTAGCATCGACGGCGTCTCCTTCAACCCGGACCGGGTGGAAGGAATTATCTATAACCGGCCGCGGCAGCGCTGGGAGCCTATTGCCATAAGCAGGCCTGACATTCTTTACGACCGCTTTGTGGGCCGCAGCCCGGCCCAGGAGAAGCGGGCCGACTTCATCCGCCGGCAATTTCACCGGCGGGGAGTGTTAAAGATTAATTCCCGCCACTACTTTGATAAAATGGAACTATATCAAATACTCTCCCGCCACCCGCAGCTGGCCCATCACCTTCCCTATACCCGGCGCCTGGATAGCCTTGCCGATATCAGTCATCTTTTCCGCTTTAATAAAAGCATCTATCTCAAGGCCGCCACCGGCAGGCGAGGCCAGCAGGTGATCCGGGTAACCAGGCTGCCCAATGATGAATACGCCTACAGCTACTTCGTCAATCAACTGCACTCCGGGAAAATTAAAGGTCTATACAGGCTGCCGGCCCTAATCGCCTCGGTCGTCGGCGATAGACCGGTTATCGTCCAGCAGGCCGTGGACTTGATTCAAATAGACGACCGCATCGTCGATTTCCGCGGCGAAATGCAGCGAAACGGTCAAGGCAAGCTGGAACTTGTGGCCGTCCTGGCCCGCCTGGGGGCGAAGGACTCCCCCGTGGCCACCCACGGAACCAGCCTCATGGCCAAAGACTTTTTTTACAAGTATTTGGGCTATTCCCGGGAGGCCGTAGCCTCCCTGGAGAAGAAAATCGAGGACTTCCTGTTCCAGGTCTACCAGTGCATGGAAGAGGCCTACGGCCCCTTTGGCGAGATCGCCATCGATTTCGGCCTGGACAACAAGGGCAGGATCTGGTTCTTTGAATGCAACGCCAAATCGATGAAGGTCTCCTTGATCAACGGGGCAGACCAGCAGGTAATTCAAAGAGCTTTTTTAAACCCGATGCTTTACGCCAAGTACCTCTACCGGCACCGGGAAAATATTAATAAATACCATAACCGTTGAGGGATTGATTTTATGACTCCTTACCAAGTAGTGCGCAGCAAGCTGGATAAAACCAGGGTTTTACAAAGAGACCCGGAAATTGGCCGGCATATTCCGGAAACGGTGGCCTATTCCCCCGACAACCTGGCAAAGATGCTGGCCAAACACTCCGGAGTCTTCATTAAGCCGGATGTGGGCCGGAAGGGAAACAAGATTATCTACGTCGCCATGGACAAAAAACGGCGCTGCCTCATTCACTATGATACCCGGGTTCAAAAGGGCGTCCCCCTGCCCGATGCGGTCCACATGGTCAACCGGCTGATCACCTCCCAGCGCTATCTCATCCAGCAGGCCATCCGGCTGCTGCAGATTGACAACGTCCCCTTCGACCTCCGGATCAATGTCCAGAAACCGTACAGCAAGTGGATAGCCACCACTAGTTCGGCCAGGATGAGGGCCCCGGGCAAAGTGGTGACCAATTATGCCCAGGGGGGGACCGTTTTAAGAACCGCTGAGGCCCTGGAAAAAGCGGGATTGAACAGGCTGCAGTCCCAGATAATATTGGGGCGCTTGAAACGCCTGGGGGAAGCCACCGCCGCCGTGCTTAGCAGAAAGTACCCGGGCTTGCGGGAGCTGGGGCTGGACGTGGGCCTGGATCAAGATTTAAAGCCATGGATCTTCGAAGTAAATACCATGCCCCAATGCCCCCCCGGGGACAAGGTATTTCAGTACTACCGCCGCATCATCATTGCCAACTCCCTGCTTAAAAGCTGAAGCGCAGCCGGCCCTTGCGCAGCGGCGGCCTCCGGGCAAAAGGCGGGCCCGCCGGCCCGCCTTTATTGTCTTCCGGCCTGGTTCAACTCTTCACCGCTTCCGGGTCGCCGCCAACCGCCGCTGGTATGAACAACCAGGCCGCCGCCTTGTTTAGCATTTGCGCAAGCTTTCGCCAAAAAAATATCTAGCCTCCCCTCCAGCCAAATTGCCCCTTGTAATTAACTCTAAAATGCTTCATACTACAATTTATAGAGGAACTTTGACATTCCATCAAAAAGTTTTTCTTCCAAAAAACAGCCAATGGTTGAAGCAAGGGGGAAGCAATGCTCGCCCGATTTAGCGTTCAGAGACCGTACACTGTCCTGGTGGCCGCTGTGTTGATCATCGTCCTGGGAGTCATCTCCTTTATGGGAATGACCACCGACCTTCTGCCGGAAATTGAACTCCCCTATGTAGTAGTTATCACCAGCTACCCGGGAGCCAGCCCCGAACAGGTGGAGCGAACGGTAACCGCCCCCCTGGAAGCGGTGCTGGGGACCACCAGCGGCTTGAAGAACATAAATTCCATATCCCGGGAGAATGCCAGCGTGATCATCCTGGAATTTGTCCAGCGGGTAAACATGGACAGCATAATGATCGAGCTGGCCAACAACCTGGACCTGGTCTCTTCTCAATTGGACGATTCCGTGGGGAAGCCCATGATGCTGCGCATCAACCCCGACATGATCCCCGTCATGGTGGCCACGGTGGACATGGAAGGCGCCGATATCGATGAGCTTTCCAAGCTGGTCTCGGATAAGCTGCTGCCCGCCTTTGAACGCATCGACGGGGTAGCTTCCGTTACGGCCACCGGTCTCCTGGAAAAAGAGCTGCAGGTATCCCTCAACCAGGAGAAGATCGACCGCTTAAACGGGAAGGTCATGCAAAACCTGGACCGCTCTCTGGAGAAGACCCACTCCCAGCTTAAAGAGGCACAGGCCCAGCTGGATGAGGCCATCCGGAAGCTGGAAAAGGAGACGGCCGACCGGCAGACCCAGCTGGCCGAGGCCGGGGTCCAGCTGGACGGCGCCATCGCCAACCTGAACGCCCTGCTGTCCGAAGAAACTTTGCTCAATGCACAGAAAACCGCCTTTGAAGAGGAAAAGAAGGTACTGCAGCAATTGGCGGAGATGGAGCCCCTCTTCCGCATGCTCTTCCCCACGGGCGTCTCCTCCCTGAGCCCGGAAATCTTCGCCCTGGTGATGGCCCAGCTGGAACCCCGCCTTCCGGAAGAGCTGCGGGGCATCTCCCAGGAAGAGATGGCGGAGTTGGAAAAGAAGGCCCTGGAGGCACCTTCCCGCATCGCCGCCATCGATACGGAACTGCAGAACATTTCCCTGCGCCTGATGACCCTGTCGGCCATGAAGCCGGAGCTGGAGAAAGCCCTGGACGAGGCCGCCGCCGGCTACCGGCAGGTGGAATCGGGCAAAATCTCCCTCGCCATCGAGCTGGCCAGGGCCCGCATCCAACTGGAGAACAGCCGGGCCGAATTGGAAAAAGGCCTCTCCGAACTGCAGGAGGCCCGGGAAGAAGCCCGGAAGCAGGCGGACTTGAACAATGTAATTACGGAAGAAATGATCAGCAGCATACTGATGGCCCAAAACTTCACCATGCCCGCCGGCTATATCCAGGAGGGCGAAAGCGGCCACCTGGTTAAGGTGGTGGGACGCTATGAATCGGAGGAAAACCTTGCCGATACGATTCTCTTTTCTACGGAAGAGGCGGGCGACATCCGCCTGGTCGATGTGGCCGATATAACCATGACCGGCAGCGACCAGCGGACTTACGCCAAGGTCAACGGCAATGACGGCGTGCTCCTGACTTTTCATAAGCAGAGCACCGCCTCCACCTCCACCGTGGCCGACCAGATCAACAGCCTGATCCACCAGTTAACTGCCGAGCACCAGGGGCTGCACATTCTCCCCCTCATGGACCAGGGGGAATATATCCACATGTCCATCGACAACGTTTTGCAAAACCTGCTCCTGGGCGGTCTCCTGGCCATTATCGTTCTCTTGGTTTTCTTGAAAGATGTCCGGCCCACCCTGCTGATCGCCGTCAGCATCCCCATCAGCCTTATGTTCGCCATGGCGCTGATGTATTTCAGCAATGTCACCCTCAATGTCATCTCCTTGTCCGGCTTGGCGCTGGGGGTCGGCATGCTGGTGGACAACAGCATCGTGGTCATTGAAAATATATACCGGCTGCGCCTCCAGGGCGTCCCCGTGTACCGGGCGGCCGTATACGGAACCCAACAGGTGACCGGCGCCATCACCGCTTCTACCTTGACCACCGTTTGTGTCTTCCTGCCCATTGTCTTCACCCAGGGAATTTCGCGCCAGCTCTTCACCGACATGGGCCTAACCATTGCCTACAGCCTGCTGGCCAGTTTGGCCGTGGCTTTGACCCTGGTCCCCACCATGGCCTCTACCTTTTTCCAAAAAGTCGAAGCCAAGCGACTGTCCTGGTTCGAGGCCATGCGCAAGGGGTACTTGAAATTATTGCGCTTCGCCCTGGATCACAAATTTATCGTCCTGCTATTGGTTTCACTCCTTTTCGGCTTAAGTGTTTACGGCGTTACCGTCATGGGGACCAGCTTCTTCCCGGAAATGGACTCTCCCCAGTTGAGCGCCACCCTCACCATGCCCGAGGGAAGCACCAAAGAAGAAATTTACGCCATGAACGACGAAGTGATCCAGCGCTTGCTGGAGATCGAAGCCGTGGACAGCGTCGGCGCCATGACCGGCTCCACCGGGCTGCTGGAGCTTTCAGGCTCCTCTTCCGGCGATACCAGCTTCTTTATCCTGCTCAAAGATAAGCGTTCCCTGACCAGCCGGGAGGTGGAAAGATTAATATACGAAAAAACCGCCGATTTGGAGGCGGAAATCTCCGTCACCTCAACCAACATGGATATGACCGCCCTGGGCGGCAGTGGAATTGAAGTAATCATTAAGGGGCAAGACCTGGACCTTTTGGCCTCCTGCGCCGAAGAAGTGGCCGAAATTCTCAGGGCCACGGAGGGGACGACGGAGGTGCTTACCGGCAACGAAGAAGCCGGCACGGAAACCCGGATTATCGTGGACCGGGACGCCGCCATGCGCCACGGGTTAACCGTAGCCCAGATCTTCCAGGAGATATCCGCCGCCCTCTCCCCGGAAACCAAGTCCACCACTTTGCTCTCCGGTTCCGAAGAATACCCGGTGGTCATCGTCAACGCGGAACGGGCCAACATCAACCGGGATAACCTTGCCGACTATACCTTCACCGTCACCGATCGGGAGGGAACAAAAAAAGAAGTGCGCCTTGGGGATGTTGCCGAGATCACCACCTCCATCTCTCCCGCCTCCATCTTCCGGGATAACCAGTCCCGTCACGTCACCGTCACCGCCTCCATCGCCGACGGCTACAATATCGGCCTGGTCAGCCGGGACTTTGAGAAAAAGCTGGCGGGCTATACCCCTCCTCCGGGGGTCAGCCTGGAGGTGGCCGGCGAGAACGAAATGATTACCAGCGCCATGGAGGATATCATTTTGATGATCATCCTGGCCTCGATCTTTATCTACCTGATCATGGTGGCTCAATTCCAAAGCCTCCTCTCGCCCTTTATCATCATGTTTACCCTTCCCCTGGCCTTCACCGGAGGTTTATTGCTGCTCTGGATCGCGGGCATGGAGCTCTCCGTAACAGCCCTGCTGGGCTTCCTGCTTCTGGCCGGCGTCGTGGTTAACAACGGCATTGTCTTCGTAGACCTGGTCAACCAGCTGCGCCTGGAAGGGATGGATAAGCGGGAGGCTTTATTGGAGACCGCCGCCGCCCGCATCCGCCCCATCCTTATGACCGCCCTGACCACCATCCTGGCCATGAGCACCATGGCCCTGGGCCTGGGCCGGGGGGCGGAGATTACCCAGCCGCTGGCGGTGGTGAGCATCGGCGGTTTAACCTACGCCACGCTGTTGACCCTGATTGTGGTCCCGGTGTTGTATGACCTTCTTCACCGCCGCCCCATGAAGAAAATAGAAATTGAGGGCTAAGGAAGGTTCCAGCAGATGAAAAAATAAAGGGCAGGGAGAAGATTCCCTGCCCTGTTGTTCTAGCTGCGGCGAGCCAAACTTTTTGGCTGCTTCGCCGGATTCCAGGCCTCCCCCTTGCCCGGCGTCGACTGGTGGCGGAACCTTAAGCCAGCCGGCCCCGAATCCCCTTAATGGCCATGACCAGCCCAAAGAGCACGCACCACAAATTGATGAACCCGTTGAGGAGCAGTTCCGCGGTAGAGAGGGCATAGATCCCGTTCTGGTAATTGAAGCTGAAATCCAGCAAACCAAGAAAGATAAGGCTGCCGGAGCATACTGTGGCGATCTTCCCGCCCACTTCATTTCCCCGGAGCATCAGCACCCCGGCCACAATAAGGGCCAGGGCAAGAATAATATCCGGAAGAGGAAAAGAGTGCTCATATTCAAAGTAGCCCGGCGGCGGATTTTCAGGAGCCAGCCCTACGGTGAAAAAACCGATCCAGAACAGAATCAAGCCTACTCCGGTAAGGATAGCCAGGACAGGCAGTGCACCTTTTTTATCCATCTTTGCGCTCTCCTTTCCCTTCAATGATATTGTACTTCCGCTGGTAAGCTGTTTTGTTCTTCTGGGCACTTTGTTCCAGGCGGGGCCATAGCTTAAGGACCAGTCCCGGCGCACACATTAATATTTTCGAGACCAACCCCGTGGAATGAGGCACGTACAGCTCCGGCTTTCTCCCGGTAATGGCGCGCAGCACCGCTTCCGCCACCTTCTCCGGGCTCTGGGGCGTACTTAAAAAGGTAAGGGGCGACCCGCCGTGAGCGGCTTCGTAGCGCAGCATTGGCGTATCGGTACTGTCGGGAAAGATGGTGGACACGGCGATGCCATATTCTTTCAGCTCCAAGGCCAGGGTCAGGTTAAAGCCGCGCAAGGCAAACTTCGTGGCCGTATAGATGGAGCTGTAGGTTTCGGGGACAATACCCGCCATGGAGGAGATGGTGACGATGTTCCCGCCCCCGTTTTCTATGAGCACGGGAAGGACTTCGCGAGTTACATTTATGGTCCCCACCAGGTTAATGTTCAACTGCCGATCGATATCCTCATAGCTGCTCTCTTCAAACCGCGCCGGCAGAATGATGCCGGCGTTGTTGACCAGAACGTCGATGGTGTTGAACTTTTCCCGGGCTCTGGCGACCAGGGCTTTAACCTCTTCCCGCCTGGTAATATCGCATTTTACGGTCAGCACCGGCGAAGAAAAGCCGGTAGCCATCTCCTCCAACCGGGGGAGGTTAATGTCGGCCAGCACCAGGTTTGCTCCCTCGCCGTCCAGCAAGGCGGCGATGGCCGTGCCGATTCCCCCTGCCGCCCCGGTAACAATAACCGTCTTTCCTTCTAATCTTCCACTCTTCATGGCTTGACCTCCGTGCCTGCGGCCTGACGGCGCCTCTGCACTTTGTCAACCTGGGCCTGGAGCACGGCATCAACCAGTCCCGGGAAGAAACGTTTCAGTCTCCAGTTTAATTTGCCGTCAAAGCCGGGGATAATCATAAAGCGGTCTTTTTGCAGACCGGCAATCAGCTCTTTGGCCACTTCCTCAGGAGTCATCAGCTTGGCTCCCTTGGAAGCCTCCTTCGTCTCTTCCGGCTTGGTTATGTTTTCCGTGGCAAAGCCCGGGGTGTCGGTATCGGGAGGGCAAAGAACGGCCACTTTAATCCCGTGGCTCCGGAGCTCGCTGCGCAGCGCCTCCGAAAAACCGATAATTCCAAATTTGGAAGCGCAGTAGGCGGTATAACCGAAAACGCCGATAAAACCGGCGATGGATGAGACGTTGACGATAGTGCCGCCTTTCCTTTTCATGGCGGGAACCAGGGCGGAGGTGGTATTCCAAACGCCGTAAAGGTTGGTCTTCATGGTATCATCAAAATGCTCGTAGTCAATCTCTTCAAAATAATGCGGATATGCCTTGCCGGCACAGTTGATTAATAAATCAGGGGGTCCAAACCTCTCCACCGCCTCCGCCATTACCTGTCGCACATCCTCGTTATCGCCAACATCGACTTGCCTGGAAGCCACCCATTGCTCTTCCGAAATACGGCTCCCTTGGATCGCGGCGACGGCTGCTTCCAGGCGCTCCCGGTTGCGGGCAAAGACCAGGACATTCGCCCCCAGGGCCGCCAGCTGCTTGGCCGTGGCCAGCCCGATACCGCTGGAGCCTCCGGTAATATAGGCGGTCTTTCCTTTAAATTCTTTGGCCATGCTCTCCCTCCATTCTTTGTATAGTGTTCCGGAGATTCCCATTTATAAACATTTTTATAATTATATCATGTTTACACTTCAAATTATATCTATAATGTTAGAAAACATAAATGTTAGAAAACATAGCCTATAGAGGCCCATGTCCGGCAATTTTGGAACTAGGGAAGGCTGCGCTTTCGCCCTGATTTGGATTTGAGCGCTGCTTCTCCCCTGGAAAGGCGGAAGCAAGCCCCCGGCGCCGCGGTTCTCCATTGTTTTCGGGCAGTCCAATTCGCTCATGTATCGGCTCCAGTTAAAATATGAACCCAAAACGCTTGATCTGGACCGGGAAATGTCACTCCCTTTAAGAATGTTACAGGGCAACAATATCCCAGGCCGGTAGCCCCAAGCTGCTCATGTGCCGCCATCTGGTTATTGAATGCAGCAAAAAATGGCCCAATTTCTCACTTTAATAAGGGGTATCTACGCCTGAAGCAGGAAAATGTTTACTTTTTCGCCGTTTCCGCTGCCGCCGCCGGCGGTTCGCCGGGAGACGGCATGTCGAAGAGTGAGGGGTGGGCTAGTCCCACCGCCACCAACACCGTGGTTAAACCATAAAACGGCATGGCTTAGCATGTAGGAGAGATTGCCGGCCGCATCCTTGGGAGCAACCTTGTTGCTGGTTTGTCAAGATCAAAAAGAAACCACGGCGGCTGAAAAGCTCCGTGGTTTCTTTTAATGGTCGGAGCGACAGGATTTGAACCTGCGACCTCTTGACCCCCAGTCAAGCGCGCTACCAAGCTGCGCCACGCCCCGATTTAATGTTTATTTTCTTGTAAACAAAAGCCGTTGACCAGCTTCGGAATTCATTATACCAATCAAGTGTTTTTTTTGCAAGGTCAATTGCGCAGGACGATAGTGTCAACTTTTTGTAGGATATTCTTTAATTGAAGACCACCCTAATTGGGTTTATAGATAAAATGAACCATTCTGTATATCCCTTAAACATCTAAACATCGGGATCACTTTGCCATGG
>Ga0116168_1000272_pt1 | contig 53989 bp, 46 predicted proteins | sample AD_UKC129_MetaG_FD_89795 | JGI IMG/M metagenome (GOLD analysis project Ga0116168, IMG submission 89795) | Active sludge microbial communities of municipal wastewater-treating anaerobic digesters from Canada - AD_UKC129_MetaG | ecosystem: Engineered > Bioreactor > Anaerobic > Digestate | place... | reverse complement strand
TGCAAGGGGCCAGCGGGCCGGAACGGCCCGCTGAAAATTCTTTTTTTATAATAAATATTCATTCAAAATTTTCCGGAAAAAATGAATTGACCAAAATCACCGAGATGCCAATTACCCGAAATGCTAAAAAATTGCAAAAATACATTGTAAAAACGATATAATTCCTTTTAACAATTTTAAAAATAAAACAATCACAAAATTAAAAAAATTAGTAAATTATTCCCAACAAAACAAATTTTATTCAATGCTCACTGTTCATTATTTATATAAATTAAATTTTTGGAAAAAATAAACTAAATTCAGTCTTAAAGAATAGTTTTTAAATAATATAATTATGGAGTTATTATGATAATACCATTTTCATTTATTCCTTCACTTAATGATTATTCAAAATACAAAGAAGAATTAAAACTTCTTGAAAAATATATTGATTTAACACAAGAAGAGAAAGTAATCATAGAAAAGTACCTAAATAATGACTTTGGAGTAGATGGCTTTGAGTTTAATTATATTGAAACAAAAGTTTCACAGATATTAAGTAAATTAAATATAAAAGATCCCAGTTTAATTAAATTATATAAATATCAATTATTTATTTCATTTTATGGAGATAAAAATAAATTTTTAGATGCTTTTCAAACATTACAAGAAATTGATCCTGATTACCCAGTATATTTACATTACAATATAGCTTACATAAAGTTTGATTTAAAAGATTACCAAGGTGCTTTAATTGAATTCGATAAATATATAAGCTTTGACGAAGATCCCGACTTAAATTATTATGCAAAATATTTTAAAGCTCTTTGCAAATATTACTTAGGGGATAAATTAGCCGCAATTGAAGAATTTAACTCCTGTTTGGATATTAATCCTAATCATAAAGATATTTATTATAACATCGCTGAAATTAAATATGAATTAGGTAATACTGATGAAGCTTTAGAATACGCACAAAAAATTATAAGTGTTGATAATAAACATCGTACAGCTTTTGAACTGATTTTCAAAATTAAATATGAACTAGGTAAATTTGATGAATTAGAAAAAGATTTAAATTATGCTATTTCCGTTATTCCTGAATTCATAGAAGCTTATCAATATAGAATAAAATTGAAACAAAACCAAAATGATTATGAAGCTGTGATGAAAGATATTATTGCAATTTTTAAAAATAATATTAACCTAAAGCCACATCGTTTTTTATATTTACTAACTAGTGATTTTAATCTAGAAGAACTTTACAATAAGAAAGATAAGAAAAGTGAGGATTATAATAGGCTTGCTTCTTTTGAAATATCTTCTCATAATTATTCTAATGCAATTGAATATTTAACAAAAGCTATAGAATTAGGTGATGAAACTTCCTTAAGCACATCATATATGCAACGTGGATATGCCAAATTTTGTTTAGGTGATTTAAATGCTGCTTTGGAAGATTATAAAATTGCAGACGAGTATGAAAAAAAAGATAAACATGAAGAGTCTATTTTATTGGGTGATAATTCATACCCTGAAATGAGTATGTTAACTATTAAGTTTGTGCAAAGAAAATATAATGAAGTAATTAAATATTCAATTACAGGTGCTTATTTTACTGCTCATATAATTAAAGTGGCATTATCAAGAGAAAATTTGAATGATTTTAATGGTGCATTGAATGAATATGATGAAATTTTGTCTATAGAAAGAACAAACAAAAATTTTTATTTTTATCGTGGTTGTTTGAAATTTTATATGAAAGATTATAAAGGTGCAGCTGATGATTTAAACATCGCATCAGAAGAATTTATTTTCCCATTTGAATATTTTATGTTAGGTTTAGCAAATTTTCTCGCTAAAAATTATTCAGATGCTGTTACAGCTTTTACAAAAGTCATTGAAATTGATCCTGTTTTCTTTATGTCCTATAGATTTCGTGCAGATGCTTACAGACAAATTGGTGATTTAAATTCTGCAATGTCGGATTATGTAAAAGCCGCAGAATTGGATGAATTCAAACAGATTAACTGGATAAGCAACGATACCGATTATAATGACATTGATTATTTTAACCGTTTGAAGGAAAAACAACCTAATAATCCAACTTATTATTTTTCAATTGGTTATTGTAAATTTTTAAATAAAGATTTTCAAGGTGCAATAGATGAATACAATAAAGCTATTGAGTTAGATAATTCTTTATATAAAGTTTATAACAATCGTGCAAATGCAAAATATTATATTGGTGATTATGAAGGTGCTATTGAAGATTATAATAAAGCCCTTGAATTTACACCAAACGAAGGTTTTATTTATTATAATCGTGGTAATGCAAAATTAGCGCTAAAAGATTTTAACGCCGCACTTGATGATTATAATATTGCTTCAGAGAAAGAATTTTATGATGTTAAATTGAATAAAGCCATTGCATACGAGTTTTGCGGTGAAAAGTTAAAAGCTTATGATGAATTATGTTATCTGATTGAAAAAAGCAAACCAAATGTTAATCCTTTATATTATTTTCTAAGGGGAAATATTAATTACAAATTAGGCCACCAAGATGAAGCTCCTAATGATTGGTATGAAGCAATTAATTCAGGTTATTTCAAAAAAAAATCGATTTGATATATAATTCTACTATATAGTTTATGAGATTGTTATTATTGCATTATCGCTTTAAAACAGTGGTAATGCATTTTTTATTAAAAAAAATAAAAAAAAGGTTGCAAATATACAAAATAAAAGTTTAAAATAAATTAAGATTATGTTAAATTTAAGATATATACTACAATAAAAAAGGTGTTTTTTATGAAAAATGAAAAAAATTATTCACAGCAAACTCATTTAATTTACGGCAAACATCAAACAAACAAATGGGATTATACTCATCACGTAGTGGCTCCAATAACATCATCAGCAACTTTTAGGTTAGAAAGTGTTGACCGCGGCGCAATGGGATTTACAACTTTTGGAACAGAAGAACAAGAAAAAAATCCGATTTTTATCTATGAAAGATTAGGTGAACCTAACAAGGATATGTTAGAAGAAAGCCTTGCCGATGTAGAAAAAGGTGAAATATGTGTTACTTTTGCAACTGGTATGGCTGCATTATCTGCAGCTTTAGGAATTTTAACCAAAACAGGGGATGAGATTATCACTCACAGAACATTATATGGTTGTACATTTTCACTTTTTAAAAATTGGTATCCAAGATACAATATTAATGTTAAATTTTTGAATTTGAAAAATCTTGATGAAATTAAAAATTCTATTACTGATAAAACAAGAGTAATTTATTTTGAAACTCCATCTAATCCAAATTTAAAACTTATTGATATTAAATCAATTAGAAATATTGTTGATGAAGTAAATAAAACAAGAGAAAAAGAAAAGCAAATACAAATAGTAGTAGATAATACATTTGCATCACCATTTTGCCAAAGGCCAATTGAGCACGGTGCTGATTTTGTTGTTCATTCGTTAACAAAACATATATCAGGTTTTGGTACAGATATGGGCGGTGCTGTAATTACACGAAAAGAATATTTAATAATGTTACTTTTATACAGAAAAGATTTCGGTGGACCTTTAAACTCTAAAAGTGCTTGGGCAATAGGCACTTATGGGCTACCAACTCTTCCTTTAAGATTAAAACAGGAGATACAATCCACGTATAAAATTGCAGACTTTTTAGGAAAACATCCGAAAGTAGAGTTTGTAAATTATCCCGGACTGCCAAGTTTTGAAGATTATGAATTGGCCAAAATTCAAATGGTTGATTTTGATGGTAATTTTGCCCCCGGTAGTTTATTGTATTTTGTATTAAAGGGAAATAATTTTGATGATCAAAGGGCAAAAGGGCGTGAATTAATGAATTATATTGCACAAAATTCATATACTATGACTTTAGCTGTAAGTTTAGGCCATACACGTACGTTGATTGAACATCCTGCTTCGATGACGCATAGCAGCGTTCCGCCAGACGAGTTATTACATCACGATATTCATCCCGGTGGCGTAAGAATGGCCATTGGTTTAGAAAAAGTTGATGATATACTCAATGATCTTGAAGATGCATTAAAGCAAATATAAGAGATTAAGGCTCCCAAAAAAATAAGGGAGCTTTTTTTATTCATTATCTCAGACGGTGTAGGCATAAGAAAATTTTGCCACCTATTTCAATAGGTGGCAAAAATAAATGTAGGGTGGCATTGAATGCCACAAAGGTGGCACGGAATTATCACGTGGTGGCAAAAAAAATGTAGGGTGGCATTGATATGCCACCTTTTTGGCATTGATATGCCGTGTGGTGGCATTGAAAATTGCCACCTTGGCAAAAGGTGGCACGGATTTGCCACGCGGTGGCAGAAATTAATGTAGAGTGGCATCGAATGCCACTCGGTGGCAGGGAAAAATTGCCACCTTGGCAAAATGTGGCATACAAATTTAAAAGGTGGCAATTATATTGTATATACGATATAATTGCCACCATTATTTTTTTTGCAAGAATTGCAAAAAACCGCACAACTTTAGTTGTGCGGTCACGCTTACACCGTCTGAGTTAAAATTAATTTATTATTTGGTAATTATGAATTTTAATTTATTTTTCTTAAATTTAAAAGCTATAAAAAAAAATTAAGGTAAAAAATGCAAATTGGTATTATCGGATTACAATTTTCTGGTAAAACTACTTTATTTCATACGCTTACAAAAACAGAATTTAATGAAGCCGGTACTGATAAAGTTAATATTGGCGTTGTTAAAGTGCCAGATAAAAGATTAGATAAACTCACTGAAATTTTCAATCCGCAGAAACAAGTCAATGCAACAATTGAATTTGTAGATATTCCCGGAATTGCTCTATCTGACGATGGTAAATTAAAAATTACAACTCAGTTCCTTAGTCAAGTAAGAACTAATGATGCCTTGTTATTTGTCGTTAGAGCTTTCAAAAATGATTCTGTGCCACATCCCACAAGTGAAATAAATCCCGTTAAGGATATTGAATTTTTGACAACCGAGTTTATACTTTCTGATATGGCAGCTATTGAAAATAAAATCGAGAAAATTAAAAAAGATATTATGAAGATAAAAAATGATCAGATATTAAAAGAACAGGAATTGTTTAATAAATTGCACGCTCATATTGAAAAACTTTTGCCATTGCGTATGTTAGAACTTACTGCTGAAGAGAAAAAATTGATTTCAGGTTTCCAATTTCTAACTTTAAAACCGATGATTGTTGCGGTTAATTTAAGTGATGATGATATTTTGAATGAAAAAGAAATTGTGGAAAAAATAAAGTCTGAAATTAGTGATAAAAGTGTTACTATTACTCCGCTTTCTGCAAAAATAGAATATGAAATTTCTCAAATGTCTGTAGAAGAAGCTAAAGAATTTATGAAAGATTTTGGGATAATGGAATCAGCTTTGGATAACGTTGTAAGAACTTCTTACGATTCTTTAGGCTTGCAATCATTTTTTACAGCAGGCGAAGATGAATGTAGAGCGTGGACAATTAAAAAAGGCTACACCGCACAAGAAGCAGCAGGAGTTATACACTCAGATTTTTATCAAAAATTTATCCGTGCTGAAGTCGTTGCTTATGAAGATTTTATAAAATATGGCAGCTTTGCTAAATGTAAAGAAGCTGGAGTTTGGAGGCTCGAAGGTAAAGAATACATCGTTAAAGATGGTGATATATTAAATATTCGTCACAATTAATTTTATCCCGTTTTTAACGGGATTTTTTCATAAAATAAGGGGAGTAAAATGCCTAACTCAAATATAAGAAATATCGCTATTATAGCGCATGTTGACCATGGTAAAACAACTTTAATCGACCATCTTTTGAAACAAACCGGTGCGTTTAGGGAAAATCAGAATGTTGAAAAAAGAGTAATGGATTCCAATCCTTTGGAAAAGGAAAGGGGAATTACAATTTTGGCAAAAAATTGTAGTATTCGTTACAAAAATTATAAAATTAATATTGTTGACACTCCAGGACACTCAGATTTTGGTGGTGAAGTAGAAAGAACCTTAAAAATGGTTGATGGTGTGCTTTTGCTCGTAGACGCGGCTGAATGACCGTTGCCACAAACAAGATTTGTTTTAAAAAAATCTTTAGATTTAGGTTTGAAACCTATTGTTGTTATTAACAAAATCGATAGAAAAGATGCTCGCCCTAATGAAGTTTTAGATGAAGTTTTGGATTTGTTCATTTCTTTAGGTGCAAACGATGAACAGTTGGATTTCCCTTATATATATGCTGTCGCTAAACAAGGTATTTCAAAACTCTCTCTCGAAGAACCTGACTCAAATCTTGAACCTTTATTAAATTTAATTATTGATAAAATTCCATCACCACAAGCAGATGTCGAAAAACCTTTTCAAATGTTGGTAAGTAGTATCGATTATAATGATTATTTAGGTCGTATTGGAATTGGAAAAATTTATAATGGTAAATTAAATCTTTCTGATAATGTACTTCTGATTAGAAAAGATGGTAAACAAGAACAAGCTCGTATTACAAAAATTTATGCTTATGAAGGTGTAAAAAAAGTTGAAATTCAAGAAGCAATTGCTGGCGATATTGTAGCTGTTGCCGGTATGGAAGATATTGATATTGGTGAAACTTTAACATCTCCAGAACTTCCTGAAGCTCTACCTTTTGTTGATATCGATGAGCCTACTATTTCTATGAATTTTATGGTTAATACTTCACCTTTTGCTGGGCAAGAAGGAAAATTTGTTACAACTCGTAACATTTATGAAAGACTAGTTCGTGAATTGAAAACAAATGTAAGTTTAAGAGTGGAATTAACAGATTCTCCAGATGTTTTCAAAGTGAGCGGGCGCGGCGAGTTACATTTGGCTATACTTATTGAAAATATGCGAAGGGAAGGTTTTGAACTTGCTGTTAGTAGACCAGAAGTTATTATGAAAAAAATTGATGACGTCCTTTGCGAACCTATGGAATTATTAATAATTGATGTCGCTGAAGAATTTGTCGGCACTGTGATGGAAAAATTAGGGAAAAGAAAAGCTGAACTATTAAACATGGTTACTGTTGGAGATAGAACTAGATTGGAATTTAAAATTCCTGCTCGTGGCTTAATTGGTTATAGAAGTGAATTCTTAACCGATACTCGCGGAACGGGAACATTAAACCATATGTTCCACGGTTACGAACCTTTCAAAGGTGAAATACAACAAAGAGCACGCGGAGCTCTATTCTCAACAGAAACCGGTGTTGCTTCTGCTTATGCTATTTGGAAAGTCCAAGAAAGAGCTACTTTCTTTATTGAACCGGGTACTAAAGTTTATGAAGGTATGGTTGTTGGTGAAAACTCCAGACAAATGGATATGCCAGTTAATGTTACAAAAACAAAACATTTAACTAATATGCGTGCTTCCGGCGCTGATGAAGCTATTCGTCTTGAACCTGCTAAAATCCTTACTCTTGAACAAGCTATTGAATGGATTACTGATGACGAATTAGTAGAAGTTACTCCAGAAAGCATAAGAATTAGAAAAAAATACCTAACTGAATTAGATAGAAAAAATGCTTTAAGAAATATTAAATCTGAAAGCTCTCAACAATAATTTCAAAATAAATAAAAAAAATTTTGATTTATAATAAAAAATATGTTATATTGTTATTAAAAAGTTGGTGACTTATGGCAGATATTGTACAAATGAACAACGCACTTTCAACAAATGTTGATGACAAAAAAGATAAGTTACAAGATGAAATTTTACAGCTTGTAACTTTTTCAATCGGTAATGAAGAATTCGGCGTTGAAATTTTGAAAGTGCAAGAAATCAATAAAATGATGCAAGTTACTAAAATTCCTAATAGCCCATCATTTGTTGAAGGTGTTATCAATTTGCGTGGTAAGGTTATTCCTATTATCAATTTAAGGAATAAACTACGACTTTCACCTAAAGAACACGATAAAAACACAAGAATAATTGTAATGGAAATTCAAGGTAAAACTGTCGGTTTTATCGTTGATGCCGTTAGTGAAGTCTTAAGAATACCAAGAAGTATCACAGAGCCACCACCACCTATGATTGGGGGAGTAAGTAGCGAATACATTGTTTCTGTCGGAAAATTGGAAGATAGATTGTTAATTTTACTTGATGTTGATAGAATTTTATCTAATGAAGAAAAATCTGCATTAGCAAATATGCCATCATAAAATCAAAAAGGCTGCTTTTAGCAGCCTTTTTTTATTAATGGTGATGATGTGATATTACTATTGTAATTATTCCCAATATTATAAATAAAATTTGATACAGTGAATCTTTCGGTTTTGTTGATTTATGCATCTCTGGAATTAAATTAGCATATACAAGATAAATAAAACTAGCTGCTGAAAGTGATAAAGCGTAAGGTGTTAATTGTTGAATAGATCCAAGGAAATAAAAAGCTAAAATACCAGAAATAATTGCGGATGTTCCACTAATAATATTCCATGTAAGAGCTTTTTTCTTTGTATATCCCGATTTTAGCAAAATAGAAAAATCTCCCATCTCTTGCGGAATTTCATGCAAAACAATGCTAATTGTAATCATTATACCTAATTCAATTGAAACCAAATACGAAGATGCTAAAACAACACCATCAATAGTATTATGGAAAAAATCTCCAATAATAACAAGATGAGCAGCAGAGGAATTATGTCGGCTACAATTTTCATCATTGCAAACACGCCACAATATAATTTTTTCTAAAATGAAAAGAAAAAGAGTAAAAACCAATACGGTTATAAACACATTATGTGGTTCTGCAGCTTCTACTGCTTCAGGTAATAGAGCTAAAAAAATTGCTCCTAAAAGAATTCCACTGGCATAATTTACTAATAAATCAATAATTTTATGGTACCTTTCAGCAGATTTATAAAAAATTAAATACGCCATCAAAATACTGCCAACGCTGCTTGTTAGCAACGATAGAATTAATAAAACAATTTGCATAACTATTCTGATAAATTTTTAAATTACGACTTCAAAAATACAAAAAAAATAATAAATTGGGAAATTTAATTTCGGTTATGTCCTCCGTGATGATGGTGCTCGTGTTCACCGTGTTCGTGATGATGGTTACCACACCCTTCATTGGATAATTTTAATGTACCAGCAATAAAATCTTTGATCAACTCATCGGCTTCTTTTATTTCTGCACCTTTGAATAAATTAACTTTATGGTGTAAAAATACTTTTTCAGCTTTTTCCCCAATACCACAAACAATTAAATCAGTAATTCCTTGATCCACTACCCATTTAGGGAAAATACCAGGTTTATGTTCTGGTGCATCAACAATTTCTTTTTTTACAACACTACCATTTTCAATTGCATAAAATGCAAATTGAAGTGAGCCACCAAAGTGACCTGACAATTTACTTCCTTCTAGTGGAATTGCTACTTTCATCGCACTAATCCTTTAAATTATTTTGAAATTTAATTATTATATTTCTCACACTTTCTTTTTCAACTAAAATTATAATTTGTACTTTTTCTCAATCAAATATATTTTTGTACTGCAATTTAAGTTTTGATGTAATTATTTTATTGACACATATGGCACTTAAATATCTTCAATCTATCAAATTATTATCAACTTTATTAGTAAAAAAATAAATTTAATTTATAAATGTAATGAAACGTAATTCTTTTAGCAAATAAATGAAATAAACTTAATAAAAAAACATATATAGCTCAGACGGTGTAAGCTTAGCCCACGTGCGGCGTTGCCGCACGTGGGCAGCGGGCCGGAACTGCCCGCTAAAAATCTTTTCTTTATCACCTTACAATGTGTAGTGCTTTCTGGCCTTAATATTCAAATTTTTACCAAATACGTGGCAGATTAAAATTGATGCGACGTTTTTTAAAATTTATTTGCATTTGCAATTATATCCTAATATCAAATATATTGTCTTTATAAATATATTATTGATAATTACTAATATATCGTATAAGTAATTATATTGTAAAAACGAATATATTTTTAAAAATTTCTAATATATCGTAAATACAATTATAACGTATTTACTAGAATATAGTAACAAAAATATTATACAAACATATTTTTACATAATCTATCATAAAAAAATATATAAAGGTCATTTAGTTATTTAGCTAAATGTAAAAATCTAAAACATATTGGTAAAAATATATATTGTAAGATATTGGAGAAAATATTTTTTGGGCGTAAGCCCGCCCGTGCGCCTTCACGGCGCACGGGCTTTATGCTTACACCGTCTGAGCTAATAATTTATTGTATTTTTTCATTTTTTTGTAAAATTTTAATTTTTATGAAAATTATTTATATTTAAAAGCTAAATAATTAAAAGTCGCTATATGGAAAATCATAAAGCTGGATATGTTGCAATTATTGGTTTACCTAACGCAGGTAAATCAACTTTGCTGAATACAATTTTAGGACAAAAATTAACTATTACTTCACCTAAACCACAAACTACTAGAAAAAAAATTCTTGGAATTCTTAGCGAAGAAAATTACCAAATTATATTTATTGATACTCCCGGTATTTTGAAACCATCTTATTTACTTCAAGAAAAAATGTTGAAATATATTGTTAAATCATTAAACGATGCTGATGTATTGTATATTGTTATTGATATTGTTAATGATCCATTTGCTAAAAAGTTTATGGAAACAGATGTATTTAATAAATTAGAACAAATAAAATGTAAAAAGATATTGATATTAAATAAAATAGATATATATGTTCAAAAAAATATCAATGAGCTATATGATTATTATAAATCTCTGAAATTTTTCGATCATCTTATTGCTGTTTCTGCAACTAATGGATATAATATTGAAGAATTGAAAAAAATGACAATTGATTTATTGCCTTTGCATCCTAAATATTATCCAGAAGAATATGTCTCTGATGAAAACGAACGTTTTTTTGTTGCTGAAATTATTAGAGAACAAATTTTTAATTTATTTGGTGAAGAAATTCCTTTTTCCTGTGAAGTTCTTATAAACGATTTTAAGGAAAGAAGCAGTGGTAAAGATTTTATTGACGCTTCTATTGTTGTTGAAAGAGATTCCCAAAAACCGATAATCATTGGCAAACAAGGAAAAAAAATTAAACAGCTTGGTGAACTTGCTAGAAAAGAAATCGAAAACTTCCTTGAACGAGAAGTATTTTTACAATTAAACGTTATTGTTAAAGAAAATTGGCGACAAAATCCTCAGTTATTAAATAAATTTGGCTATATTGATGAAAGGTAAATTCGAACACTATTTTGCTGAAATAATGTTATTTTCAACTACTTTATTCTGGGCTGGAACATTTGCTATTGTTAAAAATTCTGTACAAGATTGCTCTCCTACAATTTTTGTTGCAATCCGTTTTTCAATAGCAACAATTGTACTGTTGCCATTTATAATTCCATACCTTAGCGAATTAAAAGTAAATTTAAAATCTGGATTTATCTTAGGTGTTACTCTTTGTATTGGATTTTTACTCCAAACTACCGGATTAACTCTTACAAGTGCCACAAAATCTGGATTTATAACCGGTTCATTAGTAGTTCTTACTCCTTTTTGTGAATATTTTATTTTAAAAAGAAAACCAGGAAAAGGGGCAATTATTGGTGTTACTTTTGTTTTTGTTGGCTTAGTTTTTCTTTCAACAAAAGGGAATAATGTGCTTAATTTGTTTATTGAGCTAGGAAATGATTTTAATTTAGGAGATTTACTTACTCTGTTAGGAGCTTTAGCTTATTCTATTTATATTGTTTTTATTGATATTTACACATCAGAAAAAAATTCAAAGATCCTTACCTTTATTCAAATTTTTATAACTGCTATAGTTTCTTACATTGTGGCAGGTATTTTTGATATTACTAATATCGAAAAAATTTCTATTACTTGGACAACAAGTTTAATTTTATCATTTTTGTATACTGCCATTTTTGCTACCGTTTTAACAACATTTTTGCAAACAAAATATCAAAATAAAGTAACACCTACAGAAGCTGGTATAATTTATTCCTTTGAACCAATTTTTGCAGCTGTGATTTCATATATTTTCTTAGGTGAAATTTTAGGATATATTGCATATCTTGGTGCTCTGATTGTTGTAGTTGGAATAATTTTGGCTCATTTACTTCCTACAACAAATAAGGTAATGGAAAATGCAATATTTAAAGATTAAAGTTAATGGACGTGTTCAAGGCGTAGGATTTCGTTATTTTGTCTATAATGTTGCAAATAGATTGGGCTTAACAGGTTTCGTACAAAATTCCAGAACTTCATATGATGAAGTTCTTATAGAAGTAGAAGGTGAAGAAGAAACTTTAAATGAATTTATAAAACAAGTGAAAATTGGGCCTCCTTTGTCAAAAGTTACTAACATAAATATTGAAAAATTAGAATATAAAAATTTGTATTCAGAATTTTTTATAAAACATTAAAAAACAATCGGTTATAAATATGAATTTTAAAGTTGGTTTTGGTTATGATGTTCACCAAATAGTAGAAGGAAGAAAATTATTTTTAGGTGGTGTTGAAATTCCTTTTGAAAATAAAGGACTTTTGGGGCATTCCGATGCTGATGTTTTATTACACGCAATTTGTGATGCTTTGCTAGGAGCTTTAGCTTTAGGCGATATTGGCAAACACTTCCCCGATAATTCTAACGAATTTAAAAATATCGACAGTAAAATTATCTTAAAAAAAACATACGATTTAATTGTAAAAGAAGGTTATAAAATTTCAAATATAGATTGTACGCTTTGTATGGAAAAACCAAAAATTGCTCCTTATGTTGATAAAATGAGAGAAACTATTGCTAATATTCTTGAAATTTCAATAAGCCAAGTTTCAATTAAAGCTACAACTAAAGAAAAAATGGGTTTTGTAGGGCGTCAAGAAGGTGCAGAAGCTTTTTCTGTTTGTTTACTAATCAAGGAGTAATATGTTTGAAAATTTTGTACTTTTAATTTCTAGTTATGATATTTCTATAATTTTTTTAATCGCAGTATTTTTTTCACTTATTGAAAATTTATTTCCTCCTTCACCTAGTGATTTAGTAGTAATTTTAGGTGCTGTTGCAATTGGGCATATGAATGGGGGAGTTATTAGATGTGATTTATTTATTTATTATTTTTTACTTACTTCAATTTTCAGTAGTATTGGGTTTATGGTAATGTATTATGTGGGTTTAAGGTTTGGTAATGATATTTTAAGAACAGATAAGATTAAGTTTATAAAAAAGAAACACATTGACCACGTCGATTATTATTTCAAGAAATATGGTTATAAAGTTATTGCATTAAATCGATTTCTTCCAGGAACTCGTTCCGCTGTAAGTTTTTTTTCTGGTATTGCAAGACTTCATTTTTGGAAGACTTTTTTTTACGCAACAATTAGTGCATTGTTGTGGAATATTATTATAGTTTATGTTGGTTTTATGTTAGGTGGAAATATCAAATCAATTGATAATTTTTTAAATACTTACGGTACAATAGGTACAATTGTAACAGTTATTTTATTTATTTTAGGTTATATAATTTATAAAAAAAGACATTCAAGCCGTAAAAATGTTGAATAAAATTTTAAAAATCTTATCAAATAAATATTATGTTCCTTTTATTACTGGATTATTATTCTTTTTAGCTTTTCCTCCAGTAAATTTTTATTTATTAAGTTTTGTATTTTTAATTCCTTTTTTATACAGATTAAATGAACTTGATAAATTAAAAGATAAATTAATATTTACGTATCTATCTTTTTTAAGTGTAAATTTTTTATTGCTTTATTGGGTAGGAAGTTGGCAAAAAGAAGCTGATACTTTCTTAATGATTGGTGGTACAGTTCTAATTTTTTTCAATCCGATAACTTTCTTTATACCAATAATTTTATTCCATTTAACTGAAAAAATTTATTCTAAAAAGTTAGCTGTTTTTTTACTACCTTTTTTTTGGGTCTTTTATGAATATATTTATTCAATTACAGATTTAAGATTTCCTTGGCTTTCTTTAGCAAATTCAATACCTTATTTTACATCTTTTATTCAAATTTCAAATATAGTTACAGCTTACGGATTAACTTTTATTATTGTTTTATCCAATGTTTTATTATTTCTTACTATTTTAAAATATCAAAATAATGAATATTCTTACAAAAAATATATAGTAAGTTTTTTTGTCATCTTTATTTTAATAAACTTTTATGGTTTTTATAGTATTTATAACGATAAGTCAGACGGGAATACATTAAAAATAAAAGTTGTTCAACCGAATTTAAATCCTTGGGATAAATGGAATGACAAAAATATTGGTAAGTTACTCCAAAAGTATCTTACATTATCAACATTTGATAATAAATTTAAACCTGATGTTATAATTTGGCCAGAAACTGCTTTGCCTGTATATTTTTTATCCCTTGAATATAGCCAATATGTTAATGATCTCCGAAATTTCGTTGATACTAATAATGTTTACTTAATTACTGGTATGCCTCATTTCCAGGTTTTTGATAGTGATATTAACTTACCAAAATATTACAAGACCAGCCCAGCAGGTTATAAATATGCTACTTACAATTCAATTTTAGAATTTTTACCAAATCAATATCAAATACCATATTACGGAAAACAAAAATTAGTTCCATTTGGAGAAAAAGTCCCTTATGTAGAGTATTTACCTTTCTTAGGAGATTGGATTAATTGGAATGTTGGTATTTCAAGCTGGAACGAAGGCGAAGAAATAAAATTATTTAAAGTTAAAAATGATAGTCTTGCAGCTGTGGTTTGTTATGAATCAATTTTTCCAGATTTTATTGCAAAGTTTTTTCAGAAAAAAGCTGGAGCTTTGATAGTAGTTACAAATGATAGTTGGTATGGGAACAGTTCTGGTCCATATCAACATCAAGCAATTGCAATATTGAGAGCTGTTGAAAATCATAAACCTGTTGTCAGATGTGCTAATGGCGGTATTTCAAGTTACATATTACCTAATGGGCAAGAAGTTGTTAAAACTCAAATGTTTATAAGTAATGTATTAAATTTAAATATTAAAACAGATTATACAATTACCTTTGCTACTAAGTATCCATTAATTTTTCCATTATTATCGATCTTTGTTTCATTATATATAGTTTTAGTTTACCTTTATTTCAGGATTTTTAAAAAATGAGAAAATATTTAAAACCAAATGATTTTATTGTTATCGCTTTTTATATATTTTTATCAATTTTGAATTTTATTTTTTATCAAAGAATTCAATATTTTTATTACAATTTATTGGTTAATTGCGTTATAGTTACTTTTATTATTATAATATCAAAATTTCAAAACTTAAATAAAATTACGAAATTTGTTCACGCTTGGTATATTGTACCTGTAATTTTTATTACATTTAAAGAAATGTATTTTATGATTTATCCTATCCATCAACGTGATTATGATTTTATTTTTATTCAAATAGATAGATTCCTTTTATTCGGAAATGATATTACAAAAATACTATATAAAATAGCTAATCCGTTTTTAACTGAAATTTTACAAATAGCTTACTTTTCTTTTTATTTAATTATGATTGCGGTTGGTGCTGAACTTAGAATTAAAAATAGAATTAATGATTTTCATTTTGCCGTTTTTATGATTGTTTATGGATTTTTTTTATCCTACTTTGGGTATTTTCTTTTACCTGCAATTGGCCCAAGATTTACTTTGCATAATTTTAATAACTTAAATAATGAATTACCTGGCCTATTTTTGACAAATATATTAAGAGAAATTATAAATTCTGGTGAATCAATTCCTTCCGGAACATTAAATCCTCAATTGGCTGTACAAAGAGATGTTTTCCCGAGTGGCCATACACAAATGACTTTAATTTGTATGTATCTTGCAAAAATATTTAATTTAAAAATTAAAAATTTAATCTATTTAATTGGAACTTTACTTATTTTCTCTACAATGTATTTAAGATATCATTATTTGATTGATATAATAGGTGGAACGGTTTTTTTTATTATAACAGTTTATACAGGTAAAAAATTATACAATTACTTGAACATAGAAAATGAATAAAATATTAAAAGATTTACAAAAATTAACTCAAAAAAAATATAGACTTCAGAATAATCTATTTTTTATTGAAGGTAAAAAAAATTTTCAAGAATGCATAAAATCAAATATAAATTTTAAATATATTGTTGTTACAAATGAATTCTATGAGCAAAATAGAAAAATTCTCAACAAATCAGATAATTTATTTATTGTAGAAGATAATGATTTTAAAAAATTATCTGTTCTTGAAACACCTCAAGGAATAATAACTTATATTGAAAAAAATACTGTACTAATTAATGATATTTCAGAAAACAATATAATTTTCATTAACGAAATTAGCGATCCAGGAAATTTAGGGACAATAATTCGAATTGCTGATTGGTTTGGCTTTAAGGAAATGATTATTAGCAAAAATAGTGTGGAATTATTCAATCCAAAAGTCATTCAAGCATCAATGGGGTCGATTTTTCATAACAAATTTTTAATTAATGTTGATCCGATTTCATATATTAAGAAACTAAAAAAACTGAACTACGAAATTATCCTTGCTGATTTAAATGGTGAAAATATTTATAAAACAAATTATTCGAAAAATAAAAATATTTTTGTCCTATCAAATGAAGCAAATGGGCCAAGTGATGAAATCATTAAATTAAGTGATAAAATTGTAACAATACCAAAATTTGGAGATGCAGAATCGTTAAATGTTGCTGTATCTTGCGGTATAATACTTTCAGATTTTAAATCAAAACAACAATAGGAGTAATACTATGTTTAATATTGAAGAATATAATATTAAATTAGAATCAAACCGTTTATCATCAAACTTTGTATATATAGAAGATGTTGATAGTACAAATACATTTTTATTAAATAGTTCTGAATTTAATGAAGACGGAACAATTGTTTTAGCAGAATATCAATCACATGGCCGTGGAAGAAAAGAAAGAAATTGGTTAAGCGAGAAAGGATTAAATTTAACTTTTTCGATATTATTAAAAAATAATTTACAAAAAGAAAGAATACAGCTTTTAAGTATGTATGCTTCGTTAGCAATTGTAAAAGCTTTAAGATCTTTATATCAATTAGAAGCGTTTGTAAAATGGCCAAATGATGTGCTTGTTAACAATAAAAAAATTTGTGGTATTTTGGTTGAAAATTCTTTTATAGGTAATCAAGTAGATAAAGTTGTAATAGGAATTGGTTTAAATGTAAATCAATCAAATTTTCCCGGCGAATATAGAATTCAGCCAACTTCTATAAAAAGAGAATTTCACCAAGAAGTAAGTAGAGAAGCATTATTGAGTGAAATAATAAATATATTTGATGAATTGTTAGCTGATTATCCTAATAATAGTCAAAGAATAATTGATGAATGGTGCGAATACTGCCCATCAATAGGTGATAATATTACAATTGACGTTGATAAAGAATTAAAATACGGTGTATTTGACTCAGTTGATGAAAATGGAAATTTAGTTTTAAGGAATGGAGACAAATACGAAAAAATAAATTATGGAGAATTAAAAAATTGATTTCAGTAATAGATATTGGTAATACAAGCCTAAAATTGTTCAATTATGAAAATGATACTATAGTTAATTCAAAATATATCTATAATGAAGAAATAAATTATAATGAACTTGTAAAAGAGTTTGGAGAAATTATAATTATTTCATCCGTTGTGGACAATATTTCTTCCGAATTGATAAAACGAGTGCCTTTAACAAAGAAGGTAAAAATAATTTCACATAATGAAAAATTTTTGTTTGATTTTTCAAATTATAAACCAATTAATTCAATAGGTATCGATAGACTTTTGGCTTTACAAGGCGCAATTAAAGATGCTTATGATAAAAATATTGATTATGAATATCTCGTTGCGGTAACAATAGGAACAGCAACAACGATAAATGTTGTGAATAGTTATTTTGAATTTATAGGGGGTATGATATTTCCAGGTCCTCAAACAATGATCAAATCATTAAATAGTAGTACTGCTAAATTACCTGATGTTGATTTAATAGATTTGAATACTGATCTTGCTCTTTCCACCGAGAAATCAATAATTTCTGGTGTAATAAATTCTATTAGTTCTACCATATTTAGTGTGAAATATAAATTAAATACAGATGATATAAAGTATTATATAACAGGTGGTTATGCTTATTTATTTAAGGATTTAATTAAAGATGCAATTTTTGATGATTATTTAATTGCTAAAGGTCTTCTAACATTCAAAAATCTTTAAATATTTTACTTGTTTTTCTTTATAAAAAATTGTATATTAACGTTTCAAAAAAAAATATTTTCTCACAAAACAGAGGAATATATGAGTAGTGACCCTGGCAGTAGGGGTAAATATTCTATCAATCTAAGAGGTGTAAAGGTTAAATAATATAATATATTAAATCCCATCAACATATCCCTTTGCACCTCTTATAACGCGGAGGTGTAAAATGGGAATCAAAGAAGTAATCATCCCTTCTTTACTAATTAAAAATCTTGTTGCCGATAGCAAAAAAGAGGCCCTAAAACAAATTGTAAATGCTTTATACGAAAAATCTTATATCAAAGATTCTCAAAGTGTGTTAACTTCTTTACTAAAGCGTGAAGATGAAATGTCAACAGAAATTGCTGAAGGTTTGCATTTACCTCATGCAAAATGTGAGGATGTTGAAGGTATAATTGTAGTATACGCGAATGTAATAGTTGATAATCAAGAAGAACTTTATTTTGTTATTCTAAGCAACAACACACTAGTAAAACAGTATATTAAAGTTATTAGTATAATTGCTAAACTAATTTCTTCAAATTCATTTATTGAAAAAATTACAAAATGTAAAGAACTAGTTGAAATACAACAAGTATTTCAATTAGCATAAATTGAAAGCTACATACTAATATTTGTATGTAGCTTTTTTTATTTTAAAAAATTATTATCTTTGTAACTTTTAATTGAGGATAATATGGAAAATTTTAATATTCCTAATTGTAAAAACTTTACAGGCTATAAACCTTGCTTCCCTGGTTCTACTTGTTATATGGATGGATGTAAAAATGAAAATCCTTTTGGTACAAAGATTTTGTTTATAAACTTAGATGCTATGGGCGATGTTATAATGTCTACTTCTTATATGCCAGCTATAAAAAGGAAATATCCAGTTTCTACAATATGGTGGGTAACACTAAAAATATCTGCACCACTACTTGAAAATAACCCTTATATTGATAAAGTATTACCATATGATTTTGAAACTATTTCTATTTTGCAAAATATGGAATTTGATGTTCTTTTGAACGTAGATAAATCTTTAAGATCTGGTGCATTAGCAAATATGGTAAAAGCTAAAGAAAAGTATGGCTTTGGTATAAATAATAATGGGCAGATCGTTCCTTTAAATCCTTCAGCTGAGTATAATTATAGATTAGGACTCGATGATAATTTAAAATTTAAGGTTAATACAGTTAAAAGATATCAATATAATAGACAAACTTTTGAACTTGATGATATATGCGATGAATATGTATTTAATTTTACTGATGATGAATTAAAATATATAGATGAATACAAAAAGAAAATTGGGATTACTAGTCAAGATAAAATAATTATGTTTAATACTGGTTGTTCAAATTTATATCCAAATAAAAAAATGACCATTGAGCAACATATAGATTTAATTGAAAGATTTTTGAAATATAATAAATATAAAATCGGTTTAGCTGGAGGTCCTGAAGATACTGAAAGAAATAATTACTTAAAAAATTACTTTGGGGATAAAATATTCTCAACACCTACAACAGATGGTGTTAGAAGAGGTGCTTGTTATCTTTCCTTAGCTGATGTAGTTATCACCGGCGATTCATTTGGAATGCATTTATCCATTGCGCTTAAAAAATACATTATTGCTTGGTTTGGTTTAAGTTGCTGGAGTGAAATAGAACTTTATGGTAGAGGAATTAAACTTTATCCTGAAGGTTTGAGTTGTGCTCCTTGCTGGAAAAAAGCATGTCCTTTTAACTTAGAATGTATTAAAATGATAGATTTAGATAGAATTGAAAAAGAAACAGTTAATTACTTGGAAAAATTGAAGAAATGAGTAAAAAAGTAGAAAAAACATTTAAAAATCTATTGATTAGTTTATTCAAAAATATTTTTAACCGAAAGAAAATTGAAGCTATAAATAAAGATGAAATAAAAAAAGTACTTATTGTTCGTTTAGATAATCGTATTGGTAATCTTGTAATGTTAACACCATTAATTGAAGAAACTGCAAAACTCTTTAAAAATATACAATTAGATGTAGTTATTAGTGGAAAATTTCATGAAGTATTAAATAACAATCCGTACATTAATAAAACTTATCTATATGAGCATCAAAAATTTATCAAAAATCCATTTAAATGGGTCAATTTAATAAATCAACTTAGAAAGAATAAATATGATTTAGTTTTTGATGCTTCGCATCCTCACAGTTTTTCATTTTCAGATGCATTAATAGCTAATTTAAGTAATCCTCAATTTATTATTGGCTTTGATAGAGATAATAGCTGCAAATTTTATAACTTTTCAATAAAACCTAATTTAAATATTCATACAATACAAACTCTTTTGCAGTTATTAGAACCTTTTGATTATAAGAATGATAATTTAATTTTTCCTAAGATATATTTGAGTAGCGAATTAGAGAATTTTGCCTACGATTTTTATGAAGGAAATAAATTGTCTAATAAAAAAACAGTTATAATTTTCCCCGGTGCTAAAGAAGGAAAAAAATGGGGAATTGATAATTTTATTAATTTACATAATTCTTTATTAAAATTAGATAAAGATTTAATAATTATTTGGATTTTAGGTCCAGATGAAAATATTTATGAAGAAAAAATACAAAATTTAAATAATTGTTTAATAACAAAAAACAAAAGCATCCTTGAAAATGCTGCTATAATAAAAAGAGCAAATGGATTTATAAGTGGTGATACAGGTCCAATGCATATATCTGTTGCAGTTGGGACTCCAACATTCCAAATTTTTCTTCAAACCACAGATATTCGATTTGGTTATAACGATAACCTTAAATATTTTGTACTTAAGAGTAGCAATCCTAACGATATTATCTATCTAATTTCAACAAAATTAAAGAAATTACTTTATGTTTGATAAGAAAATAATTAAGAAAATTTTAGTTGTTCAATTTTATCAAATAGGAGATGTTTTACTAACAACTCCTTTAGTTAAATATTTAAAACAAGAATTTTCAGAAGCTGAATTACATTTTTGTGCTAATAAATTACCAGCAAAATTATTAGAAAATAATCCATATATCGATAAAATTATTATAAATGAAAGTAAAAATAAAGGATTAAAAGAGAAAATAGAATTTTTTAGAAAAATAAAAAAAGAAAACTATGATTTAGTTATTGATACTCTTGGTACTAATGGTACAGCATTATTAACATATTTAACTGCTGCAAAATATAGAATTGGATGGAACTTAAGAATTAGAAAATTTGCCTATAATTATATAATTCCAAGATTTGGTGACTGTTATGCAGCTAAAGCAAAACTAAAAATTCTTGAATATTTTACTAATAAAGATTACGACCCTAAACCTGAAATATATTTAAAAGATAATGACTTTATCAAAGTTAATGAATTTTTCATAAATAATAATTTTAATAATGATGATTTTATAATAGTAATTTCACCATACAGTAGAAGAGAAGCAAGAAGATGGGATGCAAATTATTATTCGGAATTATGTGATTTATTAGTTGAAAAATATAATGCAAAAATTATTATTCAATTTGGACCTGGTGAAGAGGATTATGTAAATTCGATTATTAAAAATATAAAGAATAAAGTTTATTTAGATCCCAATACAAATTTAAGAGAATTAGCTGCTTTAATAAGTAAATCAAGGTTATTTATTGGAAATGATAATGGTCCTAAACATTTAGCAGTGGCAGTTGGAACGCCTACTATTACAATTTATGGCCCAACAAATCCTATAAATTGGGAATATACAAATCAATCAAAGCATTATTATCTTCAAAATAAAAATTTAGAATGTATTGCTTGCGGTAAACGTATTTGTGATAAGAAAAATGATAATTTTATGAAATGTATGAAAAATATAAAACCTTGTGATGTTATAGATGTTATTGAAAAACATTTTAAGGATTTTCAAAGTGAATAAAAATATTGGTATATACATTGTTTATCATAAAGAAGATGTTTTATTTTCAAATCAAGTTTTTAAACCAATATCTGTAGGTAAATTTAGCAACATTTCGTCAGATAAATTTTTGAAAGATAATACTGGCGATAATATTTCTTTTAAAAACGATTTATATAATGAATTAACAGCTTTATACTGGATTTGGAAAAATACAAAGGATGAATATGTTGGTTTAAATCACTATAGAAGATTTTTTTATACTGGTTTTGATTTAAGTTTTAACTTTAAGTTGTTACAAAAATCAATTAGTTCTATATATAAAAAATATGTACGCTTTGAGCCTTATATTAAAACGAATTCTATTAAAAATGTTCAAAAAGAATTACAAAGGCAACAAAAAACATTACTTTCTTTACTCGATAAAAATACTATTATAGTACCAAATTATCAATATTTAAAAGAACCAGTAATTGTAAATTATGAAAAATATCATAGGCTCGAAGATTTTTTAATAACGGATCAAGTATTAAGAAAATTAAGTAATGGATTTTATTTATCTTGGAATAAAATTAAAAATGATAATGCTCTAATTGCTTATAATATGTTTATTATGCACAGAGAAAATTTTAATGATTATTTATCATTTCTTTTTGAGGTATTATTTGAAGTTGAAAAACAAATAAAAATCCCTACAGATCCATATCAAAAAAGAGTTATGGGATTTTTATCTGAAAGAATTTTTACTGCGTACATCCATTATCTAAAAGAAATTAAAATGAAAAAAATTATTCATTTCCCAATATTACTTTTCCAAAATAATGAATAAAAAATATATCTTAAATAACTTTTTCTAATTTTATCATTCTTAATATTTAATTTTTTTAAATTTTCAAAGAATATAAACCAATGATTCAGGGCAGAAAAAATATTTTTATTCAATATAGCTTGAAATAGTGATTTTTTTATAAAAATTAATAAAATTAGATCTTTGTTGATTAATTTACTCAAATCTAAGTTATTTACTTCGTCAAAATACCTTTTAGCACGTTTATATGTTTTAATTGCAAATTTATCTTTAGATTTTTTTTGATTTACTAAATTATTTGAGTGTAGCCTATATTGAAAGAGAATTTGATTAACAAAGAGAATTTCATAGTTTAATCCTAATGCCATTATTGCAAGATACCAATCATGATGGAACCCTTGAGAAGGAAAAGGCAGACATTTTTTTGCAAAATCAGTTCTAATAAGCATTGAGCTGCCCATAATTGAATTTTCAATAATAATTTGATAAAATTTTCTTCCAGTTAATTTATTATTATCCGGAATAACTTGCTTTTTTATAATTTGTAAATTTTCATCAACAAGTTCAGAATTAGAATATACAAAAGCTAAATGTTTATTTTTTATTATATTTTGATAAAGCACTTCTAGCTTATTGGGATACCAATAATCATCTTGATCAGAAAATGCAACAAATTCAGTTTCAGCTAATTGCACTCCTTTTGAAAAGTTTAATCTTGAACCTAAATTGGTTTCATTAAAAATGAGTTTAATTTTATCAGGAAATTTTTTTTGATAATCTTTTAAAATATTTTGGGTATTATCAGTAGAACAGTCATCTATACATAAAATTATAAAATCTTGAAATGTTTGATTTAAAATAGAATCTAATTGTTCTGATAAAAATTTTTCACCATTGTATGTTGCTAAGACTACTGTAATTTTCATAAATATAAATCCGGATTAATAAATGGAATTAAAGCTAAAATAACAGCTTCTTCATAATATTTAGTTCTATCTATAATATTATTTGTTAGAATACCTATGGCACCATTTTGTTGTTTGGAATTATGGCGATTGAAAAACATATCATCTGCGACACCTAGCTCATAACCTTTTAAAATTAATTGTTTTAAACCTTCTGGTAAAAAGAATGAAGAAGTTCTGGAAATTCCAATTTTACTTGCAGAATTTATTATATAAACCCACGCAAAAACTTCAATTTCATTGTTTAATATTTCAAGACCACCTTCGATACCGATATAATATGAAGCATCATTTATAATTTTTTTAGCGTTCATTGCACGATTTTGAGCCCCTTGTAATGTTTCATTGCTATTCATTGGTTGTTCTGAAACATTAGAGGGCACATTTATTCCTTGATAATCAAAAGTAATTTCATTAAAAACTTTTCGAAATGCATTTGAAACAGCATTAATTTTAACTGGATTTGTAGAAGCAATAATTACTTTATTCAAAATATAACCTCCCGTATTTGTATAATTCATATGGTGGATAATTACTTGTTTTTTGCCATTCGATTATATTGAATGGATAAGACAGTAGTCTATTTCTACGTATGTTAAAACGCATATTTGTTGGTAAATTTATTCCTAAATCCAATAATTTAACTTTAATTTCGCAAGACCAAAAATCTTTTCCTATATAAGTTTTTGATAATACAGGAAAAGAAAATCTTCCGTTTGGACCAGAAATAAAAGATGTATTGGCTGGATTTATCATAATTCTATATAGTTCTTTAGGTTGGTTATCAGGATAGAAATGAAATTCAATATCATCATCACCAAATACGAGTGGTAATGTACCATTAGCTTTTGCTGTTAGAAGTTTAGGTTTTGGTTCATATCCATAAAATCCTAAATAGAGATATAAAGAATCGTGTTTTATATATATTTTTGTAGGGATGTTTGATAAAGTTGAGTCAGTATTATAAAATTCAGTCAATTTATTTGCATCGTTCCATTCATTTTGATTAATCATGCCATCTATTATTGGTTCAACATTAGTTTTTGGAGAATATGCAGATTTAATACTAAGTAAATAATATAAATTTTCAAGTGTAGTTGTATCGTTGTTTTTTGTTAAATAATTAGTGGTAACTCTTAGTGTAGGTGGTTTAGAATTTATATTTTTTGAATATATTTTATAAAAAATTTTTACAGAATCATATGGTGAAAGTATTAGTTTTAGTTTGTTTGTAGTGCTAGTGATATAATTTGTATCGTAATTTTTTATTACTTTAATTGGTTTTATATTGTACTTACTATTATCATAATCCCAGTGGAAATTGAATCTTAAAGTTTTTTCGTAATTATTTTTATAATCAATAGTTATAATATTAGTGGAATTGTCATATAGAATAGAATTATATGGCTTAATAATCTTCAAAATATTGTGTCTATCAAATTCATTAAAGTTATTTGGAAAATAATTTTTATCATGAGAGTGAATTACATAATCTATTTTATTATTGTTTATTTTAATTTCAATGAAACCGTGAAAGAAGCCAGAATAAAAATTGCTTGAATAAAGCATATTACCGGATGTATTTATGCAATAATAATTAATACTATCAATAATTTTATGATTGAATATATGGCTATGTCCTGTAAATACGGCTTTGACGTTATATTTTTTGAATAATTCGTGGAATTCTTTCCAATAGTTCCAATTTGTTAGGTAGAGTGGTGGATGTAATGAAACAAAAATTAGTTTACCTTTATTATTCTGAAGATCATTTATTAACCATTGTTGTTGTTTATAATCTATATAGTAAAAGCTATCTATATTAGTAAATGTGTTTAAACTAATAAAATGTATATTTTTATAATTAAAGGAATAATAATACTTTCCCCATATTTTTCTATATATATATTGACCTTCAGTTGTAGTCATATCGTGATTACCAGCAGTTGGATAAAATTTTGATTTGAGAGATTTTATTTGATTATGAAAAATATTCCATTCTTTTTTCAATATTTTGGTATTATGCGTATGACCATGAATCATATCCCCAACGTGAACAATAAAACCGGGTTTAAGAGTGTTAATTTTTTCAATGGATTTTGCGAAAATCTCTTTGTTATGGAATTGTGTATCTCCAAGTATAATAAAATTAAATTCTTTAGCAAGTAAAAAATAAAGAGGAAATAATAAAATAGTGAGTTTTTTCATAAATAAAAATCTTTTTTACAAATGAAAGAAAATCTTATAAAAATTAAAATAAGATTTGTAAAATTAACTATTTATTAATAAATTTAAATTCAATTTTAAAAAGAATTCATAGGGTAGAAATGACAAACAAACGACAAGCTGGCGTTTTATTACATCCAACATCCTTACCTTCAAAATATGGAATAGGGGATTTAGGTCAAGAAGCCTATCAATTTGTTGATTTCTTGGCTTCTGCAAAACAAACTTTGTGGCAAACATTACCACTTGGGCCTACAAGTTATGGAAATTCACCTTATTCATCGTTGTCAGCTTTTGCTGGTAATCATTTCATGATTAGTATTGATAAATTAGTTAATTGGGGACTATTAGCTGAAAACCAAATTACAATTCCTCATTTTGAATCTAAATATCAAGTAGATTTTGATTTAGTGTCAAAGTTTAAAATGGAATTATTTGAAATTGCCTATAATAATTTTAAGAATATTCAAGGTGATTTGAAAAAAGAATATAATAAATTTTGTATTGAAAATTCAGATTGGCTTGATGATTATGCATTATTTATGGCAGCAAAAAAAGCTCATAATTATAAAATATGGACTGAATGGGAAAAGGATTTAGTAAAGAGAGAAAATTTGGATATTTATTTTGAAAAATATGCTGACGGAGTTGGATTGCATAAGTTTTTACAATTTGCTTTCTTTAAACAATGGATGGAATTAAAACATTATGCTAATCAAAAAAATATAAAGATTATAGGTGATATTCCAATTTTTGTTGCATATGATAGTGCAGATGTTTGGGCTAATAAAAAATTCTTTACTATTGATGAAGAAGGTAAACAAATAACTGTAGCTGGAGTTCCACCTGATTATTTTAGTGAAACGGGTCAATTGTGGGGAAATCCGTTATATAATTGGGATGAAATGAAAAAGGATAATTTTTCATGGTGGAAGCAAAGAATAGCTAATTTATTGAAAGCTGTAGATATTATCAGAATTGATCATTTTAGAGGTTTCGAAGCTTTTTGGGAAATTCCTGCAGGTTCACCTAATGCTATCAAAGGTAGATGGGTGAAAGCACCTGGCAAAGAGCTTTTCCAAGCAATAAAGGATGAATTTGGCGATTTACCAATTATTGCAGAAGATTTAGGGGTTATAACACCTGAAGTTGAAGAGTTACGTGATTCATTTGGCTTACCAGGGATGAAAGTACTACAATTTGCTTTTGGAAAAGATGGTGAAAAGAAATTTTTACCTCACAACTATATACAAAATTGTGTTGTTTATACTGGTACACATGATAATGATACAACAAAAGGATTTTTCGACAGCGAAAAAGAAAAAGGTACTGGTGTTTTTGAACATGCAAAGAAATATTTGAATTTTTCAGGAGAAAATATTGTTTATGAACTAATTAGAATTGCTTATGCTTCTGTTGCAAATACGGTTCTTATACCTATGCAAGATATATTAAATTTAGGAAGCGAACATCGTATGAATTTCCCAGGCAAAGCTTCTGGAAATTGGGGATGGAGATTTACATGGTATCAAATTCCATCAAATTTAGCTAGCAAATTAGCTGATATGATTGAGTTATATGAAAGATATCCTTTAGAAAAAGAAGAAGAAAAAGCAAAAATTCAATAAAATAAAAATTGATAATTTATGGCTATCTGGTAAATCAATAAAAATTTATCAGGTAGCTTTTTTATTTTAAATTATGATATGTTATCTATCGAAATGATATTTTTTAATACAGCATAAATTGTTAGACCAGATAATGATTTTATACCAGTTTTTTGAGAGATATTTTTTCGATGTGTAATAACAGTATTTATGCTGATATTTAATAAATCTGCAATTTCTTTATTTTGATGTCCTGAAACAACTAACTTTAAAACTTCAATTTCTCTATCGCTAAGAATATTTTCATCACTCTCTAAATTATCATCATGTTGGTTTAAGATATTTTGTATTTTTTTTATTATGACTTCACTATTATCAGATAGTGTAATGAAATCTTTGAAGTAATTGAGAATTTCTTTGTTGATATAAGTAGTTTGTAAACATATTAATTTTTTATTAGAATTTTTTTTGATGTTATGAATTACACTATCGTTATGTAGTAAAATACTATCAATAATGTACAAGGTGTTTGAATCAAAATCGTAATTAGCAATATCTAAATTATGCCAATCTGTTTGGATGTTAATATTCTTTAATATATATAAAAATCCATTAAAGATTATTTGAGAATTGGTTAGAATAGTTATTTTATTATTTGCATTCATTTTCTAACATTTCTACAATTGGAATTAAAATTTTATCTTCAATATAAGAATGAATTGCAAGATCTTTTTCTAATTGATATAGATTAAATAAAAGTTTTTTTCTTAACACACTATCAAAGGTAAAAGGCAAATATTTTATTAAAAGATTCTTTAAATCAAGTAATTTTTCATTAATGTCATCGTGATGATTTTTATATTCTTCCATTGAATAGTGTATATTTGAACTTAAATTATAATTTTCTGATTTTTCTAAAAGAAAATTTATATACGGAAATACAATGTTATTTTCATAGTCAAAATGTTCTATGACTTCTGAATAATATTCTTTAAAGAATTTAATAACAAGTTTTAAATCTGAATTTAATTCATAGTTTGCTTTTTGGAGTAATTTATCAATATGAGGGAACATATTTGCAGAATAATATTTATGATTATTTTTCAGATAAGTTAGTATAAAATTTAAATCTTTTATTTGAGGTATATAATCTGTAGAAATTTTATCATATACAGAATATTCGAATAGAAATATTAAGAATTCTGGATTTATGTTTTCTCTTTCAGCTAAATTTTTAATTGTATAATCACCAATAGGTAGATAAATTTCAAAATATTCTAATTGATTAATTATAAAAGGATATATATTTATTATATCAGCAACTTTAGTTGATAAACTTATCATCTATTTAATACCTTATTTAATTCTACTACTGCATCTATGAAGCGTGGTCCGGGACGATGATAGATATTTTCATTATATTTATAAACGTGATTATTTTTAAAAGCGTTCAAGTTTTTCCAATTTGGATATTTTTTTAATATTTCGTTAATATCATCTCGGACAAAAATATAATCTGGATTTAATTCCAGTATTTTTTCTTCAGAGTATAATGGGTATTCACTTGTAACATTATTACAAATATTATCATAGCCGGCATATTTTATAATGTCGTTAATAAAACTTTTATCACTTGCTGCAACAATAGGAAATGCAGCAACTAAAAATAAAGCTGTTGGTTTTTTAATATTATTTGTATTTAAATTAATTAATGTATTTTGCCACTTTTGTATTTTTGAAATGGCATAATCTTCACGATGAAAAATTTTTCCAATAGTTTTATAAACTCTACATAAGTCATTAAAATTATCGATTTTAAAATAGTAGATATTTTGTTTTAATTCTTTAAGTTTGGGATAATGAACTTCTGAGCCATGTAACTTAAGCATAAATATAACATCAGGCTTCAAATTTAATACTTTTTCATAGTCAATTGAGAGAATATTACCAATTTTTGTTATAGATTTTGCTGAGTCAGGATAATCACAATATAAAGTATTTCCGACAATTTTATTCCCCATTTGCAAATCGAAGATTATCTCAGTTAATGATGGGGAGGTTGAAATTACTCTTTGTGGAATATTTTGGAAATCAATTGGATTACCTAAATCATCTTTTCCTAAAACTTTAGAATTGTTTTGTTGTTTACAAGAAATAATAAAAAAAGATAATAGAAACAAAAACAAATATTTTTTCATTTTAAATTAAATAATTTGTTTGTAAATTACGAAAATAAGATATAAAATTATTAAAATCAAATTGAGAGTAACGATGAATAATATAAAAAAATACTTATTCGTAACTTTAGCATTAGTTTTTGTATCTTGTAACAATAAAGCAAAAGTTGAAGATATTCAAGTAAAAGAAACACCAATAAAAGCTATAACAGGTGAATTAAAAAATATTGATGGAGCAGATAATAAATATATCAGATTGTGTATTAGTGCTAAGGATGAAAATTTAGGTGATGTTTTAGTTTATAAAGTTGTTGGCGAAGCTAAAATTGAAAATAATTCATTCATTATAAATAACTTATATACACCAGAATATAAATACTTAAAAAGAATTACGGAGCAGTTTCCTGTTAGAATCGGTGAAATATTATCTGACACAAATGTTATGGTCACTGAGCCAGTTTCTGAATTAGTTATAGTTGATAACCCAGATGCTAATGATTATAATGCAAGTGTAAAAGTTAGGTTAGCTGATGCAGATCCAATGAAATTTATGCCTGGTGATTATTATACTTTATTTATTTATGTTGATAAAGATGTAATATATAAAGGGAGAAATTTTGTAAAATCTTTAGATCCAGTTGGTAAGGAAGTAATTTTTGTTTTTGAATATGATTTTAAATTTAAACAAGGTTGGAACAAAATTATAGCTTTTTATACATCATTAAAAGATGAAAAAGACTTGACAGGAGAAACTGATAAGATGGTAAGAACCTCAAGATTTAAGCTATTTAGTGGGGATCTGAGTGGTCAAAGATGGTATATTTATAGAACAAATATATTTAAAGATGAATAGTATTTAAATTAATATACATATCAATTGTTTTATAGCACATTTTAATCCTACATATTTTAAATAAACATTTTTGTAATTTTATACTTTTCTTATTGACAATATAATTTTTTTTTAATAACTTAAAAAAGAAAAATCATTATAATAAATTACTATTATTTATCCATCTTATAACCAAGAAATGGGGGACTTTATGAAAAGAGTTTTCTTTTTATTTTTATTTACAACAATAATTTTTTGAACAAACAGGTGCAAAATTATTTGAAAGAGTTTCAAATATACCTGTTCCTTTAAAAGAACATGACGGTTGGGGAAATTTTGTTACTGGATTTGATTTAGATAATAATGGTAAAATTGATTTAATAGCAATTAATCACAATGCTATTGATACTGATACTGAATATGTTGGAAGTATGATACCAACGATTTACAGGTATGAATATGATGCACAAAGTAAAACTTGGTCTGAAATATGGAATACAACTCTAGCTAATATTCCATTGCAAAATACATGGCCACAATTATTAGCTGAAGATATTGATGGTGATGGGAAATTAGAAATAATTTGGAGTGTAGTAAATTATCCAAGTGCTAAATATAATCCAAATCCTGATAAAATATTTATTTTCAAAGTTAACACTGATGGAACTTTAGGTATTTCAGATGGTTTAGGGGGATATACACCTAACACTGCTACTAAAGTATTTGATGATTCAACATCAATTTATTATAATACAAGACCTTATAGGATGTTTGTAAAAGATATTGATAATGACGGAAAAAAAGAATTAATTTACGTTGATAGAGTTGCTACATCTGGTTTGAGTTCAAAAAGTGCTTTAGAGGTTGTGGTAATGAATGTTGAAAATATTCCAACACAATCTGGATCTAATGCAACTTGGACAAGAAAATATGTAGGTAAATTTAATTCTCCTAACTACTTTACTGGTACAAAGTACGAAGGATTTATTTTAGGAAATACCATTTATGCAATAAATACTGTTCAAGATATTTTTGGAGTTAAATGGGATTCGGGACAACAAAAATTTGTTACGTTACCAAAACAAAATTTAACAAAATTAAATCCTAATTTGAAGTTTGCAATAGGACCATATAATACAGCTACTGTATTAGATATTAATAATGATGGTATTGAAGAAGTAGTTTTAGCTGAAGGACGTAGTAAATCTGCAACAGGAAAGGTTGCTTTATTGCAAAAGGCTGCGAATTCTGATACATTTCAAACAGCTACCAAAATATTAGAAATGATCAATATTGTAAAATATGATACTGCAAGAGGATTAAATGGATCAGCTTTTGGTGATTTAGATAAGGATGGAAAAGTTGATATTATTATGGGCGGATATGGCTTATCAAATAATCAAAAACAAGCAAATTGGGTTTACAGAATTTCATATAAAGGTGGGGATATAACAAGTAGTTCTAGTTATGAAGTTTCTGTTATAGATACTGCAATACACCAAGATTCCGGACAATTAGATGTTTTTCAAATAAAAGATATAGATAAAGATGGACAAAATGAGGTTATTTATACCTCAACATATCCAAGAGGTATAGCAGACTATCCATATATTCCTATTCAAGTATTGAAAGGATCAGTTGTTGGAACAGAAAACGTAAAACCAAATACATTTGCTTTGTATCAAAATTATCCAAATCCATTCAACCCATCAACTATAATTTCATTTAGCATCCCAGCACAAACAGCAGTTTCTTTAAAGATTTACAATACTTTGGGCCAATTAATTGCTACTCTAGTAGATAATAAAGTTATGAATGCTGGTAACTACAAATTTTCATTTAATGCAAATAATTTACCATCCGGAGTTTATTTCTATACATTGACATCTAATAATACCTCAATTACAAAGAAAATGATGTTGATAAAATAATTTTATTTAATATTTATGAGCGACCTTATCTTATGGTCGCTCTTTTTAAATTTTAAGTAATTTGGGGTATTATATGAAAAGAAAAATATTTTTAATTTTCTTACTATATTATATTGTGCTGTATGCAGGAAATACTGGAAAAATATCTGGGCGTGTGATCGATGCAGTTACAAAACAGCCATTACAAGGTGTTACGATTTTAGTATCGTTAAGTTTGGAACAATTTTCACTTGAAGATCTAATGAATATGTCAACTGATGTAGTAAGTAAAAATACTTTTGGCGCTAAAACAGATTCAAAAGGGAGTTTTATTATATTAAATATACCTCCAGGTATTTATGATGTTAAAGCTACTATGATTGGATATGTGCCAACAACTGTTACTGGAGTAAAAATTAGTTCTGACTTGACTTCAACAGTCGATATTATTTTAAATGAAACTAGTTTACAAACACAAACTGTAGTTATAACTGCTAAACAACCTACAGTAAGAAAGGATTTAACATCAACACAAACTAATGTTGATGATAAACAAATAAAGGCTTTACCTGTTGAAAATATATCACAAATTTTAACTTTACAAGCTGGTATTACACAAGGTGCAGGTGGTGATTTACACATAAGAGGTGGTAGATCTAATGAAATCTCTTATAATATTAATGGCGTATCTACTGTAAATCCTTTTGATAATACAAAATCTGTAGAAATTGCTACTAATGCAATACAAGAATTAACTGTAGTTAGTGGTACTTTTAATGCAGAATATGGAAATGCACTTAGTGGTATTGTTAATGCTGTGACAAAAGAGGGAACAACAAAATATATGGGAAATATTTCCTTCTATTTGAGTGATAAAGTAAGTGTAAATGATGATATCTTCTACAATATTAAGAAAATAAATCCTATTAACCAATATGTTGGGGAATTTTCATTTAGTGGACCAATTCCTTATTTAGAAAATTATTTAACATTTTTTTTATCAACTCGCTATGACAATGATGGCGGTTATTTGTATGGAAAAAGAGAACATAATCCATCAGATTATTTTATTAAAGATCCTTTGAACCCCAAAAATATACAAATTTATTCAACTGGAGATAATAAAATAGTCTCGATGAATCCTAATAGTTATTTGAGTTCTACATTTAAATTAACATTTAAACCGATTAGTACGATAAAAATTAATTATGATGTGATTTTTTCTAATCAAAAATATAAAACTTATGATTATGATTTTAAATATAATCCTGATGCATTATATAACAATTATAAATGGGGATTAGTTAATTCTTTAGAGCTAAGGCATGCTTTATCAGATAGAACTTTTTACACATTCAGAGTTAGTTATAGTTTGAATGATAGTAAAAGATATTTATATCCATTATTAGATAAAAATGGTAATGAAGTATCGTATTATCCAACGCGTAATTGGGCAGATTTAAAACCTGATAGTAGATATTTGCCAGATAATTTTCAAAATACTCCAGCAAGTTATACTTTTTTAGTAGGCGGTACTCAAAATTGGCATAATTATCAAAGAACGACAACATACAGAGCAAAATTTGATATAACTAGTCAAGTTGATAATCATAATGAAGCAAAATTTGGTTTAGTGTACAATTATTATATATTAGATTATGATAATTTTAAGGTTATTAGGGATAATTTAAGTTCAGAGCCATACATACCTGATCCCACATCACCTTTTAGAAACAGATATACAAGAAAACCTGTTGAATTTTCTTCATATATTCAAGATAAAATGGAATATGAAAGTATTATTATTAATGCTGGTGTAAGAATGGACTATTTTAATCCAGATTCAAAATATGCTGTAAATGATTTATATCCTTCGCCAAATCAACCTGATTTGCCAGCTAATATAGATAAAAGTTCACTAATTAAAAAAGCACAAGATAAAACTAGATTTAGTCCTAGATTAGGTATTTCATTCCCTATTACTGAAAGAGGAATAATCCATTTTTCTTATGGTCATTTTTACCAGATGCCACCATTTGCTTATTTGTATGCAAATCCAGATTTCAAATATAATTTTAAACTTGGTGATCCTACTTTTGGAAATGCAAATTTAAATCCAGAAAAAACAGTATCTTATGAAATAGGTCTACAACAAGAATTAGCTCCGATGTTTTCAATGGAAGTGACTGCTTATACAAAAGATGTTAGGGATTTATTGGCATTACAAAAAATTAGAACAAGTGCTACAAATCAATATTATAAATATGTAAACAAAGATTATGCAAACATTAAGGGTTTTGTTTTATCATTCAACAAAAGAAGAACTGAAAGTGATATTTTCGGATTTACAATAGATTATACTTATCAAGTATGTGAAGGTAATGAAACTAATAGTAATGCATTCTTTCTTGATATGAATTCAGGAAGACAAACAGAAAAAATACCAGTTTATTTAGATTGGGATCAGACACATGTCCTTAATGGTACTGCTACTATTGGAAAAATAGGAGATTGGAATATTACATTTGTAGGTAGTATATCATCAGGACTACCTTATACACCAACATTAATTGATACTAAAATACCACTCAGGACAAATTCAGAAAGAAAACCAACCCTATATAAACTTGATTTTATGGCGGATAAAACGTTAAAATTATTTGGATATGATGTTACATTTTCATTAAAAGTGTATAATGTATTAGATATTAAAAACGAATTATATGTTTACAGTACAACAGGAAGAGCAACATATGATTTAAATCAATTACTTGTGACAGTTAAAGCTACTAATGAGCTAGCAAAAGTTGTTCCTGGTTTACATAGTGCCGATGAATATTTTAAAAATCCTACTTATTACTCTGAACCAAGAGAAGTAAGATTGGGAATGTCTGTTAATTTCTAAGGGAGTAATTTTATGAAAAAGATATTCTTATTAATACTCATATCATACTATATTTTTGCGCAAGAAAATCAAAAGATATCGCCTGCATTGCAACCTTTGTTAGAGTATCAATCAAAATATAGTACTATATTGAAGGGTGAAGTTGATAATAATTATAATAGTCCTAAGATCGATAAGTATGAAAAAAATAATTTATTGTACAAAACTAATAGTAGGTATCCTAGAAAATCAGTTTTAATGAATGGAAATAAAATTAAAACAGTAATACATAATTATGGTGGTATTGGATTAGGTTACGGTGGTCGAACAACAAGAAATTTAGGTTCAATGGTTTGGAAAGATATGCCATATGTTTTCCAATTTTCACCGATAGTTGGTGCATCTGTTGTTGGATCAGATGGGAAGAGATATCACATTATAACTGATGGAATAGATGATTATCCTAATAATAAAGATCAAAATTCTACTGGTGATACCGTTTATCATTGGCAACCATTACCAGGTTATGATGATCCAAATCAAACAGCAATCGCCACAAATCCAGCTTCTGATAATGATGGCGATGGTAAACCTGATAGTTGGCCTCGAGAATGGTATAGTTCAGCATTAGGACAATATGTATGGCCTGGATATTTAAAGGTATCAGATAATCAAGCAGATATGGAAGCTTATTGGGGCAGGATGATAGGGAAAATGTTGAATTTCCATATTATCCTTATAAAAATGATTTAAAGAAAAAAGGTATAGGAATTCAAATAGATGGAAGGGCTTTCCAATGGGCAAATCCTGCTGCTGAAAACGCAATATTTTTTGTATATACAATTACTAATGTAAGCGATTATGATCTTGATAGCCTTTTATTTGGTTTTTATGGAGATCCAGACATTGGCTATTTAGGTTCAGGAACTAATGAACCTGCTGATGATATTGGATATTTTATTCCACCTTATAATGTTGGTACTTATGATGTTAGTAAAATTCCTGTTTTTGCTAGAAGTATGATTTATTTATATGATAATGATGGTAGAGGCGATAAAGGTTTACCGCTTGGCTACATTGGTTGTAAATTTTTGGAATCACCAAGTAATTCAACAAATGGTATTGATGATGATGGTGATGGAATGATAGATGAAAGTCAGGATAATGGTATAGATGATGATCACGATTGGAATCCATTAACCGATGATGTGGGTGTTGATGGTATTCCAAATACCGGAGATGAAGGGGAAGGTGATGGAAAGCCAACTAAAGGTAAAAGATTACCTGATGGTCGACCTGATCCATTAGCGCCTGGGGAACCAAATTTTGAGTATACAGATTTAGACGAAGCTGACCAAATTGGTTTGACATCTTTTAGTAGTTGGGCTTGGAATGCAAATGGTGATCCAGGAATCAAAAATGATGAGGATATATGGAGGAGAAATATTCCAGGTAGTTTTGGTGAAGTAGAATCAAAAGGGAATGATATTGTATTTACTTTTGCTTCAGGATACATTTCTCTTAAAAAAGGTGAATCCAAAAGAATATCGATGGCAATTATTTTTGGTGAAAACTTAAATGATTTGTTATTAAATGCAGAAACTGTTCAAAAAATATATAACAAAAATTATAACTTTTATAAAGCACCTGATAAACCAAAATTAACAGCAGTTCCTGGAGATAAAAAAGTTACTTTATATTGGGATGATGCTGCTGAGAAAAGTGTTGATCCAATTACTGGTAAAGATTTTGAAGGATATGTATTATATAGAAGTGAAGATCCATCATTTAGTGATTTACAACTTATTACAGATGGTAGAGGTTCTCCTTTTTTATACAAACCACATACTACAGTTGATGGTAAAGAATGTCGTTGGGATATAGCTATTACTGCTGAACCATTTACTGATATCAATGGAAATGGTAAATATGACCCAGGTGAACCATATATCGATTATAACAATAATAAAGTTTGGGATGAAACTGGATACCCAGATGATTGGAAAGGTTATCATCCTGTTGCATATGAAGGAAGGGGGGTAAGATATTATTTAGGTGATAATACAGGTCTTATACATTCATTTGTTGATTCAAATAACGTTGTTAATGGTAAAACATATTATTATGCGTTATGTTCTTATGACCATGGTAATGCTACAGATATTCCACCATCAGAATGTACAAAAAAAATTACCACTAATCCGATTACAAGAAAACTAGAATTTGATGTTAATACTGTTTCTGTTACACCAGGGCCTCGTGCAGCAGGATATCTACCGAGCAAAATTTCTCAAAATGATATCAAAAAAATAGGAATAACAACAGCGAAAATCAATTTTAACATTCTTAATGATTTACTCATAAAAGATAAAACTTATACTTTAATGGTTGCAGATACATTTTGGCAGTCTAATACAAAAATTAATAAAAAGAATTATTCTGTTATTGATTCAACTGTATATACTGAGAATATCACTTTATATGAGACTAAAAATGCTAATTTACAATTTAAAAATATCATAAATGATAATGCTTTTAAAGTTACTAACTTAAATGGTGATATAATTTATAAAAAAGGTGTTGACTTTAATATTGATTTTATAATGGGAACAATTAGCAGAATAGAAACAGGTGCTATTCCTAATAATTCACAAGTTAAAGTTTCTTATAGATATTTCCCTATATATCAGAGTGTTTTATTTAATAATGAAGATAATAATCCAGTTTTTGATGGTATAGTTCTGAGAGTAAAAGACGAAGCTAAGCTTGATATTGATTATAATAATACAAAATGGACTTCAAATAGTAAATCAACAAGAAAATTTGATGTAAGAATGACTACTAAAGGTTCACCAACATTACGTGAAGAATATCCTGGTGATTATAAAATAACTTACTCTGATCAAATAATTGATACAATAATTTTTATGCCTTCTAAAACTTTAAAACCAGTTAATTATTCAATTCGTCATGTTACAAATGGTCTCAATGAAAAAGTTGAATGTTTGCTTTATGAATCAACTACCAAACCTATAAAAAATGGCACATGGTCTTATCCAGGCGATGAATTAGTTCTATTAAAACCTGGTACTTCACTATTAAAAAATACACATAAGTTAACTTGGTCTTTAACTATTGTTGATACTGGTATTGCTCCAGTAAATGGTGATATTTTCGAAGTTAAAACATTAAGACCATTAACTAAAGATGATAAGTTTGTTCTTAAAACCAAGAAAAGTGAAGTAATAGCAAATAATAAAACATCTATACTTGATGATATATATGTTGTGCCAAATCCGTATGTCGGATTTAATACAATTGAACCAACTGATAAACTGCCCGGCCAAATTCGTGGTGAGAGAAGAATTTATTTTGAAAATCTACCAGCTAAATGTACAATAAAAATATTTACAATATCAGGGGATCATGTAATTACATTAAACCACGATGTGCCATATAGCTCATCAAGAGAATATTGGAACTTGCTAAACAAAGATGGTTTTTCTGTTTCATATGGAGTTTATCTTGCACATATAGATGCACCCGGTATTGGTAGCAAAATTGTTAAATTTGCTATAATTAAATAAGGTAAGAATCATGAAAAATATAAAATTATTAATCGTACTTATATTTATTCAAAATTTAATATTTGCAGCTGGATCAATTTCAAAATCTGGTACTACTGCTTCAAATTTTCTTAAAATAGGTATAGGTCCCAGAGCAATTGGAATGGGGGGAGCCTTTACATCTGTTGCTAATGATGTTAACGCTCTCTATTGGAATCCTGCTGGTATTGCTATGTTATCCGATAAACAAATTGAATTTTCTCATGTAAATTGGATTGCGGATATTAAATCAGATTATTTCGGTGTTTCTGTACCTATTGGACAATTAGGTTCTGTTGGTGCCTTTGTTAATGCTTTAACTATGGATGAAATGATGGTCCGTACTGTTGAAAAACCTGAAGGAACAGGTGAATACTTTGAGGTTAATTCTTATGCAGTGGGAATTCATTATTCAAGAATGTTAACTGAAAATTTTTCTATAGGTTTCAATGCTAAATATATTAGAGATAAAATTTGGCATATGACTTCTGATGGTTTTGCCCTTGATGTAGGGGTTCTATATAAAATTGATATATTAAATGAATTTCGAATAGCATCATCAATTAGTAATTATGGCACAAAAATGAAAATGGAAGGGCGTGATAATTTATTGCTTTATCAAGTTGGCCCTGGAGATCCTAACTTAATTAGAACAAATATTGAACTTGATAAGTGGGATCTTCCATTGATTTTTAGATTTGGTTTATCTGCTGATGTTATAAAATCTCAAGAGCATTTACTTACATTAGCAATTGATGCTATACATCCAAATGATAATTCAGAATCATTAAATCTTGGTGCTGAATACACTTATGATAATTTGGTAGCATTTAGGATTGGATATAAAAATCTTTTTCTTGATGAAGGAGAAGAGGGTTTAACTTTTGGAATTGGTGTTAAGTATCCTGTATCTGATAATCTTTTTCTTAATTTGAATTATGCTTATGAAGATTTTGGGATATTTAAAAATGTTCAATATTTCTCTTTAGGATTAAATTTTTAAAGTAATTTTAATTAGGCTGTCTATAAAGTTATCGATGAGTGACTTTTAAGGCAGCCTTTTTTTATAAAATTAAGCTATTTCTTCGTTATATTGAAGTTATAATATTTTTTGAAATTGTTAACAAATTATGAAATATTATTTGTTTTTTTTTAATAAAGTAGCTGAATTTTGTTATAAGTATCTTTTTAATTTATCAATAGTTGATTATTATCGAAAATATAAAAAGGGTATTAGTTAGCAACTCTAAAAAAAGATATTGTATAATTTATCTGTTTTTATGCTATATTGCATAAAAACAGATAAATTGTTGTATGTAATGCTTATACTGTCCGAGCTATACTTGAATTTAAATTATCTTTGAATAATGTTTTGCAAATTTACTTTTTTAAGAAGACTTTTATTATTTGGAGTTTTATATGAAAAATTTATTTTTTATATTAATTTGTGTATTTACATTGTATGCTCAACAGGATGAAAGTTTTTTTAATAATATAAATTTAATGGATGATTCCATTGCAATTTTTTCTGATATAATGAATGACAAAATATATTCCTTAAAAGGTAGCTCTTTAGAAATTATAGTAATGAAAAAAGGTTGTGGGAATAACTTTTACATTGATAAAGAAGGTAAAATAATTGCCTTTAAAACTATTAATGATAAGGGATTACAAGCACCATTTATATTTAATTATCAGAACAGAGAAGAAAAACAACTTTATAGATATTCTGAACTTTGTAGTCAGGTTGGAATTATTGAAAGAGACCATTACTATTTTGCTGTAGGAGATACTTTAATAATTTATCAAAATGGTTCATATTATAAATATAAAATTTGTGGCTATTCAAATCAGATTGTTTATAATAAAAATAATAATACATTTTATTATATTAAACAAGATAATAAGATTTATTATTTTGATTTGAATAACTTGCATAATGATGTATTATATGATCTGGGAAATGAAAATTATTATTTTAATCCTGTAATAATTGGCAATAATTTATTTTTTCAATCAATAAATAATAAAATATTTTATATTGACCTTAAAAACAAAAGTTTAAATTATTTCTCAAACGGATCAAAATTGAAAAAAATAGATGAAATGCATCTGTTATATAGAGAATTTAATTTTGATAATGATTCACTGAAAAGTATAAATTATTATTTATTTAGTATAGATGAACAAGTAAAAAAACAAATAATTTTTTCTGATAAAGGTTATATTAATGGTTTTTTTATTAAAAGTGATAAAATATATTCGATATCTAAAGAAAATGATAAGTGTTATTTTAAAGTTCAAGATGTTAATAGTAGTAATCTAATTAGCAAAATTGAAATGAAATTTACAAATTCAATTGTTTTAGAAAAAGAAAAAATTCAAAGTAATATTACAGCGACAAATACAGTTATAATAGAAAATATACCTTATGTTAATCAAGTATATGATACTCCTGATTGGCATTGGGGACGCACTTCATGTGCACCAGCTACAGCTATGATGGTTTTAGGATATTATAATGTATTACCAGAATGGCCATATAAAGTATCCTATCCATCTTCTCACATTTCAAAATGGGGTGGATATATAGCTGATAAATATATTTTTAATGGTAATTATTATACTCAGCCAAAAGATGTTTATAATGGTTCAACTTTTAAAAATACTTGTTATGGAGCTTTTTCTTATATGTGGACAAATGGTTCACCTTATTCTAAAATGGCTAATTATTATAAAAATCATGGGTTAACAGCGAATCAAATTGATATTCCATCATATTCTGTTTTAGAGGAAGATATTTTGAAAGGTTATCCTGTTTCAGCTTGTGTAATGCTTACTTCATCAGGTCATTTAATTTTAGCCAAAGGAATACAGAAGTTAGGTACTTTTATATTTAATGATCCTTATGGCAATAAAAATCTTCAATCTCAATATGGATATCCAAATAATTATGGTGAAAATACACCATATGATTGGCCTGGGTATAATAATGGAAATGTCAATTTAGATATATATGCAGGGACAAATGCTGGTGTTGCGTGGCTTATAAAAACAAGATTTAATAAATTTCCAAAATCTGATACATTGATAGATGATTTACAACTAAATTCTTATGGGTTTGTAATTAAAACGAATATTGCGCAAAATCTTACTCAAACTTGGGATTATATGGTAAAGTGGTATGATGTAGCAACTGGAGGTTATAATGGACATTATTGGTGGGCTTATACAACACAGAATATTGATTTACAAGAAGCAACTTGGACACCAAATTTGCCTGATAATGGTATATATGAAGTTTTTGTCTACATTCCCTCAGCAGCAACAGCAAATGATGCCAATTATTCAATAAATACATTAAATGGTTTAATAAATATAAAAGTTGACCAAAAAGCAAATAAAAATAGTTGGTTTAGTTTAGGTACTTATAATTTTGATAAAAGTAAGGCATTTGTCAAATTAACCACAAACTCATCTATTAATAATCAAATCCTTACATTTGATGCAGTTAAATTTTCAAAAAAGAATATTACTAGTATAGCAGAACAAAATGATAATCAGAATAAACTCAATTCAATATCAATCTATCCTAATCCTTTTAATTCTTCTACTATCTTACAATTTCAAAGTTTTCATCATGAATATAACTTATTAATATTTAATATATTAGGGGAAAAAGTTATCGAAAGGAAAATAGATTCTAACGAAAATAATGTAATATTAAATTTTTCTAATTTTACAAATGGAGTATATTTCTTATATTTATATAATAGAAATGAAATATTTACAAAAAAACTTTTATATTTGAAGTAAAAAATTAATTTGACTTTTATTCAATAACTAATTATATTAAAAAGTGATGATTAATACAATTAAAATATTTGGCTTAATACTACTTTTTTCTACTATATTATTAGCTGGTTCAGTAATCATTTCTATAAAAGCAACGTTAGAAAATGAAGCAGTAAAAATTGAATGGACAGTAGGCGAAGAAGTAAATTTAAATAAATATGTTATTGAGAGGAAATCAGAATCTGGGAATTGGGTTGATATAGCACAAATTACACCTAAGGGTGACTATTCAACTTATTCTTATGTTGATCATACCTTGCTTAAAAATGATAATTCTTTTTCAACTTATTATTATTGTATTAGAATTGTTGAAAATGATGGGAAATTCACAAGAACAAAAATCATCACAGCGACACCTAAGATCTCAGGATTAAAAAGAACCTGGGGCTCAATCAAAGCCATGTTTAGATAATTACTCCCTTGGTTATATTATGGTATCAAAACATATTATTTTAGCTTCCAATTCACCACGCAGAGCAAAGTTACTTCAACAGATGAATTTAAATTTTACTGTTTTAAAAATAAATTACAACGAAAAAGTCCACAACTATTCTAACCCCTTAGATTATTCTATACAACTATGCGAAAGTAAACTTCAACAAGCTATTGATTTCATTAAAAGTACAAAACAAGCGGATAATTCAATTCTATTGGTAGCAGATACGATAGTAACATTAGATAACATAATTTATGAAAAACCTAAAGACGAGGAAGATGCTTTTAAAATATTATCAAATCTAAGTAATAAAACTCATCAAGTTATCACTTCATTTGGATTATTTAATTTAGAAAATAATAGTATAATTTTAGATTATGAAATAACGGATGTCACTTTTATTCAATTAACAGATAATGAGATAATTGAATATATAAAAACTGGAAGCTCACACGATAAAGCAGGAGCCTATGGAATTCAAGATGATTATGCAGCAGTTTTTATAAAAAAAATCAATGGATGTTATTATAATGTTGTTGGATTGCCAGTTTCTAAACTTTATCAAAGATTAAAAGAGTTAAAATGATTGCCAAATTAAAAAAAAATATTTTAATTTTTATAAGTTTAGCTGCAATATTATACCTTATTTTATCTTTATATGCTGATTATAATTCTATCAAGCAAGCTTTTAAAAAATTTAATTGGGCTTATTTTCCTTTATTAATAATATTAGCTTTTTTGAATTATCAATTTAGATTTATTAAATGGCATTATTATATTAAATTGTTGAATATTGAATTAAAGATTATGGATTCTTATAAGATATTTATGAGTGGTTTAGTAATGAGTGTAACACCTGGTAAATTTGGAGAGGTGATTAAAGCTTATCTTGTAAAAAATAAAACCAATGTAAATGTTGCAAAAACAGCACCTATAATATTCGTCGAAAGATTAACAGATTTAATTTCTGTAATTCTTTTAGCTTTAATTGGTGCTTTCTATTTCAATTTTGCCAAAACCTTTGTTTTAATTACATTGTTTCTATTCCTAATTATTGTTTATTTGGTATCTAATAAAACAATAACATTAAGAATTTTAGGATTACTAGAGAATATTAAGTTTTTGAACAAATATTTACATAAGATAAATGAAGCATATGAATCATCTTATAATATGTTACAGTTAAGAGAGCTTCTGTATATGATATTTGTTAGCATAGTTGCTTGGGGTTTTGAATGCATTGCTTATTATTTAATATTAATAAATTTTAATATATCCTTTGGTATAATTGAGACAATGTTATTTGCAATGTTTGTATATACACTTTCAACAATTATAGGTTCAATATCTATGTTACCTGGTGGTTTGGGATTAACAGAAATTGCATTTACATTCTTGATGCAAAGCAAAGGAATACCCAAAGATTTATCTGTTGCTTCAACGATGATTATTCGAGTTGTGACATTATGGTTTGCTGTTATAGTCGGTATACTTTTTACTTTGAATTATCAAAAAGAATTAAAAAATATTGAAGATATTTAAAAAATTATTTTTTTTTATAAATAAAATTATTATTTTTAATAATAAATATAATCAATTTTATAAATAATATTGGAGTATCTCAATGTTAACAAAAAAAATTTTTGCTGGTATAATTTTAGTATTATTTTTCGTTTCATTTTCATATGCACAAAAAGCTCCTGCTAATTTAAGAGCAGCAATTATTGTAAAAATATTAGCATTTGAAAAAGGATATAAACCTAATGGCAGTATATTTGTTATAGGTGATAATGATTTAGCTTCTCAATTGCAAGCATCTGGTAAATTTTCAAAAGTTGAAACAGGTTCATCTCCATCTGGGTCTTTTGATGCAGTATATTGTGATGATGCTGGTGCAGTTGATGCAGTTACATCCTATACTCGAAGTAAAAAGGTTCCTTCATTAACAGGCGTGCTTGGACTTGTAGAAAAAGGTATTACTATCGGGGTTGGAATTGCTGGCGGTAAGCCAAAAATTCTTATGAACCTTTCAAGTTCTCAAGCTGAAGGATTGGATTGGAATCCTGCTATCTTTAACATAATAACAAAAATATAATTAAAATTTTGAAAGCCATTTATTATGTTTAAATAGTAAATGGCTTTTAGTTTAAAAAACAGGAGGTTTTATGTCAGATTCAAAATTTTCTAAAGGTCTTTTAACAGGAATTGTTATTGGTGCAGTTGCTGGTGCTGTTGCTGCATTATTAACAACACCAAAAACAGGAAAAGAATTGAGGAATGATATTTCTGAAAAGTCTAAGGAATTATATGATGAAACTAAAGATATTATTGATAATGCAAAAAATAAAATAGATAAAGTATTAAACGATGTTAAAGATAAGGTTAATGAAAAGTTAAACCAAATGGCTGATGTTGAGGAACAATCCGAAGAAGAAAATATTTAAAAAATTATGAACAATTTGCTTTTATTTACACAAATATTTTTTTATTTTCTCGGTAGTGTATTATTTATATTTTTAATAATTTCTTTAAATAATACTTTTAAGAAATTAAATCAAATTCTAGATAATGTAAATAATAAACTTGCAGATTTTGATAAAACACTTATTGAAATTAACAAAAATTTAACGCAATTGAATGAAATTCTGGATAATGCACAAGAATTTATTGATGATGTAAAGCAAGATTATTCACATGTTGTAGGTTATGTAAAAAAAATCAATAATATCTTATCTATATTAAACTTCAAAACACAAAATCTGCAAAAAATTATAAATAATACCCAAACAACTGCTATTGCTAAAAGTACAATAGCATCAATGAAAAAGATATCTTATTTCATAATAAAAAAAATAATTAAATAATTTCATCAAAAAATCTTCGGAGGAACCTTGAAAGATTATACTCCTCAACAAATCCGTAATATGGCTTTTATTGGTCATGGTGGTAGTGGAAAAACTTCCATTTCTGAATACTTATTATTTCTCAGTGGTGAAACCAACCGTATTGGTAAAGTTGAAGAAGGAAATACTGCTTCAGACTTTACTGCTATTGAAGTTGAAAGAAAAATGTCTATTTTTGCTACTCCACTTTATGTTGAACATAAAAACTGTAAAATTAATTTTATTGATACACCCGGTTATGCTGATTTTATTGGACAAGTAAAATCATCATTACATGTGGTGGAAATGGCAGTTCCAGTTATTAAAGCAGCTGATGGTATCGAAGTAGGTACTGAAATAACATGGAAATTTGTCAGTGAATATAAATTACCTGCTTCAATTCTCGTAAATAAAATTGATAATGAACATTCGAAATATTTTAATACTGTAGAAATGGCTAAAACCAGATTAAGCGGTGATGTTTTCCCTGTAACTTTCCCTGTTAACGAAGGATTAAATGTAAATGCTGTTGTAGATGTAGTTAACTTAAAACAACATACTTATGGCGATGCCAATTCGAAAAAAATTGATATTTCTGATCTTTCTGGTGAACTTCTTGAAAAGGCGCAAAAATTAAGAGATGAATTAATTGAAAAAATTGCAGGTACTAATGAAGAACTAATGAATAACTATTTTGAAAATGGTACTTTAACAGCTGATGAAATTAAAAAAGGCTTAAAAGAAGCTATTATATCAAGGAATTTAATACCTGTTTTTGCTGTTTCGGCAAATAAAGGGGTAGGTTTAGATATTTTCTTGAATTTTGCTGTGGATTATTTCCCAGCTCCTTCAGATATTGATACATTGAATACTAAATTAGGATTTGATTTAACCAAATCTCCAACGCTATTTGTATTTAAAACTGTATCTGAAAAACATACTGGTGAAGTAAGTTATTTCAAAGCATTTGCTGGAAATATAGTTCCTGGTATTGATATGAATAATTTAAATAATAATAAAATAGAAAGATTAGGTACTATAAGTTTTGTTAATGGAAAAGTCAAAAAAGAAACTTCAAAAGTTATAGCTGGTGATATTGCTTGTATTGTAAAATTGAAAGATACTCACGTAAATCATACATTATCGGTAAATAAATCACCAGAATTTAAAATACCAGAGATTGTTTTTCCAGAAAGTATTATTAGTGCTGCTATTAAACCTAAGCAAAAAGGGGATGAAGATAAAATTGCGGCTGGGTTACACTCAATTCACGAAGAAGATCCTACATTCACATCTCATTATGATCCAGAATTAGGACAAACTATTATTGAAGGTCAAGGAGAATTACAATTACAACTAGTTGTTAAAACCTTGAAAGAAAAGTTCAATGTTGATGTTGAATTAGTTGAACCAAAAATTCCTTATCGAGAAACAATAAAAGGTAAAGTTGAAGCTGCAGAATATAAACATAAAAAACAAACAGGTGGTAGAGGTCAATACGGTCACGTAGTATTAAGATTAGAACCTTTACCAAGAGGTACCGGCTTTGAATTTGTTAATGCAATTGTTGGCGGTGTAGTTCCAGGCAGATTTGTTCCAGCAGTTGAGAAAGGTATTGTAGAAACAATGGCTAAAGGTGTACTTGCCGGAAGTAAAGTAATAGACGTAAAAGCAACATTACATTTTGGTAGCTATCACGATGTAGATTCAGATGAAATGTCATTTAAAATAGCCGCCTCACAAGCTTTCAGAAAAGGCTTCCTAGAAGCTAAGCCCGTAATTCTTGAGCCAATTTACCAAGTTGAAATTACTGTACCTGAAGAATTTATGGGCGATGTAATGGGAGATGTTTCCAGTAGAAGAGGAAAAATTTCTGGTATGGAAGCAGATGGTCCGTATCAAATTATAAAAGCTCTTATACCTTTAGCAGAGTTACATAAATATTCTACAGTTCTAAGAAGTTTAACACAAGGTAGGGGAATATTTACTCGTAAGTTTTCTCATTATGAAGAAGTACCTAAAGAAGTTGAGACAAAAATTATTGAAGCTTATAAACAAAGCAAACAAGAAGAAGAAGCGTAAAGATAAAAAGCTGCCTAAAGGCAGCTTTTTTTTGATGTTATATAGCTCAGACAGTGTAAGCTTAAGCCCCTTGCGGCTTGTGGCAAGCCGCAAGGGGCAGCGGGCCGAAGGCCCGCTAAAACTTTTGCCACCATTTAAAAAGGTGGCACGGTTTATTTAAAAGTTGGCAGTAGTGTGGCATTGAATGCCACAATGGAGGCACGAATTTTCCACGTGGTGGCAAAAATAAATGTAGTGTGGCATCGAATGCCACTCGGTAGCACGAAAAGTTGCCAAGTTGGCAGATAAATTTAAACGGGGGCAATTTTGTAGCAAGAAAATGGAAGGGATTTGCCAACAGGTGGCAGAAATAAATGTAGAGTGGCATCGAATGCCACTCGGTGGCACGGTTATTTAAAAAGGTGGCAAATATATCGATAATACGATATAAATGCCAACATTAAAAATTCCCATTTTCCAATAGACGTGGCAAGCAGATATATTGTCAAGGTGTTTTTTTTAATTGGTGGCAAGGAAATATGCCACATTGATAAAAAAATTGGTACGCAAAATTCGCAATGTGGCAAAAATAAAAGTAGGGTGGCATTGATATGCCACCTTTTTGGCATTGATATGCCACAAAGGTGGCACGCAAATTTAAAAGGTGGCAAATATATTGCAAATACAATATAATTGCCACCATTATTTTTTACAAGAATTGCAAAATAAGCCGCACAACTTCTGTTGTGCGGCACGCCTACACCGTCTGAGCTAATGAAAAATATTTTTAAAAAAAAAGCAAGCTCGCTTTCGCTCGCTTGCTCTATTAGAAATATTCTTTTCGTTGGTAGTTACAATAATTTTTTTATTTCTTCAAAATAATAATTGGCAATATCATTTGCTTTTTCAATCGATTTTGCTTCACAAGTGATTCGTATAATTGGCTCAGTATTTGATTTTCTAAAATTAACCCAATATTCATCTGTATCTATTCTTATACCATCTTCATCATTAATTTGCATATTTTGAAATTTATTTTTTAAGTTTTTCAAAATTTCATCTGGATTTATCTTACCCAATTCAATTTTCTTTTTCACAATGTGATATTCCGGCAATGAATTTTTAAGTTCAGAAGCTTTACCACCAAATTCTAATAGATGTTGTAATGTTAAAGCAATGCCAACTAAAGCATCGCGACAGAAATTGACAGAAGGGAAAATTACTCCGCCGCTGCCTTCGCCACCTATAACTGCATTTGTAGCAAGCATCTTTTGAACAACGTTTGCTTCTCCAACAGGTGCTAAATAAATATTACATCCAGCTGCTTTTGTAACATCGGCTACAGCTCTTGTTGTTGATAGATTTACAACTACATTTCCTTTGATTTTTGATAAAATAAATTTTGTTATTTGCACTATTGTATTTTCTTCTACAAATGGCTCACCTTTCTCTGTTAATAAAACCAATCTATCAACATCGGGATCTACAACAATACCAAGATCAACATTATGTTTCTTTATTGCTTCCATTGTGTCAGTTAAATTTTCTGGAATAGGTTCTGGTAATCTGGGGAATATACCATTTTTTTCGCAATTTATTTTTATTACTTCGCAACCCAATTCTTCCAATAATTCTGGAATGCAGTAGGATCCTGCGCCATTGACGCAATCAACCAAAACCTTAAATTTTCTTTTCCTTAATTGATCTAAATCGATTATGCTGATATTTTTAATTTTTTCAATATGAGTTTTTATTCCATCGGTATAAGAAACTTTACCTAAATTATTCCATTTTTCATATTTAAAATTTCCAGAATTTTCTATTTCTCTAAGTTTGGCATTTTCCGAAGATGATAAAAATAACCCATTGTTATTTATTAATTTAAGCGCATTCCATTCATTTGGATTATGAGATGCAGTTATTGCAATCCCACCATTAGCTTTAAGTTCTCTTACCATTAATAAAACTGTTGGTGTAGGACAAATACCTAAATCAACAACGTTTATACCTTTTGCTTGCAAAGTACCGACAATAATATTTCTTACCATTTCACCGGAAATTCTTCCATCTCTACCAATCACAACTGTGCCACCACCAATAAATTCACCAAATGCTGATGTGTGTTTTACTATTACTTCCGGTTCTAAGCCGTTACCAATTATTCCCCTAATACCGGATACACTAACCATTAAAACTGACATAATGAACCTTTTTTTTATTTAAAAAAAATGATAAATTAAAATTTAAAAAATTTTTTCTAATAATAAAATAAGTTTACATTATGAAAATACAAATATGTCAAATTAATAGCATTATAGGTGATATTGAAATAAACAAAAAGAAAATTGTTAATTTATATTCACAAGCTGTAAATAACAATGTTGATTTAGTAATATTTCCTGAGCTAACATTGTGTGGTTACCCACCGTTAGATTTAGTCGAGAAAAAAGAATTTATATTTGCTTTAGAAAAAGCAACTTCCGAAATTGCATCAATAACTAATCAACAAACGGCTTTAATTTTTGGAACAATTTTTACCAATAATGACGATATTGGTGCAATAGCTTATAATTCAGCTGTACTTTGTTTTGATGGAAAAGTTCAATTTGTACAACAAAAATCTTTAATACCATATTATGATGTTTTTGATGAAATAAGATATTTTGAACCTTCACGAACAAATAAAGTATTTGAATTTAAAGGTAAAAAACTTGGTATAACAATTTGCGAAGATATTTGGAATGATCCGCAATATTGGAGCAAAAGAAGGTATCACATAGAACCTGTTGAATCACTTGTTAAACAAGGTGTGGATATTCTCTTAAATTTATCAGCAAGCCCATATTCCTACGGTAAAAGACAACTTCGATACGATATGCTAAAAGCTATAAGTAAAAGGTTTAATTTACCTTTAATTTATTGCTGCTATGTTGGCGCACAAACAGAACTTATTTTTGATGGTGCGAGCATGTGTTTTGATTCCGAAGGGAATTTAGCAAAATTAGGGAAAGCATACCAAGAAGATGTATTTATTTTTGATACTGAAGATAAATATGAAAATATTAACAACATAGAAAATTCATTTGAAGATGAAATAATTTCAGCTTTAAAACTTGGAATTTCCGATTACGCAAACAAACTTGGTTTCCAAAAAGCTCTAATTGGCTTAAGTGGCGGTATAGATTCAGCATTAGTGACTTATTTGGCTGTAGAAGTTTTTGGAAATGATAATGTTACAGTTGTTATGATGCCTTCAATGTATTCATCTGAAGGTAGTCTAAAAGATTCTTTGAAACTTATTGAAAATTTAGGTATCAAACATTATTATAAAATTCCAATAACTGATGTTTTTAAGACGGCTTTAAATTCGTTAGCTGAAGTATTTAATGACACGCAGCCTAACATTGCTGAAGAAAATTTACAGTCTAGGATTCGTGGTCTATTTTTAATGGCAATTTCTAATAAATTTGGCCATTTATTACTTACAACAGGTAATAAATCAGAAATAGCAACAGGTTATGCAACTCTTTATGGAGATATGTGCGGCGCTTTAGCAGTAATTGGTGATTTATATAAAACTGATGTTTATAAAATATCTAATTACATAAATAAGGATAAAGAGATAATTCCTATTGAAATAATTACAAAAGCTCCTTCTGCTGAACTAAGAGAAAACCAAAAAGATCAGGATACTTTGCCACCATATGATCTTTTGGATAATATACTAAAATTATATTTAGAAGAAAATAAAGAAATTAATGAAATTTCTGATATAATTGGAGATAGGGAAGTTGTAAAATATGTTTTAAGTCTTGTTGATAAAAATGAGTTTAAAAGAAAACAAGCAGCGCCAATTTTACGTGTAACTTCTAAAGCTTTTGGAATTGGTAGAAGATATCCAATCATACAAAATTGGAGAAAATTTATTAATAATACGAGGTTGTGATATGTTAAAAAAATTGTTGTTTTTATTATTCATAGTCAATATTATATTTTCACAAGAAAATGTAGTAAAGCTATCATTAAAAAATTTCCCTAAAGAAATAAAAGCTGGTGAAAATATAACTTTTGATTTAATTTTTGAAATAGAAGATGAATGGCACATTAATTCTAATAAACCGAATGAAGATTTTTTAATTCCTTCTCAAATAACAGTTGAACCAAAAGAAAAATTTAGTTTAGTTTCTACAGTTTTCCCAAAAGCGGAACAATTAAATTTTTCTTTTAGTGATAAACCAGTATCAGTCTTTGAAAAAATTAACACTGTAAAAGTAACATTAAAAGTGAATGAAAATATTTCTACAGAAATCAATGATTTAAAAATTAAATTCAGTTATCAAGCTTGTAACAATCAAACCTGTTTAGCACCAAATGAAGCTTTTTTAAACATAAAAGTCAAAGTTATACCTAACAATCAAAAAAAATCTGACCAACAAGAAGTTTCATCAAATCCAATAAATAGCAACACAAATAATTCAGTTGTAAAATCAAAAGAGAATACTGAATTAGATGAAAATACCAAAGAAATAGAAGGTTTAATATCAAAATATGGTTTAGTATTATCGCTTTTTTTTATTTTTATTGGTGGGCTTGCACTAAATTTGACACCTTGTGTTTATCCTTTAATTCCAATAACAATTAGTTATTTTGGATCACAAAGTGAAGGAAAAACATCTAAGCTATTCATACACGGTTTGTTGTATGTTTTAGGTATGTCACTAATGTATTCAGTTGTAGGAGTTGTGACTGCTTTAACAGGCGCTTTATTTGGAAATTTAATGCAAAATCCTTTTGTGATAATAATTATTGCTGCAATATTTATTATACTTTCTTTATCATTGTTTGGAGTTTATGAATTCACAGTTCCACAATTTTTAATGAACCTTGCTGGTGGTGCTCAACAAGGTTATTTTGGATCGTTTTTTATGGGGCTTACAATGGGTATAGTTGCTGCTCCTTGTATTGGCCCATTTGTGCTTGGTCTTGTAACATACGTTGCAGCAATGAGAAATGTATTTCTCGGTTTCATACTATTTTTTGCAATGTCCTTAGGACTAGGTTTACCTTATTTAATATTAGCTTTATTTTCTGGTAAAATTAAAAGTTTACCACGCTCAGGCGAATGGATGGAAGCTGTAAAACATATTTTCGGATTAATATTAGTTATTATGGCAATTTATTTTTTAAGACCTTTACTACCATTCGCATATCGAGATATAGTAATCCCTATATCATTAATTATTGGTTCCCTAATATTATTAATTTTTGATAAAAACGGTAAAAAATTAAAAGTATTTTACTTCGTTAAATCTATTTTGTTAATCCTTACCGTATTATTTTCTGTCTATTTATTAATTCCAGAAAAAGAAAGCACAAAAATTAATTGGACTAAATACGATGAAAATTTAATTCTGGAAGCAAAAAAACAAAACAATAAATTAATTATTGATGTTTGGGCAGATTGGTGTATACCTTGTAAAGAATTCGAAACTATTACATTCAAAGATCCTAAAGTT
>Ga0116168_1000271_pt1 | contig 54136 bp, 37 predicted proteins | sample AD_UKC129_MetaG_FD_89795 | JGI IMG/M metagenome (GOLD analysis project Ga0116168, IMG submission 89795) | Active sludge microbial communities of municipal wastewater-treating anaerobic digesters from Canada - AD_UKC129_MetaG | ecosystem: Engineered > Bioreactor > Anaerobic > Digestate | place... | reverse complement strand
TTTGTGGCGTCTTAACAAAAGAGAGGAGTATCGGACCTCTGCATGCACGTCTCGGTATATCCTCTCCTTAACAGATTACCAGAATTGTAATTGTTCGCCGATATGGGGTTGGTTGTCAATTCGTCGTTTTGATGGGCGTGTTTTATCACATATAAATATCATTTGTTTCCATTGAATATCCGTTATAAAGAAACAACGGATGTCGCCTGTTGATGGATTTATTTTTCGGAGATACGAAATACATCTTTCCTTTGTATCTAATGTTACCGCAGGACGAGCGTAAACAGAATATTGAATCATAAGGTATCCATCTCTTAATAAATCTGCACGGAAACGGCTCGCGCTTCGTCTTTCTTCTGCGGTATCGGTGGGCAAATCGAACATAACGAGTAACCATCCCATACGATATTTACTTGCCTCCTTTTTTTTATGTCCCTTGTTTTTCTTTAGCATTGTAAATCTTGAATTTCAGGTATGGTTAATAATTTGATATAGCCGGTATTAAAACATTGGGCTACTGAGGAAATATATTGGTCAATGGCATGAATGAATTTTATGTTTTTACCGTGAACCCTGATTTTAATAGTGGCTAAATTTTTTGCTATTTCTTTAGCAAAGTTTGACATAGTAATATCTATATCTTTTTGGAATGCTAAAAATAGGATTAAATCACAAAAAGGACGGAGGGGTTCTATCAAGTCATATAGTAAAGGTTCAGACTTAAAACGATATTTATGATGGATACCTAAACAGGGGTTTAAGCCGTGAGCAAGTATAGAACGATGACATAAAGCACCTAATACGGCATAAGCATAATTTAGCATTTGATTTATTGGATGTTCTGCTCCGAAGTGTTCCCTGCCCGCAGGTGCTAATTTTCCAAATTGCATAAAATAATATTTCCAGTAATGTCGTGCGGCATTACCTTCATCCCAGTTTTTCTCATTAATATATTCCCACAATTTATGATAAGCACCGATAATATCCAGGGTTTCTGCCTGATTTATAATTTTTGCTTGAATGATTTTTAACCACACTTTATTGTTGAATGTATTATCTCTTTCCACCTGCCGTTTGAAAACCTGTGAGTGGATTACAGAAGGCAAACCGATTGTTTTCCCAATGGGTTTATAATGTTCGTCACAATGTAGAATTACGCCTCCATTTTTAATAATTTCAGACAAAGCATTTCCAGAAAAACTTACTCCTTTTGCTGCTACAACGACAATCAGGATTTCCGATAATAATGCTCGCCTCTCTTGTTCTTTGGTTTTTAACACTAAGAAACCATGGTCAACTGATAAATAACTATTATGCTGGAGTATATGAATAATATGATAAGACATTTATAATAGTTGCTGAATTATTTCTAATTTACCTTGTTCTAATAATATATTTATACTGATTACATCACTTGTTTTGCCGTCAATAGATGTTAATTGACAGAAGTTATCATCTCTAATGGTGTTTATATAATAATATCCTTTCTTTAATCTTTCTTTTTCTTTTACATAAATATTTTCATTTAGTTTAACTAATATTCCTGTTTTTAAAAATATTATATTGGAGTTTCCGAATTTTGAAATAATTTCTTTTTTCTTTTTATAGGGGGATTCGAATACATAGATAGGTATGCGTTCCCACTTTCCTTTATTATTTTTAACAACGAAATAGCCATGTGATTCCTTTTTTTGTTTCAAATATTGTCCTGGCATTTTTCCTTTAATGAATTCGCCCAAATTATTTATTTCACCTTTCAAGAACTTTTCTACATCTTCAGATTTAATTTTTTTGCCTTCAATAAGTAATAGTTTTTTGGGTTTTCCACCAGCACGGTAGTTGTGTAAAAATATCTCCCATTCTTCTTTCGTAGGATTTTTTGCTAATTCTTCTTCAAGGTCTTTTCGAATGTTGTAACTATATATGTCTTTTACATGTTTTCTTGCAATATCTATTTTTTTGTAATCATCAAAATTGGTTCCTGTTCCAAATCTTGTTACGAAAACATAATCATTTGTAATCTTTCCATTATCATCTATGTATTTTCTTAATCCGTAGATAGTTTCGGCAAGTTTTGGTTTAACGAAACGAATTTTAAGGGGCAAACATTTTTCTAATTTTTCTATGCAAAAGTCTTTATTGAACCAGGTGGGATATTCATCTTTACCCTTTTCAGGGTTAAATTTAATTTCGGGTGTGATTGATATTATAAGAGAGTCTAAAGCATGGTGTCTTGGATTATCACGATTTTTCTTTTTCTTGTTTTGTTTTGAATCGGTGCTTTCGTCTTGATCATTAGTTTCGCTATTTGAATCCTCTTCGTTTGTTTCTTCTCCCTCTAAAATCTGATTTAATTCAAAAATATTTCGAATTCGGGAGGTAAAATTTCCCGTGACTACGAATACTTTTCGTTCGGAACCTTTTGTTAATTGTTCCCATCCAAAAAATAGATGACATATTTTTTGGGCGAGTCTGGAAATATAAGCGGTTTCTGCCAAATGAGTATATTTTTCTAATAGCTCTTCAGGATTATCAGAAATGAGTAATCTTATTTTCTTCTTTGGTAAACCAAATTTGTCTGTTTTTTTGTCTCCTTTGTTTTTTTCTGACTTGTTAAAACTACTTATATAATCAATAAATTTATTCCATTGTGTAATGTCTTTTCCTAACCATTCGTAGGGTGTTTGTTTCCCTTTTGCTTGATTATTGGCTCTTGATGTTAACACAAGGTTGTAGTAAGCATCGGGTCCTCCTTTTTCTCGTGGAACGATATGGTCAATCTCGCAATTGTTTATTTCTGTGGCGGGAATATTAGTTTCAGAGTAGGGGTCTCTTGCATGCTGATATATATCTTTACCCCCTTGATCCATCCATAATTTTAATTTAAGGAATGCCTTTTTCCCTTCAATTTGGACACCTTGTTCTTTTAGGTCATTTAGTTTATCTCTTACTTGTTTATTTATTTTTTCATTTTCTTTTTGTTGTTTCATTATTTGTTCTTTTTTCTTTTTACCAGCGATAGTATTTTCAGGGACTCTTGCAAACTCCAGCACAATTTTGTCGGGTTCGTCGAACTTTTCTTTGATTTTTTGTAATTTTTGGTAGAAAAGTAAAAGACGGTGTCTTACTACGGGATTAGAAATTTTGGAGAAAATTTCATGGATCTTTTTTATTCTTTCTTCTTCATTGAGTTGTGCTTCTTCTTCTCGGGTGTCAGGGATATGGAATTTGTCCCATGAATCAGGCATTGCTAATAAGAATTTATAATCTTCGTTGATAAGTCCCTTTTTAGGGTCTGTATTTTGGTTGTTTGAAATATATTCTTGATATAACTCATGTGGTGATTTGCCGGATAGAATAATATCTTTAATAATTTTCATAGCGGGTCTACAAAAACTGGCTCTTCCTTTTTCTTTTGGGGCTTCGATGGTTTTGAAGGAAGGATGAACAATACCATTTAATTTTTTTTGAAGATATTTTTTTAATTTGGATTCCGTAATTTTAAAATTATTTTTATGCTCTTCGAAAAGTTCTGAAATTTCTTTTGGCGTGAGAGATTTTTCTACGCCGGTTTCTGCTTCTACATATCGGAAGTTTTTTAGTTTCATCAGGAATGTTATTTCTTTACATAATGGGTCTTTTCGTTTGCATACATTAAGTCTGGGTATTAGTCGGCATTTATACACGATGCGGTTATCAAAACGGGGTGTCTTTTGGGATAGTAGTCCTTGCCATTCTATATCCCTACCCATATATTTACGGTAATCCTTTAAAAGATAGGCGCCATATTTACAACCAGTAGGTCCATAGAGGATATAATTTAAATTTTTTTCAATATAGGGGTATTGTTTCCCTGCCTGAACGAGAAGTTGTTTTAGTTCTTTATCCACCATTTCTGCGGGAGCAATAGTTGAAATTTCTCCATACTTGTTTCGGATGGGTTTTGCATTTTCATCAATTGTTTTTGAGTAGTTTTCAGGATCATCGGGGTCCCATATTCCCAATCTAAAAGCATCAAAAAATGAGGGATAATAAAATTCTTGTTTTTCTCCAAAGCATTTCTTCATTTCCTCTTTATATTTTTGGACTGCTTCTTCAATCTCTTTTTCATCATTTTTTTTGTCATTTGCCTTCTTTTCTCTTTTCTTTCTTTTTTTGTCGGATTGTTGCTCTTCGTTATCTTCTTCTTTAGCCTCTTTTATTTTTGATTTCCAGGGAAGGTTGATGTCGTATCCTCTTCGTTGAATGGCAGACCAGATGGCTTTATAGATTTGCCACCCTTCTAATTTTTCGCCATGAAGAAGAGCGATGCGAAGTAAAAGGGAGTTATAGATAGTTGGGTCTCCTTTTTTTTGAAATTCTCGAGTTAATCGAGGATCGGGTTTAATATATTCTCCCTTTTCATTCAGATGACCTGTTTCTAACACTTTAATACCTGCTTTTTGTGCGTGTTCTTTCCACCATTCTTCTCTTTTCTTATGTGCAATTCGTGTTCGGATTTGTCTTCTTCGTTCGCGTGCTTCTTTTACTGTGGCAAAATCACTGGGGAGGGTTTCTACATCTAATAATTCAATTTCATTCCCTTTACGAATGCAGGTGCCTAAACTACCTGTGCCAATGTCGAAACTAAAAATTTTTTCATTTTCCATAGGAGCCATCCTTTTTTTGGTATTCTTTTGTAAAGTAATATTTTATCCGTTTTTATAGGTGATTTAAAGTTTTAAATGAGGGGGGCGATGAGGAGGCTTAAGTTTTCGAGGTGGGCTTGTAAGAAATTGGCGGGGAGCTCGGCGATGAATCGGGAGTTGTTCATGAGTTGGTATATCCAGCCGGCAATGGCATCAATTTCGTTGGGGGAATAGTGGAATAGGGCAATTTCGAAGTTTAGGTACATGCTGCGTATGTCGAGGTTGGGCGAGCCTGTTACGGCAAGGAAACGGTCGAATATGAGAAGTTTGGAGTGAACCATTCCTTTTTCGTAAAACCAGATATGTGCTCCGCTATTTATTAGTTCGCGTAGGGCGGGACCGCGTGCGAAATCAGCCAATCTGTGGTTTGAATGTTTGGGTAGGATGACAGAGACATCTACACCTGCGCGTGCCTGGAGATTAAGTAGTTTCAGGATAGGGTCGTCAGGCACGAAGTAAGGTGTTACAATCCAGATGCGTTCTCGGGCTTCCATGCAAGCGGTTAGTATAGCGTCGTGTAGTGTGTCTTCAGGGACATCGGGACCGCTGGCTACTACCTGGACAAGACTGGGGAGAGGTTTCGTTTCTGATGTGAATAAGGAAATTTTGGGTTCAGGCAGCTCTTTTTCTGTGGTGAAATACCAATCACTACGGAATACCTGCTCTATGTCGTATAGGGCTTCTCCCTGTAGGAAAACGGCATTGTCTAAAAAGCGATTGGATGAGGGAGTAGGTCCCATAAAATTGTCGGAGAGATTCATCCCTCCTACCATGGCTATATTTCCATCTACGATGACAATTTTTCTGTGATTGCGAAGGTTTGCTGACCATTTCCTGCGTAAGGGGAGAACAGGTAGGAAGAAAGCTACTTCGCCTCCGGCTTGTATAAGTGGTTCCAGTATTTTTTTTGTAATGGTTAGACAACCGAGACTGTCTAATAGCAAATGGACACGAACGCCTTGTTTTCCTTTTTCCGCTAATGTGTTTATGATACTTAATCCCGTTTTATCTTTCCCTAAAATGAAAGTAGTGCAGTAGATGTATTCTTTGGCTTCTTTTATGATTTCAATTAGTTTGTTATAGGCTTCAATACCATCGAATGAGAAGGAGACTGAATGGATACGGCGTATGGGTGGCATACCTGAGGATAAAAGGATGCGTTCAATGGGATTTTTTATAGGTTGTTCAGGTTTTGCTGTGCTTGTAGAGTAAAGGGGTTCTTTCCTGTTTATCTTTTTTGCTATTTTTCTGCTTCCGAGTATGAAATAAAGAGGAACGCCGATATAAGGGGCAAAAATAATAGCGATGACCCAGGATATAGCGCCTCCGGGTCGGCGATGTTCACTGATGATTTTGAGAATGAGGAAAACGGCAAATAAAAAACCGATTATTGTAAAAAAATGTTCAATTAGTAGTTGATAAAAAATAGCCTTCATAAATTAATTTTCTTTTGGTTTTAATAGAATAAAAGTAGGTAATCCTAAAACTTCGAAATGGTCGAGAACTTTTCGGGTCTCTGTTTCATTTGGATTTTCAGCCTGATATTTAATTCGGACGAAATCATTGAGTTTCTGTTGGACGGTTTCATCATGTAAAACTGTTTTATTCATAACAAGACAATTTTTACACCATGTCGCCCAAAAGTCAATGATAACAGGTTTGTTTTGCGTTTTTGCTTCGTTGAATCCTTCTGTTAATGAGGTATGCCAACCTTCTGTGATTTGCTCCATTGAGATATTTCTGGTATTTAGTAATGTATAGGTAGTATACCCGTAATAAGCCGCGAGACAGAGTAAGAATACACCAAAGGCGTATTTTACATATTCCATCCATTTACCGGGTTTGGGCAGAAGGGTCATACCAGCACCTAATATAGGCCAGGGCAAAGCCATTCCCACGCCTAATAACAAAGGCAGGAAGAGAGCGGAAGAATAACCCTGACTGTATAAATCCTGAGCTTGTAATATAGTGGATATGACCACCGGAGCCACACAGGCACCTGCTAATAAGGCAGATACTCCACCCATAAATAAAGCAACAAAGAAACTTCCTTGTGTATTTCTGCGAACACCGATATAAGATTGGAATCGAGAAAAATCAATGTTAATAAAGTCAAACATGGCTAATGCTAATATGAGGAAAAGCAAGGTTATAAAACCATTGAACCAATAGGTTGAATTGATGGCTCCAAATGTTTTGGAGATACCCAGAACAACTGCAATTCCCAATCCGCCGTAGACAAGGGAGATGCCCAATCCATAAGCTAAACCTAATAAGAAACCGCGTATGCGTGAACCCGCCCGTGCCCCGGCGCCAATAATTGCCAGATTTAATGGAATGACAGGAAGAACGCAGGGCGTAAGGTTTAATGCAAGTCCACCTATGAGAATAATAAAAAGCAGAGAAATAATATTGCGGCTAATTTTCTTTGAAACAGTAGTCCTACTTTCTTGTTCTGCAGATTCTATAAGTCGAATAAATTCATCTCGATTCGCATAACCATCCAATCGGGATACGATACGAAAATCTTTTATAAGTTCTTCCCAATTTTTATCTGTAATAACCGCTGTATTTATTTGTGTTGGTGGTGTAATATTAGAGACTTTTTCTTTTGGGATTGCTTTTGTTTCAATAAGTGATTCCGATTTGTCCCACTGGATTGTTTTTATTTTTTGTTGTATCTCGTCATTTGCTTGAATAGGACTATTACTGATATTCAAAGTTATCTTAATGGGGATGGAAGAAGGGGGGAGGCATTGTCGGTCATTGCAGGGTTGATATTTCAAAGACCCCGTTAATTCTATAGAATTGCGATTTTGAATATTCGATAAAACGATAAGTTCAATACCGATAAAAAAGTCATTTTCAAAAACCGATAAAGGTTCATCTGAAAAGGATAATTTTACTTCCTTAGAAGGAGGATAAATAATTTTTTTTATCTGGACGAAAGGATTTTCTTCAAATGTAAGTTCCGTAGGTATCAGGAATTCATCCCGAGGTTTATTACTATTGATGTGCCATTCCGATTCTAACTGAAATTGTAAGGCTATCTTAACAGGGAGTTCTGGCTTTATACTTTCATATTCGGAAAAGGCTATGTAATTTATTTTAGGTCCTTGAGTTATCTTCTGCCATTGGCCCCATGAGTTTGTTGTAATGAAAAGAAGAAAGGCAGAGAGGGAGATAATACAAATAGTTCTTTTCGTCATAATATATCCTTTTGTTCAACCAATTTTATATAATTATGATATTCTATTTTTCAGAGAATAAAAAATTAAAACAAAATAGTGTTCGGAGAAGTCAAATATCTAATTATAATTTTAACGAAAGTATAACCCAAACTATTTCAACATAATACTAAGGAGTATTTTTATGGGAAACAAAGTTTTGTTTATTTCGATGTTTATTACATGTTTTGCTATGGCTGTTTCAGTTTTTGCTCAAGACAAACCGAAAACAGTCCCTTTGGTAGAACGGTTGGGATTTCCACCGAATACAAAAGTGTTGATTATTAATGCAGATGATTTTGGCATGAATCATGCAACCAATATGGCAACCATTCGTGCTTTGAGAGTAGGTGGCGTTACATCATCCACAGTGATGGTTCCTTGTCCATGGTTTCCAGAAGCCGTAAGTTTAATAAAAGAAAATCCAAAAGCAAGTATAGGGGTGCATACGACATTAACCAGTGAATGGGGCAAATATAAATGGGGTCCTGTATTAGGGAGAACAGCAGTTCCCAGTTTATGCGATGAATTGGGTTATTTCTATGCCGATGTGCCTTTTGTTTATTTAAATGCGAAACCTGAAGAAGCCGAAAAAGAAGTTCGTGCTCAAATAGACAAAGCATTGGCAGCGGGAATTGATGTAACACATATAGACTCACACATGGGAACTATGCAATATGCCCCCGGATACCATGAGATATATATCAAAATAGCAAAAGATTACAATCTCCCCTGTCGTATGGCAGGTCGTGAATTAATGAAAAAATACGGTGGCGAATACCTGATAGATAAAGCAGATGAGTTAGGGGTTCTACATCCTGATGAACTTTATATGGATGATCCACCAACTATCGAAGCTACGGAAAGTTGGTGGAAGGAACGATTAGCACAAATCCCCGCAGGAAAGGTATCAGAAATTTATATTCATTGTGGTGAATTAACACCGGAGATGAAAGCAACAACAGGTTCTGCCGCTCGTAGAACTGCGGATACAGACTTCTTCTGCAAACCAGAAACACGAGAATACATCAAATCACTTGGAATAGAACTAATAAGTTATAAGGAATTGCGTTATCTGCAGAGGGAAGGCAAGCCCATGCCTCGTGTTGAATATGGTTGGGAAAAAGAATAACTAAAATCAAGAGAAAATTTTTTTAGGCTCTATATTTTTATAGAGCCTATTTTTTTGATAAGATATTTAAAAAGTTTAATTTCATTATTATAAAATTACTAAAAGTTGATTGATATAAATCAATAAAACTAAAAATAGAAGGTATTTCTTAGGATAGGGAAAAAAATTTGCAATTTTGATTTGCAGATAGTATTATAAATGTTGTATAACGAACGGTAAGTATATATGTTCCGTAAAATTTAAACATTAAACCTAGTGATAGGAGTAAAAAATCCATGAGGGAAATTCGAAAAGCAGCGGTTTTAGGCTCTGGCGTTATGGGTGCGGCTATCGCAGCTCACCTTGCCAACTGTGGAGTTCCCAGCCTTATGCTGGATATAGTAACTCCGAACCTCTCTGAGGATGAGAAGAAGAATCCTAAAAAAAGAAATGCGCTGGTCGAGGGTAACAAAGCAAATCTGCTGAAAGCGAAGCCGTCTCCTCTTTACAGCAAAAGTTATCTCAATATGATAGAGACAGGTAACTTTGAGGATGATATGCACAAGATAGCAGATTGCGACTTGATTATTGAAGTAGTGATGGAAAACCTGGACATTAAAAAGCAGGTATATGCCCAGGTGGCTCAACATCGTAAGCCGGGAAGCATTGTCACATCCAATACAAGTGGTATTCCGATTCGTGCAATGGCGAAGGATATGCCCAAAGAGATGAGCCAGCATTTCATGGGGACTCACTTCTTTAATCCTCCTCGCTATTTGAGATTGTTAGAACTTATTCCGGGACCGGATACCCTTCCTGAAGTGGTTGAAACCATGGCATGGTTTGGTGAGAATGTATTAGGCAAAGGGATTGTTTATGCAAAAGACACGCCGAACTTTATTGCCAATCGTATTTTGACCTTTACAATGTCTTATATATTGCATGAGATGACAAAGGAAGGATTAACAATTGAAGAAATTGACGCATTAACAGGTCCGGCTATTGGGCATGCCAGTTCGGCAACATTCCGCACAGCGGATTTGGTCGGTTTGGATACCTTTGTAAAAGTTGTGAAAAATGTGTATGATGGTTGCCCAAATGATGAATGCAGAGATTATTTTAAAATGCCGGATTGGGTCGAGAAGATGGTGGAGAAAAAATTATGGGGTAATAAGACGGGCAGTGGTTTCTATAAGAAGACCGATAAGAAAGATGAAAAAGGAAAAGCGATTGTTCAGGCAATTGACCCTGCTACCGTTGAATATCGCGACCCCATTAAAGCGAAGTTTGAATGCACAGGTGCGGTTCGTAGTATTGAAGACCTTGCTGAAAAATTGAAGGTCATGCATTTCAGTGAAGATAAAGGTTCTAAATTTGTATTTAAGTTATTTGCTAATGTTGCCAAATATGCAGCGAACCGTATCCCTGAAATTTCCGATGATATTGTAAATATTGATAATGCTGTGAAATGGGGATTTGCGTGGGAAGCAGGCATTTTTGAAACCTGGGATTTGTTAGGTTTTGAAGAAGTTTGCAAACGAATGGAAGACGAAGGATTTGAATTGCCAGCAATTGCTAAAGCAGTGAAAGAAGCAGGTGGAAAATCCTTCTATAAAACAGAAAATGGTGTGGATTATTATTTTGATGTGGCTACGAAATCTTACAAGCCGGTACCCAAGAACCCGAAAGAAATTCGTTTAGCATCTGTCAAAGCACAGCCCAATAAAGAGATTGATAGAAATGATAGTGCCAGTTTGATTGACATCGGTGACGGGATTATCTGCTGTGAGTTCCATTGCAAGATGAATGCTGTGGATGCAGATATTGTTACTATGTTGAGCAAAGGAGTAGACCTTTTAGAAGAAGGTAAGTATGAAGGTATGGTCGTTGCAAATCAAGGACCGCATTTCAGTGCCGGTGCAAATCTGTTTCTTATTTTGGGACAAATTATGCAACAGGATTGGAATGCTATTGAAGCGATGGTGCGTGGTTTGCAGGGAGCCAACATGCGGATGAAATATTGTTCCAAGCCAGTAGTTATAGCACCGCATCATTACACCTTCGGTGGCGGTCTTGAAATCTGTATGCATGCTGCAAAATGTGTGATTGCGGGTGAAACTTATGCGGGTCTGGTAGAAGCCGGCGTCGGAGTTATTCCTGCGGGTGGTGGAACGAAGGAAATGACGGTTCGGGCTCTGGAGTTAATACCGGAAGGAGTAAATGCAGACCCATTCCCATTTATTCGTCGTTCATTTGAAGATATTGCTACAGCAAAGGTTGGCACCAGCGGTGCAGAGGTTGTTGAATTAGGATATTTGAGACCTACGGATATAATTGAACCGAATTTTGAACTTCAAGTAGGAAGAGCGAAGAATGTATGCTTAAGTCTGATACAGGCTGGCTATCGTCCTCCACGACCGCCAAGATTATGGGCATTGGGCGAAACACCTCGTGCCGCATTTGAAGCAGCGGTATGGGGTATGAAAGAAGCCGGATTTGCATCAGAACACGATATGCTTATCGCGACTAAAGTGGCTTACATTCTGACTGGCGGTGACCGTGCAGAAGGAACACCGATAACAGAACAAGACCTGCTTGATTTGGAATGCGAAGCCTTCTGCAGTCTTTGTGGAACAGAAAAGACACAGCAAAGAATTCAACACATGTTAACCACAGGTAAACCGTTACGGAATTAACCTTAAAGTTGTAAGGAGGATTATATATGGAAAAAGCATATATTGTAGCAGCATGTAGGACTGCCGTAGGCAAATCAAAGAAAGGGAGTGCCATTGCACATGTCCGCCCGGATGATTTATTAGCGGCAGTATTAAAAGAAGTTGTGAAGCGTTCTGGTATTCCAGCCGAGCGATTTCAGGATTGTATCATCGGCTGTGCGTTCCCTGAAGCCGAAGCAGGGATGAATGTCGGTCGTATTGGTTTGTTAATTGCTGGTGTGCCAGACACTATCTCTGGCGAGACCGTAAATCGTTTTTGCTCTTCGGGATTGGATACGATGGCAATTCTTTCTTCGAAAATTGAGTGCAATATGGTAGATGTAGGTATTGCGGGTGGTGTGGAATCCATGAGTGTGATTCCAATGGGCGGAAACAAAACCTGTCCGAACCCCCGCCTGATTCGTGCAAATCCGCGTGCCTATACCTCTATGGGACAATGTGCAGACAATGTTGCTAATGATTTTGGTATTACCCGCGAAGAATGCGACCAGTGGGCTTTGCGTAGCAATCAATTAGCGGTTAAAGCGATTCAAGAAGGTAAGTTCAAAGAAGAAATTGTTCCCATAGAAGTAAAAGGTTTGGATGGTAAAACCTTTATCTTTGATACAGATGAAGGTCCTCGTCCCGATACAACACTTGAAGGATTAGCCAAGTTGAAATTAGCATTTCAGGGTCCCGCAGGAAAAGGTGTTACAACCGCAGGAAATGCAAGTCAAACCAGTTGCGGTGCGGCTGCAACAGTAATTGTGAGTGAGGATATTGTCAAAGAATTCAACTTAAAACCGCTGGCACGGTTAAGGGGATACGCCGTTGGCGCTGGGGACCCGGGATACTTAGGACCTGCTCAAATTCCTGCAATTCAAGAAGCATGTCGTCAGGCAGGAATTAAACTAGAAGACATTGGTTTAATAGAGTGTAACGAGGCGTTTGCTTCTCAGACACTTTATGTTATTAAGACCCTTGGTTTAAATCCGGATATAATAAATGTCAATGGTGGTGCGATTGCTCTTGGACATCCGTTGGGTTGCACCGGTGCAAAACTTGCCTGCACATTGATATATGAAATGCGCCGTCGTGGCGTGAAATGGGGACTTGAAACGATGTGTATTGGTGGTGGTATGGGTGCTGCTGGTGTCTTTGAATTGTGTGAATAGTTAATACCTAAAAGTCCTTGATTGCCTTCAACCTTTGCCTCGTGTTACGGGGCAAAGGTTGATTTTTTGAAGGTTTAAATAAGCAAGTCGAGAGCTATTCGTCATAAGGTCTTAATGGCCTTGCCCAGCGTTCCATACGCCAATCAGCATTTTTTATTCTCCAGCGTAAAAGTAATGATAGATAATGGGGTATGAGATGTCGGTATTTTTCATCCGCTGCTAAATTATTTAATTCTCCATGAGGAGAAGAAATATCGAAAAGTCGAGGTGATAATTTTTCCTCTCCAAAAAAGACACATTTATATTTTGTATCGCGAACCGCACAAATTAGGCACTTTTCCGCTTCTGTTTTCTCCTGTTCTTCCGGAGTAAGATGGTAGTAATAGTAATACTCGTAAAATAGAGCCTTACGATTGATGGCAGGTATATCATTATGAATACGAGGCAATAAATTTTCCCCCTGAAAAAGAGGATAATTGGGGATATTAAGGTAATTGCAGATTGTAGGTGCTATGTCAATTAATTCGACCAAGTCGTTTATTACCTGTCCCCGAGTAGCATGGGCTTGTTCGGATGGGTCGTGGATTATCAGGGGCACATGATAGGCACTATCAAAATAATGACATTTTCCTGTTAGGAAGTGGTCTCCGAGATGTTCTCCATGGTCAGAAGTAAAGATGAGCAAAGTGTTGTCCCACAAATTATGAGACTTTAAGTAATCAAATAATATTCCTAAATTGAAATCCAATTCGGTTATCATGCCGTAATAAGCAGAACGAAAATCTTGTAGATGTGTTGGGTTAATAAGAGAATTGCAAGTATCTTTCCCTAATCGTTTGAAGTAGGGGTCGTTTTGGTAGTAATTCAAATCGGCTCGTATAGGAGGAGGAAATAAAGTGTCTCTATAAAGTTTAAGGTATAGGTCAGAACATAAATTGGGACTATGAGGTTTTATATAGTTTAAACATAAGAACCAAGGGGTATCTTTTTGACTGTCAATATATTCAATTGCTTTTTCTGTAATGAACCTGCATTCACTATGTTCTGATTTATATCGAGCGGGATAATATTCCGGGAGATGTGCTCCGGGTCCTTCTGGAGGAACATCAGGCTGGCACATATATTCACGATTACACAGTTCTTTGGGATACCCTTTTTCTCTTAGATAGGCATACCATTCAGGTGAATCATATTCATGTTGGAATAAATGATCGAACCCGGGTAAGGCATATTCGTAACTTAATGAAGAACGATGAGGATGATGGGGAGGAAGAATACTTGGGTCTTTGGCATAATCATTGTAGCCAATTAAAGTAGGATTGTAGCCGTAATTTTTCAAATAAAAAGCGATGTTTTCTTCAGCACAGCGTAAAGGGGTCTTATTCCAGACACACCCGTGGGAAAACATGTATCGCCCCGTAAACATACACATACGAGTGGGTGCACAGGGAGTTGCCTGAGCGAAGCAGTTGGAGAAAACAGCACTTTCTTCGCATAGGTTGTCTAAATTCGGTGTTTTTATAATGGGATTTCCTAAATAGCCAATACAATCGGCCCTGAATTCATCACTAATTATCCAAAGAACATTAAATGAGGACATAGACTTCCTTAATAAATTATTTCCCAAAGATGTTTCATAATTCCCTTGTTTTGAATTTGGTTATATTCATAAATTTTTTGCAAAGTTCCTTCTTCATCTTCCATTACTTCACAAGTTTCTATGAGGAGGTTCCAAGCAGGGAGATAGTAAGGGAAACTTTTTATGGCTTCCTCGAGCCTGTTATTTGCTTCTTCCACTTTCCCATTATCAAACAATTGTTCTGCTTCTAATGTAAGTAGTCGTGAGAGTTCGTAATAGTTACTAATTTCTTGGCTTGGAATAGAAATGGCTTGTCGAATCATTTCTATTGCCTGGGAAATTTCTCCTTCGTCTTCATAAATGAAAGAAAGAAAGTTAAAGGGGAAAGGGGAAGTCGGTTTGTCATTTACAATCTCGACAAGGATTTTTTTGTATTCATCAATTTTCCCCGATTTTTTGGAAGTCTGATAAACAAAGTTAAAACTGTCCCATGACCATTGAGATTTCTGTAATATGGATTTCCATTCCTGAAATTTTGTATCAGAAGATAAAGCGGGATTTTTTTCTATAAGGAAACATTGAGGCAGTGCCTTTTTCGTTCTGGAATTAAATGGACTGGAGATAATTTTATTACTTAATATAGTTGCTTCGTTCCAATCCTCTTTCAAGATTGCGTATTTGAGCTTATATTCTGAAATGTCGAGGAAAGCATAATTCTGTTGGAATTTTTGGAGCACATTATCCAACTGAGGATATTTTTTACAATTCAAATAAAAGTCAATGGCAAGGTAATAATAATTTACATTGTTTTCTTTATCTTTTAATAACTTTTCTATTGTCTCTGTTCCTTGTCGAAAAGCTCCTAATATTTTCAAGGTTTCTAAATATTTTATTATAAGTCCCTTAGTTTTATTTTCATCTTTAAAAAAATCGAAATGATGTATGAGGTACTCCATAGTAGAAAAATTAAAATTTCTAGGGGAAAAAGACTCTTTTTTAAAAGAATCAGGTAAGAATCTTTTTTGCATGAGAAGCAAAAAATCAGTCATATCTTTTACTTGACCAGTATCTAAATAATGGAGCAAATGATTGAAATCAGGATTAATCATAAGAAATTTTCCGGGAAATTCATTTTCATTGGATGGAATACCTAAAAGTAATTTTGCTTCGTCATAAGCAAGAATTGGCATAGTATTGAAATTTGTGATATCGGTGAGAGAAAGAGTAGTTGCGTGTTTTATAATACTCTTTAAATAGACATTAGCAGTCAAATAGGCTCCGTAGAAATTAAAATGACATGAATCAATAAACATTTCATTTCCTGGAGCACTTGCAAATGCATTGAAAGCGAGTTCTTGCTCGACAGGCACGAGAAAAACTCTTTTAGACTCTCCATACTCTTTCGTGATTTTTTCTATAGTATCGTTTATAAATTGTTTCGCACGGACAAAGCCAAATCCGTCTTTCTCCCTTGCCTCAATAAAGTTTTTTCGGGCTTCTTTATAATTTTTTTCTGCAATAAAACACCAACCCAACAGAAAGTAAGATAGTGCCGGGGAATTGTCAATATCAATTGCTTTCTTAAAATCCTCTTTTGCTTCTTCAATATTGTTTCCTAAAAGTTTTTCTATCCCATCGTTAATCTGAGAATCCCATTGAGATACCTGCTCCATGCTAATGTTGGGTTTAAACCAGGAATCTTTGGGAGGCCAGTCGCGGAGATTAGAAGCCATCGTCCCTACGAATACCGGTATTCTTCGGTTTGTAAATGTATCTATAATAGCCTTGAGATTTTTTTCAAAATAATTATTCACTTTGGTCAAGTTGGGATTATCGAAACGAATTAGGTTAGAGGAAGTAAAGGGTTTTTTTAGAAAAGAGGAAATTCGTTTTAGATTTTGTGTGAGGAAAAGATTTTGGAGTTGAATTTGTAGTTGAACAAGCCAGGGAGGTTGAAGAATGGAATTTTTAAAATCATGAAGCAGACCAAAAGTGCCATGGACCTCATTATTGCCCATGTAAATTAATACTATATCGGGCTGTAAAAAGAGGCTGTTTTGTGCAACATAGCGTAATACATGGGAGTTGATTCCGGCGAAGCATAAACTAAAAACTTCCCAATGGTATTGGGGATACATTTGATTTAACATGGCTTCTAGAAATTTCCCGAATCCATACTTTGCATCAGGCCAGCCCAATGCAGCAGACTCACCAAAAACAAAGATGCGGATAGTGCCTTGGGGTTTAGGAAGTCGAATAGATGTGATATAGGGTTCAAATTCGCCCGGATCAACGGGATGTTCAAAAAACTGTTGGTAGAAATCGAGATTCTTGGTATATACCTTCCCTTGTTCCGTTATATGTTCGACCCATGGAGAAAGGTCTCTTCCCCACCCTTCATAGCGTAAAAACAGTTCTATGCCTGAAAGTAAAAGTAGAGGGATAACAACATAGAAAAGAAAAGATTTTAAAAGGAGCCTTATTAAGTTCATATAAGTGTTTTAATTACTTACTTGTATCTGCTTTTGTTTTTTCTATGAAACACAATTTTATTTTGGAATATATGGCTTTTAGTTCTGGAATATTACCATCAGGCAACCATAAGCCAATAATTCGATTTTTATATAAGGTGGCAATTGCGGTTTCGGAAGCGGGAGCCATGATTTGGATTTCTTCCTGCTCTGTTTGATATTCAGCACCCATTTCATCCAGATAATTTTTATAATTCTCCCAACCCTTTTTTGCTGTTTCATTATTATCGAACAATATTATAAATGCTGTGGCATTGCCCTTGCTTGTTTTGAACAAAGCAGTTATACCGCGTGGAAAGAAGTTCTGTGCCAGAACATCTTTGGCTAAATAGCATTCGCTTCTTTCAATTTTCTCAGGAATATTGAGACATTCTAATTCGGGAGAATTGAGTTTTTCTGAGGGTAAAAGTTGAGATATAACTTTTCCAAAAAGTTTAAGGGGCGATGATGAATTTTGTAATTGAATACCGGACAACTTAATAAAGTATTGTGATTGATAGAAAATCGCTTGATTTTGTCCTATTGTTCCGTCATTCCCATAAGGAAAAATTTCTTTGTCTCGGTTCCGATGGACAGAATAGATACCAAAGGCGTCTAATGGTGTTTTCATCTGGTAAATTTGTATTTCAATTTCCTCGTCCGGTTGGTTCTTATTTTTATAAAACACAACGGTTAATTTTTGAAAATTATAGGGGAGATAACGGTCGGCATCGCCATCAATGTAATCAAACAAATTTTCAGGACCAAATTCTAATACTTTGGTATCCTTATACCAATTTTCGATGGTTTCGGGTAGTTTATCTTGAATGAGTAATATTGAATTGCTACCCAAACAAAAAAATAGGAACACTGTTATTAGAAGTATATTAACCATAAAAGTAAACCCTATAATTAAAAAATCATGAACATTTTGTTTATAATATAAGTAAAGGGTGTTTTATTTCATCTTTTAATGGTGGAATTTTCCCTTTGTTATATACGCTGGAACGAAAGGAGTATTTTTATGCTTTATAAGGAATATGGCAAAACAGGTTTGAAAGTATCACGATTAGGTATGGGAGGTATGCGATTTGAGGAACCATATAAGACAGAAAAGATGGCAGAGGTTCTTATCCGTGCGTATGAATTGGGGATTAACTTTTTTGATACGGCTCCTTCTTATTGTGAAGACCAAAGCGAGATAATCTATGGATATGCTTTCAGGCAGATGCAAAAGCCAAGAAATAGTTTTGTTGTATGTTCAAAAACAATGGCGGATAATCCGAAAGAGATACGCGAAGCCTGTATGCGTAGTTTAGACCGATTGGGATTAGACTATATTGATATTTATTATGTATGGTGTTTGGTTCATCCAGAAGATTTGCCCAAACGGAAGAAAAATGGCGTTTTGGATGGATTTCGACAATTAAAAGAAGAGGGATTAATCAAGCATATTTGCGTATCTACCCATCTGGAGCATGGAAAGATAGCAGAGATGTTAGACCAGGGAGAGGGATTTTTCGAGGGAATTTTAATTGGATTGAATGCTGTTAATTTTTCACTTCGTTATCCGGGTGCCGTAGAAGCACATAAGCGGGGTATGGGAGTGGTTACCATGAATAGCCTGGGAGGTGGAATAATAACCCAATATCCGGAACGGTTTTCATTCTTGATTCGAGAAGGAGATAAAAGTATTCTGGACGCTGCCATCCGATTTAATTTGTCTTTGCCAGAGATTACAGTGGCTTTGGTTGGTTTTCGGAATGTGCAAGATGTAGACAGTGCTGTGGAAAGTGTTAAACGATTCCAGCAAATGAAAATGGAAGAGATAGAATTGTTACAAAAACACATAGCCGAGGTACAGCATGATTTCTGTACCCAATGCGGTTATTGTGAAGAAGGATGTCCTGCGGAAATACCGATTGTGCGGTTAATGGATAGTTATAACTATCGGTTGCTTTTTGGACCAGAAAAAGCAATGGACCACTTAAAATGGCATTGGTGGACTGAAGACATTCGTGAAATTGTAAGTAAATGTACTCAATGTCGTCAATGTGAAGAAGAATGCACCCAAAACCTTCCTATCCTTGACCGTTTTAAACAACTATGTGAAGATTATGAAAAAATGAAGAAATAATCTCAATTTATTTTGAAGGTTACGATTTTCCATGATGGAAGAAGGTACAAAAGATTTTCTTAGGTTTTTTTACTGATAAGATAGTGGAAACAAAATATATTGAATCTTGTATTAATTGGTAGGTTCATCTTTCCAATAAGTGGTATATGAAAGAGTATAGGTTTTTCATTTGAAGAAAATATCAGTTTTAGATAGATTATTGGTATTGTTCATAGAATAGTTATGTTATGTGCGTAGAGATTATTTATGATGTTGCAAAAAGATACGCATGTTATGTAAAGATAAATAACCTTGATAAGAAATCGAATGGTTAAGTTTTCTTGCAACAGGAGCATAATTCGTAGTAATATTATATAAACTGAATTTATTGTTTTATGCGGCGTTATATATAGGATTGATTCCTTTTACTATCTTGAATTCGTTTTTTAAATAAAGGTTTTTTTCTTTTGAAAAAATTTTTATCTACGATAATTGTCTATCTTTTTGTTATTACCCTATCTATTTCTGTATATGGGGAGGCATTAAAACCTGTAACTATCCGTTTTCCTGCAATGGGAACGGAGTTTGTGTTTATTATCTATCCTCCATCCGAAGGTATGCTTGAAGAAGATATTCGTAATTTATGTGAGCCTGCTATTAATGCTATTTATAATCTTGAGAAACATATCAGTCATTACTTGCCTGACAATGACCTTGCACGATTAAATCAATCAGCTGGTTCAGGTGTTCTTAAAGTGAACAATGACCTTTTAGAGGTTATCCGTTGTTCAAAACAATATTGGGAACGAACGGATGGAGCCTTCGACCCGAGTATAGGTCCTTTATTAGACCTGTGGGGATTTTATAGAAAAAATAGAGATGACCTTCCTTCGGATGATGAAATTTCTGAAGCACTAAAGAAAGTAGGTATGGATAAAGTAATCATTAATGAGAATGAGCAATCTGTGGGATTGACCGTTCCCGGAATGCGTCTTGATTTTGGTGGAATAGGAAAAGGACTGGCTTTGGACCGTGCAAAGACGATACTAAAAGAACAGGGGATAAAATCGGGTATATTGCACTCAGGGACAAGTTCTATTGTTGCAATTGGTACACCTCCTAATCAGGCAGGTTGGAAAATAGGTATCCGTTCGCCTTATAATAAAAAGGAAACAATCGAAGAATTTTTAATTAATGACGAATCACTTTCTACCTCTTCCGTTTCCGAACAATTTTTGGAACGGAAAGGTAAAAAGTATGGTCATATATTTAACCCGAAAACAGGTCGTCCTGTAGATAATAATATTGTGAGTGCAACTGTTATTTGTAAAACAGCAATAGAAAGTGACGCCTTAAGCACCTCGTTTTTTGTGCTTGGTGTTGATGAAACACAGGAGTATTGTAAAAAATTCCCAAATGTGAAAGTTTTTCTTGTGTCCGAAAGTAATAATAAATTAGATAAACAATATATTAACCTTAAACAAAGCGAGGAATAGCCATGAAATCCAATGTCTCTCGTAGAAATTTTATCAAAACAGCAAGCACTGCCACAGGACTTTTAGTAATGGCAGGAAAAGCCCCGTTCTCCTATGCCCTCAACGACAAGGTGAAGGTTGGTTGTATTGGTTGTGGTGGACAAGGAAGTTATCATATTAAAGATGGTCTGATGGGTGCATCCGATATTGTCATCACTGCGGTATGTGATGCTTATGGTCCCCATCAACGGTTAGCCGTGCAATTAGCCCAGATTTCAAATGCAGGCATAGCACTGGAACCCGGGCAAGGACTAACTGAGGAGCAACGGCAAAAGGCTCTGGCTGCTTTTAAGCCGAAGAGTTATTATGATTATCGGGAAATGTTAGAGAAAGAAGAACTGGACGCTGTTGTTATTGCCACTCCACTTCATACGCACTATCAAATAACCATGGATAGTTTGAGTGCTGGCAAATATGTATTTTGTGAAAAGACGATGTGTTATGAAATTGAACAAGCGCGGGATGTCGTAAAGAAATGTCACGAAACAGGCAAATGGGTTCAGGTAGGACATCAACGGAGATACAATCCTTTGTATAATAAAGCCTTAATGATGATTTGGGAGGAAGGGACTATTGGGCGAATTGTTCATATAGATGCCCAATGGCACCGTAATAATGATTGGCGCCGTCCGATTAACAAAGACCATAAACTCAACTCTCAAGAAGCACGCTTTATTAAAGATTTAGAACGATATATGAACTGGCGTTTGTATAAGGAATCCTCTCGTGGTTTGTTAACGGAATTGGCAACTCACCAATTGGATATCGTAGCCTGGTTCTTAGATGCCATGCCCAAACGAGTTTATGGTTGCGGTAGTTTAGATTACTGGAGAGATGGTCGCGAAATTCATGACAGTATAAATATGATTTATGAATTTGATATTACCCCTGAGAATCGTGGTTATCGGGCTATCAACGCTCGTAGTAGTTATCAAGATAAAATGGCAATCAATCAGCCTTATACAGTCCAGCTGGCATATTCCAGTATTACTGCTAATGCGAAGAAAGGATGTAATGAATTAATACAAGGAGATGAAGGGACTATTGAATTGAGCGAAGAAGGCGGCAGTTTCTATCCCGAAGCAACATCGAAAGTCTCTTGGGGTGAATCGGGCAGTGCCGAACAAACAGCGACAGTTATCACTTCCGGTGGGACTTTGAAGTTGAGCAATAAAGCCCTGCAAGAAGGCAAACCGATTGTTGTAGATAATACGCGTTCCGTTGACCAACTTCAATTTATGCGTTTTGCAAAAGATATAAAAGAAGGTGGCGTTCCGAAGGCGAATCAGATGGTCGGATTACGGGCTACCATTATGGCTCTTTCGGGTTATCAGGCAATAGAGGAAAAGCGGATGGTGGAAATAGACCCGGCTCTCTATACATTCGATTTTCCAACCCCTGACCCATCAACGGTTAGTTAATATTATAAATTTTTATAGAAATAGATTAAAGCAATAAAATTATAAACATATAAAAAGAGAAAGTGATGCCATGAGCAAATCGTGGAGAAGATGTATTCCATTATTAGTATTCACTTTAGGTTTTCTGCCTGTCCTTCCTATTTCGGCAAAGGATTCAACGGAACCTTTACAAAACATTATAGAAAATTATGATAAATATATAGGAAGAGACCTTGTAATTAATAATCGTGCTCCTAACGCAAAAGTCATTCGCACTCTCCCACTTTCGTGCCCTCCCTTCCATTTAAGGGATAAAAACGGGGATATTATCGACCCTACAAAAAATGCAGATGGGACACCTGTTGACCCAAATCTACCGGTTCAACAACAAGGAATTCCCAGAGCGGTAAGCACGAAACAAACCTGTGGAGCTTGCCATCCTTATGACCGAATTACTCATGGCTATCATTTTCAGATGGGAAGAGATGAACTTTATCCGCCTACAGACCCTAATAGTGGAATTCCTAAGGATAAAAGCCCAGGCTTCTTCGGGAAATGGCTCTCACTATATCAGCGGGAATTGGTTGGAAAACATTTTGAAAATCCCGAACAGGTAGATATGACTCCTTTTGACTGGATTGTGAGTTGTGGAGTATGTCATCCGGGTGGTGGACCTGCTGAATATGACCGTTCTGGAAAAAATTATGCAACGGTTAAAAAAACGAGTCCTTTGACAGGGTCTTTTGGTGATGGAGATTACCATGAATCTCCCTGGGAAAAGACAGGTGTGATTGAAGCAGATTGTTTCATTTGCCACCTTGAAGATTATGAATATTCCCTCCGTGCTCAACAGATTAAAAAGTGGAATTTTGAATATGCCGCGACTGCGGCTGCAGGATTTGGTTATGTTTGGGGTTCAACGATTGATGGACAACAACCCAAAGTTTACTATAACAAGAGCCTTTTCCGTGCTGATGGAACGGTTCACTTGCATATTCGCCGTCCAACGGACCGTCAATGTATGTTCTGCCATGATATGTCCAGTGTTCAAAAACGCGGAATTTCATGGCATTCTCCGTATATGCAGGATGTTCATACAGAACAAGGTTTGAAATGTATTGATTGTCACCACGGAGATATTCGCCATAATTTTGCTAAGGGAAGTTCTTCCATACAAACGGTTCGCGATGATTTGGACAATACAACTTTATCTTGTAAGCAGTGTCATGAGAATCAGGAGAAAGGGGCGCCTTATCCTGAACATAAAGGGCTACCTCTACTTCATCTGGAGCGGATAGATTGCACCGCATGCCATATAACACATCGTCCCTTCTTGCCTGTATCCATTATTGACCCATTGACAGGTAAAGCAATGACCTTACCTGAAATTCAGGATATGACTTATTGGGGAGCCTTTGAGTTCGGTGGTTTCTGGGGTTGGTCGCGTAGTAGAGACGATGCGAACCTTATCTTTCCCTATACAAAAGAACAATTACAGCAAGCCAAGGAATATATTATTTCCAGCGAAGATAATATCCGTAAACTGTATAAAGAAGCATTTTTGACAGAACTACCCGAAGGAAATATTAAAGTTGCCGATTTCGTCCAGCAAAAACAGGGACTTGAGAACTCCGAAGCCCGTGGATTAATGCTAATTACATTATCCCAATTAGTTCGTCCTGCAAAAGAAGCCTTTCCTGTTGTCGTTTTCCGCAATCAAGCCTATTCCTATGATGCCGGACAAATACGAGAGTTAAAAGCAACTCCACAACCAAAACGCCCCGGGGCAACCATTATAGAATCTTCATTTGATTTAGGAAGAAGTAAAACCGACGGAAAAATCTATGCTCAAAATACGCAGGTTTCTGCATATTGGGTTTATCTTGAAAAAGAGGAAGTTCGTCCCGTATTGCTTAAAGATATGAAGAAGGCTTATGATTGGTTAACATCAGAGGAATATAGTTTCCGTCTTTATCCAGCACAACCTCAGAATGGACAGGCTTCCCCGGCACTTCCGGAAAATCCTCTCAAGCAGGCACAACAGACACCTACAACGGAAAATACAGGAGCATTACAAGCACAAGTGCCAGCACCCGCCGATACAGCAGACCGAAAAATGACAGCCGAAGAAGCCCGTCAAATAGCAGATATGGAAGAAAAACTGAAATCTGCTATACAGGAAAAAGTAAAAGTATATTCTGCCTCAGATACTCGACCCTTAAAAATTTATGATGATAACAATGATACCTTCCCGGAGGTAAATACGCAGGAAGAAATAGGATTGTTTGCCTGGGCTCTTAAACAGAATGTCCCATCGCTACGCGATAAGGATTTGTATTATCTGAGAGGGACAACTGTTTTCCGCGTTAATGTCAAAGGTGGAGATAATCCCTATGACTGTGAATTTTTAGATATGGACCGTATTGGTGAGAATAAACCTTTCATTGCAATTACAAGATACGAACAGAAAGAGGAACCCGGTGAATATAGTTGGGATAAACCTAAACAAGTCTGGAAACCTGTGGAAATGCGGCTTTGTTCGCCCTATGAAGCAGAAATTGTCCCGATTGACCCCAAAGCATACCCATCAATTATGGCTATGGCAAAGCCATTAGAATGGACTGTTTCTCACGGTGTAGAACCAGCGACTCGTGCGTATGGTGCCAAAGGCTGCACGGATTGCCACTCTGAAAATTCTTCATTCTTTATGGGTAGTATGCTTGTAGACCCATTCTCAGAAAATGGCACTCCAAAATATGTTCCTCTATGGAGTGTTTTAGGTTATGATATTTCTAACTTAAAGTTAGGTGCATGGCGTGAAGGCGTATTGAAAAAATATGCTCCATGGATAGTACTTATACAATTGTTACTAATCCTTATCCATTATGTTCTTATCGGTAGAAAAGAAGGTACTCCTGTTGGAAAACCGAATGTCCTTCGTTTTCGCGGCTATGAACGGATAGCTCATGCAATCGCTATGATTAGTGTTACATTCCTGGCGATTACAGGGTTCTTCTTCCTCTTGGGGCAATACGACCCCTTAGGACCGTGGGCAAGAGTATGGCATACATGGTTCGGCTATGTAGCCTGTGCTGGTGTTGTCTTTATCTTCTTATCCTGGGTAGCCTTTATGTTCCCTGCCAAAGGAGATTTTAGTTGGTTGTTGAAAGCCGGCGGTTATTTAGGCGGTGTTAAAGGACATGTTCCAGCGGGTAAATTTAATGCGGGACAGAAAATCCTGTTCTGGTTAGCCATACTCGCGTCAGGGACTTGTGGAGTAACGGGGGTTGTTATGGCATTAAATCGTGGTGCTCACTTTACAAATCAGGAGATATACTATACCATTCACGATATATCAGCACTTGTTATGATACTGGTACTCATTGCTCATATTTATTTGGCTGCTTTCGTTGTCCCTCATAGTCTACGGGCTATTTTCGGTGGGAAAGTAAGTGATATATGGGCCAAAGAACATCATTCGCTCTGGGCTTTTACTGTTATTGATGATAAACACAATTCATCAGAACACTAATTCCCCTCACAATTAAATCGTATAATATTATTTTCTAAATTAACATGAGGAGTAGAGTATGAAAATCCTGTCTTTATTGGGAAGTCCTAAAAAGAATGGAAATACAGCCTATGCGTTAAACTACCTCGAAGAACAACTAAAAAAACAAAATCATGAGGTAAAACATGTTTATGTTTCTTCCTTATCCATTGAGGGATGTAGAGAATGTTATTGGTGCAAACAGGAAGGGAACTTTTTGTGCTGTAATAACGACGATGCAATTCCTATCTTAAAAGAAATGATTGATGCGGACGCTATTATCTTTTCTGCACCAACTTTTTGTTGGGGATTTCCTGCTCAAATGAAAGCCCTTCTTGACCGTATGTTTTGCCTAATTTCATGGAAGGAAGGGGATACAGAAAGTCAATCCCTACTGGCAGGGAAAACCATGGCACTTATTGTAACCGCTGGTGGTGAAGTAAAAAATAATGCAGAACTATTGGGAATAGCCTTTAACAACATGATTGAATTTATGAATGGTAAGTCTGCAGGAATTGTTTACATTGCTCCCTGTGAAGGTATCCATTCTATCAATGATACAATTAAACAACAATTAGATGAATTATCTAAAAATTTCTAATCCCTTCTATTACAAAGTAGCACTTGTAATATTCTGAAAATATTACTTTATTAATTATGTTTTTCTAAAAAAGACTTTAAAAGAATACTTTCGTCCATTCCAAAACATTTTTTTAAGGGGCAGAAGTCCTTTTACTACCTGAAATCCTTAATTTTCTAATTAGGAAAGATTAATTAGTTGAGCCTTTATTCTATCTATTGTAATAACACTCTATATTACTGTTCTTTTATCTTTTCATATATAACGAAAAGGGCGGAGGGTTTTTCTGGGAGTGTTAGGGGAACACCATAATCCATTAATTCTTTTCCTGTAAGTTCTAAGGTTTTTGCTTCTTTATGAAGTTGGGTAATACGATATTTCGCTTTTAATTCCAAACCGTGTAGGGGTAACCGCATACTTTCTGTGTCGGATTCTTCACGGCGGAACGCCTGTATCATACCCGTGCCTTTGCTTGGTAAATTAAACTGCCATGCTATCCAGGCATTTTTTTCAAGTGAGTAGGGGGTTAGTGGATAATAATCACCGTAATAATTTTCAGCATAAAGTTTTCGTTGTTCTATCATATTCATTAGCCTTTGCCAATCAATATCATCCTGTCTCTGGTCGAAACAGGCTGTAAAACTGGGGCATAGCACACTCATGACTTCATAATCGGATGTTTTAGAGGTGCCTGTGCCAAAAAATGGGAACCACTCAGATAATGCCCAGGTATGACATTGATTTCCGATGGGTTCCATAATGTAATCACTTCGTAGTAAAGGAACAGCCCGTCGTAAAGTTTCTAAATCATTGCGTCTGCCGCCACTGGAACAGGAATCTATCAACATATTGGGATGACGACGCAATAATTCATCCCAGTATGCAAAATAACCTTCTACATGTCGTATCTCTGTAATTCCCTGTCTGTCCGGGGCATCATTTTTTCGCCAGAAGTCCAATGGGTCCATATTAAAATCCTGGCGGTATAAATCAATTCCTTCTTTTGTAAGAATATTGTCTATATGGTTTGTTAACCATTCTCTAGATTGAGTGTTTCCAAGGTTCAACAATCCCCCCTCTTTCCCTCCTAAAATCCATTCTGGATGGGTTTCCGCAAGCCAAGTTCCTGAATGCACACGCTCCGGCTCAAACCATACAAGTATTTTGACCCCTTTATTATGTGCAAAATCGGAAATAGGCTTGAAACCACCGGGAAACCGCGTCTCATCTACAACCCATGTTCCTGTTTTGGGCCATTGACCATCGCAAGGATACCAACCTGCATCCATCCACCAATAATCGAGGGAAAAACCTCGTTGTAAATATTTTTCAATAAACATTAATTGTGTGTCGGTATTTGCATTAACCATTTCTCCGTATTGATGAGAACTACAAGCGAAAAGCATGGGCACCTTGGGAGGTTTTCCATAAGGATGGGGTAAATTATGGGCAATCATCCATTGCCTCCATAAATTCTGTCCGCGTTGTTTATCTCCTAAATAAAATAAAAGCACCACCATAGGTCCACGGACTTCTTCTCCGGGATATAAAGTAAAATGGGTAAGTTCCTGTCCTCCTTGAATAGATAAAGCACCTTCCTTATCTCGATAAAACCGACAGGACCATTGACCTGCCCAACTGATAGCAAAAATAAGTCCAGCATTTTCCCTTTGAAAATTGAAATAGGGGAATGTTGTCTGTGTTGGGCGTCCCCCTGTATTGGCAAGTTTAATTTCGAAGTCCCTATTCATCGGTTCAATTATAGGTTCATAACTATCTGGAGTGCAGTTATCCCCTTTGTTTCGATAAAGCACGGTGCGTTGGTTTTTAAACTCAGGAAATAGAGTATCTATTGTTTTTAAGTTTTGTAATATGGGAGTATTTTTATCCCCACCATTCTTGTAATACGCAGTCCATTCAATTACAGGGAAATGCAGATATTGAATGGCCTTATATTGAACAATCAAACCTGTTTGAGTATGTGTCAACTTCAAAGTGCAGGTTATTTTATCAATAGATTTCTCTTTTGTAATTTCCCGTGTCCATTCATCTGGAATCTGGCTTGTGGGTGTATCGCCAATAAGTAAGGAACCGGGAAAAAAGTCTGCAGGACGGGACACTTGTTCGCCGAACCATCGTTCAAAAGATGTGCTGGCTGAAGATAACTCTTCCGGTAAAGAGGTTGTTTGTGCATATAAAACACAACTTATACTAAGCAGAAAAAAAATCATTGCACATGTTTGTTTCATAAAACAATCCTTTTAATAAGCATGGATAAAATTACATGTAATTTTAAGTTTAGTTATCAAATTGAATATCGTTGGTGATTTCGATAAGGAATTCTACATCCTGTTTTAGAATTTGTCTTTTTTGAGTAATGTCCTCAAAATGTCCCAGGGATTCATCTTCAATACATAGCACACCATCATAATTGGTTTTTTTAAGTTCTGTTAATATTGTCTCTATATTTATGTCCCCTTTGAATATAGGACAAACATAGGTATCATATTCCCAGCCAGTTTCACGGTAAATTTCTTGTGCCGTTTTGGGGTAAGCAATGTTTTTGATATGGGTGTGTTTTGCGTATGGAGCAAGTAATTTTAATATTGCTTCTGTTTCAGATAAGGGGTAGCCACGCCAATAGAAATTACCGAAATCTAATGTTAATCCCAATCGGGGGTCATCAATTGTATGCACCACAGATAAAAGGAAAATGGGATTATTTCCTTCTTTCCCATGATTTTCAATAGCAAATTTTATAGGGGTATCCTCTATTTCAGCAAACAATTCTGAAAAAATATTAGAGAACAATTCAATTTTCTTCCCGAAGGTATATAAATGCTCTTGTTGAAGGAGCGAATCAATACGGATAATCGGAGTTCCTAATGTGCAGGCAATGTTTACTGCATTTTTTAACCAATCTATAGATTGGTTTTCTGTATGCATACTTATATCAAAATCTGTGAGTAATGCTGACACGATGATATTTTGTTCTTGCAATTCTTTTTTTAATGAAAGCAATTCCTCTTCCGATTTTAATGAAATCTTATGGTTTGAATTTAAAGAATAAGATTGAAAATCATTATTTAGATGTAATTCAAACTGATTAAGATTAAGGGAATTAAGTCCTTCTGTAATGCATGGAAAAGATTCCAACAGAATTTCATCACGAATAGCAATTTTCATCCGCTATTTCCTCCCGTTGCTTTTGATGCTACTGTTAAAAATCTTTTGATAAGAAAAATTCTATGTTCTTCTTGAGATAAAGGTCCTATATGATACCTGTTGATATGAACAAAACCATCCTCACTCAAAGGGAAAGAGTCTGTGGAATCTGTTTCGATAGGTGATAGGACACGGATAAGGAATGAGGAATTATTTAAAAGACTTGCTAATGAAGAAGGAGTAAAAAAGTGAAATCTGGTTTTACCTTCTTCAAGGGTTTCGTCCCATGTCCCTTGAAGCAATTTTAGTACATGTCGGTAATATTGCACATTAGGTTCTGCAGTTATAAGGATACCATCATTTTTTAACACACGATGGAGTTCATTAATCGTTTGTGCCAGACTAAAACAGTCTGAAAGGATGTTTTCTCCGATAATAAGCGTGAATGAATTATCCTCAAAAGGAAGTCCTTCTTTCCCCAATGTTGTATAGTGCAGTGAGTCGAATTTGTCTTTATAATGGACATTCTGAATATCGTCGGTCAGTATTCCTTGAAGAGAAGTCTCCTTTTTCTGTTTTACCTATGTAATAAAATTCTCGTCAAAAAAATTAATTGTTAAGACTTTGGAAAAGATATTGGGAAATTGATTAACAATTTCGTCTTTCAAGACATTTTTTATCATTGCGTTTTAGGGTCTTTCCGGGATTTCTTCCCAGTTCATTTTAAATGCTTCCGCAACTGCTTTATAAGTAATTTTACCTTTATATAAGTTTACACCTTTGCGTAGTGCTTTGTCATGTGCAATCGCTTTGTCAATACCTAAATCTGCAATCATCAAACCATACCCTAATGTAACATTGGTTAATGCGTAAGTAGAAGTTCTGGGAACAGCACCGGGCATGTTGGTTACACAGTAATGTATTACATCGTTGACGCGATAGGTAGGGTTATCATGAGTAGTAGGCTTTGAGGTTTCAATACATCCTCCCTGGTCAATGGCAATATCCACTATAGCAGAGTTAGGTTTCATATTCTTTATCATATCTTTTGTAACCAATCATGGTGCTTTTGCACCCGGAACTAAAACAGACCCAATCAATAAATCCGCCTGAGATACTTCTTCCGCAATATTAGCACGATTTGACATTAAAGTTGTTAAGCGTCCCTGCATGATGTCTTGCATATACCTTAATCGTGCCGGGTTAATATCAATAACTGTTACATGAGCGCCCATCCCTACGGCAATAGTGCATGCATTTGAACCTGCTACGCCTGCACCCAGTATAACAACCTTTGCAGGTTTTACCCCGGAAACACCTCCTAATAAAACTCCTATACCTCCCTGAGTGGCTTCTAAACAGCGGGCACCGATTTGGACAGATAAACGACCTGCAACTTCACTCATAGGTGTTAGCAATGGGAGGGAACCATCATCCAATTGAATAGTTTCGTATGCCACACCAATTATCTTTTGTTTCAGCAATCCACGCGTTAATGCTTCGTTTGATGCTAAATGAAGATAGGTATACAAAATTTGTCCTGGACGGCATAGTTTTATTTCATTTTCCAGAGGTTCTTTTACTTTGATTATCATGTCTGCCTGTTCCCAGATTTGTTTCGCAGATGAAATAATTTTTGCTCCTGCATTACGATAATTGTCATCAGATATGCCACTACCTACTCCTGCTCCTTTTTCAACAAGAACAGTATGTCCATGTGCTACAAAGGCAGAAACACCTGAAGGAACGATACCTACTCTTTTTTCACCTGGTTTAATTTCTTTGGGTACTCCAATAATCATAATACTACTCCTTTAATTTTTTGTTTAATAAAAAATTAGAAACATTATATTATACATTTATTTGTTATTCATATTATTGGTTTTTATCATGAAATTCAAGTTTAAAGATATATTTTTTATCTAATTTATGATTAAAAAAGGAGTAATATCACGGATTTCCTTTCGATTCAAATCTTGTTCGTGAAGTGGAAAAGGGCAAATAATTAAGTCTATATATCCTCGTAAGCCTAACCAGATAGATTTCCGTTTGTAGTGAAAAGGTAAGGAGGGGTGAAGAAATACAAATCGTGAAAGAAAAGTTTCAGAACTCCCATTCCATTCCTTCTGAATTTTTTTGTAGTCTTCTATGTCCTGATATTTCCAGAGGATATAATCTTCAAAATAATATTCAAATACATTGCCTAACAATGAGTTACGCGAAAAAGCAAGTTTCCGATACATCCCTTGCATATTTCCCAAACTCCATGGGACAAACTGTTCTGAATGTATCAGTTTTGTTTTTACAATTAAATCGTATAGGTCTATAGTTATATTTTGCATTTATTTTTTGGACAGGTTTAATTGGTTGTTATTCTGATATATTATTATCCTCTTCTTTATCAAGGGTTTCATCAGTATCGGTAGATAATCCATATTTTTGAAGTCGGTAACGGAAAGAACGGGGGGTTAAACCGAGGATTTTGGCAGATTTTTTTTGAGAATATTTTGTATATGCTAAAGCCTGTTCTATCAATCCTCGTTCTATCTTTTCTATAAATTTTTCCAAATCGATTCCTTCAGGAGGTAACTTAATCTGTTCGATATTGTTTATTCCTACTTGTTGTATTGATTTATTCACGAGGATTTGTTTTAGCGAATCAGGAATAAGTTTTAAATCAATTTCCGTTTCATAACATAAAGCGAGAATTCGTTCGATGAAATTAGAGAGTTCTCGAATGTTTCCAGGCCAGGAATAATTTAGAAAAAGTTCAACAACATTGGGGGTAACTTTGGGTGTTGGCAAACCCATCCTTGAGGAATGCATTTTAAGAAAATGATTTATCAATAGAGGGATATCCTCTTTTCGTTCTCGTAGCGGAGGAACAGTAATCGGAATGACATTGAGGCGGAAAAACAGGTCATTTCGGAATAGACCTTTATTTACCATTTCTTCCAAATTCTTATTGATGGCAGAAATTATGCGTATATCTACTTTTATTTCCTTTGTTCCACCTACGGGTGTCACGAGATTATTATCTAAAACACGCAAAAGTCGAGCCTGCAAACTTACAGGCATTTCACCGATTTCGTCGAGGAAAACTGTCCCACCATTAGCAACAACTAATAACCCTTCTTTATCCTCTATGGCTCCTGTGAAGGCACCGCGTTTATACCCAAATAATTCACTTTCTAATAATGTCTCGGGTATCGAGGCGCAGTTTATTGCAATAAAAGGTTTATCCGCACGGGGGCTTAGACGGTGTATTCCTCGTGCTATTAATTCTTTACCAACCCCGCTTTCACCATAAATAATAACAGTGCTTGGTAGTTGTGCTACACGATATATTGTTTCTCGAATTTTTTTTATGGCAGAACTGGTTCCGATAATTTCTTCAAAGGGTTGCAATAAAGCCCGTTCTGTTCGTAATGCTTTATTTTCGCGGAGTAAATGATGTTGTTCGATAGCCTTCTGAACACGCAAACAAACTTCTTCATTACTTTTAAAGGGTTTCTGGATATAATCCGTTGCTCCTGCTTGCATGGCTTCTATGGCGTTTTCAACGCTACCGTATGCCGTAACCATAATAGTTGGTAACTCTGGAATATTTTCTCTTATCCATTTTAAAATTTTCATTCCAGCAAGGGAGTCATTATTCATTACCAAATCTGTAATAACAGCATCGAATGTTTGTTCTTTTAATATTCTTATGGATTCTTCTACGCTTTCAGCCGTTTGACAAAGAAAGCCACCTCTCTCGAGAATAATAGCGATAACCTCACGCATACTCTCTTCATCGTCTATTATCAGAACACGGAATTTATTTGTTGCCATCCCGCCTATCCTTTGTTGTTGATGTATTGGGAAATAATTTGTTAATTATGTATTTTCTATATATCGGGGTAATCGGACAATCATTGTAGTTCCTTTTTTTAAGTTGGATGCCACATGAATGGTGCCATCATGGGCAGATATAATTCGAAGACTTATCGTTAGACCCATACCAATCCCATGTTTTTTCTCCGTATAAAAAGGATTAAAAATTCGTGAGATTTTTTCCGGTGAAATTCCTGTGCCTTCATCTTTGAAATGTATCTCTATAGGTCCTTTATCTTTCTCCCCTGTTAAAAGGATAGTCAATTTTCCTCCTTCGGGCATTGCTTCAATAGCGTTCTGTGCTAAATTTTGAAATACCAGAATTATTTGTTCATCGTCTCCCTTGATTTTGCAATCTTTTGTCTGAGGCTCAATAATTAATTCTACTTTATGTCCTTTATCCTTAGGGATACTATTCTGAAATTGTTCTACAAATCGAGTTAATAATTCGCTCAGATTTATGATTTCTTTATTTTGAGAGGGTTCGCGAGCAAAATTTAGGAAAGATGTAATAATATAGTTTAATCGGTCGCATTCCCGTATAGCAATGGAAGACAAGCGATTGAGTATATCTATGTTGTCTATATTTTTGGGAATTTCTGCGACAGCACCGCGTATAGAAGCCACCGGGTTTCGGATTTCATGGGCTAAACCCGCTAACTGTTCTCCAATAGCCACAAGTCGGTCATGTCGTCGTAAGTCCTGACGAATCTGGTCTAATTCACTTAGGTCCGAACAGGAAGCGATAAGAGCAATTATGCGTCCTTTGGAGTCTAACAATCGGTTTGTAGTTAATCCTATCAATTTTTGTTTTTTACTTGGGGTATATATATAGAATTCATAACTGGTAAAGTCCCGATTTAATCGCAATGCGGTTGTAATGGGACACTCAAACTCAGAGATAGTTTTAATCAACCCTTCTACATGTTTACCTATAATATCTTCTTCATCTACTTCGAAAATCCGACAACCCGCACGGTTCAAACTTCGAACAATCCCATTGGCATCGGTAATAAGGAAGCCACTATTCATATTGTTTAATATATCTTGTTGAAACTGTTTCAGGATGGAGACTCGTTGATTCCAGTAACCACTGATAAAACCTGTAAAAATGAAGGACATTGACTGGATTAGAAAAGAATACCAATATTGGAGAGATGCCAAACTTAAATTCCCTTCCAATGCAAATTGCAAACCCATGAATACCGTTGAAAATAAAGCAAAGAGAAATCCCTGGTAAATTCCTAATAGGAAACCGGCTTCCATAATAACGATGACAAGTAGGAAAGTAAAGGAACTGGCATATCCTTCTGTAATGCTAATGGTGGCACAGACGATACCAAAATCAACAAACATCTGAGCCCATAACAGAAAATTAAGTCGTTGTGACCCTTTATACAGTTCATACAAGTGCCAGATGCTTAATATTAAAGCAACGACATAAATGGGGAGGAAGAAATAGAAGAAAGAAGGGTTCAGGTAAAGATAAAATCCTGCGGTAACAAGAAATAAAACAAAAATCCTACCAATACCGACAATCCATAACCAGCGAACAGGTCCTTCATAAGTTGTTTTTGTGAGAGAAAAAATACGGGTTTTCACCCCGCTGAACCTCCTCGTTCGATAAGATTTAATAATCCTTCTGGATTGGGACTGCGTTTGAAGGCCAGATCTTTTGTAATCAGTCCTCTTCGATATAAACGATATAAGGATTGGTTCATTGTCATCATCCCTTCCCCTTTCCCAATTTCAATCATGGAAGGAATTTGTTCTAATTTTTGAGCCCGAATGAGGGAACGAATAGCGGGATTGGGTACCATTACTTCTGTAGCAAGCACACGGCCCTGCCCGTCAGCACGAGGAATGAGTTGTTGCACAATAACCCCTTCAAGCACGAAGGAAAGTTGGGTTCTCACCTGTTCTTGCTGTTCCTGGGGGAATACATCAACGATACGGTTAATTGTCTGAACGGCGTCGTTTGTGTGCAATGTAGCAAAAGTAAGGTGTCCTGTTTCTGCAACGGTTAACGCTGCCTGAATAGTCTCGGTGTCACGCATTTCACCAATCAAAATTACATCGGGGTCCTGTCGGAGCACGCGTTTTAAAGCACTGGCAAAGGTCTTTGTATCCACATTAACTTCACGCTGATTAATGATAGACCTTCGGTGTGAATGTAGATATTCGATAGGGTCTTCAATAGTTATGATATGCACATCGCGTTCCACATTAATTTTATCAATAAGTGCCGCCAGAGTGGTTGATTTACCGCTGCCTGTGGGACCACATACAAGGATTAGTCCATAAGGACGGTAGGCAAAATCTGCTACAACGCGTGGTATGCCTAATTGTTCAAAGGACATGATTTCATAAGGAATAGCACGGAATGCGGCGACAACAGACCCACGGTCGCGATAGACATTCAGACGGAAACGACTGAGTTTTTCTACTCCAAAGGACATATCTAATTCTTTTTCTTTTTCAAATTCTGCTATCTGGTCTTCATTCATTACGGAGTAAATAAGTTCTTGTGTCATTTCCGGGGAGAGACGAGGGTAGCCCGGCATATATTCCAGCCTACCATGCACGCGAATTACAGGTGGAACACCCACAACAATATGCAAATCGCTTGCCCCTGCTTTTATCATTTTTTCTAAAAGTTCGCGAATATCAAATGCAAGTCTCATAATTTCTCCTTTTTTATGTTGAAATTGTTATGCCCATGTAACAAGCCCTACTTCAAATTTATTTGCAAGATTGGGACAATATGGGAAAACACGGACAGAATAGCCTGATAATCCTGTTTCTTGGCAAGAAATGGTTCCTTTGAAACGAAATACTCGGTCTTCGATCTTCTTTTCAAAATCCATATTAACTGCAGTACCTTCTTTAATAGAGCCATCATGGTTTAGATGACCAACATACGCTTCTACACGCACATCTTTTTCAGAAAGATTGTCGAGATATACATCTGCTTCAATAGGAATTTCTGTTCCTACCGGGATATCGCCATGTAGTTTAGTCTCAACATGAACAAACCGAATATTATTCCATGCAGACCGAACTTTGTTTTTCCATGCGGCTAACTCAATGGCATATTTGCGGTTATCTTTGCGGAAAATGATACGCCGTTCGGAGAACGGAATATAGGCTTTTTCTGCATATTCTTGAACCATTCTATAAGTATTAAAGATTGGACAAATTGTGCGAATGGCTTCTTTCATTCGCAATATCCATTCGCGAGGTAATCCATCCGATCCGCGGTTGTAAAACATAGGAATAATTTCCTGTTCCAGTATTTCATATAGAGCAGAACTTTCTACCCGATCCTGTTCTTCCGTAGATTCGTAAGTTTCACCTTTACCAATAGTCCAGCCGTTATGTCCTAATTCGTTTGCCTCACACCACCAGCCATCAGGAATACTGATATTCAAGGCGCCATTTGCAGCCGCTTTCATTCCACTGGTGCCACTGGCTTCCATAGGTCTGCGGGGTGTGTTGAGCCAACAATCTACACCCTGAACCATATATCGAGCTACATTTATGTCATAATCTTCGAGAAACACGATGTGATTTCGCACTTCAGGATCCATAGCGAAATGAACAATTTGACGAATAAGTTCTTTCCCTTGAATATCCTGGGGGTGGGCTTTACCCGCAATAATTATCTGCACGGGTTTATCTTTATTAAGTAAAATCTTTTTTAGTCGTGCAGGGTCACGGAATAAGAGGGTCACTCGCTTATAGGTAGCAAATCTTCTCGCAAATCCGATAGTTAAACATTCCGGGTCTAAACATTCACTTGCGAAGTTAATTCCAGAAGGAGGAGCCCCACGATTAATTAACTGTTTTTTTAGTCTACGACGCGCAAAATCTACCAACCGTTCTCTACGGCGTTCATGAGTTCGCCATAGTTCCGTTTCAGGTATCTCTTTAACTTGTTCCCATATAGAATGGTCTTCGGGACTATTCAGCCAACCGGGTCCTAAATAACGGTCATAAAGGTCTGCGAGGTCACGAGAAATCCAGGAGCGAATATGAACGCCGTTTGTTATAGAAGTAATAGGAATTTCATGCTGTGGAAGATCTTTCCACACACGGGACCACATTTCACGGGATACAATTCCATGCAACTTACTAACTCCATTTGCACCAGCACACAATTTTAAGGCGAGAACCGTCATGCAGAAAGGTTCACGAGAATCATTGGGGTCTTGCCTGCCTAATGCAAGAAATTCATTTAAACTTATCCCAACATCTTGACAATACTTGCCAAAATATCGCTCAATTAAGCCGGGGTCAAACATATCATTTCCAGCAGGAACGGGGGTATGTGTGGTGAAATAACTCCCCGCCTTGACAGTTTCAACTGCCTGAGCAAAGGTCAGTTTCTCATTCAATACCAATTCTTTAATTCGTTGAAGTACCATGAAAGATGCATGTCCTTCATTCAAATGGAAAATAGTCGGACGTAGTTTTAATGCATGGGCTGCAATAACACCTCCCATGCCTAACATAATTTCCTGTTTGATACGCGTTTCACGGTCACCACCATATAACTGCCCTGTAATAGCACGGTCTGCAGGAGAATTTTCCTCATGGTCTGTATCTAAAAGATATAAAGGAACACGGCCTACCTGACATTTCCATATATATGCCTTGACCATGCGTCCCGGATACTCCACCTCTATAACCATGGATTCCCCTTTTTCATCCTTTACTTTCTGTATAGGCATATTGTAAAAATCATTGGGCGGATAAAGTTCTTGTTGCCAGCCATCTGGATTGAGATACTGATGAAAATATCCCTCACGGTAGAGCATACCTAATCCAACCAGAGGCATGCCCAAATCACTTGCTGCTTTTAGGTGGTCTCCTGCAAGAACACCTAAACCACCCGAATAAATATTTACACTTTCATGAACACCAAATTCCGCGGACATATAAAGAATGCACATATCTTTAGGGGCATCGGGGTTACGCTCGAAGTAAGTATTGGTATTCATATAATCTTGCAATTTTGAATAGACCCGTTCCATGTGAGATAGAAAACTATCGTTCTTTGCCAATTCATCTAATTTTTTCTGACTTATTTTTCCCAATAACATTTTTGGATTTTGTCCACATTCTACCCATAAATCACGGTCCATGCGGAAGAATAAGTCAATCGCTTCCGGGTTCCAGCACCACCAGAGGTTATTTGCAATTTCAAGAAGTTTTTTTATTCGTTCCGGTAAATTAGGAATGACATTAAACTGAAAAATATTATGCATTATTTATAACTCCATTATGGGCTATAATTTTTATAAAAATTATAATTTACAGTTTTAATTTTGACTTATATTGTGGTAATCTATTTTACATGAAGTGAAAATATAATATCACAATTAAAAACCTAAAGTATATAAGGAGGATTTGTTATGAATTCTAAACACACACACTCATCTACTTGCAGTTGCTGCGGTATTTCCCGCAGATGTTTTCTTGCTTCAACTGCTGCCGCAGGTTTGACGATACCTTTAATCACATCCGCACAAATGGAATTCCCAACAGAAAGTGAATTGAAACAACCTATAAATTTAGGAGATTTCCGTCCTAAACCTGCTGTTCGTATTGTCGGTGTGGTTGTTCGCGAGAAACCTCCATATTGGTTAGGCTGGCCCGGGACCTCGTATGATGTAGAAGGAATGAGAAAGCAATTTGAACAGGCTTTTATCAATTCAGCCAACAAAGTCGGCGTTCAGTTTGAAATGCTACCTGACCCTATTGAAGATGATACTGCATTGGAGAAATTTATTAATCAAATGTCAACGGAGAAACCGGAGGCCATTCTTGTTCATGTTCAGCATTTAAATGAATGGGGTAGGGTAGATAAAATCCGTAGTGCTAAGGTTCCAATGATTGTTTGGGCTCCATTGGGCACTGTATTTACGACACAGGTTCATGAATTTGCCCGTAGGGAGGGAGTATGCTTGTTATCTACATTAGATACAAGTTGCCTTGAACAAGCTATGCGTATGGTGCGTGCTAAGAAACAATTTGAGATGTCCCGCATACTGGTGGTGCATGGAAAAGAACGAAAAGATGAAGTGATTGAGCGTTATGGGACAAAGATTCGGCATGTACCTCGAGATATGATGGAGAAAATGTTTGAGCGTGTTCCGATAACAGAAGAAGTAAAAGAAGTTGCAGAAAGTATGAAAAAGAAAGCCCAGAAAGTTGTAGAACCTACGGATGAAGATATGATAAATGCGGCTCGAAGTTATGTCGCGGCGAAACATTTGTTGCGTATGGAAGATGCGAATGCGATAACAACCGATTGCTTAGGGATGGTTACCATGAAAACGGTGCCGACACCTCCGTGTTTAGGTGCTTGTATCTTTCAGGATGAGGGTGTAACTTATGGCTGTGAGGCAGATGTCTATGGTGCTATGTCATTAATGTTAACCAGTTATCTTTTCGATAAGCCCGGTTTTATGAATGACCCTGTTCCCGAAACAATCAAGAATGAACTCATTACAGCCCATTGTGTCTGTGGAACAAAACTAAATGGATTTGATAAACCTTCCGAACCATTTATCATCCGTTCCCATTCCGAGTCGGCTTTAGGTGTGTCCTTACAAGTATTGTGGAAGATAGGGCAAGCAGCGACATTGGTTCGATTGCAAAATCCCAATGAACTTATTTTAGACAATGGAACTGTAACCGCAAACATTGATACACCCCCCGCCGGTGGTTGTAGAACGCATTTTTCCTTGAAAATGGATTACATTGAAGAAGCCAAAGATACATTAGGTTTCCATCAGGTTGTATTTTATGGCAATCATCGCAGAGATGTGAAAAACTTCTGTCAGATGTATGGTATAAAAGTTATTCACTCTCCGTCACAAGCCAATCCTATGATACCGATGGAAGCATAAATAAATTTGTAGCACCTCTCCTTAAATTGTTCGGGTCTGTCGGAAGTATCTGGCAGGCCCGACTTATTTGATGCGTCCAATCTATCTGACTATCTATTGTGATTTTTTAAGAGGTTCGCCAGAGAGATAACGATGAATGGATACGGCAGCAGTTTTTGCCTGTCCCATAGCGCTGATTACAGTTGCGGCGCCAGAAACTATATCGCCCCCTGCGAAAATGCCAGGAACGGAGGTTTCCATTGTTTCTGGGTCTACGACAATAGTGCCGTGTTTGGTAGTTTGTAATTCAGGCATAGATTTAGGGATGAGAGGATTGGGTTGATTGCCAATAGCAATGATGACCGTGTCTACTTCCATAATAAACTCAGACCCTTTAATAGGGACAGGTCTGCGTCTGCCAGAAGCATCCGGTTCACCCAATTCCATTCGGATACATTCCATTCCGACAACACGATGGCGTTCATCGCCAAGGATACGGACAGGATTATTTAAAAGGAGCATTTTTACCCCTTCTTCTTCGGCATGATGAATTTCTTCAGCACGGGCGGGCATTTGTTCACGGGCACGACGATAGACGATACTTACATCTCCGCCCAGACGCAAAGCAGTGCGTGCTGAGTCCATAGCCACATTGCCACCACCAATCACAGCAACTTTATTCCGTTTGATAGGAGGTGTATCGTATTTCGGGAAGAGGTAAGCTTTCATAAGATTAGAACGGGTAAGATATTCGTTTGCAGAATAGACACCTACCAAATTTTCACCAGGAATACCCATAAAAGAAGGGAGACCTGCTCCTGTTCCGATAAATACCGCATGATAACCTTCTTCATCAAACAATTCGCGGATTGTGCAGTTCCGTCCAATGACGAAATCCATTACAAATTCGACACCCAATCGTTTGAGATATTCCACTTCCGCACGGACGATTTCTTTAGGAAGACGAAATTCGGGTATACCATACATAAGCACGCCACCGGGTTCGTGTAAGGCTTCAAAAACAGTAACCTCATACCCTAATTTAATAAGGTCGCCGGCTACAGTAAGTCCTGCGGGACCTGCACCGATTACGGCTACGCGTTTACCCGTTTTGGGTGGAATTTCAGGCAGTTGCACCTGTCCACTGGCTCGTTCGAAATCTGCACAAAACCGTTCTAACCTACCGATGGCTACCGGCTCACCTTTGACACCTAATATACATTTGCTTTCGCATTGTTCTTCCTGCGGGCATACGCGTCCACAAACTGCAGGAAGGGCATTTTGGAGTTTGATACGCTGAGCCGCTTCAATGAATTTGCCCTCTTTGATGAGATGGATGAAACCCGGAATATCAATATGAACAGGACAACCCTCGACACAGCCGGGTTTTTTACATTCGAGACATCGGGATGCTTCTAGCATAGCCAATTCCGGGGTATAACCAAACGGTACTTCTTCAAAATTGTAGCGACGGTCTTCCGGTGCTTGTTCCGGTATGGGTTGGCGTGGAACTTTTTCCTTCTTTTTAGGTTTTGCTTCCTGCGAAGGGTTGTTTTGTGTCTTTATTTCAGAATTTTCGGATTGTGTCATGGTCTATTAACCTCTTTCCATACAAGAACAATGATGGTGATGATGTTCTCCCTGAACGGTTGTAGAAGGCATGGTGAAACTTATGGCTTGAATTTCTTCGGCACTGTAGGCTTCTCTTCGGTCGCGAACCTCATCCCAATCAACCTGGTGTGCATCAAAGAAAGGACCATCAACACATGCAAATTTTGTTTCACCGCCGATACTAATTCGACAGGCACCACACATGCCGGTACCATCTAACATAATGGGGTTTAAGGCACAAACTGCTTTGATACCTGTATTGCGGGTCTCTTCCGCAGTTATCATCATCATAAAAGGACATCCTACAGCGACAATTAGATCTATCTTCTCGCCGGCTTGAAGTAATCGTTTTAATGCATCAATGGCATGTCCCTTTTCGCCTAAGGATGCGTCTATGGTAGTTTGAATAAATTGGTCGCTGACTGCGGAAAGTTCCTTTTCGTAGTATGCAAGATAATGGCTTCGTGCTTCAGAGATTACTATAACTTTATTTCCTTGTTCGCGTAATGAACGCGATAAACGAACCACAGCACCAATACCGTAACATCCCCCTAATATGGCAACGGTTCCATAATGCTGAACTTCAAATGCAGTGCCTAAAGGTCCCACAACATGGGCAAGACATTTACCTTTGGATACAGAAATCATTTTTCGGCTGGACAATCCCTTTTCCTGGATGACTAATGTTATAGTCCCTTTTTCCTCATCCCAATCGCTCAATGTATAAGGAATGCGTTCTGAGTTTTCATCAACCATAACAATAACGAATTGCCCGGGTAGCGCCTTTTTTGCTATAGCAGGAGCATAGATAATAAATTCATAAGTATTGGGAACTAATTCCCTACGGGATAAAACCATAAATGGTTGAAGTTTCTCGGGTAATTTAATTTCTTCTTCTACCAAAGTATCTTCTTTATGGTCTTTGCCATCTTCAAAATTTCTTATGGCTACTAAACCGGTTACATAGTCCTCTATCTTATGTCCTTTGAACCATTTGCGGCGTTCCGTTAAGTTTTGAGACGCTGGTGGTGCAGTTTGTCGGTCAAGGTTTAGTTTGGCTGTATCTAAACCTAACTCACGAGATATTTCCTCGACGGAGGTATATTCCTTCCATGTCTCTGATGAAAGGTTTTTTGCTATTTGTTGGATAATATTCCATTCGGGGATGGCTTCCCCCGGTGGATTACATGCTTTTATTAAAGGTCGCAACTGATTGTTCCTATCCAGAACTGTCCCTGAAACTTCAGCAAAGACAGCCGTTGGATATACCACATCCGCTGATTTTGTCCATTCCGAAGGGAAGATGTCCAAAGAGATAACTACATCGAATTTATTTCGGAATTCCTGTGGGATGAATAAGCCTGTGGTAATAACCGCTTTAACTTCGTCGGGAATGTTTGTAAGTTTTGAAAAACCTTTTTTGTCCGGTACAATCTCAAAGTAATATGGAGATTGCATTATTTCCTGTGTAAATTTTTTAAATATATGTCTATCTTCCAATGTGCTAGATGTATCACAAACAAAGGCAAATGATTTGCCTGTATAATTTTTCAATAATTCGACACATCGCTGTATGGTTTCTTCAGATGTTACAGGTCGCAATACTTTATTAATGCGTATTTGTGGAGTACGAAGACGATTGGGGCTATTCAAAAATTCAGGAATTGCGAAATGTCCTAAAACACATATAGGCAGATGGTCATAAACTCCTTTTGCCATTACAGATTTGTTATTCACCGCATATACCGCTAAAGCACAGGCTTCATCACAATAGATGCAGGTAGTTTCGGTCTTCATATCCGGTCGTCCAAACCACTTTGCATATCGGTCTGATAAAGTGCCTGTAGGACATACATCTATACATGACCCACAAAAAGTACAACCTGCTTCATGTAGGTTTCTTCCAAATGCCTGTCCAATATGGGTTTGACTACTGCGATGAACAAAATCAATAACAGACCTACCTTGATGTAATTTACAAACGCGGACACATCGTCCGCAGAGGATACATAGATTTAGGTCTCGGTCAATAAAAGGCTCAGAACGCTCTATAGGTTTATAATGATATTTAGGAGCGACCATAATTTCTGCCAGACCCAAATCTGCAGATAATTCACGCACTTCACATACTTCTTTGTTGTTGCAGGTATGACAACCTGTTGTGGCTCCTACTTTTTCCGATTTGGGACGGTATTTATCGCACAGTTCGCGTCGTTCGCATACAAGGCAGGCACTGGGATGTTCTAACATCATAAGTCCCAAAATATTTCTGCGTAATAGACGCAGTGCCTCTGTTTGTGTGCGGATAACCATCCCTTCGGCTATAGGTGTGGAACAGGATGTGGGATAACCGCGCATACCTTCCACTTCTACAATACATATACGGCAGGCACCAAAAGGTGGCAAAGCAGGATGTGTGCATAGATGTGGAATAGATATTCCATGTCGTAAAGCACATTCCAATATTGTTTCACCCGCTCGACCTTCAAGTGTTTTTCCATCAATAACTACATTCACAATCAAATCACCTCTTTAATATATAACACTTTAATCTGTTTTCTTCTTTCTTTCTTTAATAGGTTCATAACGAACTCGAGAACCGCTACGCCGATATACGGCTGAATACATAGCAGGGCATACCCGCAGACACTGACCGCAACGGATACATTTTTCCTGGTCAATCACATGGACTTCTTTCCTTTTGCCAGATATGACTTTTACCGGACATGCCTTGGCACACATCGTGCAACCGACGCAACGCTCCGGGTCTATGTGATATGAGATAAGAGGACTGCAAACAAAAGCACGACACTCTTTCGCTTTAATATGCTCTTCGTATTCATGTCTGAAATACCGCAGTGTGGATAATACGGGATTTGGGGCGGTTTGTCCTAATCCGCATAAGGACCCTTGTTTGATAGTTTGTGCAAGTGTTTCTAAACGAATAATATCCGTTAATTCTCCTTTACCTGCGCAAATCCGCTCAAGGATGCCTAACATAGCGCGTGTGCCGACGCGACAGGGGGTGCATTTGCCGCAAGACTCTGCCTGAGTAAATGAAAGAAAATAGCGAGCAATGTCTACCATACAATTGTCTTCATCTAAGACAATCATTCCGCCAGAACCCATGATACTACCCGCTTTTGTCAGGGATTCATAATCAACAGGCAGGTCTAACATTTCCGCCGGAATACATCCTCCTGAAGGTCCTCCGGTCTGGACTGCTTTTACTTCTTTATCATTTAAGATGCCTCCACCAACTTCAAATATTACCTTCCGCAGAGGAATGCCTAAGGGAATTTCGACCAATCCTGTCCGTTTAATTTTTCCTGCTAAAGCAAAGGTTTTTGTCCCTTTACTGTTTTCATTACCATACTGCACATACCAATCGGCACCTCGATGGAGAATCAAAGGCAAATTCGCTAAAGTTTCTACATTCTGTATAATGGTGGGCTTATCCCAGAGTCCGCTGATAGCCGGGAATGGAGGACGCGGACGGGGCATTCCACGATTTCCCTCGATGGACGCAATCAGAGCCGTTTCTTCGCCACATACGAAGGCACCCGCTCCTTTTTTTATAGTGATGTCGAAGGAGAAACCACTCCCTAATATGTTTTCTCCTAATAATCCGTGTTCATACAGTTGTTGGATGGCAATCTCTAATCGTCGTATTGCCAGAGGATATTCCGCACGACAATACACATATCCATAGCGAGCACCGATGGTATAACCTGCTATTAACATTCCCTCCAATACAGAATGGGGATCACCTTCCAGCACCGAACGGTTCATGAAAGCCCCGGGGTCTCCTTCATCCGCATTACAAATGAGATACTTCTCGTCGGCGGGTGTATTTCGTGCATACGACCATTTTTTCCATGTGAAGAAACCGGCTCCTCCACGGCCCCGCAAACCCGATTTTTTTACCTCTTCCAGCACTGCATCCGCACCTATATTTAACGCTTTTAGGAAACCACGATAGCCATTTTGGGCTAAATAATGGTAGAAATTTTCCGGGTCAATCAATCCACAATTGCGAAGTATATTACGCACCTGGTGTGCTAACATGGGATGTCTTGTAATCGGAGGTAATCCCCGAAATTCGTCGGTGCTCATTACCCCGATAAGTTTTTCTTCCCATACCCCTTCTTCTAAAAAAATCCGAGTTACAAACTCTTCAGCATTTTCAGGCTTTATAGGACCATAACATATAGGAATTCCATTCGGAGGTTGAACCATAATAATGGGTTCTAATACACAGGGACCCATACAGCCCACTTCAACAAACATTGCATATTTTTTATTCTGTATCAAAAGTTTTTTTATAATTTCTTCGGTTTCAAGGGCACCTGCGGCTCTACCACAGGTTGCAGCACCTACATAAACCACAGGAAGTGTGTTATTTTCTATTTTTCCCCATTCTTCCTGTGCCCGTTCATATAAAATTTCCATAGTATCATTTGCTATCATTGTTCAACACCTGTTTTAGTATCTTCTTTCTGTCGATATTCTTTAATTACTTCACGAACCTTTTCTTGTGTCATTTGAGCATAAACCTTGCCATTAACAGCCATTACAGGGGCTAATGCACAGCAACCGACACAAGCAACCCGTTCTAATGTAAACAAACCATCTGCTGTGGTATGTCCCGGTTCTATGTTTAATTCTTCACGCAGTGCCTCTAAAACAATAGAAGAAGCACGTACATGACACGCTGTCCCCTGACATATCTGGATAACATATTTACCCGGCGGTGTGAATTTGAACTGCGTATAAAACGATGCTACCCCATAGATTTCCGAGGCAGATACTCCTAAATATTCTGCCATTGCATCTACCGCAGGAGAAGAAACATAGCCATAATGTTCCTGCACCTCCTGAAGCAATGGGATAATGCTACTGCGTTTGGCGGGGTATTTTTGAAATAACTGTTGTAAACCAAAAACTAATTCATTATTTGATATATTCAACGATAAAAATCCTTCTCGTTGTAAGGCGAAAGGCATTAATGAATTGAACCAAAAACGGAACAACAAATTATACCATGATTATGTAAAAAAAGTAAAACTCGTAAACCCTATGTATACCATAGGTGATATATAGTTATTAAGATAAGAGAAAAAATACTGGGGTGACTGATAAAAGAATGAAGATTATTAAGATTTAGGTTATGTGTCTATTATATCGGGAGGGCTTTTGTGCGGAGGTTCTTGTCTGTAAAAGAAGGGTAATAGGAATATGCCCGTAAAAAATCCGCCAATATGTGCCCACCATGCGACCCCTGCAACATCTTCCGAACTTGCCATAACTACCAGTCCATTGAGAAGTTGTAATATAAACCAAAAGCCTCCGAATAACAGTGCGGGCATTTCTACAAAATAGGGGTAAATGATAATTGGAATAACACATAATATTCGGGCTCTGGGGTATAAAACCGTATAGACGCCGAGTATTCCAGAAATGGCACCGGAAGCACCTACGCAAGGGACTTCCGAACCCGATTGGGTTATAGCATGAATTGTTCCAGCAAATACTCCGCAAAGGATGTAGAAAAGTAAAAATCGGAGGTGTCCTAATCTATCTTCAATGTTGTCTCCAAAAATCCATAATGCCCACATATTAGAAACGAGATGCAATAATCCACCATGCAGGAATTGATGGGTAATAAGAGTAATCAAACGAATATGTGCAGGGACAATGCCAAAAAACTGAAATATCAATTCCACTTTCTTTTCGGGCAAATCAAAATATTGAAAGAATACGAGGGTGTTAAAGATAATTATTAGCACAACAACAAATGGAAATCCCCGTCGTGGATTGACATCTCGTAATGGAAACATAAATTATCCTATTTTTATATTTTGATTTGTTAATTTTTTCCCTTTTGATGACGATATTTTTCAACTTCTCCCAGAACCTCTTTTAAGTTTGGGGCTTCTTTTTTGTCCATTACCAATATAACATTATGGGCTACAGCTATAACAAGATTTTCTACTCCTGCAGATACAATAGTAATAGGAAGAGAATTGTCGTTATAAAGGATAGAGTTGACTGTTCGTAGTGAAACAGTATTTCCATGAGTTACATTTCCATTTTCATCTCTGGGCATAATTCGTTCCAATGAAGTCCATGAACCTAAATCATCCCAGTGAAAATTCCCTTTTACCATCACGATGTTTTTACTTTGTTCCATCAGGGCGTAGTCAATAGATATATTGGGCAAATCCTGAAAGATAGTATATAATTTATCCATATTATTATGCTTTATTTCCTCGGACATTTCTATAATGGCATCCCAATAAACGGGATTTGCCTTTTTTATTTCTTCCAGAAAGGTCTGTACTTTCCAGAAGAACATACCACTATTCCAGAAATAAGTACCTGCTTTGAGATACTCATTTGCGACTTGTTCGTTGGGCTTTTCATGAAATTTTTTTACAGAATATATAGGAATATCTTTATCATCACATAATATATTTCCTGCTTCAATGTATCCGAAACCTATTTCAGGTCGGGAGGGAGGAATGCCAATAACTCCCAGTGTATTCTTCTCGGCTACATAATCCATTATGCGGGAAACTGCTTTTACAAAAGCGTCCATAGGTTCTATCAACTGGTCTGCAGTAAGTACAGCTATTGTAATATCTTTTGCGAATTCCCCGTATTTGGCGAGAAGGTGAGCCGTGATATAAGACAAACAACCTGCTGTGTTTTTGCGATATGGTTCCGCGATAATTTGTTCTTCTGATAATAGATGTAATGGAATAAAAATAGATTTAAGTTCTTCGGAGGTTGCCAGCCAGATATTGTCTTGTGGAACTATAGGGAGAATTCGTTCTATAGCATCTTTTAGCAGAATATTATTATTATTCCCTAAGGGTAATAATTGCTTTGGGTGTTCTGATGTAGATAATGGCCAAAATCGTTCGCCAATTCCTCCTGCCATAATTACTGCCCATTTTTTATTTGTTGTAGGAGTATTGGATTGACTGCTTTTTTCCATAAGTTCAATTCCTTATTCCATATTCAGAAATTATTATAACAAATAGGAATAGTAATATCTGGAGGAGTTTTAATTATCAAAATAAGTAGACAATGCTTCTGCTATGGTTTCTGCCATTTTTTGGCGCCATTTGGGGTCGGCTACATTTTGTAAATCAGAAGGGTCTGCCAGATTAGCACATTCAACCAAAACTTTTGTTGAAATATCGGTGTTTCGAAGGACAGCAGGAACATAAGCATTGTATTTTGTCCTTCGGATTATATTTCGAATAGCAGAACCATTTGAATGAACCGTAATATGGTTTTTTTGAGCAGTTTTAATTAGTATTTGTGCAAAAAGTCTGGAGCGGGCTTCTGAATTAATTCGCTCATTTATTGTATATGTCTTCGGTTGATTTTCTTGCCATTCTTTATAGATAGAATAATTGACATCATCCCCAAATTTGGGAAGTTTTTCAATTCCTCGATAATAGTTTGCACCGGGAATATATACCATTAATCCTCGTATAGAGGACTTGTATGTAGCATCGCAATGGATACTAATGAAAATCATCTTTTCACGTGGAATTTTTGCTTTTTTTTCTTTACGAATAATGCTATTTGCCAGTAGCCATCGTAAATGGGCGGATGATACGGAATCTTGAGGATTATGTGGAGGAGTTACCAGAATATATTCATCTGTATCGTGGGTAAAGGTTTTATTCATAGAAGGTGTATAATTTTGGCTTTCATCTTTGAGTGTAACATAAACTCGGGCTTGTGTCTTTTGTTCAAGGTATTCCTTCAAACGACAAGCAATATCGTAATTAATCTCATCTTCCAATATTTTTTCCTTGTATCTCGGTGCTCCGTGGTCTCTACCTCCATGTCCCGGGTCAATAATAACGACCACCCCTTTGAGAGTATTTGTGGTTCCAGTAGTTTTTTTCGTCCTTTTAATTTGCTCAACTTCTTTTTTTACTTCATCTGCGATGCGTCGCTCTTCTTTCCCACTGGGCAGGTATATATCACTAAGCATATCTAAAGGAATTTTAATCATTGTGCCGGGTTTAACTGTGCGTTCATTACTAATCTTATTCCGTTTCTTAACAACTTCGCATACTTTTAATATATCAGCATGATCTGTATAATCTGTAAATCGGACAATAACGGAATATATTGTTTCACCTGCCTTTAATTTGTAAGTAGCATATTCCCCTAAGGTGTCCTTGCCATATTGGAGTTCTTTTGAAAGAACAGTTCCGTTAGTGGATGTTTTGATATCTCCCCAATCCTCATCAATGGCATCCATCGGTTCTAAAGGATTTTGTTCTGTTTCTTCAGCTGTTCTTGCTTTTTTAGTTAATTGTTCCTTTAACTCAGGACTAAAAATAGATGACGGAAAAAATATTTGATTACCTCCTGATAAAGGTAATTTTTTCCCTGAATTTTTAGGGTGTTTCATTATATCTACTTTTTTTGTAGTATCACCTGAGAGTGCTATTATCCATAAATTAATTGCATTATCATCCAACCGATAGCCCTGTGGAACTGTATGTCTCCAGCCTTCTGGGGTTATATTGTCCTGATTAAATATTAACATGAAAATCTGGAGGTATAATGATGTGCGAACTCTGTTTAATGGAATAGCAACAGCACGAAGATTTTTATACTTTTGGACTTCCGTTGGGTCTGATAATACGGAACTTAAAGTTTGATTGATAGATTTGCCATGTGATATAGAACATTCAAGAAAAATCTGGTAAGAAGGTCTACAAACTATTGTAATACCGGGTTGTAATTCTGCCCGTATTGTGCCTGTTTGAGCATAAGTAGAAAAGGATAAAACCAACAGAATACAACTTATTGTGGTAAAAATAACAACGAACCTATTAAATCGTATTCTTACTTCTAACAACATCAATCCTAACAAGTATTTGGTTAATTCTGTTTTTTGTTAAAGATAATACACGACATTGCCTCTGATATTCACATTAGAAGAGGGGTAAGGTAAATACTTGCAGAAATAGTATCCGAAAAAAACGAATTAGAAAGAAGGGAGTTGTTTCCTTTGAATGCGATGGTGATAAAGACGGAAGGATAGCCATGCCGTTGTAAAATAAAGGAAATTTAATGCCCATAATGTAAACCATTCCCAGCGGACTTCGTAAAGAGAAGCACCCATTTGGTTCATACGAACAAAACCTGCGGAACCACTCGTGCTGGGAAACAAAAGGGAGACAATCCTCAACCATTGAGGCAGGGTTTCTAATGGCCATGCAAAACCTATTAATAATACTGCTGGCATTGATGTGAAAATTAGGGCGGGTATAGAAATTTCCCTGCTTACAAACAAAGTGCAAAGGGAAAAGCCTAAAAAAATAATAGAAGAAACATACGGAATTAGGAAAATCATAAGTTCAAAAAGGTTGCCCAGTTGAGGCAAATTGTAAACTCGATAGATTACGGAAATATAAAATAAGGGGAAGAAAATATACATGCTGAAATAGGCAAAACCTCGTGCCAGAATAATGCAGAAAAAGATAGGTTTGTTTGTTTTTTCTGATACGGGTAAAGGTTCATACTGTTCCTGCCTTGTTCCAGTCAATATGCCGATACCAATAAGTAATGTTTGCTGCAATATCAGTATAAGCACCCCAGGGACTACATAAGTAGCATATCCACCTGCAGGATTGAATAAAGCACGAACATCCGTATTTAAAATGTTCCATTTCATCTTTGCATAGGGTTCTGTCAATCCTTCTGCCGTCATGCGACGAATTTCTACTCCTGCAGACATTGTGGCGGTGGCTTTATATACCCCTGTGAAAACCTGCCGATATATAAGGAAATAGGCGGCATCTGCAAATAATTGCACTACGGATTTTTGACGCGTCAGTATTTTCCTTTCAAAATCATCTGGGATAACGACGATGGCATTGGCTTTGCCCGAGATTACAAGATTTTTTGCTTCTTAAAAGTCAGACACACGATAAATAAGATTTACTTCCTCTGTAGCATCTATCCATCGTAAAAGTTTTCTACTAAGAGAAGTGTTATCTTTATCTACAGCAACAACATCTACTTCTTTTAACACTTCTCGTGAATAAGGTAAAGGATAAACCATCGTATAGACTGCTAATCCTGCGATTATAATTAATAAAATGCCCGGGTCACTAAAAATAGCAATGTATTCTTCTTTTAATATTTGCCAGAAGTATTTCATATTTTTCCCCAATATTCCGGACATTTAGCGAACCGTTCCCACTTTGGAGCAAAAAGTATAAGAGGAAAAAAGAAAAAAGCAAAAAGAATAAGCATGTTTGGAACAGAAACCCATGTGGGGACACCACGAATGGCTTGTTCTAAAATTATTTTTAAATAATGGGTAATGGGTAAAGAATAACTCCATGCTTTTGCAAACAAGGGCATTCCAATTACAGGATAGGTTATTCCCGCAAAAGCAAATGCCGGACCCGCATAAAATCCACCGAGACTGTTTGCCATTCGTAAGTTGGATGTTAAAGATACAAAGGCAAAACCAATACTTTGATAGGCAAGGACAAATAATATACTTGAAACAATGACAAAACTTAAATTCCCATTAAAGGGCACATTGGCTCCATACACCAATAATGTGAGCATGAAAAGAGTTAATATAGAGAAACCAATGGTATAGGGAAGGGATTTGCCTATAATTGCAATCCAGTAATTTCCACCTGCCTTTTCCATAAATTCTTTAACAGTTCCGTGTTTCAATTCGGAACCAAATGCACGTATCATGACCATGATAATAAATGCCTGCATCATAGTTGGTAAAAGGGCAGGCAATAGGAAAAAACGGTAATTTAAATTCGGATTGTATAAAGGTTGAGCATCCAGAGCAATGGGAGTAGCATATTGGGGGATATTTTTTATCGGGTCTCCTCGTTGGGAACGGAAGAGAAATTCCTCCTGATAGGTAATTTTCCCGACAACTTCGCGTAAAGAACGGCTAATAAGACTGCTGGTTAACATCCATTGATTATTGTAGTATGCAACAACAGCCTCGTTTTTATCTCCTTTCAATTTTTGTTCTAAATCATCGGGGATATAGAGTAAAGCATAGGCTCTTCCCTCACGGAGCCATTGGGTCCCTTCATTGAAATTGGGAGTGATAAGCCCAACGCTAAGGGAAGGAGATGCTTCTGTAGAACGAATAATCTGTCGGGCTAAATCGGAATTATCTCTATTGCAAATAACTACAGGTAAATCTCGTGGTATTTCCTGATAGAAAATCGAATACATAATCAGAAAACTGATAATGGGTAAAACGAAGGTAAAAAGATAATAGAAAGGGCTATGGGCGATGATATGGAGTTCCCTTCGTAAAACTCTCATCAGGGAGGTAGCCATTAAGAACTTCCCCTTCTGGAAACAAATCTTTTTATTAGATTATCAATTTTTCCACGAATAAAAATTACCCAATCGGCTTCTTTATCAGGGCGTTCCCATGGAACAACGATACTCATTCCAGGGCGAAGTCCCTCTGGCTTTTGTAGGGGTTTGGCACGAACTTCAAAGGTTCGTAAATCAAATCCTCCTGAAGCACTGGTGGCACGCCATGTGGCAAACTCACCTAATGGGGATATGTAATATATCTCCATTTCGAGAACGCGACGATTTAACGCAGGAATCATTCCCGCAATGACCTGTCCAATGTGTAATCCATTCATCTGGTCTTCCCGAATATTAAAGGTAATCCAGATTTTATCGGGATTTAACATCGTTACAATGGGCATACCCGCAGAAGCAATTTCGCCGGGGTAAACAATATGTTCTAATATTTCTCCATCAATAGGGGCAGTAACATGAACTTCATCGATTAACGATTCTACTTCTTGCACAGCACCGGAGGCTTGTTGAACCAATGCCTCTGCCGCTTTTTTGTCTTCCTCTCGTGTGCCATTAATAGCCATGTCATACTGAGCTTTTGCAGTTGCTTCCAGACGGCACGCCATTTTATATTGTGCCTCTACTTCATCTCGCTTTTGAGCAGGAACAACTCCTTCTTCAAATAATTTTTGTATCCTTTGAAAACTTTTTTCTGCCAACTCTTTTCCTGCCTGTGCTTGAAGCCATTGATTATATGCCATACGGATTTGTTCTTCTCGGGCTCCTTTTTCGGCTTTCTCAAACTGTGCCTGTGCTGCTTTTTGAGCACTTTCTGCCTGCTTCTTCTTTGCTTCCAATTGAGGACGGTCTAAAATAGCAACTGTATCCCCCTTTTTAACACGCTGTCCCTCTTCTGCAATAATTTCAAGCACGCGTCCTGGAACTTTGGCAGAAACATTTATCTTGTCGGTCTCGACTTCTCCCTGAAGGTAAAAAGGTTGGGGCTGAATGAAAATGTAAGAGAGAAAGGAAACTGCAAAAAGGCTTA
>Ga0116168_1000269_pt1 | contig 54233 bp, 56 predicted proteins | sample AD_UKC129_MetaG_FD_89795 | JGI IMG/M metagenome (GOLD analysis project Ga0116168, IMG submission 89795) | Active sludge microbial communities of municipal wastewater-treating anaerobic digesters from Canada - AD_UKC129_MetaG | ecosystem: Engineered > Bioreactor > Anaerobic > Digestate | place... | reverse complement strand
ACTCCGTTCCTTCTGACTCATCAATAACGTCTCCATTCAGAGGCAGTTGCTACCGCAACTGCCTCCCAAAGGGGACATTTTCATCGAGTCAGAAAGAGGACATTCTCAAAGAGTCACGACAACACACCGCAGCTCCCTTGACACCTTGCCCTTCACTGTTATTCTCCGGCGTTCCGGTTTCCGGGGTGCCCCCGAATGTGCTGTCAGATCCCTGGCCGCTTCCGGAGAAGACTCTGATTCGATTATGAAACGAACGTATCAACCGTCGAAACGCCGTCGCAAACGGCAGCATGGTTTTCTGGCTCGCAAGAGATCCAAGAGCGGGCGCGCCATCCTTCGCAACCGCCGGCGCGTCGGCCGCAAACGCCTCACACCGGTCTGATCCGCACGGCCCCATGGCCGAGGAACCGACCACACGTCTGCGGTTCAGGCGCAATGCACGCATCCGGTTGGGGAAGGATTTCTCCCGCATCCGCCAGAAAGGCGAACGCCTCGTCGCCGGATGCATCATCGCCAATTGGATCCCCTTGCCCGCCGGCAGCCACTCCCGCCTCGGGGTGGTTACCAGCAGCAAGATCGGAAATGCCACCGTCCGCGCGCGCGCCCGGCGCCTTCTCCGCGAAACGTTCCGCGTGCATCAACACGACTTCGTCCGGCCCCTGGACCTCGTCCTGGTCGCCCGGCCCTCTATCGCCGGCCGCAAAATGCAGGACGTCGAAAGGGATTTTTTGACCCTTTGCAAAAAAGCCGGACTATTGAAGAAAACGGAATCGAGATCATGCGGATGAACCCAGCCCAGACCGCGCTCACCCTGCTGGTGCGAATCTATCGCTGGATCGTTTCGCCGGCCAAAACCCTTTTGTTCGGCCCGGCCGGCCGGTGCCGCTTCACGCCGTCGTGCTCCGAGTACGCCCTTGAAGCCGTCCGCCGGCATGGCGCCCTGCGCGGGAGCGGCCTCGCGTTCCGGCGTTTCTGCCGCTGTCATCCCTGGGGCGGTTGCGGCCATGACCCCGTGCCTCCCGTCGTCATTTCGCCGGAACGCATCCGCCCGGTGCATCCCGCCTGGGCGCCCGAACGCAATCGCTGATTTGCATGGATCGTAAAACCATCATCGTCATTGTCTGCTGTCTCCTCCTGCTGGTGGGCTGGAACGCCCTGGTCAATCATTTCTTCCCGCCGCTCAAACCGCAGCCGGGTCTCGCGACGAACGAAGTCGCCACCCTCACCTCGCCCGCCGCCACCAATGTGGCCGACACCTCGTCGGTCCCCGTCCTCTCCGCAACGCCCGTCCAGGCCGACGCCGCACGGGTCGCCATCGACACAAATGTCCCCGAGCAGCTCATCACGCTCACGAACGAAAACGCGCGCTACACGTTCACCTCCCACGGCGGCGGTCTGAAGCTTGTGGAATTGATCAAATATCCGGAGGAAGTCGGGCGCAAACGCGGTCAACCGGCAAGCGAACGGCTGGCCACATTGAATCGCGACGCGTTCCTGCCCACGCTCGCCGTGCTGGACGGCGAAATGGTCCAGGGCAACGGCATCTTCCAGCTCAGCGCGACCGGCAACGTCGTGCGCGCGGAGAAACTCCTGCCCAACGGCCTGAGCATCGTGAAGGAGTTCACTCTGAGCACGAATTACCTCGTCTTGGCCCGCGTTCAGTTGCAGAACACGTCCGACCAGCCGCTCACCCTGCCGGAACAACGCTGGGTCGTCGGCACCGCCACGCCCATGAACAGCCAGGACAACGGAAACGGCACCGTCGGCTGGATGTGGCACGACGGCGGGCGTGCCAACCACGACTTCGGTTCAAGCTACTTCTCGCGCCGCAACTTCGCCTGCATGCCCCGCACCCCGCCGGAAGCGTTCATCGCCGGCGAAAACAACATCGCGTGGGCCGCTGTCTTCAATCAGTTCTTCACGATCGCCGCCATCGCCCAGTCGCCCGCAAGCCGCGTGATGGCTCGCGAAGTCGATCTCCCCGCGCCCACGCCCGAGCAACTGCGTGAAAACCCCGGCACGATCCCGGCGCCAAAGGGCTACGAAACGTACCTCGTGTATCCCGGCGTCAGTCTCGCGCCTGATCAGACGGTTACCCGCGAGTTCCAGCTCTACGCAGGCCCGAAGGAGTATCGAACACTGGCCCGAATCGGACAGGGACTCGATGCCATTATGAAATTCGGGCGGTTCTTCGGCTTTTTCTCCAAGGCGCTCCTGCTGGGGATGAACAAGCTGCACGATCCGGTCGGCCTTTCCTACGGCTGGGCGATCATCGTGATCACCATCATCATCAAACTGCTGTTCTGGCCGTTGACCCAGGCCAGCACGCGTTCGATGAAGCGCATGCAGGCGCTCCAGCCGCAGATGAAGGCCATCCAGGAGAAGTACAAGGACGACCCCGTCAAGGCCCAGCGCAAGCTCATGGAGTTCATGAAGGAGAACAAGGTCAACCCCATGGGCGGCTGCATCCCCATGCTCCTTCAGATGCCGGTGTTCATCGGGTTCTTCTACATGATCCGCAGCGCCATCGAACTGCGCGGTGCCAGCTTCCTCTGGGTCCACGACCTCTCCCGCCCGGACACCCTGTTCTACATCGGAAGCATTCCGTTCAACCTCCTGCCGCTGTTGATGGGCGCCACCATGCTCTGGCAGTCCCACCTCACGCCCCCGTCGCCCGGAATGGATCCCGTCCAGCAACGCATGCTCCGTTACATGCCGCTCATCTTCGTGGTGTTCCTCTACAATTTCTCCGCGGGACTCACGCTTTATTGGACCGTTCAGAACCTGCTGACCATCCTGCAGACCAAACTCACGAAGACCCTGGACAAGCCCGAGCAACCCGCCGCCCCGTCCGCCAAAGCTCCCCCCTTGACGCCGGGGCCGAAAAAGAAGAAACAAGGGCGAACATAAACATGAACTCGCAAGCTACCACGCCGCCTGCGCAGCCTAACACGGCCCAGCCGAAAGCCACTCTCGAGAAACTCCTGCACCTGCTCGGCTTCGACGCCACCGTGGAGGAACACAAACTCGAAGAGGGCATCCTCCTCGATGTCAAAACCGACGACTCAGGCCGGCTGATCGGGCGCCAGGGCCAGACGCTCGCGGATCTCCAATACATCACCAACCGCATGCTCTTCCAACAGGACGCCGCCGCCCCGAAAGTCATGGTCGATGTCAGCGGCTACCGCGCCCAGGCCCGCGAGGCACTCGTCAAGAAAGCAAAGGAAGCCGCCGAAAAAGTCCGCCGCTGGGGCGATGTCGTCGAACTGGAACCCCTCAACGCCTTCGACCGCCGCATCGTGCATCAGGCGTTGAAGGACGATCCGGGAGTGGAAACCTACAGCGTCGAAGTTGAGGGAACGGACAAGAAAGCCATCCTGCTTCGGCCCAAACACTGAACCGGCAACGGTTCTACTGCGCGGGCGCCGCCTCCGCGGCCAAAGCATGCCCGGGAATCGAACAGGTGGGCGGGTGGTTCAAAGCGTTCAAACTGTAGCTGCCGCCGGCAGGACAACCCCGCAACCCGACGCTGGGATTCGATCCCAGCAACGCCTGGGCGAGAGCAGATTGACCGAGATACGGCGCCACATCCTGAACCGTTGGAATGTCCGTCGGCTGTTTGCTGTTCTCGACTGCCCATTGCTGCTTGGCGCCATCCAGCAGCCGAAGGTTGTTGATGCAAGCATCGCGCTGAATCGTCTGCTGCGTCTGAACCACCGTCGCCCGCATCTGCTGCGCCTGCTGCGCCGCCTGGTTCGCCTGCTCCCTGGCACGATCAATCTGCGTCTGCGCCGTCTGCACCTGCTTCGTCAGTTCCTGGTTCTGATCGCGTAGCTGATTCACCTCGTTCCGCAGCTTCAGCAACTCCTGCTTCTCCTTGCGAAAACTTTCGATCTGCTCTTCATAGCTCCGGATTTCCTCCTCCGCCTTCGCCAGCTCGCTGCGCAGCTCCTGCTCGCCGGCCAGTTGCGCGCGCAACCGCTCCAGTTCCGCATCCTTCCCGGAGCTCTTCACGTACGTCACCCCCAGAGCGACGCCGATCCCAAGCACAAGAATCCACGGCAGCAGGACGTTCAGCTTCATGCAAGTCTGTAAGGTTCTCCTAAAGATGGTACGCGAGGCGGGGGTCGAACCCACAACCTTCGGCTCCGGAGGCCGACGCTCTATCCAATTGAGCTACTCGCGCACTCGGTCGCCGGAACAGTAGGTCAATTCCCGCCGCCGGGCAATCCCTTATGCAGGCCCCGGCGGACTTCCATGCACCAACCTCGGACCATCGGCCTCGGCCCGAGGATTCCGATACCGGCTCACAACGCCCCGGGTCAATTCACCCCGCAACCCTGCACGGTGCAATCGATGAACTCAAACATCGCCCGATGCCCCTCAGGCAGTTTCCTGTCGAGAACACACAAACTGATATTCAACGAATGATCCACGATCGAAGCGCGCGTTGCGATGTCCGTCGGACGTCCGGCGCTTCACCGCTTCTCATCGTTTCGTCAAATCCACACCAACCGCTTTACTTTTCCCACTGACGCAACTTAAGATCCGACGCATGGGTTCAGACTTCGATCCGGCAGACTTTGTGGACAACGACTTTCAGTCCCGGAAGGCGGCCGCCGCGGCCGTCAGTGCCCACCCCGACACCGCGGTGCGCGCGCCCTCGCGCGAGGAAGTCGATGCCAGGGTCCTCGAAGCCCAGCAACGCCTCGCCGAACTCCGGCGCGCCCAGGAGGAACTCGAACGCGAACGCGCCCAGCTCGAAGAAGCCCGCCGCCGCTGCATCGAGTTCCAGACCGGCCGCCAGGAAATGCTCCAGAACCTCACCCGCGGCATCGGCCTCCTCGAAGAAGCCGAGTTCGCCGCCCGCCGCGACGCCGAGCAAATGGCCCGCACCCTCGCGGATTTCCGCGACGCCCTCGCCAAACTGGAGGCCATCAACGAGGAGGCCTGGACGAAGGACACCTTCAACGTCGAACTCACCCGCGCGCTCACCACCATCGAGAACGCGCGCATGGAATGGAATTCCGCCCGGCTGAAGTTCGATGTGCTCTCCGGCGCCAAACCCAAAGCGGCGGAATCCGCCACCCCGCAGACGCCGGGCGCCGCGCCCGCCCCGATCGCGGACCTCGGTTTCCTCCAGCTCTGCAAACTCGGCCTGGCCATGACCTGGCCCCTCACCCTTGCCGCCATCGGTCTGATTGTCACTCTCGTGATCCTCTTGTATCGCTGAGACGCATGGGTTTCTTCCGCAAAAAGAACGACCCCATTTCCGAACGCGCACGCGCGCTCAACGCCGAGATCGCCGAACTGGAAGAAAAAATCCGGAAGCTCGATTCGCAGCTCAAACAGAACCCCCAAAAGCCCGCACCGCATCGAACCGACCTGCCGAACGGCATCTCGACGCACGCCCCCGAACCCCGGCACGCCGTCCACGAACCGATCTTCGAGGAGGTCGATCGCAACCGGCTGACCCAGCGCGCCGACACCGCCGCCGCCCCGGAATACTACAACGAGCTCGGCGTCCGGAAGTACGACCTCCCCGCCCTGCTCCGCCGCATCGGCAACCACTTCCACGGCCCTTCCACCACCAACCCCAAGCTGGTGAATTACCTCGCCGCCGGCGGCATCCAGGGCCTCCGCCCGCTCCGCTACGAAAAGCGCGTCGCCCGCAACCGCTTCATCTTCTTCGTCACCATCCTCACACTCGTCCTCCTCGGCATGCTCCTCTGGTCCGTCCGGCACCGGTATTGAATCCGGATGTCCACTTGCGATTGACCCCTGACAGTCCGTTAAAAACGGCAGGAGCCGACGTGAGGAGGCTCAAACCAATGCGAAAACCAAAGAAAAGAGTGAGACTCGTTACCTCGTCTCCTGCCAGACAAAGGGATCTTTAATGGGCTGCCAGGGGAGCCCGCGGCCTCGCCGGCACCCGCGTCAGTCGTCAATCGCCAATTTGAAGTGACTTTCCCGCCTCCCCGTCGCACATTCCCGCCCGTCAGGCATGAAGAAATCAGCTCCAGTCTCCCGCAGCGGCCGGTTCGCCTCAGGCCCCGCCGCCGATGTCACCCGGTTCACTGAGTCCATCTCGTTCGACCGCCGGCTCTGGCGCCACGACATCCTGGGTTCCATCGCCCACGCCACCATGCTGGAATCCATCGGCATCCTCTCCAAAGCCGAACTCAAAGCCATCCTGCGCGGCCTCGACAACATCGCCGACGACATCCGGGACGGACGTTTCAAATGGGATCCGAACTGCGAAGACGTCCACATGGCGATCGAGAGCGCCCTCACCAAACGCGTGCCCGCCGGCGCCAAACTCCACACCGGACGCTCCCGCAACGACCAGGTCGCCCTCGACATGCGCCTCTGGCTGCGCGACGAAATCGTCGGACTGGCAAGCGAAATCCGCTCACTGCAAAAGGCTCTCGTCCGGCTCGGCGCCGACCACGGCGACGTCCTCATTCCCGGCTACACGCACCTGCAGCGCGCGCAACCCGTCCACCTCGCGCATCATCTGCTCGCCTACGTCGAAATGTTCCAGCGCGACAAGCAGCGACTGCGCGATTGCTTCGTCCGCGTCAACGTCTGCCCGCTCGGCAGCGGCGCCCTCGCCGGATCCACCCTCCCTCTCAACCGCGAACTCGTCGCCAAACTCCTCGGCTTCGTCGATGCCAAAGGCAACCCGCGCCTCACGCAGAATTCCATGGACGCCGTCAGCGACCGCGATTTCATCATCGAATTCTGCTCGATCGCAGCCCTGATCGGCGTGCACTTGTCGCGCCTGGCCGAAGACCTCGTTCTGTGGACCAGCTCCGAGTTCGGGTTCGTCCGCATCGGCGACGCCTACACCACCGGCTCTTCCCTGATGCCGCAGAAGAAGAATCCCGATGTCGCCGAACTCACGCGCGGCAAGAGCGCGCGGCTCGTTGGCAATCTCACCGCCCTCCTCACCCTGCTCAAGGGATTACCCATGACCTACAACCGCGATCTCCAGGAGGACAAAGAACGCCTCTTCGACACCGCCGACACGGTGCGCGCAACCGTCCGCATCACCACCGCCATGCTCCAGCATACCACCGTCAATCGCGCCGCCTGCAAAGCCGCCGTGTCCGATCCCATGCTGCTCGCCACCGATCTCGCGGATTACCTCGTCCGCAAAGGCGTTCCGTTCCGCCAGGCCCACCACGCCGTCGGCGCCGCCGTCGCCCTGGCCGAACGTTCCGGCAAACCCCTGGATCAGCTCCCGCTCGGCGACCTCAGAAAAATCAACCCGCGGTTCGCCCCCGACGTGAAGGACGTGTTCAACCTCGGCAACGCCATGTCGCGCCGAAATCTCGTCGGCGCCCCCGGCAACACCCAGGTCCGCCGGCAGCTCAACGCATGGCTCAAGAAACTCAAGTAACACCACCCTTTGAGTGCCGAACGATGAAATCCGCTCCAAAGATCGGCGCCGCCGGCGAACTCCGGTTCGTCGTCGAGGAAAAACACGCGATCGACTTCGCCACCGGCGGCATGCCCGCCGTCCTCAGCACACCCAACCTGATCGGCCAGCTCGAACGCACCGCGCGCAAAACCCTCGAACCGTTCCTTGAGGAAAACGAACGCAGCGTCGGCATCGAAATCGAATTGCGCCACCTGGCGCCCACGCCGCTCGGACGCGAAGTCACCTGCACCGCAAAGGTGATTCACGTGGACGGCCCCCGCGTCGGGTTCCAGCTCGAAGCGCGGGATGAAACCGAATTGATCGCGCGCGGACTGCATCGCCGCGCCGTGATCCGCGTCGAAAGCTTCGCCCGCCAGGTCAGCCGAAAAGCACGATGACAGGCGACCGCCCGCAACTGCCGCTCGATCTTCTCAAAAACACCTCGCGCTCGTTTTATCTCACGCTGCGCATCCTGCCGGCGCCCATCCGCACGCCCATCGGCCTCGCCTACCTCCTGGCCCGCACCACCGACACCATCGCCGATACCGCCATCGTGCCGGTGAACCAGCGACTCGACCTGCTCCAGCAACTGCGCGAGCGAATTCAGAGCGACACCGCGCCGCCTCTTGCGCTGGGCGACCTGGCGCAGCACCAGGGCACGCCTGCAGAACGCGTGCTGCTGGAGAAAAACGGCGTCTCTCTCGCGCTGCTGCGCCAGCTCCATCCCCACGACCGCCAACGCATTCGGGAGGTGCTCGACACAATCACTAGCGGCCAGGAACTGGACCTCAAACGCTTCGCCGGCGCCTCGGAACAACATATCGTCGCGCTGAACACCGCCGCCGACCTCGACGATTACACCTATCGCGTCGCCGGCTGCGTCGGCGAGTTCTGGACGAAAACCTGCCGGGCGCGCCTGTTCGAAGGACTGGCGCTGGACGATGCCTTCCTGCTCACGAACGGCGTGCGTTTCGGGAAGGGATTGCAACTGGTGAACATCCTTCGCGACCTGCCCCGAGACCTGCGCGCCGGCCGCTGTTACCTGCCGTTGGAGGATTTGCAGTCAGCCGGTCTCACGCCTGGCGACCTGTTGTCCGAAGGCAACTGGCCGAAAGCTCAGCGCGTGTACTTCGATTGGCTGAACAAGGCGCTCTCGCATCTGAACGCCGGCTGGGACTACACGAACACGCTGCCCTGGCGGCATATGCGCGTCCGTCTCGCCTGCGCCTGGCCGCTGCTGATCGGATTCAAAACAATCGACCGCCTCCGCTCAGCCAACCCGCTCGACGCCCGTCAACGCATCAAGATTACCCGCAGCGAAGTCCGCTCGATCCTCCTCAAATCCATCCTCCTGTATCCCTTTCCCGGAGCATGGCGAAAATCGGGGCACAAAGCCCAGGCTTTTGCCGTCACCCTGTGAATCCTCCAACCGGCCATGAAGCGGACTCTGATTGTTTCCGTAGTTGCATTGGCACTCGACATTGCCATCGGCATGGCCACTACCACGCTTCGATTGAGGCCCGGCCCCGCGCAGGAACAGGCCGCCGTCACAGTAACCAACAAGTCGCCCGATCGGGTGGTCAAAACCATCACCTGGCGCTTGCCCGATACAAGAGCGCCGGCGCCACCAGCTGGCTGGAACCACTGGCAGGAGTTCCTCAGCCTCAGTTGAAGCCGCGATTCCGCACAGTCATCATGGAGGGCGGCATGCCGTGATTCGTTCCGTGCGTCATGCGCAGACGCCGGCGTCGTCGTCGCGACGCCGGACTTCAGAAAGCGAGGCGGAAAAATTACATCGGTCGAACTCCCGCTTGACAATTTCGAAACGCGGCCCGCTCGTCGTCATTTCAAAATTGGGGTGGGCATGTTGACAAAGTTTCGAAGGTTCATACACTTTGCAGTGTTCGGGTAGCAGCACGTTTCTTCAGCGGGGTTCCCCACCCCCACCTCCTTGGCGTCTGCTGCCCGAATACTTATTTTTTGCGGACTTCGGCTTGACGCGCTGAGCGCGTTTTCCTAAGTTCACGCTCCCCTTGCGGGGGTGTAGCTCAATTGGTTAGAGCGCTGCCCTGTCACGGCAGAGGTTACGGGTTCGAGCCCCGCCACTCCCGCCATCTTTCTCGCTTCTCATTCCGTTCTCCGCGATTGCCAACGTCTCCATGCGCGCTTAGGATTCGCTTGCCCCGCGCTCCGCATGGCGGCGGGCGTTCCATGTCCGAATACAAAGTCAAATTCGAGGTCTTTGAAGGTCCGCTCGACCTGCTCCTCTACCTGATCAAGAAGCAGGAAGTGGACATCTACGAGGTCAACCTGACCCAGCTCGCCACCCAGTTCATCGAATACATCGACACCATGCGGATGCTCGACCTCGATATCGCCGGCGAGTTCCTCGTCATGGCGGCCACCCTCATGTACATCAAGAGCCGCGAACTCCTCCCCGCCCACCAGCAGGTCGAGGCCGAAGGCGAAGAACCGGGCGAAGACCCGCGATGGGAACTCATCCGCCAGCTCGTCGAATACAAGAAGTTCAAAGACGCCGCCGCCCAGTTGCAGGCCCTTGAACAACAACAGGAAAGCATCTTCCCGCGCCGCCCCGGAAAACCCGAGTTCGACGCCACCCCCGTCGTTCCGCGCCCGGATGTTTCCATCTTCGACCTCCTCGCCGCGGTCAATGCCGTCCTCCAGCGCTTCAACCGTCAGGCCGACGAACGCGAGATTTTCGAAGACCGCTGGACCGTCAGCGAGAAAATCGAACAGGTGATGTCTCTCATTACGCAGCGGCCCGTCCTGCGCTTCTCGGAGCTGTTCGAATCCGCCAGCAGCCGCTCGGAAGTCGTCTGCACCTTCCTCGCCCTGCTCGAACTCATCCGACTCAAACAGCTCGTCTGCTCGCAGCCCGAAGCCTTCGGCGAGATCGAAATCCGCCGCGCCGCAGCCAACCCCGTGCCCGTGCCCGGCCCGGAAACCGTCGCCGCAACCCAACCGTCCTCCGAACATTCCGAACCCGCCTGACATGGAGCTCAAGTTCATTCTCGAAGCCCTGCTGTTCTCGGCCCAAAAACCGCTCAGCACAAAGGAAATGCGCGAAGCACTCGCCTCCGCCGTCGAGCACGCCGAAAACGACGATACCGTCCGCGCCTTCAAGAAAACAAAGGAAGAAGACGTGCTCGAAGCGCTCGATCAGCTCGCCCGGGACCACGAACAGGCCGGCCGCAGCTATCGGCTCGTCTGCGTCGCCGGTTCCTGGCAGTTCGTCACCCAGCCCGAATACGCGCCCTGGCTGAAAGCGCTCATCGGTGTCCGCGCCCGTCCGCCCCGGCTCTCCCAGCCCGCTCTCGAAACCCTCGCCATCATCGCCTATCGCCAGCCCATCACCCGCGCCGAAATCGAGCAGATCCGCGGCGTCAACGTGGACGGCACCATGCAAACCCTCCTCGAACGCGGCCTCGTCGAGCAAAGCGGACGCGCCGAAGTCGTCGGCCGGCCCGCCCTCTACGTCACCACCCCTCTCTTCCTCGAATACTTCGGACTGCGCAGCCTCGAGGATCTGCCCGCAGCCGATGAACTCCGCCGCATTGTCGTCGAAAAACCGCCGGCGCCGGTCACGGCCGATGCCGGCCTGGCCACGACGCCTCCGGAGCAACTGACCCTGGCTCAGGCTGAAGGCGCGCAGGAGGAACCCGCTCCCGCCGCCGAAACCGCGCCTCCGGCCGGCGATTCCCGGAACCCCTGATCCCAACCGCCCTCGGCGAACGGAAATGAATATCACCGAGCATCGCAAAGCCATCGACCGATTGGACGAGAAAATCGTGCGCCTGCTGAACGAGCGCACCTGCCACGTGCTCGCTATCGGCGAAATCAAACTCAAGGCCGGCGAAGAAATCTACGCCCCGCACCGCGAGCAGGCCGTGCTCGAACGGATTCGCAGGCTGAACAAGGGGCCCATCACGAACGAATCCCTCCGCGCCATCTACCGCGAAATCATGTCCAGCGCGCTCTCGCTGGAAAAACGGCTCACCATCGCGTACTTCGGCCCGGAAGCCACCTTCACCCACCAGGCCGCCATCCGGAAGTTCGGCTCCAGCCTCCGCTATTCGCCCCAGAAAACCATCGCCGACGTCTTCGCCGAAGTAAGCAAAAGACGCGCGGACTACGGCGTCGTTCCCGTCGAGAACTCCACCGAAGGCGTGGTCACCCACACGCTCGACATGTTCGTGGACAGCGACCTCAAGATCGTCGCGCAGATCATTCTGCCGGTGCAGCAATGCCTGATCAGCAACGCGCCCCGATCCAGGATCCGCAAGCTCTTCGTCCATCCCCAGTCGCTCGCCCAGTGCCGCGCCTGGATCCAGAACAACCTGCCCCACGTCGAGATCATCGAAACGTCCTCAAACGCCCGCTCCGCCGAACTCGCCGCGCGCGAAAAGGACTCCGCGGCCATCGCCGGATTGCTCGCCGCCGAGCGTTACAAAGTCCGCGTGCTCGAGTACGACATCCAGGACAACATCGCCAACGCCACCCGCTTCCTCGTCCTCGGAAGGCAATGCAGCCCGCCCACCGGCAACGACCGCACCAGTCTGATGGTCAGCATCCGTCACAAGGTGGGCGCCCTCCACCACGCGCTCGCCGCCTTCCGAAGAAACCGCATCAACCTGACCAAGATTGAATCCCGCCCGAGCAAGCGGAAAGCCTGGGAATACTTCTTCTTCATCGACTGCGACGGCCACAAGGAGGACCGCCGGGTTGCCAAAGCCATCAAGGAACTCTCCAAAGAGTGCAACTTCGTCAAAGTCCTCGGCTCCTACCCGAACACCGACTGACGGCGCTGATCCGAACCTCCCGGGCTGTTCCTCGACTCCGGCCGGCGGGCTGAGCAGCCATGGTGGGGCGAGCAGCCTGCCACGCCGAAGCTCTGCGAAGGCGGGGCCCCGCGAGCCGTCGCCCGATACCCCTACCCATCCGATTCGACAGATTTCAGCGTTCAGCTTTTCCCATGGTGGGGCGGGTTCCCGCGAGCCGTCGCCCGACGTAGCTACTCCCCCGGAATCCACCGTCCACACCCGCGACCATAGGCCTTCCCTGGATGTTGGATGTTCGATGTTGGATGTCGGATGTTTCCCCCCTTTCTTCCCCCTATCTACGGACCAGTTTTTCCTTCCCAACAGCTTCCCGGGTGCTACAGTGCGCATCATGCAACCCCAGTCGGACAACCCGAACGATTTCTTCATTTGGGGAATCGATCATGCACCTTACGGCCCGGTGGAACTCCCCGTGCTCGTCAGCTGGATCAAGGAAGAACGCGTTCTGGCCGACACCTGGGTGTTCGCTCGCCGCGCCGGCACCTGGCAGCGCGCCGCCGAGATCACCGAACTCAAGATGTTCTTCGGCAAAAAGAACCATGCCGCCGACCAGCCCGCTTCGCGCCCAATCACCCCGCGCGCCCTGCGCCGCATCAAAATCCTCGCCGAGCTCACCGACGCGCAGCTCGAGCACCTGGCCGATTTCCTCGAATTGCAGCGCGTCCCCCAATGGTCCGTCGTCGTCCGACAGGGCGAACCCGGCGAAGCCATGTACCTCGTCCTCGAAGGCGAGTTGCGCGCCCGCATCCCGATCGGCGACCAGGAAATGATCCTGTCCACGTTCGGCCCCGGTGAATTCTTCGGCGAAATGGCGTTGTTCGACCAGGGCCCGCGTTCTGCCGATGTGGTTGCCAATGTCGATTCCGTTCTGTTGCGCCTGTCCAACACCGCGTTCAACCGCTTGACCCGCGAAGCCCCCGCGCTGGCCACGCCGTTCCTGCAATCCACAGCGCGCACCCTGTCGGCCCGCATCCGCGCCGACAACAAGCGCATCGGCCGAATGAAGGAACAGTTCAGCGCCGGAACCGGGAACTGAACTCCAGACTGCTTCGCATCGCACCGCCCATCCCGCTGCGCGGAAAAAAGAAGGCCTCAGGTTTCGGATCTCGAAGTCGGATTTCGAGTTTTCAACAAGGCGCATTCGCATTGAAAACGGCGCCCATCCCCACCATCCTGCCGGGCGTGAGTTACCTGGCACACGCACGCAAAACCTTTGATATCGAGATAGCCGCGCTCAAAGCCGTTCGCTCCCAGCTTGACCAATCCTTCGACCACGCCGTCGGCCGCATCGCCGACGCTCTCCGCCGCAGAAACAAAATCGTCGTGGTCGGCATCGGAAAATCGGGCAGCATCGCCCGCAAAGTGGCCGCCACGCTGACCAGCACCGGTTCCACCAGCGTCGTCCTCAACAGCGTCGATGCCCTCCATGGCGACGTGGGCCTTGTCACCGACGGCGACGTCATCCTGGCGCTCAGCTATTCCGGCGAATCCGAGGAACTGCTCAACCTTCTGCCGGCCCTGAAACGGTTTGACGTGACCATCATCGCATTGACCGGAAACCTGAAGTCCTCTCTGGCCCGCCACAGCGACCTCGTTCTGAATGTCCGGGTGCCGCGGGAAGCCTGCCCTTTCAACCTGGCGCCCACCTCCAGCACCACCGCCATGCTCGTCATGGGCGATGCCCTGGCCATGGCCGTGCTCCAGGCCCGCGGCTTCAAACAATCCGACTTCGCCCGCCTGCATCCAGCCGGCGCCATCGGCCGCGCCATGCTTCTCCGCGTCGGCGACATCATGCGCTCCGGCGACCGCAACCCCGTCGCGCCGCAGCACCTCCAGATCAGGGACGCCCTGCTGGTCATGACCCGCGCCCGGTCCGGCTGCCTGAGCGTCGTGGACGGCAGGGGCAGGCTCGTGGGGGTGTTTACCGACGGAGATTTTCGCAGGCGCATGGCGCAGGACAACAGCCTTCTGTCGCGTTCGCTGAAAGAAGTGATGAACCCCAACCCGATCTGCATCCGGGAAGACGCCCTGGCCGCGGAGGCGTTGAAAGTTTTCAACGCACGGAACATCGACGACCTGATTGTTGTCAATCGGAAGAAAGAACCGGTGGGCCTCGTTGACTCTCAGGACCTGCCCAAACTGAAGATCATGTGAAAGGCATCAGGGTTGAACCAGCGGACTGGCCAGCCTCCGGCCCGCAACGACTGCCGGGCATCCACGTCGCAGCGGGTCCACGCCCGCCCTGTCCCGGTGCGTCCACCGGCCTCGCAGAAACCTTCCCCTCCGGCTTTTGGCTTTAGTCCCTGCATTGGCTGCCCGTAGTATGCGCGCCATGGAACGCACCGAAGCGGAGCTCATCGCCGCAGCCCTCAAGGGCGACGCGGCCAGCTTCGAACCTTTGGTCGAAAAGTATTCCCCGCGCGTGTTCGCCACCGCACGCCGTTACGCCCGCCGCGAAAGCGAGGTTGAAGACATCGTCCAGGAGGTCTGGCTCAAAGCGTACCAAAAACTGTCCAGCTTCCGCGGCGACGCCCCGTTCGAACACTGGCTGATGCGGCTGGCGGTCCGTACATGTTACGACTTCCTCCGCAGCCACCAGCGCAACCGAGAAACCACCTTCTCCGAACTGACCGAACCCGAGGAGGACTGGCTGGAACGATTCGTCCGGCAGCCCGATTCGGCCAGCGAACACGCCAGCGCGGCGAAACAGTTGATTGAACGGCTCATGGAACAACTGTCTCCCCCCGCCCGCCTCATCATTACCCTCCTCGAAATCGAGGACCGGTCCGTCAAGGAAATATCCCGGTTGACAGGATGGTCGGTGCCTTTGGTAAAAGTGCGGGCGTTCCGGGCACGCGCCGAAATGCGCAAGTTGTTGGCCAAAATCGCGAAGGATAAGTATCTGTAACCCCAAAAACAGGCGTATCGTCTCAAAACCTTGCAGGCATGAATATAGATGAGCTCAGGAAAAAGTTGATCGCAGCGGCCCGCCTGAACCCGCCCCAGGATCGCGTGCCTTTCGCGTTCTCCACCCGGGTCATGGCGTGCATCGCTTCCGCTCCGGCCCTCGATGAATGGGCCCTGTGGGCGCGCGCGCTCTGGCGCTCCGCCGGCGCCTGCCTGACCCTGGCACTGTTCCTCGGCGTGTTCTCCCTGCTCACGCCGCCCGCTGCCGATTCCGTTGACCTGTCCCAGGCCTTCGAGCGAACAATGCTCGCTGCCGTGGACCTCGAAAACGATTACGCCCGGTGAACACCTGGAAAGTCATCCTCGCCACCGTCGTCATCTTTGGCGCGGGATTTGTCACCGGCACCTTGCTCGCACCCCGCGCTGCCGCACCGGCTCCCCTCCAGCAGATCGACCCGTCCCGCGTCTCCAACAACGGCACCCAGCGAAACCCAAAATTGCCAACACCCCTGCCAGGCTTCCTCCGCAAGGATTTCATCGATCGCCTCGACAAGGAACTCAAACTCTCGGCCGAACAACGCGCGCGCATCGAAAAAATCATCCGCGAAGGCCAGGACAAAACCAAAGAACTCTGGGAACACATCGAGCCCGACATGCACCACGTCCTCGTCTCCACCAAGGATCGCATCCGGGCCGAACTCACTCCCGAACAGCAGGCCCAGTTCGGACAACTCCTCAAACCCAAACGCCCGCCGGCGCCCGATCCCAAACCCGGCTCCGACAAACAGGGGTCAGCAGGTTCCGACTGCGACGCCACTCTTTGCTGCCTCGAGCCGGCCCACACCTCCTGCACAAACGCGCCCGTGCCCGCCCGGCTCTGATCCCTCGATACACGCCGGACCACTTCACGCCAGCCGCCACCCGCGCAGGCGAAGCGCATTCCCAATCACAATCAGATCGGAAATGCCCATCGCCGCCGCGCACAGAATCGGGCTCATGAATCCCAAAGCCGCCAGCGGAACACCCGCTCCGTTGTAAAAAAACGCCCAGAACAGATTCTGCCGGATCGTCCTTAGCGTCGCCCGCGCAAGCCCCAGCGCCTCAGGCACCGCTTCAATCTCCGACCGCAGCAAAATCATGTCCGCCGCCTCCCGTGCCACGTCGCTCGCCCGGCTTACCGCAATCCCAAGGTCCGCCCACTCCAGCGCCGGCGCATCATTGATCCCGTCGCCGATAAATGCCACACGCGCGCCGTTCATCTGCAGTTTTCCGACGAATTCCGCCTTCCGCTCCGGACGCACCTCGGCATACACATTCTCCGGCCGGATGCCCACTTGCGACGCAATGCTCGACGCGGTCAACGCGTTGTCGCCCGTCACCAAATACGTTTCCAGCCCCTGATCCCGCAACCGGCGAACCACCTCCACCGCCCCCGGCTTAACGCCGTCCCTCACCGCGAACAGCCCAACCAGTTCGCTCGCCACCGCCAACCCGACAATCGTCGCGCCCTTCGCCGACCATTCCTTCAAAAAACCTTCGTCACGACTCAAATCGACTCCCGACTCGCGCAGCCAGCGCACCGCGCCAAGCCGAACCCGTTCGCCCGTCCCGGGAAGTTCAGCCTCAACACCCGCTCCGCGTTCCTCGCGCCAATTCGAAAACGACGCCCTTCCCGACGAAACACCCTCCGCAATAGACCGGCTGATCGGATGTTGTGAATGCACCGCCAGCGCCGCGCCCAGGCCCCGGACGTCGGTCCAGCTCGCTTCCGCAGACGCCGCCCTCAACCGCGCCAGAATCTCCCCGGCTTTCAGCGATTCGTGAACCGCCGCAACCTTCGGCCTTCCCTCCGTCAAAGTCCCGGTCTTGTCAAAAACCACCGCCGTAATATCCCCCGCCTTCTCCAGCGCAATGGCATCGCGAATCAGGATGCCTCGCTTCGCCGCGCTGTTCGATCCGGCCATGATCGCAACCGGCGTCGCCAGCCCCATCGCGCAGGGACATGCAATGATCAGCACCGCCGAAGCAACAATCACCCCCGCGGCAATTCCCCCCAGCGGCGGATGCGCTTCCCAAAGAAACCGCGCCAGGGCGTCGTGCACCCGCATCGCCGACTCCGGCACCAGCGCCCACCACAATCCCGCCACCAGGGCGATCACCACCACCACCGGCACAAACACGCTGCTCACCCGGTCGCCCAATCGCTGGATGTTCGCCCGGCTGCTCTGCGCGCGCTGCACCGCCGCAATAATGTGTGCCAGCGCGGTTTCCTCCCCCACCGCCGTAACCCGCATGATCAGCCGCCCGCTCGCATTCACCGTGCCCGCATACAACGCGCTGCCCGCACTCTTCTCCACAGGCACCGATTCGCCCGTCAGCATCGCTTCGTCCACCGCCGAACTCCCCTCCACCACCTCGCCATCCGTCGGCACCCGATCGCCCGGACGCAACACAACCCGGTCGCCGACCCGCAATCGCGCCACCGGCACCTCCGTTTCCACCTCTTTGCCGTCGGCACTCTCGATCCGGCGCGCCGTTTGCGGCGCGAGCGTCAGCAACTCCCGCAGCGCACTGGACGCCTTGACACTCACACGCGCCTCCATCCAGTGCCCCAGGCTGATCAACGTGATGATCGCCGCGGCCTCCATAAAGTACAAATGCCCGGCCCCGCCGCTGAACAATACCCACACGCTGTAGGCGTAGGCCGTCGTCGATCCCAACGCCACAAGCGTGTCCATGTTGGAGCGCCCCGACTTCAACTGCTGCCAGGCGCCCCGATAGAACTGCGCCCCTGCCACCACCTGCACCACCGTCGCCAGCGCAAACGAAAGCCAGCGAAACACAGGGTTCATCCCCAGCGAAAAAACCCATTCGCCGGCCATCAACAAAGCCGTCGCAACCACTCCAACCCACAGGTTCAACTGCCATCCGGAAACGGCGTGATGCTCGTCTCCATCGTGCTCGGCGCTTTCGCCCTCCGCCCGGCGCCGTTCCTGCGCCGAATAACCCGCTTCGCTCACGGCCTCCACCAGCGCCGCCACGTCCTGCCGCGCCCCCGCAACCCACCGCACCACCGCCCTGCCGTCCTGCAAATCCACCCGCGCACTGTGAACGCCCGGCACCGACTGGATCGCTTCGGTCACGTGGCGCACGCAGTTGCTGCAATCCATCCCGCTCACCAACAACTCGGTTACCCGGGATTTCGGCGGCTCCGGCATCGTTGCTGTGTTGGCCTCATGCGTGTGCATGTCTGCTCCCACTGTACGCAACTCACGCCCGATGTCGAACCGCCCGCGGCTCCCGCCCGCCGCGCACCGCGGCAAAACGAACCCCGCGCGTGCTCACGCGCAGCTCGGAAAAGCCCAGTTCCCGCATGATCGCTTCGCAGATCAACACGCCCGCCAGAATCACGTCCGCCCTCGATCTCGGCAGCCCCGCCACCTGCTGCCGCTCGGTCAGCGGCATCGACCACAGCCGCTCCGCATGCCACCGCACCCTTTCCAGACTCAGGCGCGTCGACTCGATCCGCTCCCGGTTGTACTCCTCCATCCCGGTCTCCATCTTCGCGAGAATCGTGGGAGTTCCCCCCGTTCCAACCAGTCGCACCGGAACGCCATCACGGCCGTATAACTTCGATTCCCACCTCAGGTCGCGCTCCAGCCTGGAACGAACGCGCGTGACAAGAAAGGTCCGCAGCCACTCCCGGGCCGCCGCCAGCTCGGCCGCCCGCGGCGGATCCGACGGCGGCATCTCCTCCATCAGCCGAACCGTTCCCAGCGGAAAGCTCTCGCGAAAATGCTTCTCCCGCCCCTGCCCGACAATGAACTCCGTACTGCCGCCGCCAATGTCGAACAACAACAACGGCTCGCTCGCCAGCGCCGCATCGGTCGTGACCCCCAGAAACGCCCACTCCGCCTCCTGTTCGCCCGTGATGATCTCCAGTTCCAGGCCGCAGGCCTTCCGCACCGCGGCAATCAGCTCATCCGCATTCTGCGCATCCCGCGCGGCGCTGGTCGCAAACAGTCGAATGGCGGAAACCCCTTCCTCCCTGGCCTCGCTCACAAACGCCGCTACCGCGCGCGCCGTCCGATCAATCGCCTCGGCCTGCAGCACGCCGCTCGAGAAAAATCCACTGCCCAGACGGGATTGCCGGCTCTCCTCGCGCAACGGCAACACCGTCTCTCCGTCAACTGCCGCCACCAGCATCTTCACAGAGTTGGTCCCGACATCGATTACAGCCCGGCGAACGGGAGACATGCGCCGATTAGATCAGTCCGACATGAGCCGCCCAAGTGAAAATTGCATTTGAACGCCGCCATCCCCATTCTGTCTCACCCGAATGCGCAAGACCCGTTCAGCCAATCGCTCCGGCATCAGTGTTCCCCGCATCGTGGCATTTGCCCTGATGGCGCTGGGCGCGCTCTGTGCCGTTTCCGGCATCGCGCTGCTCGTTGCGCCCTCCCGCTTCGAAGCCACAGCCACCCTCACCGTCAAACCGGCTTACAGAACAGACCGCACTCTCGACACGGAAATCGAACTGCTCCGCTCCGAGAAGATCCTGAAACCGGCAATCGAGCAGCTGCACGCCTCCGCCGAAAGAACACCGGCTGAAACCACTCCTCCCGTAGGGCCGCAGGACATTGCTGAACTGCGAAAGCGCCTCAACATCACCTTTTCCCGCGACTCCCTTGACATCCGTGTCACGGATCGCGACCCGCAAACAGCAGCCACCACAGCCAATGCCATCGTCGCAGCCTATTCAGCCTACCTGACCGGCGTCACCGTCTCGCTCAGGGAACAGGAAGTGAAAACCCTCCGCGCCCGCGTCGAAGAAGGACGCAAACAAATGCAAGCCGCCAACGAATTGCTCCTCGACGTCGGACGTAATCTCGGGCTGTCCAATGCCTCGCCGGAAGAGGTTGAAATGAGCCATCCCACTTACATGGAAGCCGTGCGCGAATATCGCCGCCTCGAAGAGTCCGTGACCGCCCTCGAACACACCCTCAAGACCAAAGAAGATGCCCTGCTCAAACCAACGGACGATCCGCTGCTCACAAAGGAGGAAGCCACCCCCGAATCCCGCCCGGCCGGCCCAAACAGAATGTTCGGCGCAACAGCCCTCGGCCTCGGCGTTGTTCTGCTGTTGAGCGGTGGAGCGGTCACAGCACGGGCACGGCGCCGCACCGCATCGGACCGCCTCTGACTGCTCAGGCCCCGGCCAGCACAGCGTCCATCTTCTTGCGCAACGCGCGCGTCACCTCATCCACCGATTTGTTGCCGTCCACAATCGTGAACCCGTAGGTCTTCTGCAGCTCCCGAAAGGCGCTCTCCATCGCCTTCTGGTACTGCAAAAAGCTGTCGAACATGTCCCGCGACAAACCGAGATCCATGCCGCTCTCCCAGTAGTCCAGCGCCGCGTTCTTCGACAGGTTCCGCTGCACCAGTTCCTCCGCGTCCACAGCAAGGTAAAAAACCGCGTCCGGCACCAGCGCAATCCCGTACAGGTTCTTCAGCCATTCCTCATCCATCCCCCGCACCATGTCGCGCGCCATCAGCGTGTAGATGTACCGGTCCGCCAGCACGATGAATCCCGCCTTCAACGCCGGAAGAATGATGTTCTCCAACTGGTCCGCAAAATCCGTCGCGTAGAACAGGCTCAGCGTCGTCCGGCTCAGGATGTTCCCGCCCTGCGCCCGCTGCAGTTCCTCGCTCACCAGCGTCGAACGCTTCAAACCCACCTGCACCGTCGCGTGCCCGCTCGTTTCCAGCCAGTCCACCAGCCGCGCAATCTGCGTGGACCGACCCGATCCGTCCGCGCCCTCCACGACAATCAACTTCCCCACAAGCTGCTCGAGTCGCACCCCGGGAATGCCATGCCCGTAAAATTGCCGCTTGCTCGGAAGCGGAACAATAATGTGGTTCTTTCTGCTCATTCGACCGGTTCGTCGTCCAGTTCCATCTTCTTGAATCCCCGCGGCACACTCGGCGGCAACGGCAACGGCGTCCGCCGCTGGAATCGCGACAGATCAATCCGCTCCTCCACCACCCGCCGCAGCCTCTCCTGCTGCACCTCCACGCGGCTGTTCGCGTCGATCACCACAAAATTGAACTCCTCGCTCATCCCAAGATACTGCTCCAGGATCCGCCCCTGGAATATCCGGAAACTCTCATACGGATCCGAAGACAATCGCAGGTCCATCCCCGCTTCGAAAAACTTCAGCTTCGGCCGCCCGTCCAGAATCCGCGCCAGCGATACCTCGAGGTCCGCCTTGAAGAAGAACGTGATGTCCGGCAGCGCCGCAAAGTTGTAAATCCCCCGCACCCACGCCGGCGGACACCCACGCACCACGTCGCGCCCGAACGCCGTGAAAATATACCGGTCGCACAACACGATATATCCCGCCCTCAGCAGCGGCAGCAGATGCCGCTCATACCGGTCCGCAAAGTCCGTCGCGTGAATCAGGCTGAAGGTCGTCGGCGTCAACAACTCCCGCTTCTTGCCCTTGCTCGTCGCGGACTTCACCAGCTCCGACGAGTTCCACTCGCTGAAATAAACCCGCACGCCGATCGCCTCGAGCCAGCGTTTCAGCAGATAGATCTGCGTCGATTTCCCGGACCCGTCCAACCCCTCCACCGCGATGAGCCGGCCCGGAAAGTTCAGTTCCGCAAACGTTTTCATCACGCGCCCAAACTAGTCCCTCTCGCCCCCAAAACAAAGCTTTTCGGCACACCTCCATCCTCGAAAAACCTCCCATCGCCAGACCATTCCTGTCGCATGGGCGACAACGATTGGCCCTCGGCTCGCAAATCTCTGAGAACGACGCAGTTCTGCGGGACCAGCCTCCGCGCGACCACGACAGGTATTCTCCCCGCACAAGAAGCGAAAACGAATCCTGTCAGGCAGCCGTCGCCTCCCGCGGCACGCCCGAGAGTTTCTCAAAACCCCAGCGCAACATCCGCTCGGTCGTTTCCCACGAAACACACGCGTCTGTGATGGAAACCCCGTAGCGCAACTCCGACCGGTTCTTCGGAATCGGCTGGTTGCCTTCATGGATGAAGCTCTCGATCATCGCCCCGATCAACGACGTCGTTCCTCCAACACGCTGTTCGATAACACTGTGCCAGACGTCCTCCTGCCGCGCCGGTTGTTTGCCCGAATTGGCATGGCTGCAATCCACCATCAACACCGGCGGCAACCCCGCCTGCATCAACCGGTTCTCGGCCTCGTGAATGCTCGCCGCATCATAATTGGTCCGCAGCCTGCCGCCCCGCAGCACCAGATGCCCGTCCGGATTGCCCGTCGTTCGGACAATCGACGTCACCCCGTCCTGGTCAATGCCCAGGAAACTGTGCGGCGTCCGCGCCGAACACATCGCATCCACCGCAATTTGCAGACTCCCGTCCGTCCCGTTCTTAAATCCCACCGGCATCGAAAGACCGCTGGCCAGCTCGCGATGCGTCTGCGACTCCGTCGTGCGCGCCCCGATGGCCGCCCAACTGATCAGGTCGGCCGTGTACTGCGGAATGATCGGATCCAGGAATTCCGTCCCCGCCGGCAGGCCCATCTCCGCAATGTCCAGCAACAGCCGCCGCGCCATCTTCAATCCCGTGTCAATGTCCTGCGAGTTGTCCAGGTGCGGATCGTTGATCAACCCCTTCCAACCGACCGTCGTGCGCGGTTTTTCAAAATAAACCCGCATGACAATCTCCATCTGGCTCGACAACTCGCGCCGCATCCTGACCAGGCGCTGCGCATAGTCCAGGGCCCCCTCCACGTCGTGAATCGAGCACGGACCGACCAGGACCAGCAGGCGCGGATCCTGTTGGCGCAGAATGCGTGTCACCGTCTCACGTGCCCGGGCCACGGTCTCACTGGCCCTGGCGGTGATTGGCAGCGCAGCCTTCAGCTGCCGCGGCGCCAACAACCGGACGATCTCTTTGACATGTAAATCCTGAGTCCGAAACATCGCGGCCCAGTATAGCACCCAACTCCCCGGGCGAAAGTCCGCAATGGAAAAACATCCAACATCGAACATCCAACATCCAACACCCAGGGAAACGACCCGGGAAGGGAACATTCAACGCCCGGAGATTGCTGGGGCGAGCAGCCTGCCACGCCGAAACTTGGCGAAGACCGCTCCCCGCGCTTGCCGCGCCGCAGCCTGGCGAAAGCGGAGCCCTCGTGTAACGCATTCCTTCAACGCTGAGTGTTGGGCGTTGAATGTTGAATGTTCATTCCTGGATGTTGTCCCGCCCCACCATCTCCATCAGCAGTTGCGCGTTCGCGGGTGCTCGAGCATTCGCGTCATTGTTGAAATACGCAAATACCGTCCTGCCCTTCCGCACCTGGCTGCGAATGTGTTCCACCCACGGCTTCAACTCGCCGCGCGTGTAATCGTGCGCCGGCCCGGTCAATCCGTGAAAACGCACATACACCACATCGGAAGTGACCGCCAGGTTCATCTCCATCCCCGGCGAACTCACCGACACGTGCGCCACCCCGTGCCGCCGCAGCGCGTCCAGCACTTCGTCGTCTGCGTACCACGAGACATGCCGGAACTCGACGGCATGCGCCGGCTCCTTCGGCAGGCGCCTGAGGAAATTCTCCAGTCGCGCAACGTCCTTCTTGAGAAATGGAGGGAGTTGCCACAGGAAAACACCCGTCTTCCCCGTCAGCGACTTCAAACGCCGCAGGAAACGGTTCAGGCCGGGCCCCGTGTCCGCCAGCTTCCTGATATGGGTCAGAAACCGGCTTCCTTTCACCGCAAACACAAACGAGTCCGGAGTCCGGTCACGCCATCCATGCACCATCTCCAACGTGGGCAGGCGGTAGAACGTCGCATTGACCTCAACCGTCGGAAACGTGCGGGCATAGAAGACCAACGGATCCTCGCCGGACCGTTTCGCCGGGTAGAACGTTTTCTCCCAGCTCTTGTAGATCCATCCGCTGGTTCCAATGTAAATAGGTCCCATGCAGTCCTCGTCGTTCCAAACGTACGCAGCCGACCAACCATCGCACTACGGTAAACGCCTGCCAATCAAAGCCGCCGCCCCCACGACCGCTCCAACTCTCCAACCCCTTCACACTCCAGTGCTGACAGCCATCAACACGCACTTTAGAGTCGCAGGCCTGAGGCCGCACTGATGCAACGCCTGATCGCATGAAGCCTTCCAACCTCCTCGTCATCGGCTACGGGAACACCCTGCGCGGCGACGACGCCGTCGGCGTGCGCGTCGCCGAAGCCATCGAAGCGCTCACGATACCCGGCGTCCGTGTCATCGTTGCACATCAACTCACGCCGGAACTCGCCCAGCCTCTCTCCGAAACAAAACAAGCGGTGTTTGTGGATGCTGCCTTGACCGCCGAAACCGAAGTGAGCCTGAAACCGATCGAGCCGGCCGCCGGCGCACAGATCATGGCCCACACCGCGAACCCCGGCGCGCTGCTGGCGCTGGCCCGAGAGCTGTTTGGCCGTTGCCCCGCTGCATGGTGGCTCACCATCCCCATCGAAGACGTCGGCTTCAGCGAAAGCCTCTCTCCCAAAGCTTCAAAAGGTCTGAAGGAAGCCGTCGAACGGATCCGCTCCCTCGCAGGCGGATTCTGAAACCACAAACCACGGCGCCTGAACCTGTTCGAACTCCCGCCTTCGAAACGTTCTGGCCAACTCCGGTCAACACGGTGGCAAAATAGGGTCGGGCTTGAGCAAGGAACGTGTCGTCCCGCCCCGTTTCCTCCACGATATTGCGCTCAGCCACCCGGGATCAGCCAGCATCCCGGCGGCCCATGGAACCGTGATTGCCGACACCACAGCAGAACCGACGACCTCTTCAGCGCCCCTTGCACGGCTGAAGATCCGCATCCACGGTGCGGTCCAGGGCGTGGGCTTTCGCCCCTTTGTGTTCCGCGTCGCGACCAAACTCGGCCTCAGCGGTTCCGTCCACAACTCCTCCGAAGGCGTGTTCATCGAAGTGGAGGGCGCCCCTGAAACATTGAATCGTTTCCTCTCGCGGCTGACATCGGAAAAGCCCGCGCGCAGCTTCATCCAGAGCCTCGAAACGTCATGGCTCGACCCTCGGGGGCTCAGCGGCTTCGAGATCAAGCCGAGCGACCCGGGCGGTTCGAAAACCGCGCTGGTGCTGCCCGACATCGCAACGTGCCCGGATTGCCTCCGCGAGATCTTCGATCCGGCCAACCGCCGCTATCGCTATCCCTTCACCAATTGCACTCATTGCGGCCCGCGCTTCAGCATCATCGAAAGCCTTCCCTACGATCGCGCGCGGACGTCCATGAAACGCTTCCAGATGTGTCCGCAATGCCGCGCGGAGTATGACGATCCCCTCGATCGACGTTTCCACGCGCAGCCCAACGCCTGCCCTCAGTGCGGCCCGCAGCTCGCGTTGTGGACTCCGACCGGGCAGGTGCTCGCATCGAAACACAACGCGCTCCTGCAGGCGGCCGAAGCGATCCGGCACGGACAAATCGTTGCCGTGAAAGGATTGGGCGGTTTTCAGTTGCTCGCTCATGCCGGCAAAGCCGACGTCGTGCGCCGGCTGCGGGAACGCAAGCGCCGCGAGGAAAAGCCCTTCGCCGTCATGTTTCCGTCCATCGAGCGCGTCCGCGCCGTGTGCAACGTCTCACCTGCCGAAGAGCGGCTGCTGCGTTCGCCGGAAGCCCCCATCGTCCTGCTCAGCCGCATCAAGCAACAAACCGTCGAGATCGACGATCTTGTCGCGCCCGGCAATCCCGATCTCGGAGTGCTCCTCCCGTACACGCCGTTGCATCACCTGCTCATGGCCGCTTTGAACATTCCCGTCATCGCCACCAGTGGCAACCTCAAGGACGAGCCGATCTGTATCGACGAACACGAAGCTCTCCGAAGGCTGGGTGGCATCGCCGATCTCTTCCTCGTGCACGACCGCCCCATCGTGCGGCACGTGGACGATTCGGTCGCGCGCGTCGCGCTGGGACGCGAGATGGTGCTGCGGCGCGCGCGCGGCTACGCTCCGCTCCCCGTAACGCTCCCTCCTTCGCCTGAACCCGGAAGCACAACGATTCTCGCCGTCGGCGCGCATCTCAAAAACACCGTGGCGCTCGCAGTCGGTAACGAGGTCTTCATCAGTCAGCACATCGGCGACCTTGAAACCAGCGAGGCCCACGCCGCTTTCCACCGCGTCATTCGCGATTTTGAAGAGCTCTACGCAACCCGCCCCGCCGGCGTGGCGGCCGACCTCCATCCCGACTATCTCTCCACAAAGTGGGCGCAGGAGGCGGCCACCGCGCCTTCAGAAAACGGCATCTCAAAACCGCCGGCCCTCTTCAGCGTTCAGCACCATGTCGCTCACGTGCTTTCCTGCATGGCCGAGAATGAAGTGGAGCCCCCTCTCCTGGGCGTCGCCTGGGACGGCACCGGCTGCGGAACCGACGGAACGGTCTGGGGCGGTGAATTCTTCCACGTCACGGCCGGCCAATGCGCGCGCGTCGCGTCGCTGCGCCCGTTCCGCCTCCCGGGAGGCGACAAGGCCGTCCAGGAACCCCGCCGCAGCGCCATCGGGTTGCTCTACGAACTTCTCGGCGAAACCGTCTTTGGCCGTGAAGACCTGGCTCCGATCAAGACTCTCTCACCCGAAGAGCGCCGAGTGCTCGCGGCCATGCTCGAGCGCGACCTGAATTCGCCCGTCACCTCCAGCATCGGCCGGCTGTTCGACGCTGTCGCCGCCGTGCTCGGGATCCGGCAGCAGACGCGCTTCGAAGGACAGGCGGCGATGGAGCTCGAGTTTGCCATCGGCCACATCAAATCCGATGAAGCGTATCCGCTGCCGCACGCAGTCCTGCGTTCGGGCGGCGCCGCGGACGTCCAGCGCTTTCCACCCGAACGATCAGGCACTTCGGACGACGGCTCCCGCTTTCGCCAGGCTGCGGCGCGGCAAGCGCGAGAACGTTCGCCCCACCCGGAGTTGATCCTCGACTGGGAACCCATGATCCACGCCCTGCTCTCGGATCTGAGCGCCGGAGTCCCCGTGCCCGAAATTTCGGCCCGATTCCACAACGCGCTCGCAGCAGCCGTGCTCGACGTGGCGAATCGATTGAAACTCGACAAAGTCGTCCTGTCCGGCGGCTGCTTCCAGAACCGCCATCTCCTCGAGCGGACCGTGCGACGCCTCGAAGCCGCAGGATTCCGCGCCTATTGGCACCAGCGCCTGCCGCCGAACGACGGCGGAATCGCACTGGGCCAGGTGGTGGCGGCACGCCGCTTCCCGAACCCCGTTCCCTGAAAGATCTATGTGCCTCGCAGTACCCGGAAAAATCATCAGCATCAGCGGCGACGACCCGCTCGAACGCACCGGCAAGGTGGACTTCGGCGGCATCGCCCGTGAAGCCAGCCTCGCCTACGTCCCCGAAGCCCGCGTCGGCGATTACGTCATTGTCCACGTCGGCTTCGCTCTCAGCCGCGTCGATCCCGACGAAGCCGCCAAAGTGTTCGAGCACCTCCGCGAGATGGGAGAATTAAGCGAACTGAATGAATCGAACGAACCGGACAGCGTTGGCCCGCCCACAATTCCGGAACGGAGAGCGCGCGAATGAAATACATCGACGAATACCGCGACGCCGCGCTGGCGAAGAAACTCGCGGCGGAAATCCATCGGATCACCACCCGTCCCTGGACGATCATGGAGGTCTGCGGCGGCCAGACCCACGCCATCGTCCGGTTCGGCATCGACGAACTGCTGCCCGCGCAAATCACCCTCATTCACGGCCCCGGCTGCCCCGTTTGTGTCACGCCCATCGAGATCATCGACAAAGCGATTGCCATCGCCGCGCGCAAGGACGTGATCTTCACTTCCTTCGGCGACATGCTCCGCGTTCCAGGCAGTTCTTCGGACCTCCTGTCCGTCAAAGCCAAAGGCGGCGACGTCCGCATCGTGTATTCCCCGCTGGACGCGGTGAAGCTCGCCGCTCAGAACCCGTCGAAGGAAGTCGTGTTCTTCGGCGTGGGCTTCGAAACCACCGCGCCGGCCACGGCCATGGCGGTTTACCAGGCGAAACAACGCGGACTCCGGAACTTCTCAATGCTCATCTCGCACGTGCTCGTGCCGCCCGCCATCGAAGCAGTCCTCAGCTCGCCGCAATCACGCATCCAGGCGTTCCTCGCTGCGGGTCACGTCTGCACCGTAATGGGATACGAAGAATACATCCCGCTCGCCGCAAAGTATCGGGTGCCCATTGTGGTCACGGGCTTCGAGCCGCTGGACATCCTGCAAGGCGTGCTCATGTGCGTCCGCCAGCTCGAGACCGGCCGGGCCAAAGTCGAGAACCAATACAGCCGGTCCGTCCGCGCGGAAGGCAACCGTCCAGCGCAGGAGATCATGACCCGCGTGTTCGAGGTGATCCCTCGCAAGTGGCGAGGAGTGGGCGAAATCCCACGGAGCGGCCTCGGCTTTCGCGAAGCCTACGGAGACTTCGACGCCGAGCGACGGTTCCAACTGGAGGATCAGGCTGTGAACGAACCGGCCGATTGCCTGAGCGGACTGGTGTTGCAGGGATTGATCAAACCCGCCGCCTGCCCCGCTTTCGGCACGCGCTGCACCCCCGAGCATCCGCTCGGCGCCACCATGGTCTCCAGCGAAGGCGCCTGCGCCGCCTACTACCGCTACCGCCGCCCTCAACCGGCATAAACCTGCTCCCCGCACAGGAAAGCAGAGAACCTTCGCAGATTTCATAAACGTCAGGCACAACGCGCCTGCACTCCCCCGGGACAATTCCTGTCGCATATGCGCGCAGAATTGTCCCGGGCTCGAGTTCCATCGAATCGCCTGCGGACGCCTCCGCTCTTCGCCCGACAACCACTCAAAAGCCTTGACGGGAGCTTCTTCGACCTTATGATAGCGCATCGGTGTTCGGAAAAATTAGTCCTGTTGATTGTAACTGAACCGACCGGAACAGCACCTATCAGAAGGCTCTACCATGAAACCTGTGAAAACCCGTCTACTCACCGCCACGGTCTGTGCCATCACTGTCGCAGGCTGGAGCAACGCGCAAGCCGCCTTGTCCATCACCAACGGCGACTTCGAAACCGGCGCCGGTGTAAACATCGCCGACGTCACCGGTTGGTTTGACCGGAACCCCGAAGGATTCTGGGAAGGCGCGTGGTAGACGACCGCAGGCTGGATCACGCCGAATGGATCGGCGGTTATCGTGTTTTCTTCATATGAGGCGGACGACTTCCGTGTGCCATCGCCGAACCCCAACGACGGCTCCTTCCTCTACCAGAGCATCGGGACGGCAGACGGCCTGTCCTCCATTCAAATCGGCTTTGACTGGGGCGCCCCCGATGATGCGAATGCAGGACTCGAGATCGGGATAACCATTGGCATCTACGCGTACGACGGCCAGGGTGGCTTCATCCCGGCCGACGACGTCGATGTCCGCGGCGCCAGCGGTGTCACTCTGCTCGACTCCGTTTCGTTCACCACCACGACAACCGGCATCGACGGCCAGATCGGCACCGAGATCGCCACGCTGGACCTGTCCGGTGCGGGTTCGCAGGAACTCTTCCTCCGTTTCAACAGCTTTAACCCCGGCAACACGGAATCCTGGCCAGTGCTGGACAATGTCCACATCGTTCCGGAACCCGCCGCCATGGCTCTGTTCGGACTGGCCCTGGCCGGTCTCCTGGGCTTCCGCCGGAACCGGCGGAATTAGCCCGCGTCTCGAACGCCCCGGCTATTTCTTCGCGAAAATCCGGTTGGCTTCTTCAAGGGTCTCCCGGGATCCGATGTCATACCAGATCCCGGGGACCTTCCATGTGTACACCGGGATGCGCGGATACAGCCATTGCACCAACCTGCCCGGCTGATCTGGATTGTTCCCCTCGTCGATATACTGCCGGATCATCGGCAGCACCGACTTCGGATAGTAGTACAGCGCAATCCCCGTCAGCGTGCTGGTCGGATTCTTCGGTTTCTCCTCGAAAAACGTGATCCGCCCCTCGCCATCGAGGGAGATGGAATTGTACTTCTTGATCTGCTCCAGGTCGCCGACGTCATACAACGCCAGCACCGGCGCCTGCTTCTCCCGGCAATACCTGCCAAAGCCTTCCAGCGTCTCGCTGAACAGGTTGTCCCCCGCCACCACGATGATGTCGTCGTCCACGTTCTGCGTCTTCAGGACGAAATGAATGTCGCCGATGGCGCCGAGCTTGTTCGAGTCGTCGGTGGACCCGTCATTGACGATGGTGAAGCTCAAAGGCGATTTAGCGGCGCGGTATTCGTCGGACCACTTCTGGAAATGCGACGCGAACTTGGCGTTGGTCACGACATAGACGCGGTCGATGCCGCCGATAGGCGCCAGGTTGTCGAGCACGTACTCGATCATCGGCTTGCCGGCCACCTGGAGAAGCGGCTTCGGCTGCGTCAGCGTGAGCGGATAAAGTCGCGTGGCATACCCGGCGGCAAGAATTATTACTTTCATATCTGTTTGGCATCCAAACGGAAGCGCATTCAAAGAGATATCTCGACGAATAGCAACCGGAAATCCATGGGCAATCCCCCGGCAGCACGACCAGGGTTACAGGGCATTCCGTACAAAATACGACGCGCCTGTTTGTGCTTTACAGCGCTGTCGCGATGTGTTCTTAAAAGCCCGTAGAAAGAACCTGGAGATGAGTTGTTCGCGACCCCTATGAAACCCAACCCCTTCATCATCTCGCTGGCGGCCTTGTTGGCCACAGCCGTCGGAGCGTCCGCTGTTGTTTACACCATTCCCGGAGTTTACAGCACCGGCGTCGATGACGCCGGCAACCCGCTGGCGCCGGGCATGGTGGATCCGCATTACACGATTGAGTCGTCGCCCGCAGGCGCCATCGACGCGCAAACGGCCAGCGTGTATTTCATGTGGACCGGCAACACACCTTCCTCCGCCTGGATCACGGCTTTCGGCGACGAGGACGCTCCGGCCGGGTTCTACGTGTACAGCATGGTCTTTTCCCTGGACGGTTTCGATCCGGCAACGGCCTCCATCACCGGAAAATGGGCCTCGGACAACAACTCCACCATCTTTCTCAACGGCGTGAGCACCGGCATCAGCCACACCGCCACACCGTGGGAGTTCACGACGCTCCAGGACTTCACCATTTCGAACGGCTTCGTTCCGGGCCTGAACACGCTGTCCTTCGTCGTCTACCAGCAGCCCAGCACCGCCGACAACCCGGACGGCGTTCAGGTCCAGATTCTCAGCGCAACCGCGGCGCTGATTCCCGAGCCGGGCGTCTTCACGCTGTTAGGCCTCGGTGCTACAGCGTTCCTCCTTCGACGAAATTCGCGAGCCCGCGCCTGACCGGTTTCGGGGAATCACCCCTGTTCCAGCCCGGCCCAGGCCCCTGATGCTTCCGGGGACGGACCGGCGTTACTCCCCAGCCGGCTGACTGAGGCTGCTCTCGAACAAACCCGGAGCCGACTGCCGCGCCAGTTCCTGGCAGCGCGCCAGAATCTCCGAAGCCGATTCGCAGTTCAGCGCGAATTCCGCAAGCTCCTTCGCCTCCGTCAGTTTCAGCCGCCGCACCATGAACTTCACCTGCGGCACCAGCGACGGCGCGCAACTCAGATCGTCCACGCCCAGCCCCAGCAGCAACGCCGTCATCACCGGGTCCCCCGCCATCTCGCCGCAGACCGCCACCGTGATATTGTTCCGGCGCGCCGCATCCACCGTCGCCTTGATCAGACGCAGGATCGCAGGGTGCGTCGGCTCGTACAGATGCGCGATCTTCTCGTTCATCCGGTCCACCGCCAGCGAGTACTGGATCAGGTCGTTGGTGCCGATGCTGAAGAACCTGAGACGCCGGGCAAGCGAATCGGCAATGAGCGCCGCGGAGGGAATCTCGATCATTGCACCAATCTCGATGTGCTCGTCGAACGGCACGTTCTCCCGGCGCAATTCGTCCTTGTACTGCTCGACCAGCGCGTTGGCCTGGTTCAGCTCGTCCAGGCCGCTGATCATCGGATACATCATCCGCACATTGCCGTGCGCGCTGGCCCTCAGGATCGCCCGCAGTTGCGAGCGGAAAACCTCCTTCTCCTGAAGGCAAAACCGAATGGCGCGCCAGCCCAGAAACGGGTTCATCTCCGTCGGCACCTGCAGATGCGACAGAAACTTGTCCCCGCCAAGGTCGAATGTGCGCATCACCACCGGGTGCGGCTTGAGCGCTTCCGCCACCTTCCGGTACGCCTCGTACTGCTCCTCTTCCGAGGGCAGCCGGTCCCGGTTGATGAACAGATACTCCGTCCGGAACAACCCCACGCCTTCCGCCCCGCTCGCCAGCACCGCCTCGGCGTCGTCGGCCTGCTCGATGTTCGCCGACAAAAACACGCGATGCCCGTCCAGCGTGACCGCCGGCTTGTGGACCACGTCCCGCAGCTTCTCTTGCAGCGTGACCTGCTTCCGGATCAGTTGCCCGTACTCGAACAGCGTCTGGTCGGTTGGATTGATGATGACAACGCCGTTGAACCCGTCGAGCAGCGCGTACTGTCCGTTGTGCAGTTCGAGGCTCGCGTTCTTGAGCCCCACCACCGCCGGGATCCGCAGCGAGCGCGCCATGATCGCCGTATGCGACGTGGGGCTGCCGATGTCCGTGGCGAACCCAAGCACCTTCGAACGATCCATTTGCGCCGTGTTCGACGGCGTCAGGTCGTGGCTGATGACGATGCAGGGCTCGCTGAGATGGCGCAGATCGCCCTCCGCCTGCTTGCCCAGCAGATTGTTCAGAACGCGCGCGGTCACGTCGCGCATGTCCGTCGCCCGCTCCCGCAGGTAATCGTCCTCTATCGCCGCCAGCGTGGCGGCATAACGCTCCGCCACCGTGTGAAACGCATACTCCGCGTTCACAGCCTCCGTGTGAATCAGACGCACCACCTCGTCAATCAACGTGCGGTCCTCAAGCACAAGCAGATGCGCGTCGAAGATGCTGCCCTCCGCCGCGCCCATGGCTTCGCTGACCTTCCGCTGAACTTCAAGAATCTCCTGCCGCGTCTGAACCAGGGCCCGCTCCAGTCGATTCACTTCCTCCGACACCTGCTCGGGCGACAGCGACTGACGGGCAATGGCGTGTTGCGTGCGCCCGAGGACGAGGATGCGGCCGCGGCAAACACCGGCGGAAACAGGGATGCCCCTGAAAACCTTCTCGCCTTTGTGCAGCGGCTCAGCCATGCGGCAGGATTACCGGAAAGCAATTTTGTTGAAAAGATAATCTTAAGAAACGCCCTCGTTCATCGAAGCTGATCGAGGCCCCATCCGGGGAACGTTCCACGCCCGCAACCTGAAAAACTTATCGTTCTTCCAGCCCCGAAGCGCCGGATAAGAACACGGGAAACCCGCCGCGGAACTCATGCGCCGCATTCACGTGCCGCAAATTGCCGCCGCCGCAGATCCGCAATCCGGACGCGCTCCTTGCGCTCCACCCCCTCACCCCACAAACAATTCCTTCTGCCGCACACGGAAATGTTGTGAATGCCGCCATCGGCCGCTGTCAGGCGCGCTCGATGTACTTGCCCGTCCGCGTGTCCACCCGGATCTTCTCGCCCGTCTTGATGAACAGCGGCGCCTGAATCGTGATGCCGGTTTCCAGCACGATCGGCTTCTGCACATTGTTCGCAGAGTCGCCCCGAATGCCCTCCGGCGCGTCCGTCACCGTCAACACCACGCTCGGCGGGATTTCCACCGAGACCGCTTTTTCCTCAACAAACACCATTGTCACGGTGCCGTTCTCAACCAGGTAATTCTTCGCGTCCCCGACCAGTTCCGGAGTAATGGTCACCGTCTCGAACGTCTCCGGATCGGTGAACACATAATCCTCCCCGTCCTTGTAGCTGAACTCCATCTTCTTCGTGATCATCGGCACGGGATCGATGCGCTCGGTCGAGCTGAAACGGACATCGGAGGATTTCCCGGTGCGGATGTTGCGGAGCGTCGCCTGGACAAACGCGCGGAGATTGCCGGGCGTGCGGTGCTGACTGTCGAGAACCACGCAAATTTCGCCGTTGTAATTGATCGCCATTCCGCGGCGGAGGTCGTTTGCTGTTGCCATAATCTGCTTCTTGAATCTTGCTAAAATTGCCGTAAGCCGGGCTGTTTCCGGAACGGGAGCCGAGCAAAATAATCAAGCCCCGTCGGAAAGCAAGCGCGGATTTCGCCCCATTTTCAAACCCTTCTCCCGCGGCAACCCGGCTCAGGCACTCTCGCACAACGGACCGCAACCCTCACGTCAGGCAACCTGCAGTCACTCCCCGCTGCCCGCCGGCTTCGCGCTGAACCCGGCGCAGGCCGCCTGGCACAAGCCCACAAACGTCTCCTCGGCAAGCGTCAGACGCCGGCCGCGCCAGTGGAGAATACCCCATCGCCGCTCGAGCTTGCGGCGGCCCAGCGGCAGCGCCACCAACGAGCCCTCCTCGATCTCCTTCTTCGCAATCCACGGCGCCAGGATGCTGACGCCCAGCCCCAGTTTCACCAGCTCCTTGATCGCCTCCATGCTCCCCAGTTCCATCACCGTGTTCAGAGCCAGCCGCTCCTGCCTCCAGTATCGATCGATCAACCGGAACGTCAGGCTCGACTTGCTGTAGAGAATGTAGTTCTGCCGCGGAACCTGGTCGCGCTCGGCCCGCCCGGCACGCGTCCACGGATGCGTTGGAGCAACAATAAACTGCAGTTCATCGCTGAACAGTTGCCGGAACTCGAGCTGCGGCTCGTTCCCGGGCTCCAGCGCAAACGCAAGGTCCATCCGCTGCCGCAACAACGCGCTCACCGCAGCCGGCGTGTCGCCCGGTTCCAGCGTGACCGTGTGACCGGGAAACTTCGCTTTGAAATCGCGGATCACGGTCGGAAGTATGTGCTGGCAGACGCTCGTGCTCGCGCCGAGCCGCAAGCGCCCGCGACCCCACTTGCCGAGGCGCGCAAGCGATTCCCGCGCGAGATGCATTTCCTCAAGGATGCGTCCCGCATGATGCAGCAGTTGTTCACCCGCCTGGGTGAGCACCACCTTTTTGCCCATCTTGTCCAAAAGACGACACCCCACGTCGCCCTCCAGCGCCTTCATGGCATGGCTCACGGCGGATTGGGTCAGACGCAGTTCCCGCGCTGTCTGCGTGAAACTGCCCGTGCGGGACAGCACACAGAACATCAGAAGCTGCCGGCTGTCGAGCGGCGCGTTCATCCGTCGGTCTAACTGAGCATTGTCATCACCCCGCCGGGGAGCAATCATTGCGCCACGACGGTGCCGGCACGCCAGGCGCCTGACCGCGCCGCCCAGTTGACCGCAATCAGAACCATGAAACCCGACTCGAACGCCTCTCGACTCCTGGCCGCCACCATCATGACCGCGGCCGCCTCCGCTCCAATACTATCCGCTCTTTCCCAAACACCGGCCGGCAGTGCCGCCGCCGAACCCGCAGCCGCATCGGACGGGCCCATCCGTTTCTTCGAGGAGCGACTGCCGGAGGTCATTGCCAAAGGGAAGTTCCACATCAACGCCCGATTGCGTTACGAATACGCCGAGCAGAACGGCGTCCCGGGCGTGACCGACGCCTCGCACGCACCCACCATTCGCACGCGGTTCGGATTCACCACCGCGCCGCTGCACGGGTTCCAGGGGATGATCGAAGCCGAAGACGTCCGCGTGATCGGCCCGGAAGCCAACTACAACGCCGCCGGCTCGAACAACCGCAACTACAAGGCGTCCATCCCCGACCCGCCCACCACGGAGTTGAACGAGGCATGGCTCAGCTATTCCTGGACGAACCTCCTGACTCTCAAAGCCGGACGACAGCGCATCGTTCTCGACAATCACCGTTTCATCGGCGACGTCGGCTGGCGCCAGAACATGCAAACGTTCGACGCCGTCCAACTGGAGGCCCGGCCGCTCGACACCCTGCGGCTCTACTACGGCTACATCTGGGACGTCCACCGCGTGTTCGGCGATGTGTCGGGACTGCCGCCCGCAAGCCCGTTCCACGACTTCGAATCCAGTTCTCACCTGGTCCAGTTCGGATACGAACTCTGCCCGCACGCGCGCTTCGTCGCGTATTCGTATCTGCTCGATCTCGACCTCAACAACGGAACCGCAACCGCCAACAACAATTCATCCGCCACGTACGGCGGCTTCGTCACCGGCAACGCCAACGTCACGGACACGCTCGCGCTGGCGTATCGGGGTGAACTGGCATGGCAGACGGATCACGCCGACAGCGCGCTGGACTACGAGGCGTTCTATTACAACATCGAGTTGTCCGGGAACAGGAAGCCGTTCGCCTTCGGCGCCGGTTGCGAAGTGCTCGGCAGCGGCGAGAACGACGGCGCCGGCGGCGGACGCGCGGCGTTCCGGACGCCCCTCGCGACGCTGCATGCATTCAACGGCTGGGCGGATGTCTTCCTGAACACGCCTGCCGACGGATTGCGCGACCTGTATGCGTTCGCCGAGATAACGCTGCCGAAAGAAGTCCCGCTGCGCGTCGTCTATCACAAGTACGACGCGGACCACGGAAACGACGATTTCGGGCACGAAGTGGACGTGATCGCGTCGCGCAAGTTTGGCAGGAACTGGACCGCGCTGCTCAAGTATGCCTGTTACATGGGAAACGACGCCGCGCCGCCCGCTCTCACGGCCGCCGACGTGGACGTTCATAAGTTCTGGGCACAGGTCGAATTCAACTTCTGATTCTCCCCCGGCACCAGCCAGCCCCTGCCCTGCCCCTCGGGACAATTCCGCACGCATATGCGACAGAAATTGTCCTGTGAAAATTGCCAGGCGCCTTTCCGTCCGCTGCTTACAAAAGACCGCCTTTCCGAGCGCGGGACAATTCCGCGCGCATATGCGACAGGAATTGTCCCGGCGACCGGCCCAGGGGCGATGGATTTCCGGAGGATGACAGAGGCCGGAATGGCACGCCAATTCCGGTCAAGAAAACGGCATGAAATGGTTTTGACCGCCGGCACCGGTCGGGTATTCTCGCGCTCCCGATTTCGGGTTAACGGGTCAACACCACTTTGCGAGGACCGCACGGTGCCCCGCCACCACCGATTCTTGACTTATGGCTAAACTGACTATTCGAGACCTGAACGTCCGAGGCAAACGCGTTTTCCTGCGCGTCGATTACAACGTGCCGCTCGAGGAAAAGAACGGCCAGATGGTGATTACCGACGACACGCGCGTCAAAGCCACCCTGCCCACGCTGCGCATGCTGATCGAACAGGGCGGCCGACTCATCCTCGCCGCGCACCTGGGCCGCCCCAAAGGTCAAAAGGATCCGTCCATGTCCCTGCGCCCCGTCGCCGCACGCCTGGCCGACCTGCTCGGACGGCCCGTGGCGTTCGTGGACGATTGCATCGGCGACAAAGTCGAGCAAACCGCCAACGCGCTCAAGGAAGGCGACGTGCTGCTGCTCGAAAACGTCCGTTACTACAGCGAGGAGGAGAAAAACGATCCCGCCTTCGCTGAGAAGCTCGCCCGCGTGGCGGACGTGTATGTGAACGACGCATTCGGCGCCGCGCACCGCGCCCACGCGTCCACGGAAGGCGTCGCCCGCATCGTGGCTCAACGCGGCGGCCAGTGCGCCGCCGGACTCCTGATGGAACGCGAACTGAAGTTCCTCGGCGACGAGCTCGAAAACCCGGCGCGCCCGTTCGTCGTCATCCTCGGTGGCGCCAAGGTTTCGGACAAGATCAAGGTCATCGACCGCCTGCTCGACAAGGCCGATGCCATTCTCATCGGCGGCGCGATGGCCTACACGTTCCGCCTCGCCCAGGGTTACAAGACGGGCAAATCGCTCGTGGAACCCGACAAGGTTGACGTGGCGAAGGCAGCGCTGGAGAAGGCGAAAGCCAGGGGAGTGAAGTTCCTGCTGCCGGTGGACGACATCGTTGCAACTCCGGTCAAAACGGACCAGCTCGACAAGAAAGGCAAGCCGATCATTGACTATCAGAATTCGCGGACGAATTCCGACATGAACTGCCCGGACGACGCGGCGGGGCTGGACATCGGCACGGCGACGATCGACGCCTACTCGAAAGAGATTGCGAAGGCGAAGACGATTCTGTGGAACGGCCCGATGGGGTTGTTCGAAAACAAGCTCTTCGCGATCGGCACGAACGCCATCGCGCTGGCCGTCGCGGACGCCACGGAGAAGAACGGCGCCAAGAGCATCATCGGCGGCGGCGACAGCGTGAAGGCGCTGAACAAGGCGAAACTCGGCGACAAGGTGACCTTCATGAGCACCGGCGGCGGCGCGAGCCTCGAGTTCCTCGAAGGCGCCGTGCTGCCGGGAGTCGCGGCGTTGTCGGACAAATGAATTGAGCTGACGACCGGGCCTGCCCGGGCGATTTTCCCCGCCCGGGCTGAATCCTTTCGAAACATGAACAAAGAACGAAAACTGATCATTGCGGGCAATTGGAAGATGAACAAGACCGTGGCCGAGGCGCTGGACCTCGTGCGCGGGCTCAAGATCGAGCTCAACAACGTGAAGGAAGTGGATATCGTGGTGTGCCCTCCGTTCACCGCGTTGAGCGAGGTGTCCAGGGCAATTCTCGACACGAACATCCGGCTGGGCGCGCAGAACATGAGCGAGCACAACGTCGGCGCCTACACCGGCGAGATCGCCGCCGTCATGCTCAAGGAATTCTCCGTTCGTTACGTCATCCTCGGCCACTCCGAACGGCGGCAATACCAGAAGGAAAGTAATGAACTGATCGCGAAGAAGGCCGCGGCGGCTCATGCCGCGTCGCTCAAGCCCATCGTGTGCGTGGGCGAAACGCTGGCCGAACGCGAAGCCGGCCAGACGGAGCAGGTGCTGGAAACACAGGTGCGCGGCAGCCTCGCGGGGCTGACCCGGGATCAGATGATCGAAACGATCGTCGCCTACGAGCCGGTCTGGGCGATCGGCACCGGCAAGACCGCCACCACCCAGCAGGCCCAGGAAGCCCACGCCTTTATCCGGGGGTTGCTGGCCAAAATGTTCGATGACACCGTTGCCAGAAAGGTCCGCATCCAATATGGTGGCAGTGTCAAGCCTTCCAACGCCCGTGACTTGATGAGTCAACCGGACGTGGACGGCGCGCTCGTGGGCGGAGCATCGCTCGAAGCCCGGAGCTTTTCGGAGATCGTCAAGAACTCGATTTAGTTATGGTCTTTATCATTGGTTTGCTAACGGCTGTGTTGGTCCTGGACTGCATACTGCTCGTTCTCCTGGTGCTGATGCAGTTGCCCAAGAAAGAAGCGGGCGCGGGCCTCGCGTTCGGCGGCGCTGCCACGGACGCGCTCTTCGGCGCCGGCTCGGGCAATTTCCTCACAAAAACCACGAAATACGCGGCCGTGGCTTTCTTCGCCATCGCCATCGTCCTGTCCATCACGCACAGCCGCTACATGAATCGGCCCGACTCGGCCTTGCGCCGTCAATGGGAACAGGCCGGCGAGGTCCCGGCGGCAACGACGGCAGCGCCGCAGACGCCTGCCACGGCGGAGACAACCGCCACCACGCCGACGGCAGCCCCCCTGCTCCCGTTGGGCGCGGCAACCCCGGACACGAACGCCGCTGGCACGAGCGCGCCGACGACGGGCGCGGACACCAATTCATCCCTGGAGTGATGGGCTATGTGTTGAATCCCGGATGCATTCCCTGGTTCAACAGCGTTGCCCGAACATCCTCGCACTTTGGTCCCTGATCCTGTTGGCAGCCGCCTGCGCTCCGCAGGAGCGGCGCGCCGATATCACCATCATTAACGGCGCCGAACCGGAATCCCTCGATCCCGCGATCGTCACAGGGATTCCTGAAATGCGCATCACCAGGGCGCTCTTCGACGGTCTCACGCGGCTCGACCCCCGGACCGCCAAACCGGTCCCCGCCCTGGCGGAGCGATGGGATATTTCTCCGGACGGCCTCGTTTACACGTTCCACCTTCGATCGAACGCCGTGTGGTCCACCGGCGAGCCGATCACCAGCGCCGACGTCCTCTGGTCCTGGCTGCGCACACTGAACCCCGCCACCGGCAGCGACTACGCCGGACAACTCTTCTGGATCCAGGGCGCCGAGGATTTCCATCACGGACGCGTCCCGGCGGAGCAGGTCGGACTTCGCGCGCCGGATCCGCGCGTCTTCCAGGTCCGGTTGACGGCGCCGGTTCCGTTCTTTCTCGACATCTGCGCGTTTCCGGCGCTCGCGGTGGTTCCAGGGCAGGTGATCGAACGGCACGGCGACCGTTGGCTCCACGCCCGGCCGCTGCCCGTCAGCGGAGCCTTTCAACTCGGCGCATGGCGCCTGAACGATCGCGTCCGCCTGGTGCGCAATCCCCGCTATTGGGACGCGGCGAATACCGCTTCGGAGATCATCGATGTCCTCCCGATCGGCTCGCCATCCACCGCCCTGAATCTCTACGAGACGGGCGCGGCGGATATCGTTTGGGACAAAGACCTCGTTCCGGCGGAATTGCTGGACGTGCTGGCAAAACGGCCGGACTTCCACACCTTCGATTTTCTCGGAACCTACTTCTACCGGTTCAACGTGACGCGCGAGCCGTTCAACGACGCGCGCGTCCGGCTCGCCTTCGCGCTGGCCACGGATAAAGCCGAGCTCGTCCGCAAATTGCTGAACAGCGGCGAAAAACCTGCCTTCCACTTTGTGCCCGAAGCGACGGCGAACTACGATCCGCCGGAAGGCGTCCCCTGCAACCCGTTGCGCGCCCGCGAACTCCTGGCGCAGGCAGGCTTCCCGGAGGGCAAAGGTTTTCCGCGGGTGCATTACGCCTTCCCCTCCGCCGCGGGGGCGAGCGGGAACATGGCGCGCAAGATCGCGGTCGAGCTTCAGCAGATGTGGCGCGAGACTCTGGGCGTGACGGTCGAGCTGCGGCAGATCGAACGCAAGGTGTTCTACAGCGCCCAGTCGCGGCTGGACTTCAATCTGTCCGCTTCGAGCTGGGTGGCCGATTACAACGATCCCAACACGTTCCTCGACCTCTTCACGAGCAGCAGCGGCAACAATCGCACCGGATGGCAGAACGCCGAGTACGATCGGTTGATCCGGGAGGCCAATCTCCAGACCAATGACACCGCGCGGATCGAACTGTTCCGGCGCGCCGAACAACTCCTCGTCAACGAGGAGGTTCCGATCGTGCCGCTCTACTTCTTCGCCGGCTTCAACTACTTCGATCCGTCGAAGATCGCCGGCATCCACCAGAACCCGCTGGACGAGCATCCGCTCCAGTTCATCCGCCGGATTCGGGAATCCGCGATGGCCGCCGGAGCACCGGAGTCTTCGTCGGCGCAATCCGCGTTCTAGCCATGTATTTCCTCCGGCGCATCGGATTTGCGATTCCTCTGCTGCTGCTCATCAGCTTTCTGGCTTTCGTCCTGGTGCGGATGGCGCCGGGAGGACCGTTCGATCGCGAGCGCGCGGCCGCTTCTCCGGAGGTGGAACGGCAACTGAAACAGAAGTACCGCCTCGACGAGCCTCTCTGGAAACAATACGGCTACTTCCTCGGCAATCTCCTTCGCGGCGACCTCGGACCGTCCCTGAGGTATCGCAACCACACGGTGAACGATATCGTCGCCGAGGCGCTGCCGGTGTCGATGCTGTTGGGCATGCTGGCGTTCGGGTTTGCGCTGGGCGTGGGCCTGCCGCTGGGATTCTTCTCCGCCGTCCATCGCGGCCGCTGGCAGGATTGGGCCGGAAGCTTCGCCGCCCTGCTCGCGGTGTGCATTCCCGGACTGGTGCTCGCGCCGTTGCTCGTCGTCACCGTCGCCATCAAGTGGCGGCTCCTGCCCGTCGGCCTCTGGGGTTCGCCCTGGCACGCCGTTCTCCCCACCATCGCGCTCGGGTTGTTCTTTGCCGGCAAGGTCGCGCGCCTGATGCGCGAAGGCATGCTCGGCGTCATGCAGTCCGAGTTCATCACCACCGCACGAGCCAAGGGCCTGGGCGAACACCAGGTCATGCTCCGGCACGCCTTTCGCCTCGCCGTGCTGCCGGTCGTTTCCTACTGCGGACCGTTGCTTGCCGACCTGCTCACCGGATCCTTTGTTGTCGAGAACATCTTCCAGATCCCCGGCATCGGAACGTTCTTCGTCAACAGCATGGTCAATCGCGATCACACAATGACCGTCGGCCTCGTCCTGCTGTACGCGGTGCTGCTCGTGCTGCTGAACCTGCTCGTCGATTTCATCCATGCCGCGCTCGATCCGCGAATCCGGTATGCCTGACCGATCGACGCCATCCTTCGCATGAACGTGGAGCCGTCATCACAGTCCCCGAGGCAGCGAGCCTGGCGCCGCTTCAAACGGAACCGGCCCGCCGTGGCAGGCGCCCTCTTCCTCGCGCTCACAATCGCGTTTGTTCTCCTCTACCCGCTCTTCTCCCCGTATCCGCCGGAGCAGGTTTCCGACAGCCAGTTCGCGCGGCCGAGCCTTCAGCACTGGATGGGAACGGACGTCCACGGCCGGGACCTCTTGGTGCGCCTCTGTTACGGCGCCCGCATCTCGCTCGTCGTCGGTGTCGTCGGCGCGCTCATCAGCCTCGTCATCGGCGTTCTCTGGGGCGCCATCGCCGGCTACGTCGGCGGACGGCTGGATGCCGTCATGATGCGATTCGTGGACGTGCTGTATTCGATGCCCTCGATCATCTTCGCCATCGTCCTGATGAGCGCCGTGGAACCGCCGGCGGAGCGATGGCTCGCGCACCTGGGATTGCCGGCCGACCGAAGCGTCCGCCTCATCGTGCTGTTCGCCGGACTGGGCGCGGTGTCGTGGCTGACCATGGCGCGCATCGTCCGCGGACAGGTCCTGTCTCTTCGGACGCGGGCCTTCGTGGACGCAAGCCGGGCGCTGGGCGCGGGAACCGGCCACATTCTCCGCCGGCACATCATCCCGAATGTGCTGGGAGTCGTGATCGTGTATCTGACGCTCACTGTCCCCGGCATCATCCTGTATGAATCCTTCCTGAGCTTCCTCGGGCTGGGCATTCAGCCGCCGATGGCAAGCTGGGGTTCCCTCATCGCCGAAGGCGTCGGCCAGATCAATCCGATCCGCATTTACTGGTGGCTGATTGCCTTTCCCGCGGGCTTCCTCGTGCTGACCCTGCTGGCGCTCAACTACGTCGGCGACGGCCTCCGCGACGCGTGGGACGTGCGCGGCGCGTGAAACTGCGAGGTCCTTCCTTCAGTTTCCGCTTGCCTGCCCGGTTTTCGTCACCAGAATCCGCGCATGTTTCACACGTCGTCATCTTCTGGACGGATCCGGCGAACCCGAACGCCCCCGATGAATTGCTCGCAGGCGCAAAGAAATACCTGAGCACCATCCCGGGCATTGTTCATTTCCATGCGGGCAAAATGGTTCCCAGCCATCGGCCGGTTGTGGACCAGACCTATCAGGTCGCGCTGAACGTCGTCTTTGAAAGCAAACAGGCGCAGGACGATTACCAGGTCCACCCGCAACACGTGGAATTCGTGGAGAAGACCTTCAAGCGGCTCTGCACGCGGGTGATGGTCTACGATTTCGCCTGAGCCCCGCCCGCGCCGCCCGGCGACCGCCCCCTGCTAAATCCCGACCCTCGGCCCGGGACAATTCCGCGCGCATATGCGCGCGGAATTGTCCCGGAGAATGGCGGGCTCAGGGGCGTGGATGGAACTTCCTGTGGATGTCGCGCAAGCGGTTCCCCGCGACGTGGGTGTAGATCTCGGTTGTGCTGATGTTCGCGTGCCCCAGGAGTTCCTGGATGACCCGCAGGTCGGCGCCATGCTCGAGCAGGTGCGTGGCAAAGCTGTGTCGCAACATGTGCGGCGTGACATTTCTGGCGATGCCGGCGCGCCGCACCCGTTGTTTGATGCGCAACCAGAGGGTCACGGTTGCGAACGGCCCGCCGCGCCGATTCAGGAACACGGTCGCGGGCGAGCGCGGGGTCACCAGCTTCGGCCTTCCCGACTCGAGATAGCGGTTCAGCGCGGCGACGGCATGCCGCCCTACGGGCAGCGCGCGTTCCTTGTTGCCCTTGCCGATGACGTTGATGAATCCCGCGTCGAGGTGCAACTGCTCGAGGCGGAGGCTGCACAGCTCGCTCAGGCGAAGGCCGCAGGCATACGCCAGTTCGAGAACGGCCTGATCGCATAACGTGTGCGGCGTCTCCGGCATTTCCGGCGTGAGCAGCTTCCTGATCTCGCCGTCGGTCAGCGCCTTCGGCAGCCGTTTCCACCGGCGCGGCAGCGACAGATTCTCCGCGATGTTCACAGGCAGCAATCTCTCGGCTTCGCAGTAGCGGTAGAAGGCGCGCAACGCGGCAATCTCCAGGTACACGCTTTCCGAACTCAAACGCCTCGCGGGATCGGGAGGATCGGACTCGAGCGGGCGCGCGCGCTCGTGCTCGAGAAAGGACATCAGGTGCTTGAACTCGACCTGCGTCCATTCTTTCAACCCGTTCTTTTCGCCCCAGTCCGCGAAGCGGTTCAACAGCCCGGCGTAGGTTCGGGCGGTGTTCCCGGACTGCCCCCGTTCGTGGCGGAGGTATTGCAGAAAATCTTCGATCAGCTCGCGCACGGGTTCAGCGATGGGCCGCCGTGGTCCTCCGGTAGAAGAAACCGTCCGCCGCGTCGCAGGTCATTTGGCTGAGTTCCTCGAGCGAACACCCACGGGCGAGCGCCGCGGTTTCAGCAATTTCCTTCACATAGGCCGGTTCGCAGCGTTTGCCGCGATACGACACCGGGGCGAGGAACGGGCAATCCGTTTCCAGCATGAACTTTCCCTCAGGCGCCGCGGCAATGACGTCGCGAATGTTCTGCGCGTTCTTGAACGTCGCAATGCCCGTGAAGCTGACAAGCGAATTCAGCGCCAGGATCCGCTGCATCGAGGCCGCGTCGCCCGAAAAACAGTGGAACACGCCGCGCACCCGGTCTGCGAACCGTTCCAGCCGAGAGATGGTATCGTCCAGCGATTCGCGCTGGTGAATCACGCAGCTCAATCCCAGCTCGGCGGCCACCTCGAGATGCTGGTCAAACAACTCCGCCTGCCGCTTCTTGTATCGCTCATCGTCGGCGGCCGTTTTCCCCGGCTGACGGCTCGGCAACCGGTAGTAATCCAGACCGGTTTCCCCAAGGGCAACCACCTTCGGATGCGACGCCAGCTCGCGCAGCGTCGGACGGATGTCCTCCGGCGCGCGGAGCGCGTCCGATGGATGCCATCCCACGACGGCATAGACGCCGTCGAAACGCTCGGCCAGTTCGAGCGCACGCCGGCTGCTGTCGAAGTCGGTTCCGATGCAATTGATGCGTTCAATACCGGCCGCCTGCGCCCTTTGAATCACCTCCGGGAGATCCGGCACGAAATCCGGATAATCCAGATGGGCGTGCGTGTCGTAGAATCGTGCCATGGACTATTTCCCGGCGGCATTCCGGCTCTGATCCTCGTAAGCCCGGGCGGCTTCCTCTTTGCCGAGCTTGCGGGCGAGAGCAGCCAGCCGCTGATAGATATCCGCCTTCGCCGGGTAATCCGGGTTTTCCTTCAGGAGCGCGGAAAGCTGTTCGACGGCTTCCTGTTCGCGGGATTGTTCGGGCAACTTCTCCGCAAGCGTGAGGCGAAGGCGCAGGCGTTGGAGAGGCGAAGGTTTCAAAGCCAGGGCGCGTTCCCACATTTCAATGGCCGACGAGGGTTTTCCGAGTTGCGAATAGAGATCCCCGAGCTTCTCGGTAAGCACGGCGCTCTCTTTCGTGAGCGGGATCCGCGACAGGTACGCGGCCATCTGGACGGGCGGCACGCCGTTCGCAATGTTCACATTGATCAGCCGCAGGTAGGACCATTGAAGATACTCGCTGTAATCGGCCTCGAGTTTCTTGTGCAGTTCCTCCGCCGGAGTGCCGAAGGGCCGGTAGAGCGGATCGCCAATAACGATGGTCTGCCACGAAAGAACATTCTGGGCGGCGCAAGCGGCCTCGCCGAACGTGAACCCGCTGTAGATCAGCCGGCTGGCAAACACCGCGAGATCCGGCGTGCCCCCGAGATAGGGCTCGTCAACCGAACCCATCGTGGCAGTGACACCCCTGGCGAGCAGCGGCCCGACCCAGTTGCGCGAATCGCTCCGGGGGCTCGCCCCGCTGTACGAATGCAGGTGATACGCAAACGCGCCGGGCATGAACTCCACCGTCTTCCGCGCAAACGGGCCGGATACGCTCGCGTCGTACCACCCGAAGTAGAACGCGATCTGGCTCATCGGGAACTCGGGGCGGAACGTCGCCGCGTTCGTATCAACCACCGTCTCGAATCCCAGACGCCGGCACACTTCGGCGGCGCCTTTCATCCAGTCCTCGCCGATCTTGAACGCCGGGTCTGGCGTACTGCGGATGTCCACGTAGGCCCGGCCCCAAAGGCCGTGGGTTTCGGCCTCAATGGCCTTGTCCACCAGGCTGCGGGCGATTTCCGGCGTGGGCCCGTCCAGCCTCGAGACGAGCAGCACGTTGTTCGTCGGGTGCAACAGCGCCGTGTTGGTTGTTCCGAAGATGTGATTCTGATAGGGCCCGGTGCGCAGCCAGTTCTGCTCGATCCGCGGCAGGAGCATCAGCTCGTTGTCAACGCACGCCTCGTTGCGCCGGAATTCCTGGCGCACTTTCTCCGCTTCCGCCTTCTCAAGATTCTCGTCACGGGTCACCCGGATCGGAACGCCATAACACAGAACCAGATACCGGATCTTCGACTCGCTCACGGTCCATTCGACCTGGACCGGGCGATTGTTTGTGTCGCGAATGGTTTGCGCCGTGATTCGCCAAAGCTTTCTCTTGCTGAACGCTTCGGCCAACGGCCGTTCGAGCGAATTCCGGAACTGGGCTCGCGTCATGTTCTCCTCGGTCGGCAACGCGAGGCCAATGACCTGATCCGGGGGCACCTCCCGCCGCTTCGCATAGTGCTCCGCCACGGCTTTCGACTCCGGAACGCGCGTGTTGTAAACCACCACCACCTCGTCGCCCGACGCGGCGGCCAATGCCAGCGGCGCCAGCGCCACCCCAAGACACAAAATGAATCGGTTCAACGAAGAGTTCATCGCACTCAAAACCGGGAAAAACGCCTTCAAAGATACATGCCGCCCCTCACGGATCCAAAACGATTTTCAATCCATCCCACGCCAGCGTGATCCCCGCCGGCAACTCCGCCTGCGATCGGTCGTGGTCATAGTCGTGCGTCAAGTGCGTGAAATACGTCTGCTCCGCCGCAATCCGGCGCGCCGCCGCCAGCGCCTCGTCCAGGCACATGTGCGTCGGGTGCGGCGCGTGGCGCAACGCGTCCAGGACCGCCACCTGCACGCCGCTCACCTCCTTCAGCACCTCGGCGGGCACTTCCTTGCAGTCGCTCATGTACGCCAGCCGCTTCCTGCCGTTTTGGACAAAGAGATAACCGTTCGTGTTCATTGACCCGTGGGGCAGAGTGAGCGGAACGATCTCCAGATCCCCCAGCGTGAACGGACCGTCCACAATGTGCGGTTCGGGAATGAAATAACCTTTCGGCCACGGACCGTTGTGAAACGCGTAGATGAATACCCGCTTCAACGCCTCCATCGTGGCCGCATTGGCGTAAACCGGCAGCGCGGTCCCCCCGCGCAGATCGCAGAACCGGCGGCAGTCGTCCAGCCCCATGATGTGATCCGCGTGCGCATGCGTGAAGAGCACGGCGTCCAGCCACCGGATGTTCTCCCGCAGGCATTGCAGCCGAAACTCCGGCGTCGTGTCCACCACGAGCTTCACCGCGTCCGTCGCGACGTAAATGGACGGGCGGGTGCGGTGGTTCTTCGGGTTGCTCAGGAATTCGGGCGGGTACTCCTTGCCGATGATGGGCACGCCCTGCGACGTGCCCGAGCCGAGAAAAATAAACGAAAAGGCCATTCCAGAATTTTCTTTCGCTGTCAACGGACTCGCGATTCAATTTCGCGGAATCTAACGATGTTGACTGTCTTGCGCATCAAAAACCTCGCGCTCGTGCCGGAATTGACGCTCGAACTCCAGCCCGGCTGCAACGTCATCACAGGCGAGACCGGCGCCGGAAAGTCCATCATCATCGGCGCCCTGAACCTCATCCTGGGCCGGCGCGCCGACCGCACCCTGATCCGCAGCGGCAGCGACAGTTGCTCGGTCGAGGCCGCGTTCGACATCTCCCGTCTGAAGGCGCCGCTGGCCGGGTTCCTGTCCGAAACCGGGCTCGATCCCTGCGAAGACGGGCAGCTCGTGATCAAGCGCACGTTCACCAGCGCCGGCGCGAACCGCCAGTTCGTCAACGGATCACCCGCGACGCTCAGCGCCCTCGAACGGATCGGCGAATGGCTCGTGGACATGCACGGCCCGCACGATCATCAGTCCCTGCTGCACCCGTCACGGCAACTCGACATTCTCGACGCCTTTGGTGGCCTGGAAAAGGAACGGGCGAACTTCGCGCAACTGGCCCGGCGCCGGGCCGAACTCGAGTCGGAAAAAACGGCGCTCGTGACAGATGAGCAAACCTATTTGCGCGAACTGGACCTCCTGCGTTTCCAGGTCCGCGAGATCGCCGACGCGCGGCTTCAACCCGGCGAGGACGACGAGATCGAACAGGAGCATCGTCGCGCCGCCAACAGCGCCCGCCTGTTGCAATTGTGCCAGTCCGTTCTCGATGTGCTGGGCGAAAGCGACAGCTCCGTCCAGGTGCAATTGGGCGCCGCCGGACGGCTCTTGCAGGAACTCCAGCGCATCGACCCCGGCATCGAGGAAGGCGCCGCCCTGCACCGGCAGATCGCCGAGAACGTCCGCGACCTGCAGCACTGGCTGACCCGCTACTCCGAGCGCGTGGACGTCGACCCCGAGCGCCTGCAACAGCTCGAGGATCGTCTGAACCTGCTGCAATCGCTCAAGCGCAAGTACGGCAGCACCGTCGCCGACGTCATCGCGTTCGGCCAACAGGCCGCCGAGCGCCTGCAACAACTCGAGCGGCGCGACGAGACGCTGGCCAGGCTGAACAACGAACTGGCAAAACTGGACAGGCAGATTCTCCAGGCCGGCAGAAGACTTTCGTCCAAACGCCGCGAGGTCGTCCCCAGGCTCTGCAAGAACGCCGGACGCCACCTCGCCGATCTCGGGTTCCGCCAAAGCCGCCTCGACGTGGCCGTTGTCACCACCGAGGACGCCTCGCGCCCGGGACCGCACGGGTTCGACCAGATTGAATTTCAATTCGCGCCCAACCCCGGCGAGCCGGCGCGCCCGCTCCGGGCGATCGCGTCTTCAGGCGAACTGGCCCGCGTGATGTTGGCGCTGAAAACCGCGCTTGCCGCCGAAGACGAGATTCCCGTGCTCGTTTTCGACGAAGTGGATGCGAACGTCGGGGGCGAGACCGCCAATGCCGTGGGCGCGAAGATGGCGCATATCGCGCAGCGGCGCCAGGTGATCTGCATCACGCATCTCCCGCAGGTGGCGGCGTCCGCGGCCGCGCATTACGTCGTCAGCAAGCGCGTTCGCGACGGGCGAACGATCTCGGACATTCGGCTGCTGGACCGCCGGGAACGCGTCACCGAACTGGCGCGCATGCTGGGCGGGCAGACAGAAACGGCGCGCAAACACGCCGAAGCACTGCTCCAGTGAACATGTCATGGAGGGTTGCTCTGCCGGAATTCTTTGCTATGGTAACGCCATGATTGTGGAAACACGGCAACGGAAATGCCTTTGCGGCGCGATGCTCGTCGCGCCGCGCCCGTGCATGCTTTGTCGGTTATCCGCCTTCCTCCCGTTCGGGAGCTAGCGTTCCCGCTTGCCCCGAACGCAGCTCCCTTCCCCCGGTTCCTGATCAAAACACGTAACGCCTGGCAGCGTTCACCTCAAAACCTGCAAAGCCTATGAACCACAACATCATCATCAGCGACACCGACGCGCGCCGCCTGCGCGACCTTCTGGAAAAGGCGCCGCGCAACGGCGCCGACGAATTGCTCAACCGCCTCGCCGGCGAGCTCGACCGCGCCCACATCGTTCCCCAGGCCGAGTTGCCGGAAGACGTGGTCGCCCTCGGATCTACTGTCGAACTCGAGGATCTCGAAGACGGCGAGGTTATGACCTACACGCTCACACTGCCCGGTGAAGCGGATGCCAGCGCGGGCCGCATCTCCGTCCTCGCGCCGCTGGGCACCGGCATGCTGGGATATCGGGTCGGCGACGAGTTCGAATGGCCCGTGCCGACCGGCACGGTCAAGATGCGCATCCGCCGCAAGCTGTCTTGAGCCGCCGCCCGCCGGCCGCTCGCCACCGGACCGTGCCGGCGCGAGGAGCGGCTCGCTTGCCACACCGGCAGCGGCTGTACGCCGAGTTCCCGCCATTCTTCCCGCCCCGGACAGCGGATGTCCCACGGGGTACGGCAGGCTGCTGCCATGAAAATCACAAAAAAGAAGGTCAACTACATCGGCAAGAAAGCCACGGTTCGCAGTTGCTTCGGCGGGTACTCGCTCCCCGACGGCCTGCCCGAAGGCGCCACCGTGGAGATCGTCGGATTCGATATCGGCTGTTTCGACGTTCGCTTCGGACGGAAGACGTTCCGCGTTCCCATGGCCTGCGTTGAAAACCTGCACCTGCTGTGGCGGTGAGGCCCCGCCGACGGATCAGACGGGGCCCCACCCCCACCTCCATGAAAGTTCTGGCGCGAGAATACCCGGGCGGGCGCCCCGCTCTATTACAACTCCGCAAAAGCTTTGTAATTTTTCCGGGTTTCGCCTACTAGAAGGTCTGTGGAGCAACACGAGCTTGGACTATGGATCTATTGGGACTGATCGCGCGGACGGGGGAAGCTGCGGCGAAAGCGCGACGACGATCGGCGCGGCGCCGGTGGCGCGCGGCGCGGGCGCGCCGGGAGCAGACCCACTCGGTGCCCGTCAGCATTTCCGTCATCATCCCGGCGCACAACGAGCAGGCCTATCTGAAGCGCACGCTCATGGCTCTGCGCCGGCAACGCTATCCGTGCGAGATCATCGTCGTGGCCAACGGCTGCACCGACAACACGGCCGAAGTGGCGCGCCGCCATTGCGACCGGCTGGTGATGGTATCGCACAAAGGATTGAGCATGTCGCGCAACCTGGGCGCGCGCATGGCCAAAGGCGAGCTTCTGATCTTTCTGGACGCCGACACGATCCTGCGCCGCAACGCGCTGCGGACGATCGCGGAACGGTTCACGCGCGATTGCGCCGCCGGAACGGTGCGCGGCCAGCCGGACCGGAAGAAGTTTGCCTATCGGCTCATTTACTTTCTCAAAAACTTCACGCACCGCTTTCATATCCACGGCGGCAGCGCCGGCGTCATCATCTGCTGGAAGGATCACTTCATCCGGACCGGCGGGTTCAACGAAAGCCTCGAGGTGTCGGAAAACAGCGACCTGATCAAGCGCCTGGGCCGCTTCGGCCGTTACCGCTACATCGGAGACACCTGCGCCACCACGTCGATGCGCCGGTACGAACGCCGCGGGGTGTGGCGCATGGCATGGCTCTGGACGCGCCTGTGGTTCGAGTCCTGGTTCCGGGATTTGCGCCACCGCACGTACGAGACCGTCCGTTGAGGGGGGCGGGGACGGCTCGTCCCCGCGCTGCAATGCTCTGGCTGGATTATCGAAGATCCAGTCTCCACTCGCTGCCGACGCGGCGAAGCGGCAACGGCTCCGGCACGGGTTGCCCGGGAGCGAACTCCACGGTGATGTGGATTGAACCGTCTGGCTGCATCTCCTGCTTCACCGGACGGAATCCAGGAAACGGAATTGCTTCGAACATGTCTGGATTTCTTTCGAACGCTTCAAACATCTTTTCCGCGGCTTCCGGGATCAGCACGCGCGCCAGCTTGGTGACATTGCGGCTGTTCATTGCCCAGAGAAAGGACTCCAGCGCACCTTCAGGAGTGCTCAACCCCACCCATCGAGCTTCGCTGCGCCGGATATAGTTGGGCGGCAATGTGAGGGTATTCGCATTCCTCGCGGCCACTTGCGCCTGAAGCCGGTCGTGCTCGGCCTGCACGCCGCTCAATTCGCGCCTGCGCTGCGCGAGCTGGGCGGCCTCGTTCCGAAGCCGAAGCAGTTCCGGGGAAACGGGGGAATCGTTCACAGGCGCGACCGCCCTGCTTCGCCCTCCACCCGGCGGCGCCGCGCCGATGGACGCCAATTGCATGGCGAGATCGTTGTGGCTGGATCTCAGCGATGCAATGTGGCGCTGCCGCAGAACCACCGCGGTCACAGCCAGGACACAGAGCAGCACGCTGATGGATGTCACAAGTCTCGTGTTCATGGCACGGTCAGCGAACGGGCTCCACTGCTCCTAGGTAGAGCTTTCCGTCCCGTTGGATGAACAACTCCGGGCGAATCGCCACCCCGTCCTGGACGCTCCCGTCATACAGGCCCACATGGCCGTGAATGGGACAACGGGTCAGCACACGCGTCGGTTCGGCGTCGTTCCCCTGGGGAGTCAAAAACCACTCATACGAGCAGTTGGCCATGGTGAATTCCGCCCATGTCGCCGCTTGTGTCCGCGATGTGTCCGCAGGGCAATGCAGGATTCTCGGCGTGTTCATCTCATTGGTCATCGACAGGACGTCCGGGGGCATCAGGTCATCGTGGTCCGTCGCCCAAATGCGTGCCGCGAGCCCCAACTGTTTCATGTTGTTAATGCAGGCAATGCGCATCGCTCTCTCGCGCGCACTTCCCACCGCCTCCATTCCGGCCATTTCCTCCGCCGTAAACAGTCCCGAAGCCGGCCTGGCCAGCTCCGCCCGCAGCTCCGCATTCTCTTGCTGCAACCGTTCCAAACCGGCGATTTCGTCTCTCAACGCCCGAACGGTCTGCTGCAGTTGCTCCATTTCGGACGGCGCCTCGACGGGGGTCGAATCCTCCGCGGGAGCGCTTCCAACCGTGTCGCCCGGCACGACGGCCCTTGCCTCTTCAAGCGTTGCAGAGAGCTTCCTGACCGCCTCCTTCAACTCGACGATCTGCGCCTGCTGCATCCCCAGCACCGCGATGCAGAAAAGTGACAACGCGGCAGGAACCAGCGCCGGCCACCAGCGGTTCAGCCGGTTTCGCGGTTCAAACACACACTGCCGCGGCGCGTTCGGGCTCGACGCCGATTTCGCTGCGCGGATGAGATCGTCTTTGAGATCGACCGGAGGAACGGGCCGCGGCGCCTGGCGCAGCAGTTGTTCCAGTTCCTGTTCGTTGGGTGGATTCATAGCCTTGCAGGCCGCGGCAACGTCACCGTCGAACTGTTCGGTTCCGCGGCCAATTGTTTTTGAAGTTCGTCCAATGCCTGGCGCAGCCGGTATTTGACCGTGCTGACCGCCACGCCCATGGCGTCGGCCGTCTCCTGCAACGTGAGTTCCTGGTAATAGTGCAGGTGCACCGTCTGCCGAAGATCGGCCTGCAAGCGGTCCACGCACGCATACACACAGGCCGCCAGATCGGAGCGCAGCACCTGCTGGTCCGGACCCGTCTCCGCCGAGCGCCGCAACTTCCACCATTCGTCCGGACGCGCTTCGGTCCGGCCGTTGGCGCGCCGCCAATCCACGTAGATGTGGTAAGCGATCCCATGCACCCACGACGCCACCGACGAGCGCCCGGCAAACGTGGGCAACGCCTGCTGCGCGCGGCTGAATGTCCGCTGCGTGAGATCCGCGGCATCGGCGTCGTTCCCCGCAAGCCGGCGCAGAAAGGCATAAATGCGTTCATAGTGCCGTTCGATGAGCTGGACAGTGGCCGCCAGAATGTCCCGGCGGGCCAGCGCGCTGAGTTGCTGTGCGTCCGTTTCCATGCGCTTCCTTCTTCTTGGTCGGATGAAACAGCCCAAGTGGCCAAAAGAATCTGACAGGACAAGCGCGGGAACGTGTCGGACCCCTGAATCCGAGATCCGAAATCCGGAATTCGAAAAAAGCCCGAAATCCGAATTCCGAACTACAGCAGCGCGCGGCAGCCCGAATCCAATTCGGCCCACCGGAGACCCTCCCGGACCTTGGAACCTGGAACTTTGCGCGGGCTACTTCAGGCTGCGCACAAACCGCTCCAGCCGCTCCAAACCTT
>Ga0116168_1000263_pt1 | contig 54600 bp, 43 predicted proteins | sample AD_UKC129_MetaG_FD_89795 | JGI IMG/M metagenome (GOLD analysis project Ga0116168, IMG submission 89795) | Active sludge microbial communities of municipal wastewater-treating anaerobic digesters from Canada - AD_UKC129_MetaG | ecosystem: Engineered > Bioreactor > Anaerobic > Digestate | place... | reverse complement strand
TTCTTTGTTCGGCTCTTCCGTGGTCCGGATCAGGATGTCCGCCTGATCCTTGAAATGTTTCTTGATCAGCCGGATCACGAGCTGTTCATCGTCCCACACCAGCTTACCCTTGCTGAGTGTGAAGTGGAAGGCAATGGGGTCGAATCTAAATAGTTGACAAATGGGAGGTCGCGTTGTTGCGTGCGGGCCGTATGGCAAGGCCATTGCGATGGGGGAGGCGGTTCTTAACCCTTGCAGCCGATTTCCGGCAGCGTTTTTGACTTTAACGAATGACCGGACTCCGGCAGACTCTGAAGCAGAAACGAGGAGACCAACGTGAAAAGGCAATGGGGTCGTATCTAAATGAAAAGGCAATGGGGTCGTATCTAAATAGTTGACAAATGGGAGGTCGCGTTGTTGCGTGCGGGCCGTATGGCAAGACCATTGCGAATCGATGTGGCCGGGGCCTGGTATCACGTGATGAATCGCGGTCATCGGGCCGCAGCATTGTATCTTGACGATGAGGATCGGCGCAGGTTCCTGGATGCGGTGGCGGAGTTCCACCGGCGATTTCGGAGAAGGAGTCGTCACACGCCACCTACCACGACCTGACCGGAGTGCTGCAGCCAGCAGCCTCTCCGCTCCCGCCGTGCGGGACTCGCGCGGCGCGGGAGTTGGTGGGCGCCGTCCGCCTTCGCTTGAGAGGAGCTACGGCGGGACAAGTGCGCTCTGCTGCGGTGTTTCCTTGTTCCGCCATTGCCTGAATGAAAACGCCCAACCCCTGTCCAGCCCGGGCAGCCAATAGATAAAAGCATTCCGCTATCCGACGCGGAATGAGATTCTCTTGATCATTTCCCGTCCGAAGCTGTGCTGCAGGCGATCCAGGATTTCCTTGCGGCGGTACCGGACGATTTCGGAAAGCCACACGCTGCTGTCCACGTTCACGAACAACGTGCCGTTCCTCAGACCGACGGGCTGCGCGTGCGCCACGATGTTCGGGTCCATGAGATGATTCCAGACTTTTGCGATTTCGGCCTCGGAACGGCGCGATTCGATCCGCAGGCCGGACAGGACCTTTGAGAGCACCGCCTCGGCCGGACGGGTTCGATCGGCCCGCTCCTTTTCCGCCGCGGACAGGTCGATGCCGCGCCATGCCGCCAGCGCGCGTTCGCGCGGCGTCAGCTTCGGCGGCCCAAGCGGAGGGATAAATGTCCGCGGAGGAAACATTGGAGAGAACGTTACCCCGGGTGGCGGGGTTCGCCAAGCCCGCAAAGGCAGGCCAACACGGTTTAATCACAACGCCGAAGGCAACGAGGATATCGAAAGGCCTTCAGGGGCGGGTTCCATAGTTCGGCGTTTCACATGCACCCGCCGTTCGGACTCCTTTGCGATGCCGGCTGGCTGAGTGGCGATAACGCTCGATTTTTTGAGAAATTGTGCTTTCTGACCTCGCCGAATTCAGTTACAGGAGAGCAACCCCCCAAACTTATGAACACCGGCCCAAGCCGCCCCTGGTGGGATGCGTTGTGTCCGTCGTCCGCAACCGTCCCTGCCACCACTCGCCACTCCGTCTCGCGGCCGAAGGCGCGGCCAGGGCGTTCAGAAGACCTGACACGCCGCAGGATGAATCGATGGGCAGCGTGAATAGCAGCCCGGTTCGCGCGCCAGCTCAACAACCCGCATCAAGGTGAAAATGTGAAAACCCCGCTTCTATTTGCTCTGCTTTGCTGTACCGGACTCGCGGCGCACTCCCAGTCGGCGCCGGGCAACGCGCTCAACATCGCGGGCACGATCAACTACGTCGCCGTGTCGCACACGGTGTCGTTCAACTCCATGCCCATCACCGTCATGGCCTGGGTCAATACCACGGCGGCGTCGGGACAACAGGGTCTCGTCAACAAGTACGTGGCCAACTCGCTCAACGGCTGGAATCTCTACCTCCTGAATGGCCGCGTGCGCGCGTGGTACTTCGTGAGCGACACACGCAATGTCTGGGGCGGCGGGAACGGGCTGGACGGCGGGTTCATTGCGGACGGGTTGTGGCATCACATTGCCTTTGTCGTGGATTCTGCCGGCGGGAGGATTTACGTGGACGGAGTATTGCGGGCGTCGCAGGGATGGACCGGGGCGTCCGGTGCGACGACGACGACGCAGGAGGTGCGCATTGGCAGTTATCCGAACGGCAACAGCGGCTTCATAGGCTCCATCCTGATCGACGACGTCAGCGTGTGGAACGACAACCTGAACACGGGCGAAATTCAGGTGAGCATGAACGGCGGCCTGCCGGGGTCCGGCGCCAACCGGCTGGCATATTATCCGTGCGATGAAAGCGGCGGCACGACCGTGGCGGACCTCGCCCCGCTGGGCGGCAACAACAACGGCACGTGGGTGGGCACGGTCGTGTTCACGCCGGTTCTTCCCTCCGTCCAGACTCTCGCAGCAACTTCACTGAACTTCACGCAAGCCACGCTGAACCTCTCCGCGAATCCGAATCGTTCCACCATCGCGGCAGGGTTCCAGTGGGGCATTACCACGAACTACGGCAATGCGCAAACCGCCGCCACCTTTGGCGGGCCCGCTTCGACGACAAACCAGAACCACGCGCTCGTTGTGGCCGGGCTGGTTGCCGGAACGACGTATCATTTCCGCGCCTTCGCCTCGAACAGCGCGACGGTCGTGTTCAGCTCCGATCAGACCTTTCGCACATTGGGACTGGGTGTGGATACACTGCCGGCCAGTGGAATGACCGCGACTTCAGCCACGCTCAACGGCGTCGTCAATCCCGGCGGTGCAAACGCGTTCGCGTGGTTCGAGTGGGGTCTCACCACCAACTACGGCAACGTCACGCCGCCTCAAGCCGTGGGCAGCGGGACGAGCGACATCAACGTCAGCCAGCTGCTCACAGGCTTGTCCGGCGGCACCCACCATTTTCGCGTTGTTGCCTCCAACAGTTTTGGCGTGGTTCATGGCGGAAACCACGTTTTCACGCTTCCAGTGTTCACGTTCGTGACTAATTTTCCTGGCCTCACCCTGGGGGGCGCGGCTTGGGGGGACTCCGATAACGATGGCCGGCTGGATCTGCTTCTCGCAGGCACTCAGCTTTTCGGGAGCTTTGTGGAGATTCGGGCTGACGTGTGGCGGAACAGTACCAATGGCTTTGTTCTTACTTCTACCGAGTTGCCCGAGGTCACTGGTGATTTCTGGCCCGGCGCTGTGGCGTGGGGTGACTTTGACCGCGACGGACGGCTCGATATCGCGCTGTCCGGTTCGGTGGATGGTACGCCCCTGGTGGCCACCACCGAGGTCTGGGCCAATTCTCCTTCGGGCTTCGTCCGAACGGATCGCGGCCTCCTTCCGAAGCTCATGAGCGGCACGATAGAGTGGGCCGATTGCGATAGTGACGGGCAACTGGATCTGTTACTGGCAGGATGGGAACCCTCAACGTCCGATTACCACCTTGATTTGTTTCGAAACGTGGGTGGCTTCAGCCCATCCAACGTCGAACTGCCGCCGCTCGAATATGGACCGGTGAAAGGGGCCGATTACGACAACGATGGGGACATCGACCTGTTGGTCGCAGGAAAACGGTTAGTGACCGTGCTGACGGAGCTGTTGCGCCAAACCGCCGGCGCGTTCACCAATGTCGCCCCGGAGATTGCCCCCGGTTTGCCGCCAGTGTATGCGTCGTCCGCGGCGTGGGGCGATTTTGACAACGACGGCCGCCTGGATTTTGTGATCGCGGGCAACGCATCAACGGGACTTGTTTGCCAGGTCTGGCGGAACACCGGCGTCATCTTCACAAACGTGCCCATCCCCGGGCTGCGAGGAGTATCCTTCGGCTCGGTGGCCTGGGGAGACTTCGACAACGATGGGTGGTTGGATCTCCTGGTCACTGGGAAAACCAATATGAATACCGCTGGCGCGATTTCGGAAGTTTGGAGGAACACCGGCAGCGGGTTCACCAACATCAACGCCGGACTTCCCGGCGTGTCTCTTGGCACAGCGGCCTGGGGCGACTACGACAACGACGGGCGGCTGGATATTCTTCTCACGGGAACTACCAATGGGACTCCCTCGGGCGGCATTTCCCAGGTGTGGCGGAATCAGACACTGCTCAGCAACACTCCGCCGACTGCACCTTCAGGTTTGAACGTGACGCTCGCTGGTCCGACGGCCGTATTCAGTTGGAACGCCGCCCATGACGCCGAAACGCCTGCCGGCGGCCTGAGCTACAACCTGCGCGTCGGCACCACGCCCGGCGGGGGTGAAATCGTAAACCCGATGGCGTCCACCACCGGCCAGCGCCGCTTGCCTCAACTCGGCAATGCGCAGATGGCCATGTTCCGCCACATTCATCACCTTCCGGCAGGGCAGACCCTTTACTGGAGCGTGCAGGCCGTGGACACCGCTTTCGCCGGCGGACCGTTCGCCCCGGAACAAAGCTTCGTCATCGGCACCGTCTTCACGCCAACCAACGGCGTTCCTGTTCCCGGCGACCAGAACGGCGACGGTATCGTGAGTCAGGACGAACTCGCCGCCGTGCTGGAGAATCTCAATGGCAACGGCGTGCTCACCGAATCCGATTTGAATCTGGTGCTGTCGAATTACTTCGCGAACAGCCCGTTCCTGCAGATGACCAATGTCGCCGGACTCGGCGGCACGAACGTCACGTTCGCGCTGACGAACGACCTCTCCGGCGCATTCAGTGTGGAGTTTTCCACCGATCTGGCGGACTGGCACTTCCTTGGACCCGCAATGCCGTGTTACGTGTTCACGGACACCAACGCGCCGGCTCAACCGCAGCGCTACTACCGCCTGCGCTGGCCGTGAGTGCGAATCGGTGATTCCACACCGGTGTCCTGCTGAAATGGAAAAAACAAGTGGTGGGCCCAGCAGGATTTGAACCTGCGACCAAGCGATTATGAGTCGCCTGCTCTGACCACTGAGCTATGGGCCCGACCGAAGCTCTCCGATCCTTCGGAGTTTCCTCTCTATACTTCTTCGATCCGTGTGCAGCAAACAAAGAATGCCACGGTGGTCCGGCGGGCCGTTCCTCTTCTTTGCCGGAAGCTTTGTCGGCCTTTGATGTTGTCCTCCAACTACCACCTCCGCTCAAGTCCGACGAAGTTCACGACGAAGTTTCCGGCAAAGTTCAAATGTTGCAGAGATCCCTGCTGCTACTCTACTCCACCCACGACCTCGCGCCGTCCACGTGAACCGTCCGCCGGCCGTCCCTCAGATCAACCGACAAATCGCCCGCCAACAGAAGCGTACCCCCTTGAACAAATCGCACAGTCTCCTCGCCGAAGCACAAAGTGTTCGTCCCATTCGCGTAATCAGAATGAAACGCAACCGTTTCACGCGCGTTCGAGCACGTCCTCGAAATGGACGAACCTCCTTCTCCTGCTATCTGCACGGGCTGCCGATCCGCCGGGAAGTGGAACACTCGCTGTTGCTCCGGACGCAAACTGTGAAACACCAGCACCACGCGGTCGCTCTCGAGTCTCGCGCGCCCGTCGCGGACGGCGTACTGGAAAACCATCTGATCCTCGTCCGGCAGGTTCAAACTCCGCGTGCCCGCGAATCGGGTGCGGTGCGCTTCGGAATGGTGATGCCGGCGCGCGATGCATCCGGTCTCCGCCACCGGCAGCGAAACCGCAACGCACGCCATCAGGAGAAGCGGCTTCATGCAGCAGGCCTATTCGAGCGCTTCCTCGACCTCCAGGAAGCCGCGCAATTGCCGGATGCGCGTCGGGTGACGCATCTTGCGCAGGGCCTTGGCCTCGATCTGGCGGATGCGCTCCCGCGTGACTTTGAACTGCTTGCCCACTTCCTCCAGCGTCCGCGAATAACCGTCGCCGAGTCCGAACCGCAGCTCGAGCACTTTGCGCTCGCGTTCGCTCAGGCTGGCCAGCACGTCGCCCAGCTTGTCCTTCAACAGGCTGAAGCTGGTCATGTCCGACGGACTCTCCGTGGATTTGTCCTCGATGAAATCGCCGAAGTTCGTGTCTTCGCTGTCGCCGACCGGAGACTGAAGCGAGATGGGTTGCTGCGCCATCTTCAGGACGGCGCGGACGCGTTCGACCGGGAGTTGCATCTCGTCGGCGATTTCCTCCGGCGTGGGTTCCCGGCCGAAATCCTGCAGCAGGCGTTTCTGCACGCGCATCAGCTTGTTGATGGTTTCGATCATGTGCACCGGGATGCGGATGGTGCGCGCCTGGTCGGCAATGGACCGGGTGATGGCCTGGCGGATCCACCACGTGGCGTAGGTCGAGAATTTGTAGCCGCGGCGGTATTCGAATTTTTCGACCGCCTTCATCAGGCCCATGTTCCCTTCCTGGATCAGGTCGAGGAAGGAGAGGCCGCGGTTGGTGTATTTCTTGGCGATGGAGATGACGAGGCGCAGGTTGGCTTCGACCATTTCGGTCTTGGCCTGGACGGCGCGCAGGGTGCACGCCTTCAACTGTTCGTAGGCGCGAAGGTAATCCGTGTAGGGCATGCGCACGAACTCCTCGAGCGCCTTGATCTTGCGCTGCTCGGAATCGATGATGGCTTCGCCGGCGGGCGAAGGGCCCTGGTTCTGCACGCTCTGGATCGTCCGGAGGCTGAGCTGGATCTTGTCGTGGATGTTCTCTGCCACGAGCGCCATTTCCTCCATGACCTTTTGCTTGTAGCAGAACCTGTCGAAAAGCTTCTGCAATTTGGCGTCGTGCTTCCGGAACTCGGCGTAGGCCTGGTTCCGGCGGCCTTTCGTCGTGGCGTTCCGCCAGGCCGCGTACTTTTCATCCACCACCCTGTCGATCTCGCGGACCTGCTTGATCAGGCGGCGCAATGTGCGCACGTGCGAGTCCCGATTGTCCACTTTCTTGTCCAGCACGACGCGGTCAAACCGTTCCTTGGGAGGCTCGCAAACGAGCTTTTCGGCGAGGGCGATGTGTTCCTTGCCGGCGAAACCGAAGCTGTAGATGATTTTCTTGGCCTCGAGTTCCGCGTCTTCGATGCGCTTGGAAATTTCAACCTCCTGCTCGCGCGTCAGCAGCGGCACCTGGCCCATCTGCTTGAGATACATGCGGACCGGATCATCGAGAATGTCCAGCCGCGACCTCTCCTCGTCCTCGTCCGCTTCGGCCTGCTTCACGCGGTCCACCTCGGCCTGGTCAACAATCTCCACCTCAAGGTTCCGAAGCTTGCTGTAGATGTCGTCGAGTTCCTCGGGCGTGATCATCGAGTCCGGAAGAACGTCGTTGATGTCGCCGTAGGTGAGATAACCCTGTTCCTGGGCGAGGCGGACGAGTTCCTTGATCTTTTCCGCGATCTCGGCGCTGCGGGAGCCGGGTTGCGAGGCGTCAAAGGGCTGGCCGTTGGCTGCGGGAGAGGATTGTCGGGCGTTGGCCGCCCGGGCGCCGGCAGTGTCCGAAGTGGCATTCGTCCGGTGGGTGGCTGCTTTTCGCGCGCTCGATTTCAGGGCGGGCGTTCGGGCCTTCGGCTTCGGCATACAAATCTCAGTTAAACTTCAACCCCACGAAATCTGGAGTGGCAATATGTGAAGGCGCTACAGCGCCGTCAAGCAGTGAAGTGATTGCGTTCTTCACAAATTATTCGCCAGGAAAGCGCGCGCCGCGTTCGCGACCTGCTCCGGCTGTTCCGCATGCACCCAATGTCCGGCTCCGCGCACCAGTGTGACTTCAGATCGAGGAAACAGACGCCGGATCTCCTGCAGATCCGATTCCCTGATGTAATCCGATCTTTCGCCGCGCAGGAACAGAGTGGGCCGTTCGCACGGGCGCTCGCCTTCGGGCGCGGCCAGCAATTGCTCGTAGTTCCGCTCGAGCACTTCCAGGTTCAATCGCCACCGGAATCGCCCGGAATCGTCGCGCGCAAGGCTCTTCAGAAGAAACTGCCGCACCTGGCGGTCCGGAATGGACGATTCCAGAGCCGACTCGGCTTGCGACCGTGTTTCAAGCGCTTCCACGTTCAGTGACATCATCGCCCGGATCAGGTGCGTATGCGAGGGCGGATAGCGGACGGGGGCGACGTCTGCGACGACGAGGCGATCGACCCGTTCCGGGTGGTTCAATGCCAGTTGCATGGCCGCCTTCCCACCCATGGAATGGCCCAGCAGATGAGACTGCTCCAGACCCAGCCGCGTCATCAGTTCCAAAATGTCCTCCGCCATGACGCTGAAGTTCATCTCGGGCGAATGCGGCGAACGGCCATGGTTGCGCAGATCCACCGCGATGACGCGGAAGTTGCGGGACAATTGCCTGTTCACGGGCGCCCAGTTGTCCAGCGAGCCGAACAGCCCGTGCAGAACGATCAGAGGCGCGCCGGTCCCCGTTTCCTGGTAATGGAGTTCCATTGACTGGCGCCCGGCTCAGTCGATCGCGACCGCGCGTTTGGCGTGTTCGATGCCGCCGGCCGGGCTCTTGCTGCGCACGGAAGCTACACGCGCAACCGCCCGCTCGTAAACCCGGATCGTCCGGGCGGCGGCGACCTTCCAATCGAACTGCCGCGCCCGTTCAATGCCAACGTCCCTCAGGCGCGCCCGCAGCCCCGGATCCTGCGCGATTGCGCTCAACGCGCGGGCGATCGAGGATATGTCGTCAGGATCCACCACCATCGCGGCGTCCCCGACGATTTCACCGAGCGATCCTCGCGCCGAACTGATGACGGGGCATCCGCAAGCCATGGCCTCGGTGGGCGGCATGCCGAATCCTTCATACAACGACGGATAAACCAGCGCCTCCGCCGCGCGGTAAAGGTCCGGCAAGTGTTCGTCCGGAACAAAACCCAGAAACCGGATATCCGAGCGAAACGGCGAACAACGCGCCGCTTCGCGGATTACCTCCGCACCGTGCCAGTCGCTTCCGCCAAGAGCCAACTGCCATTTCGAGCGCGCGGCCGACTTGAACGCGTTGAACGCCGAGATCAGCCGGGCGTGGTTCTTGCCCGGATGCTCGAGCCGCGCCACATACAGCAGGAACGGCGCGCGAAGGCTGTATCGCTGCGCCGCCAGCTTCCCGGACGCTTCGCGGTCGCCGGGGCGAAACCGGTCGTGGTCGATGCCGTTGTAAACGACGGTCACGCGCTCGCCGTGGATTCCGAACAACCGTTCCACGTCATTGGCGGTGTTCCGGCTGACGGCGATGATTTCATCCTGACGGCGCGCCAGTTGTCGCGCGACAACGCGACCGTAGAGCATGCGTTTCCAGTCGTACTTCCGCCGGACGAAGAACGGCGCGAGATCATGGATGGTGCCGACGAGCGGGCAGGGCCGGGGCCAGAGCAGCCGCCGATAACTGGGCACATGCAGCACGTCGAGCAAATGCCGGCGAGCCAGTGACGGGAGCACGCGTTGATGCCAGAGGATGTTGTTGACGGGCGGGCGGAAGCGTTCCGGCACGGAAACCATCGTCACCCGCTCGCGGGCGAATTCGAACAACGGGATGTCCTCTTCCAGCACGAACAGCGTGAACTGATGGTTCTGGGGATGAAGCAGCATGGCTCGCAGCAGGGCGAACAGATGCTGGCCGATGCCGCTGCGACCGCGCTGAATCACCGAAGTGGATATCCCGATGCGCATACACATGGCTGATCACGCGTGCCGCGGCAGAATCAGGCCAACGTTCTGGCGGACTTCCCGCCGGTGCGGAGGCGGCCGTTGTCGCAGAAAACGCTCGGCCCGGGCGCGCCGCAGAGTGTTCCGGACACTCGCGGCGGCCTGGACGAACGAAACCCGGGCGCCGCACTCGTCGGCGAGCCGCTCGACGCGTTGCATTATTTCCACGCCGCTGCTGTCGAGGTGGCGGACCCGCGAGAGATCGATAACCCAGTCGGACTTCCGTGCGCGGCTGAACTGTTGTTCGGTGGCGAGCCACACGTTGCGCGAGTTTCCGGCGGTGATTTCGCCTCGCCACACCAGCACGTTTCCGCTGAGAGCGGTGCGCAGCGCGACGGGCACAGCCGTTTCGTTGGCGCAGGAGTCGAGCAAACGAATCGCCGCGGGCAGGTTGGGCGCTGTGAGAAAGAAATCCTGGAGGCGCAGCAGCTTCAGCGCGCGGCGAAGCGCGCGTGCCGGCGCCACGAGCACCATCTGTTTCCCGGAGCGCCGCAGCAGCTTCGCGAGCCGCACCAGCAACCCGAGACCGGGGCTGTCCACGCGCCGTACCCGCGATCCATCCACAAGGCAGTGCGTTCCCGATTCCATGATCTGTTGCAGAATGCCGTCGCTTTCGCCGGCCACCGTCGCATCCAGTTCCATGGGCAACGCGAGTCGGCGCCAGTGCGGATCGATGGGCAGGTGCAGATCCAGTCCCGTTTGCGAAGGGCTGCAACGTTCGGGCCCGAGCGCGGTCCATTGCACCAGCATGCGCCAGCCGAACACGCCGAAGTCGCGCGCATAACGCCGGAACAGGCGCCGCGGTTCCTGCGCGAGACGAAAGAGCCATTCGGTTCCGCTGCGCTGCATCCACGCCGGCGCGCGTCGCACCTGCCCGGCAAGGAAATCAATCGTCGCCCCCACGCCCATGCACACGGGCACGTTCAACGCCCGGTAGTTCATCGCCATCCATTTCTCCTGCTTCGGACAGCCGAAGGAAACCAGGAGGATGTCCGGTTGCGCTTCGCGAACGCGCGCGACGATCTCGGCATGATCCATTTCCAGCAAAGGACGAAAGGGCGGCGAGTAGTGTCCGGCAATGCGCAGGACTGGCAGGTCGCGTCGCAGGTTCTCCACCGCCCGTTGCGCCGATTCGGGGGCCGCACCGAGGAGAAAGAGGCGATATCCCTTTTCCGCCGCCACTTGTATCAGTTGCGGCACGACGTCGGCGCCTGCCACCCGCTCCGGCAGCGCGGCGCCCAGGAGCCGCGACGCCCAGACCAGGGGCGTGCCGTCGCAAAGCACAAGGTCGGCATCGAAGAGAATTCGCCGCAGCTCCACATCCGCCTGCGCCTGGACGACGAAATCCACGTTGGGCGTGACCACGTAGTGAGCCCGGCGGGAGGCGATCATCCGCTCCATGATCTGGATCGCCTCGACCGTGGTAACGGGATCAAAGGGGACGCCCAGAATGGACAGAGGCAGGCGGTGCGGACCGCCTGCCGGCAACAGCGATTTTTGCATGGTCGGCATTCGCGACGGGACCGGTCCAGGCGGATGAACCGGTCCAGGAGGAGCGTGAACGAAAGCCGTCCAGTGCGACAGGAGGTCTTACCCCTAGGAGAGAGAACATCCAACATCGAACATCCAGCGCCCAAGGAGAACGGCGGGGAAATCGAACCACACTCAACGCTCAATATTCAGTGCGTTCGAATGTTGAATGGCGGCCGGCAGCTTTCGGGCGGGACCAGTCGCCGTACGCGAGCGGAGTTTCCAACGCCGGGTTCCGGCGGCGCGTCGGCGTGAACGTCAGCGGGAGCTGAGAATTCTAAAGCCGCTGCGATGCGATCGCACATCGCAGCGGGTGAAAACCGCGGGTACGGCAGGCACAGGGGGCCGTTTGCACAAGCGTCATCCTGTCGGATTCGCGTGCGAAAACGGCCTCCCGGCACTGCGTTCCCGCGTTGAGTTGTTGCGAATACGTCATACCGTCATCAGTTCCGCCGTGCGCAGGCGCACATGGGCCTGACGTTCGGCATGCCGCAGAGCGGCTTCAGCTTTCTCCTCAAACAACGTCGGAAACACGAGAAGCGGGAACGGGCTCATCCACGCCAGCGCCGCTGCCTCGTTCGCCGCGCGCCGCAGGTAGCCGTTGAATCCCGGCTCCGGGTGCTCGTTGAGGTACTCCCGAAGCAAGCGCGCCTTCAGGCGCTCCAACTCGGTTTCCTGCGCCACCCGGAACGGCACAGCCGCTACGGGCGCCACGTCAAACCGCGTTTCCGGCCCAAATCGGGTCGGCACTCGTCTATATCCATCGTTCATATGTTCCTTTCTTTTGTTTGCGGAGTTGATTGCCGCACTTTCCCAACAAAAAACCCGCGATTGCCTGGGCAATCGCGGGTTTGTTGGAAATCTGGTCTTGTTACACTGTCTCACCCACGATGCCCCTGCGCGAAAGCGCAGTCCTGACAAATGGACAGACGTCCATCCATCGGCCAGGTCACTTGTTGCGTCGTGGTTTTCACGTGTCGCGCCTAAGAAACACTATCAACCGGCTCTTGTCAAATTCTTCGCGTGCCCGGATATTTTCTTGCGAAATCCCGCGAAACCGCGTAACCGACTGCCTCCCGGCGGAGCCCCGGAGGCCGGGTTATTGGCGCAGGACAGGCGTTCTGGCCTGAGGCTTTCGCACCGTCCCGGTGCGGGAAACGGCCGCAGCGAAGCCGCGGCCGCCCGGAGATCCGCACCGGGACCGTGCGTGGCGAACCGCAAAGCGCCGGCGGCCCGCACGATTTCACCTGGACCGAATGCGTGAAAATCATCACAGAGCGAGTGAATTCCCCGCATGTCCGCCGGCCGGAATGCGCCTGCTGCCGCGGTTTTTCGCGAGGGAACAATCATTGCTGATTTCCTGAACATGAGCGACAAGCCGACGCTGAAAATGGTGACGTGCAGCGGCTGCAACACCAAGGTCTTCATCTCCGGCGACCTCCCTCCGCTCGCAACCGAACCCTGCAAGAAGTGCGGCCATCCCATCATGATGCCGCTGTTGCTCCGGCAGTTCGAGCTGCGCAGCGTCATCGCCTCGGGCGGCATGGGCACGGTGTATCGGGCCCTCGACACCGTCCTTGACCGCATGGTCGCGGTGAAGCTCATGAAGCAGGAGCTGTTGAACGATCCAAAGGCGTTCGAGGACTTCTACCGCGAAGCCAGGGCCTGCGCGTCGCTCAACCATACCAACATCATCCACATCTACACTTTCGATGAATGGGAGGGGCAGCGTTACCTGGTGATGGAACTGGCCGACTGCGGGAGTCTTGACTCGAGAATCGAACGCCTCCAACGCCTGCCTGAACTGGAAGTGCTCGACATCGGCACGAAGATCGCCTCCGCGCTCGACACCGTTCTCAAACGCGGAATGATCCATCGCGACATCAAGCCGGGCAACATTCTCTTCAACGAAGACAACGAGCCGAAGCTGGTGGATTTCGGCCTGGCGCAACCCGTGGACAAGGAGCCGGAGTCATTGACCGAAACCCACGGCACGCCGTATTACGTCGCACCCGAGAAGATCAAACGCGAGCGCGAGACGTTCCTGTCCGACATGTACAGCCTCGGGTGCACGCTGTACCACGCGTTGACGGGGCACGTGCCGTTCGAGGCGCCGACAGTCGAGGAACTGGTGGCCGCTCATGTGCATCAGATGCCGACGCCGCCGAACCTGGTCGTTCCGGAGGTCACGCAACCCACGAGCGACGCGCTGATGAAGGTGATGTCGAAGGATCCGGCGGACCGGTTCCTGAGCTACGATGAGTTTCGAATGGCGCTGGAGTTTGCTCGCAGCCAGTTGCTGATCCAGCAATCCACGAAGGCGACCGGTTCCGGCGGCAAGAAGACCAGTTGGTGGAAGCTGTGACGCAGGTTGTTGATCGGCAACCGTGTGAGCGTTGCTGCAAACCGCCTGCCGGCATCGCCGCTCCTGACCGCTTCCTTCCGTCGAACAGGTCCCCCATCCTCTTTCGGTTTTACAGCACCCGGAACCGGAACGTTCCTGGTTGCCGGCGATATCACACCATCACGGGGAGCTGGAGCGGCAGCGGAGAATACACACTCACTGTCAATGGACTGTCGGACGGCCTGAAGCTTTGCATGCCGGTCGTTTCCGGGACGAAGGTCCGTCTGGGCACTGTGGTGGAACAGCCGTCGGCACGTTCGTTCTGCTCACACAGACCAACGTCGCGACGCCCGGCGCTCTTTGGAATCCCATCCGAACGAACCAGTTCGATCCCTTCGGAACCTTCACCTGGACGAACCTGTTCGACATCGCCGAGCTGCGGCGCTATTTCCGGTTAGGCTTTCCTTGAAGATCGGCGAAACAAATGAGGCAGGCGTTTCCGCCTGCCTCATGCTCAATAAACCGCGCAACCGGTTATTCCTTCGCGTCCGCCTTCTTGCCGAAGTTCACGGTTGTCACGTTCAGGCTGCCGTCATCCGCCTTGCGGTAGGCGCCTCCCACGTTCTCGCCGACGACCGCATCGGCGAGCGTTGCCGGGCGCCCGTCCTTCGTGATCTTTGTCTCCGATGTGATCTTGAAGGTGCGGGTGCCGACCTCGATGGTTTTGGCCTCCACATCGACCGCCTTCAATTTCCCGTGAAAAGGTGTGACGGAGGGCTTCCGGGCCGAGCCCTCGCTTTTCTGTGCAGCCGGCGAATCAGCCGCCCGCGCGGAAAGCTGCACGGGGGAACTGGTGAGGGCTGCGGTGATGAGACATACAACGCCAAACGTCAACAACAATGATTTTTTCATTGGTTTGTGTTGATTTGGGTTTTGGTTTGTTCAGTACGTCCCTGCGGACCGCATGCCTATCAAATTCAATCCCGGGAGCAAGCCCTTTTTATTCACAATTTTTTCCAGCACGCCCGATTGGCGCTTCACAGGGTAAAAAGCGATTCCTCTACCCGACGCGCAAGTGCCTAACGTTCAAAACCATCGGCTGTGTGCGCGGCATTGAAGAACACCGGTTGCCGGGGTGCAAGCCGCGCGCCAACGCGAAACATCGCCGCCCTTCCCCTGGCTTTGGGCAAGTCCTGATTAAGTCCGTCACTTCCGCGGATCCGCTCGGGGCCCGGTCACGGGCAGATGCCCGCCGTCACCCTTCCGGGACAATTCTTGTCGCATATGCGCGCGGAATTGTCCCGACGGAGTTCGGATTTCGGACTTCTTTCGAGCGCCTCCCTTCCCCGTCCATTCTCTCCATTCAGCGGATGTTGGGTGTTGAGCGTTGAATGTTCAATTCCCCGCCGTTCCCTTGGGCGTTGGATGTTGGATGTTTTCCAACCCCCTACCAGCTTCCTTCGGCCAGTAGCGCCGCGATGTTCTTCGCCAGCTCGTCGGCCAGAAGCGGCAGGGCCTGCCGTTCCGCGCTGCTCAGGTCCGATCCCACCCGCACCAGCGTGTAGCCGCTGACGTCCTGGTCCAGCACCGTCCGCCCCGTGCGCTTCTCCTCCACGGTGACATGGACCGTCGCGTTGACCCGGAAATCGGAAACGGTCAGGACGTCGTTCGGAAGAAAACTCAACTCGCGCCGCTGATAATGCGTCACCACGCCGGACAGCACCAGGTCCGCGTCGCCTCGAGTGGCCAGCCGGTAGGTCCCATCGCGTTGCATCTCACGGCGAACCGCCGCGGTCAGCGCCTCGCCGAGTCGTGGCTCCAGGGTCTGGTTCAGAAAGGGACGGACCTGGACGGACTTCGCGCCGGCCGCCGTGTCATTGACCGGGCCCAGGCGGTAGCCGCCGCAGCCGCTGAGAGCGGCGGCGATAAGAACGCCGGCGATCAGACAAAGCGCGCGCATGCCATCAACTGGCGGACGGCTGGCGCCGGTTCAATTCATCCAGCCGCTCGCGCGCCCGGGTTGCATACGGCGAATCCGGCTCGTCCAGAAGCAGCAGGATGACTTCGTTGTAATAGATCCGGGCGGCGTCCCACTTGGCGATTTTCTCGTAATACTGGGCGGTCTCAAAGTTTCCGCGGGCCTGTTCCGTCTGCAGGCGGGAGATGATCTTCTGCGCTTCCGACACCCGCGGATCGTCCGGGAACAACGTTATGAAGTCCGTGAAGGTCGCGATCGCCTGTGCCGCTGTGCTCTGGTCGTACTCCGCCCTGGCCGCCTGGCGCTCGAACGCCAGGCCCTTCCTGAAGATGGCGTCGGCCGCGACGGACGGGCGGTCGTTGTAGCGGTCGGCGGCGCGTTCAAACGCCTTCACCGCTTCCGGGAAGTTGCCCTGTTTCCAGCGCGCCTCGCCGATTTTCAATTGTGCTTCCGGCGCCACGTTGCTGTAGGGCCCGTTCTTCACAATGCTCTCGTAAAGCCCCACCGTCTTTTCCATGGAAGGGAAGAGCGGAATGTAACCCCACAGCCGAAAGCGCTGTCCCGCCAGGAAACGATCGGCAATCTCCTTCTGCCGGTTCAGGACTTCATCGAAGTTCACCGCCTGGGGATAGGATTCGATCAGCTTTTGGTAGGCCTTGAACGCGCTCTCGTCCTGATGCCGCGCCTCGTAGGATCGACCCACGAGGTACTGCGCCTGAGGGGCGTAATCGGAGAGCGGCCATTGCTGCACCACGCGCCGGGCCGCCTTGAGAGCGAGACTATACTGCTTTTTATCAAAGGCGTCCTGGGCGACAACCAATTGTTCCTTCGCGGTGATGCGCTTCCAGCCCGGGTCTCCGCCGACCGGTTCATACGTCCAGCCTTCGCCCGGCGTGTAGATGAGCGGTGCCGGTGATTGCGACGGGAACAGCAGGAGAACAGCACTGGCAACCAGCATCAAAACGAACCGGCGATTCATGGCGGTGACGGTACCGACGGTATCCTGCCAAGTCAAGGAACCCGCCGGCGGGAGAATGGAACACATCCAACATCGAACATCCAACTTCCAATGAGCGGCCATTTGCCTGTCCGGTTGGGTGGCGTTTGCGGGGATACTACGATAAAACGGAGCAGCCGATGCATGACACGGAACTATTGAGGCAATACTCCCGGCAAGGATCGGAAGCCGCCTTTCGCGAACTGGTCGAAAGGCACGTCCACCTGGTGCACTCGGTCGCCCTGCGGCAAGTGCGCGATGCCAACCTCGCCCAGGACGTGACTCAAGCCGTGTTCATTCTGTTATCGCGCAAAGCCGGCACTCTGCGCGAAGGAGTGATCCTGGAAGGCTGGCTGTTCCGCACCACCCGCTTCGTCGCTGCACGGGCCCTGCGGGCCGAGCAACGGCGTCGCCGGCGGGAACAGGAGGCCTTTGAAATGCAAATGACCGCCATCGAGGATCACGCGTGGAAACGAATCGGGCCGATCCTCGATTCCGCTCTGGAACAACTCGGACCAACGGACCGCGACGCGCTATTGCTCCGGTTTTATCAGGAACGCAACCATCAGGAGGTGGGGGCGGCTCTCGGAATGAGCGAAGAGGCGGCGCGGAAACGCGTCACCCGCGCGCTCGAACGGCTGCGGAAATTCTTCGCCGGGCGAGGATTCACCATTTCCGCCGCCTCGCTGGGCAGCGTGATCGCCGCAAACGCCGTTACGGCCGCGCCGGTGTCGCTGAAGAGCGCTGTGGTTTCGGCCGCCATCCAGGCCGGCGCGCCCGCCGCCACAATGCCCGCCCTGGTGAAGGAAACTCTCGCAGCATGGCAATGGTTCAAAGTCAAAGTCGCCACGGCACTCGTGCTCGGGTCCGCCGTGCTCGTGGCACCTTTCTTCGTGACATCGGAAACGCCGGAAGGTGTCACATCGTTCACGGCTTCCCCGCAACAGCCGCCGTCTGTCGGTTCGCGCACTGGGGCCGATTCGGCGGTTGCCACCACCGCCGACGGGCTGCCCACTGGCACCGCCGCCGGTCGAACCGCTGCGGCGCTGACGACTGCAACTGCGTCTCGCGATGGACTGCGATTGCTGGTGTCCGCGCGCAGTTCCGGAGAGCCCATCACGAATGCTGTGCTCACCATCAACACTGTTGTCGGCCGCGAGTGGCAGCAGCGCTTCGACCTCCGCACGGATGCCGCGGGAGTCGGATGGATTCCGCTGCCACCCGATCTGGTGCGGCTGGACGCAGGCGTCGTGGCGGACGGCTGGGGTTATCGTTGCGTCCACTGGATACCCGGTCGCGACGGCCCAATCCCCGCCGAATACGTCCTCTTCCTGGACCCGGCCACCAATCGGATTGGCGGTTGGATTCGCGATATGGCGGATAACCCGGTGAGGAACGCGCAGATCCTCGTCAGTTTCCCGGGCAGCGACGTCAGCAACCGTGAGACCCCGCGCGAGTCGGTTGATTTCGTAGGCCCCGTTCCCGTCGCCAGATCCGACGCCGCCGGCCATTGGAGTTGCGCCGTGATTGCATCCGACATCAAGAACTTCACGATTGAGGTGACACATCCTGAGTTCGCTTCGGCCGACATTGGCGTCGCCCGCGAGGGCGTCGGACAGGAAGTCTACGCGCAGCTCCAGTCGGGAACGCTGGTCACGCGCCTCGGTGAGGGGAACCGCGTGTCGGGAACGGTGACCGACGTAGCGGGAAATCCAATCTTCGGCGCGGAAATCGCACACAGACCTTATACGATAAGCCCGACCATCACCCGGACGGACGCGCGCGGTCGATTCGAAATCTCAAACCTTCCCGATGACGAGTTCGATTTTGTTGTCACCGCTGCCGGATACGCCCCGGAATACCGCAACGTCCAGCTCGACCCCGACCTGGAACCCATCCAGGTGCGATTGTCACCCGGGGCACTGCTGCGATTGCGGATCGTCGATGACGAAGGCGTCGCGCTTTCCGGCATCCACGTGATGCTCGAGCAGTGGGGCGATCGCAGGCACAAGTTGGCTTGGTCCGCCGTTTCCATGCGGGACGGTGTCATCGAATGGGGTGAGGCCCCGGCCGACAGCACGCTCGAGGTGTGCGCCTTTGGACCGGGCTGGTGCTACGCGCGGAACATCAACGTGAGGGCAAATGGCGACGAGCACATCATCCGCATGCGCAGGTCACTGGTCGTCCATGGTGTTGCCGTGGACGCCGAAACGGGAGAACCCGTGCCGGAGCTGAAGGCCTATCCCGGCTACGGAGAAGGTGAGTATGCATGGGAACGCCTCGACACGCGCCACAGATCCAATGGAAGCTTTGAAGTGGAGTTTCAGGAAAACAAAGATCCCTGGCGTGTTCGGGTCGAAGCGCCCGGCTATCTGCCGGCGACCTCCGGCCCCTTGTCGAACGACTTCACTGGCATTCTGAATGTGCCGATGCAGCGTGAGAGTTCGGGAACGAATATCACCGGAGTCGTTCTTCTGCCGGATGGTCAACCCGCCGCCGGGGCGGAAGTGGCGCTGTGCACGTTCGAGCAGACAATCGGTGCCAGAATCAAACAGGGGCGGTTCGTCCGGGAACGGAGACCGAAGAACATTCAAACGGCAGACCGGGAGGGCCGGTTCACCTTCAAACCCGATCCGGAGGCGCACACTCTCGTCGCCGTGCACCCCGCTGGATTCGCCCGGATCCGGGTCAATCGATCAGAACCAGCGCACGAGATTCGCTTGCAGCAATGGGGCCGAATCGAAGGCGTGGTCTTGAACAGACCCGACGGACAGGCCGTCTCTGTCGTGCTCTCGGACTGGGCGGCCGGGCAATATAGCGGGGGGCTCGATCTGGATGACGCGGTCAGCGTGGACAGCGCGGGTCGATTCACTCTGGAACCCGTGCCTCCGGGGAATCTGTTCGTGAGCGTGCGTCGCGAGCGGACTTCACCTGCGGCTGGAATGACACCCGTGTCGGTGCCGCCCGGTGGAATCGTGCAGGTCCAGATTGGAGGTCGCGGGGTTACGGTCGTCGGCAAGTTTGTCCCGGGTGAAGTGGAACAACCCATCGATTGGAAGAAGCAATCCGCCAACTTGTTGCCGCTTGACCGGTCGCGCCTGCCTGTGCCTCCGGGTCTTGACAATGAAGCGCGCAAATGGTGGGAACTTGATTTCTGGCTTTCACCGGCAGGCTATTCTCACCTGGCAGCGTCACAGCAGTGCCCACTCTGGCTGGAGGCAGACGGCTCGTTTCTTGGATACGACGTGCTTCCCGGAAAATACCGGCTGTTCCTTTACGTGAGCGAGACCCCCGCCAGTCCGTCCATCGGCCAGGTTTCGTATGACTTCGTGATTCCCGAGAACCAAACCCAGGGAAGCGAAGTAATGGATTTGGGAACACACGGCCTGAAGAAATCGCCGGAGCAGAACGCCGCCACGCAATGACCGCGTTCGACCGTTGAAAGCGACCATGGCCACCTGAACTCGGGACAATTCCGCGCGCATATGCGACAAGAATTGTCCCGCCAGAATCGCCAAGCACCTCGCTGCCTAAGGCTTACAGAATTCGGCTCCCGTGACTGCGGGACAATTCTGCGCGCATATGCGACAAGAATTGTCCCGACCGGTGTAAGCGGCGGGTGTCTTTGCCTGCCTTAGTAGAGGCGCGCTTCCAGCCGCCCGGACCATTGAGTTCGAACGCAACCAACACTGAGACATCCCTGCGACTCCCTTCCATCTTCGCGGACTCATCAACGCTCTGACTCTCCAACTCGCTACCTGAACGGACCCCACATTTTCTTTGAGGTTTGGAAGGCAGGCACGTATGCTCTAGTCAAATTTTGCTTGCAGCCAGGAGAATCTGGTCAAACCCCTGCTGATAAGCAGTTTGAGTTTTTATTATTTTATGAGTCAGCCATCTGTGACTGGTAAACAGGCAAGCCTTGCGGGCGGACGTTCCGCGCGCGGGCCGAAGTATCCCGGCATTCGCGTCACCTGCAACGGCAACCAACTCGTCGCGCAATACGTTGAAACCCGCATTACCGAGGGCGGCGTGTTTTATCCGATCACGCCCTCGACGGAGGGCGGCGAGATTTACCAGCAATCGTACGCGCAAGGCGAGCTCAACGTCTGGGGCCAGCCGAAGATCGCGATCGAGGCGGAAGGCGAGCACGCCGCGCAGGGCGGCGCCACCGCGTTTGCCGTGACCGGCAAGCGGACGGTAAACTTTACCTCGGGCCAGGGCATCGCCTACGCGATGGAGCAGTATTACCACGCGCCGGGCAAGCTCTCGACCATGGTGCTCGAAGTGGGCGCGCGCGCTGACCAAGCAGGCGTTGAACGTGCATTGCGGGCACGACGACTTCTACGCCGCCCTGGATACCGGCTGGACGATGTTGATCGGGAAAGATGCCCAGCAGGCGGCCGACCAGGCGATCATTCTGCGCAAGGTGAACGAGCTGTCCCTGAATCCGGGAATGAACATCCAGGACGGCATGTTGACCACGCACTCCGAGCGAACCTACCTGGCGCCCGAAGCGGATCTGCTGCGGGAATTCCTCGGCGCGCCGGACGACATCATCGATTGCCCGACGCCGGCGCAGCGGGAATTGTTCGGGCCGAAGCGGCGGCGCGTTCCCGAGATGATGGATCTGAAGAACCCCGTTCTGCTCGGGCCGGTGCAGAACCAGGAACACCACATGAACGGCGTGGTGGCGCGCCGCAACAACTTCAACGAACACATCCTGCCGATGCTCGAGGAGGCGTATGCCGAGTTTGGACGCCTTACCGGCCGGTATTACGGGCTGTTGATCCAATACAAGTGCGAGGACGCCGACACGGTCTTCGTGTCGTTGGGCTGCGCGGCGGACAACATCGAGGCCGCCTGCGATTATCTGCGCGAGCAACGCAACGCGAAGGTCGGTTCGATCCATGTGAACGTGATTCGCCCGTTCCCCGAAGCGGCCATTATCAACGCGCTGCGCGGCAAGCGGAACGTGATCATTCTCGAGCGAACCGATGAAGGCATGGCGGGCGACAACCCGCTGGCGCGCGACATCCGCACGGCGTTGAGCAAGGGGAACGAAGCCGCGCGATTCGGCGGCGCGCTCCCGCCCCTCAAGCCGGAGGAAACGCCCCGCATCTTCCGCGGGTCGTACGGCATCGGATCGCGCGATTTCCGACCCGAGCACATTCTCGGCGCCTACGAGTTCGCCATCGGCCAGACACGGCGCAAGGACGGCAAGGGCGCAGCCGACGGGGAAACGTACTTCACGCTGGGCATTGATCATCCGTACGCGGTGATTTCGAAGGACACGCCCTCGCTGTTGCCGCTTGATTCCATTGCGGTCCGGTTCCACTCGATCGGCGGGTGGGGCATGATCACCACGGGCAAGAACCTTGGCGAGATCATCGGCGAGTTTGGCCGCCTGCTCTCGGAGCGGAACCCGAAATACGACGCCGACGGGCAGCCGGTGGAACGGCTCTACGTGATGGCGAATCCGAAATACGGATCGGAGAAGAAGGGCGCGCCGACCAACTATTACCTGACGGTGGCGCCGGAACGGATCAAGGTGAACTGCGAGTTGAACCATGTGGACGTGGTGTTGTGCTGCGATCCGAAGGCGTTCACGCACACCAATCCGCTGGAAGGCCTGAAGAAGGGCGGCTCGCTCGTATGGGAGTCGAGCGAAACGCCGGAGACCGCCTGGCAGCGCATCCCGGCGCAGCACCGGAAGTTCATCATCGAAAACAATATTCGCGTGTATATCCTGCCGGGATTCGAAATCGCGAAAAAAGCGACGTCGCGCGGTGATCTGCAGTTGCGCATGCAGGGCAATTCCTTCCTCGGCGCCTTCTTCCGCGTGTCGCCATTCCTGAAGCTGCACGGGATCTCGGACGAGATGTTCCTGGAGACGGTAAAGAAGCAGTATCAGAAGAAGTTCGGCCGCTTCGGCGAGGACGTTGTCATGTCGAACATGACCGTCATGGAGCAGGGCTTCTCGCGGGTGCAGGAAATCAAATACGGCCAGTTCGAGGATCCGGACCGGTCATCCATGCGCAATCCGCCTCTGCGGCCTGTCGCCGACCTTGCCCTGATCCCGACCGCGGGTTGCGGGGTCGCGTGCGGTTCGGGCATTCCCACGCCGGCCCAGCAAACGCCCCGATACGCGTTCCAGTCGCTGTCGAAGTTCGACTCCGAATACCGCAGCGGACTCGGTTATCATCAGCCGGCCAGTGCTCTGGCGTCCCTTGGCGTGATGGGCCCCGCCACCGGCGCGACGCAATCCAAGTACGTCGCGCGCCGCGAGACCCCGGTCTATATCCCCGAGAACTGCACGCAGTGCATGGAATGCATCACTGCCTGCCCCGACACCGCGTTGCCCAACACGGCGCAGGAAGTCAGCACCGTGCTCAAGACCGCGGCGCATTATTACGTCACCGACGCGAGCGAACGCGCGAAACTGACAGCCGAGCTCAAGGGCGTCGAACAGCGCGCCCGTGCGAAGATGAACGAGGCCGTCAAGAACCGGGCGAAAGTACCGTTCAAGGACATTATTCGCGAGGAAGTGCAGGCGCTTTCAAACATCAGCGACAAGACGAAAGCGGAGTTCACGGGTATTATTGACAAGCTGCCGCTGGCGTATTCGAACGTGCCGGCGATCTACCGGTCGCTCGAGCAGAAGTCGCCGGGCAGCGGCGGGTTGTTCGCGATCTTCGTCTCCGACCTGTGCAAGGGTTGCGGCGAGTGCGTTCAGGTGTGCGGCGATCACGACGCACTGCGTATGACGACGGAGACGGAGGACTTGAACGCCGACCTGACGACGGCGCAGATCTTCTCGCGATTGTTGCCGGACACGCCGCAGAAGTTCCTCGGGTTGTACAACGACGCCGACGCGGTGAACTCGCGCGAAGCAGCGCTGCGCAATCACCTGATGGTGCGGCGCAATTACGAAGCGCTGGTGTCGGGAGACGGCGCCTGCGCGGGTTGCGGCGAGAAGAGCATCCTGCGCGCGCTGGCGTCCGTGACCGAGGCCTACATGCGCCCGCTCTACCATAAGAAGGCCGACCGGTTGCGCGGCAAGGCCACGCGCCTCGAGAACGAAGGCCTGGCGAAACTCCAGGAACTGAAACAGCGGGACGAGAAGCAGTACAACATCTTCCGCCGCACCGTGATTCACACGGTCATGGGACTCGGCGGCGAGAACGACGCCGACACGGCGAAGCGCATTGCCGATTACGAGGCGCAGCACGGGCCGATCACCGACGACCAGCTCGTGAACGGAATCGCCGCGGTAATGCGCCAGGACGCGTTCAACCATCGCGACCTCCAGGCCGTGGACGGGCGACACGCCAACGGCATGAGCGTGATGTTCATGGGTGCCAGCACCGGGTGCAATACGGTGTATGGTTCGACGCCGCCGTCCAACCCGCATCCGTATCCGTGGATGAATTCGCTGTTCCAGGACGGCGCGACGATCAGCTGGCTGCTGGGCGAATCGCTGATCCTCAATCACGCGCGGCGGTCCGTGGTGCCCGAGCGGTTGTGCGACGCGCTGCTCGACGGCGGCGACAATGTGCTGACCGAAGCCGGTTACTTCACATTGACACACCTGGACGACACGCTGATGACCGACCAGGAGATCCGCGAGCTGCCAAAGGTGTGGGTCGTGGGCGGCGACGGCGCGCTCGGCGACATCGGGTTCCAGAACGTTTCCAAGGTGATTCTCCAGAACCGGCCGAACGTGAAGATCCTCATGCTCGACACGCAGGTGTACTCGAACACCGGCGGGCAGAATTCGGATTCGTCCACGATGCTGGGCGGTTACGACATGAACCAGTTCGGCGTGGCGTCGCAGGGCAAGCTGATCGAGAAGAAGAACGTGGCCGAGGCGTTCACAAGCGGGCACGGCTCTCCGTTTGTGGCGCAGGTGTCCATGGCGAACGCAGCGAAGCTCTACAAGGCGATGCTCGACGGTCTGGAGTATCGCGGCACGGCGTTCTTCCAGGCCTACACCACCTGCCAGCCGGAGCATGGCGTGCCGGACAACATGAGCGCCGACCAGGCCAAGCTGGTGCGCGACGCCCGCGGCATGCCGGAGTTCGTGTTCAACCCGCGCCGCGGCGAGACCTCGCAGGAGGCGTTCGACCTGAAGGGCAATCCTTCCCTGGATCGCGACTGGTGGCGGACGAAATACAAGTCCACGGGCGAGGAATACAGCTTTACCGTGGCGCACTGGGCGATCACCGAGGGCCGATTCCGCAAGCACGTGAAGGCGGTCAAGGAAGAGGATGTGTCGGAGATGATTCATCTCGAAGACATGCTGGTCTTCATCACGCAGGACGACGTGATCTACCGGCGCGTCTTCGACCCGGATCACCGTAGCTACGTTCCGGACTTCGGCGTTTATATCAAGGCCGAGGTGAACGGGAAGATGAAGCACTTTGCCGTTTCACGCCAGATGGTGTTGTTCGCGGCGGAACGCCGGAAAGCGTGGCGCATGCTCCAGAGCAAGGCGGGCATTGTGAACAAGGATTACCTCGCGCAAAAGGCGCTGCTCGCGAAGCTGGACAAGGGCGAACTCCAACTGTCGGAACTGCAGGCGCGCACCCGCGAACTGTTCAATGCCGAACTCGCGGCGCTGAAGACCTGACACGCCCCCGCAACTCCTTCCGTCGCAGGCCCGTGCAACCTTTTGTTGCATATGCAACAAAAGGTTGCAGTCGGTTGCAGCCCATGTAACCCATTGATCTGGAGTGGATTGCAAACTTTTGTTGTATATGCAACAAAAGTTCGTCATGCGGGGGATCGGCCGTCGCGGTGCGAGAGTTCGGGTTAGTCGCGGATGGTGCCGCGGGTGACGCCGAGCTGATTCAGCAGTTTCAACTCCCGCCACAGTTGCGCGCCTGAAATCTCGCCGCGCAGCAACTGGTGGTACTTCGCGATCGTGCGGGTCACCTGCTCGGGTGTTTCGTTCACAAACTCAATCCGGAAATGCCGCGCGCCGAGTGCGATCATTCGTTCGACGTACTCCGCGCCGGTTTGCGCCATGGAATGGAACACCGTGTTGCGGCAGCCCGCGTCCGCCTTTACGGGATGCTCGGCGCCGACGCGGTCGCGCAGCTTCAGGTCGTGGCGATCACAGGGTCGCCCGCAGTTGGTGTAGTCCGTGCCCTCGGACAGAAACGCGCAGAACACACAATGCTCCATGTGAAACATGGGCATGTGCTGGTGGATCGTGATCTCGAACCATTCCGCCGGCGCCGCCTTCAACAGACTCTCGAGCTGCTGGAAATTCAGGTCATACGATGCCGTCACGCGGTCGAGTCCGAACCGGTTCCGGAAATAATCCGCGGACAGGTGGTTCGCGATGTTCAACGAGAAATCCCCGATGCATCGCTGTCCCGCGAAGAACTTCAGGTGATCGTAGTTCCGGACGAGGTAACCGTCCGCATTCGACGACTGCACCTGTTTCAGCATCCATTCCTCGCCCATTTTGGAGATGCGCGGCGGGGCGACAAAGATGGCCGCGTCGGAATGCGCGGTCTCGCAGCCGCGGGCGGTGTGGAACAGCGCCACGGCCTCGCGATACCGTTTCGGATTTTCGAAATCGCAGTAGATCGTGCGGGCGCCGCAACGCAATGCGGCTTCGAGCTGAGGAAGAGTGCGAACCAGCACGATCAGCCGGGGTTCGCCGGCAGCCGAAGCGCTCTGTGCGTGCACGGTTGAATGGCTGCTCTGCGCTTCGGGGATCAGCGTCCATCGCGGCGGCGTTCTGCGGAGGCGTTCGAGTTCGCGCGCCACCTCCCGGCGCAATCGGTTCAACTCACTGACCGGAAGGATCAATGCGTCGGGCAGCTCGTTCCTGAGCCCGCGCAGTTCGAACGCCGTGTCGCCCAGTCGGCCGAGTTGCTCGCGCAGGCGCTCGGTTGTCAGCGGCTGTGTCCGGGCCGAGGCCAGCGGCACTCTCGAATCCGCGCTCGCAATGTTGCCGAACTCGTCCCGCGCGATCACGGTCAGCGGTTTTCCCTCCGCTCCGTGAACCTCGATGTCGATGGGCCTGCGGAACCGCGGTTTGTCGGTCTCGAACGTCTGCCGCAGACGACGGTTCAGCTCCGGGTCGTCGGTTTTCCAAAGCTTGTCACCGCGCCGGACGCGACTGAAATCGATGTGGCCGCGTCCGAACCGCAATTCGACCATCCCGGGTTCGGCAGCCTGTCGCACTTCGTAGATGCGGCCGCCCTCCTCCGGGTCCTCGGGGTGCCCGGCGTCGAACACGACGCCGTCTCCGGCTTTCATCGGGCCCTCGGTGCGGACGAGCACGGCGTCGCGCCGGACGGCCGTGACCACTCCGAGGAAAACGCCGCGTTTCTTCCCGAACCGCGCGTGGACCAATTGCTGGTTGTTTGTTCCGCGAAGCCAGCCCGTGTAGAGACCGCGGCTGAACGCCATCTCCATCTCGTAACGGCGCTGTTCTGAAGCGTCGTTGCGCGGTCCAGGCGCGGAGTTTTCTTGCGCACCGTTCCGTCCGCGCTGCAGTTCTTCGAGCGCTTCACGGTACAGGCGCGTGATGTTGGCCACGTATTCGGGGGATTTCAGGCGGCCTTCGATTTTCAACGATGCGACGCCCGCCCGCACCAGGTCGGGAAGGACGTCAAGTCCGGCGAGGGTCCTGCGGGCTGAGCAGGTAGCGCCGGTCGCCCAGCGGGACGAGGCGTCCGTCGGCGATGAGATCGTACGGCATCCGGCAGGCCTGGGCGCATTCGCCGCGATTGGCCGAGCGGCCGCCGAGCGCCTCGCTCGTGAGGCATTGACCGGAATACGCCACGCACAACGCGCCGTGAACAAAGATCTCCAGGGGAACGGCCGGACCGGGCGCTTGAGCCGCCTGGATCTTTTGGATCTCGGCGATCGAGCATTCGCGCGCGAGCACGACGAGGTTGCAGCCCAGTTCCCGTGCAAACTCGACGCCGGCGTGGCTGGTGATCGTCATTTGCGTCGAGGCATGAATGGGGAAATCGGGTGACAATTCGCGGATCAGCCGGCAGATGCCGACGTCCTGGACAATGACCGCATCCACGCCGGCGGCGATCATGGTGCGCAGGTATTGTTCCGCCTCGGCAAGTTCGTTCTCGAACACCAGCGTGTTGAGGGTCACATAACCGCGCACGCCCCGGCCGTGCAGATATTCCATGAGGCCGGGCAGGTCTGCCTCGGTGAAGTTGTGCGCCCGCATGCGGGCGTTGAAGCGGCTGAGTCCGAAATAAATCGCGTCGGCGCCGTTTTCGACGGCGGCGCGCGCGCAATCCCAGTCGCCGGCCGGTGCCAGCAGTTCCGGCAGCGGCGGTTCCCGGCGGGTGCGGATGTCTGGAGGCGGCTCTGTTTGAGACTCAACCATTGGCCTTCACATTAGCAGCGGAATGGCGTCGGAACAAAAACTCTTTGCGAACTGCGCCGGGGCGCGGCATTCATGCCGCTTCAGCCCATGAGGCAAAGGGACGTTGGGATATATCCTGCCCTGACGGTGCAAGGGACGTTGAAGCGACCTGAAGGTCGCGCTCCGGGCCACCCGCTCGTTTTTCCGCGCTAATCGCTTTGCGGCGGGGAACCGTTGGCGTTAACTGGTCCCATGCGTGTTCTCGTGGTGGGTTGCGGGTATGTCGGGCTCCCGCTGGCGGCGGAACTGGCGCGGCACGGTCACGACGTGTCCGGGCTTCGTCGCACCGCCGAAGCTGACAAACAGATGCGCGACGCGGGTGTGACGCCACTGCATGCGGACATTACGCGCCCAGGCGACTTGTCTCGCCAGCCTGCGGACTTCGACTGGGTGGTGAACTGCGCGGCGACAGGAGGCGGCGGCGCGGACGAGTATCGGCGGACGTATGTCGAGGGCACGCGCAACCTGATCCAGTGGCTGGGCAGCCGGCCGCAGAAGTACGTGTACACGAGCAGCACCAGCGTTTACGCGCAGAACGATGGTTCGCTCGTGGATGAAGAAAGCCCGGCCGAACCGGTGGCGGAAACGGCGCGGATTTTGCGCGAAACCGAGGAACTGCTGATCGAGGCGACGCAGGGGCGCGGGTTTCCTGCGGTGATTCTGCGGGTCGCAGGGATCTACGGCCCCGGCCGGGGTTACTGGCTGAAGCAGGTGCTGAGCGGCGAGGCGCGCATTGAGGGAGCCGGCGAACGCTATGTGAACATGGTTCATCGGGACGACGTGGCGGGAGCGATTGTTGCCGCGCTGGAACGCGGCGTGCCGGGGCGGATTTACAATGTGGTGGACGGTGAACCGGTCACACAGCGTTGCCTGCTGAAATGGCTGGCGCAGCGATTTGGAAAACCGGTTCCACCTGTTTCCACAGAGCCGGTCTCGGCCAGGCGCGGCGTGACGAGCAAGCGCGTGTCGAACCGCAGGCTGGTCACGGAACTGCAATATCGGTTTCGGTATCCGAGTTACCGTGAGGGGTACGGGTGATGGTCGAATCGACCCTTACGTCGTTGCCGACAAGACCTGGAAGCCGCCTGAAGTCGGAACTCCTCGCCTGAGGACTCGCCGCCTATTGGCTTTTGGCCTTCGCCCGCTCTTCGGCACGGTCCTTGAAGGTCAGTTCCGCGATGCCGGACTTGTCGAGCTCGCCAAGGCCTTCGGTGACCATGCGATCGTATTGTTTCTTTGTCGCTGCGGCGAGCGGGAGGTTGAGTCCGTGTTCCCTGGCGAGTTTCAGAGCGATGCCGGAATCCTTCGCGGCATGGGCGGCCGAGAAGAAGCAACTGTGCTCGCGGTTCTGCATGTCTTCGCCGTCGGTCTGAAGCACGCGGGAGTTGGCACCGGTTTGCGAGAACACCTCGCGCACCATCGTCAGGTCGAGCCCGAGGGAGGACGCCAGCGCAAGTCCTTCCGCCAGCGCAGCTGTATTGATGTTCATGACCATGTTCACGAGAGCCTTAACCCGGGCCGCGGTTCCGGCGGGTCCGACGTAGCGCACAGTCGAGCCCAGTTTCTCGAGGACGGGCCGAGCCCGTTCGAAGGCGTCCTGGTTTCCGCCGCACATCAGATAGAGTGTGCCTTCGCGGGCCTGGGTGATGCTCGAGGCCATGCAGGCTTCGAGAGATTGCGCGCCCGCCTTCGAGGCTTTGGCTTCCACCCAGACGTGGATGTCGGGCGTGACCGTGGCGCAATTGATGAAAAGTCTGCCCTTGGACCGGCTCAACAACCCGCCATTGAAGACCGCCTTCATGGCTTTGTCGTCGGACACGACGGTGATGATGACGTCCGACAGCTTTGTGACGAGGCGGAGTTCTTCGGGGGCGACGGCGCCCAGTTCGTTTGCGAGGGACTCCGCTGCGGCCCGGTTCAGGTCGTGCACGGCTGTGATTTCGAATCCGCAATCTTTCAGGCGGCGGGCCATGTTGGAGCCCATGCGTCCGACGCCGACGAAACCGATTTTCATGCGCAATCCTTTCGTGTGGGGTTTGGGGATCACGCTAACGGAACTGGTGGCAAAGGCAACTCCGGCCTTTGTTGGATCCACGTGACGCCGGGTGAAAAGGCCCGGTTTTCGCGCGCGACGCGTTCCGTGAGGGATTGAAGAGGTTGCCTATTCGACGGTTTGTGGCACCTTATCGCGCAAGCCATTATGAACAAACCGAAGATCATTGCTTATTTGAAGCCCACGTGCGGCTGGAGTCAGGGGGTGCGCGCGGTTTTGCGCAAGTACGACCTGCCTTTTGAGGATCGCGACATTATTAACGACCCGGCGCAGCGCCAGGAGATGATTGAGAAAAGCGGGCAGATGCTCAGTCCGTGCGTGGAGATCGACGGGCACATGCTGGCCGACGTGAGCGGCGAGGAAGTGGAAGCCTACCTGCTGTCGAAGGGGATTGAGCAGCCGGTGAACCGTGAGCCGGAGGCGCCCATCAACCAGCCGTGCGCGCACGAGATGCCGGGCGCGCCGATTCAGCCCATAAATTGAATTGATCCGCGGCCCGCGCTCCCGCAGTTTGCGCGGCGTGCAGGTGATCCGTTCGACAAGAGCGATTCAGCGCCTGGCTTTGAAGTGGCGCCGCGCGGGACACAAGATCGGTTTTGTGCCGACCATGGGTTATCTCCATGGCGGGCACATGAGTCTGATCCGCCGTGCGCGCCGGGCAGTCGGTCCCCGCGGGAAGGTGGTCGTCAGCATCTACGTCAACCCCACGCAGTTCGGTCCGAATGAAGACCTCTCCCGGTACCCCCGTGATTTGATAGGCGACCTGCGCTGTTGTCGAGCCGAAGGCGTGGACGCCGTGTTTGCCCCGTCCGACGCGGATATGTATCCGGGCGCGCGTGAGGGGCTTTTCAGCACGTACGTTGTCGAGGAGCGACTTTCGGCCCGACTGGAGGGCGCGTCGCGCCCCGGGCATTTCCGTGGGGTGACGACGGTGGTGGCAAAGTTGTTCAATCTGGTGCAGCCGGACGTGGCGGTGTTCGGCGCGAAGGATTTTCAGCAGGCCGCGGTGGTGCGGCGCATGTGCGCCGACCTCAACTTCCCTGTGCGGGTTATTGTGGCGCCGACGGTGCGCGAGCCGGACGGGCTGGCGATGAGTTCGCGGAACAAATACCTGTCAGGCAGGCTGCGCATCCAGGCTACCGTTTTGTGGCGCGCGATTCTGAAGGCCCGAGCCGCGGTGCGACGCGGTCGGGGCGCGCTCCAGGCCGCTCGGTTGCGGGCCGAGTTGAAACGCTTCATTGAGTCCGAGCCCGCTGCCCGGGTGGACTACATTGAGTTCGTCGATCCTTTGACTTTGAAACGGGTGCTGCGCGTGAGCCGGGGAACGCAGCTTCTGCTGGCTGTGTTCATCGGCAGGACGCGGTTGATTGACAATGCACGGCTGTGATCGGAAAGGGGCGCCTGCGCGATGAAATCCTTCGACATTCTGGTGATTGGCAGCGGAATTGCCGGGTTGTTCTTCGCCCTCAAAGTGTCGCCGGACAAGCGCATCGCGATCATCACCAAGAAGACCCGCGCTGAGTCGAACACGAATTATGCCCAGGGCGGCATCGCGGCCGTGACGAGCCGGGAGGACTCGTTTGAAATGCACGTGCGCGACACGCTGGAGGCCGGCGCAGGGCTGTGCCGCGAGGAAGTCGTCCGGACCATTGTGCAGGAAGGGCCCGCGTGCATCCAGGAGCTGATGGAGCTCGGGATGAAGTTCACGGAACGCGAGATTCCGACCGCGCCGGGTTCGAAGGAGCTGGATCTGGGCCGGGAAGGAGGGCATTCGAAGCGGAGGATTCTTCATGCGAAGGACGTGACCGGCCGGGAGATCGAGCGCGCGCTCCTGGCCGCTGTGGCGGCGCGTTCGAACATCACCGTGTTCGAAAACCATTTCGCCGTCGATCTGATCACCAGCCGGAAGCTCGGGCAGGCGGGGACCAACCGTTGCCTTGGGGCTTACGTGCTGGACAAGACCTCGGGGTCCGTTGAGACGTTTGTCGCGCCGGTCACGCTGCTGGCGACCGGCGGTTGCGGGAAGGTTTATCTCTACACGACCAACCCGGATATCGCGACGGGAGACGGCGTGGCGATGAGCTACCGGGCGGGCGCTTCCATCGCGAACATGGAGTTCATTCAGTTTCATCCGACGTGTCTGTATCATCCGCGCGCCAAGTCGTTTTTGATCAGCGAAGCGGTCCGCGGCGAAGGTGGGGTGCTCAAGACCATTGATGGCCGCGAGTTTATGGACGCGTATCATCCGCTCAAGTCGCTGGCGCCGCGGGACGTGGTGGCGCGGGCGATTGACAGCGAGATGAAGAAGAGCGGGGCGGACTACGTGCTGCTGGACATCACGCACCGCCCGGCGGCGTTCATCCAGGAGCGTTTTCCGAATATTTACCGGACGTGCCTTGAGTTCGGGATCGACATCACGCGCGAGCCGATCCCGGTGGTGCCGGCGGCGCACTACCAATGCGGCGGAGTGGTGACCACTGTGGACGGGGAGACGGAGATCGAGGGGTTGTATGCGGTGGGCGAGGTGGCGTGCACCGGTTTGCACGGCGCGAACCGTCTGGCGAGCAACTCGCTTCTCGAGGCGCTGGTGTGCGCGCATCGGGCCGCCCGGCGGGTGAACGAGCAGGCGCTGCGTCCCATGGACACCCGCATACCGCTCTGGCATTCGGGAAACGCGCACAACCCGGACGAGATGGTTGTTGTGTCGCACAACTGGGATGAGATCCGCCGGTGCATGTGGGATTACGTCGGCATCGTCCGCACCAACAAACGCCTTGAGCGCGCGCAGAAGCGAATTGCCAATCTGCAGGAGGAGATCCAGGAGTATTACTGGGATTTCATTGTGACGAGCGACCTGCTCGAACTGCGCAACATCGCCACGGTTGCGGAGATTATCATTCGCTGCGCGCTGGCGCGGCCGGAAAGCCGCGGGTTGAATTATAACCTCGACCATCCGGACCCCGACCCCGAATGGGCGCAACGGGACACCATCGTTCGCCGGGAAGGTTGAGGGTGAACGGCTTGCGCCGGTTTCAGTCGGGCGGGACGGAGCGGTCCGGCCGCTTGCGTTGAATTTCTGCAGGATTTCGGCCGCGACAGACGTGTTGTGGGAAAACAACATCCAACAACATGAAAACTCGCGTTCCCTTTTCGAAACTCATGCTTCTGGCCGGTGTGATGTGGCTGTGCGGCGCGTGCGCTTTCCCGGCGGCAGCTCAAGACTCGAATGACCGGCCGCCTTCCAGTGCACCTCAGGCTGAAGTGCGTTATCACATTGAAATCGAGAACGGGTTCCTCCGGTTGGCTCCGCTGAAGTCTCGAGTTGATGTTGCGGCCACCTTCGGACCGGACCTGGCCGAGGTGCCGGCGACGATTGAAAACGTTGCGAAGTATCTGCGCGCGACGGACACCAACCTGGACATTGTTGTCTCCCCCGATGCCGCGGGCGTGACCATCGGGGATTTGATCGAATCCGGGGTGATGATGAGGATGCCTTCCGCGAGTTTCACGGGATGTACTTCGTCCGGCTCTATCGGTTTCTGCTCGTGGTGTCGCGCGGGGATGAGGAGGTAGCGAGGGAAGCGCTGCAATTACCTGCCGTGCAATTCATCAACGATGATGAATTGCTCGCTCTGTTTCCAAACCGACCGGTGGCACTGATCGGGGAGCCCGGCAAACAGCGGCTTGTTTTTCTGGATCGACAGAATGCGCCGGAACTGGAGGAGCAGGAATTGGGCGTGCAGTAACGGTTTTTAAAAAAGGGGCGCGCCCTGCCGTGGACGGCGGCAGGGCGCTTGCAGGAGGAACTGCTTGCCCGAAATCAGAACCGAATTGAAATCTTCAAATACCCGCAACTGGGTTCTTCCAGCTTCGTCCCGTTCCGGCCGTAGATGATGTCCGAGCGATCGGGAAAGATCTGGCCCAAACCGGCCTGGAACCGGGCACTGGCGAGCAGGCCGTGCCGGCTCGTTTCTTCGGCTTCGTCGGTGTCCGGCACCAGCACGCTCCGCAACAGCGGTTCCGCCGGATGTTCCGCTGGAGCGGCCGCATCGACCGCCAGGACCAGCGGGCTCTCGAGAGTCATGCTTGCGGGCGCCGAGGGTTTGAAAGCCACAAACCGGGTGCGCAGGGAAAGCGCCGCGGTAAAGTGCGCAGACTCAAGGGTCTGCCCCGGAACGGCGTCGTCGGTGAGCAGCGCCAGTGTCAGCAGGGGTTCGGCCGCCGGGGACTGTGTGGCGGCGGATAGCATCGCCATGCCCGCCGCGAGCAGGAGCCCGACTGTTCTGGTGTTTTGACCGAAAGCCACGCATTCTCGCGAGCATCGCGCGTACCAGGAAACGGGATTCGCGTTGCGGCGATGCCGAGCCCTGAAATCTGTCCCAATACGTTGCTGATGTGGTCGATAAGACGGGACACTGCGGGGCGGCGGTTCGCTTGCGTTTCTGTGTCTGCTGCGGGATACTGCGCCCGTGCCGCATCGTGTCACTGAATTGACTGACCAGCTGGTCGCTTCCTACGCGCGGCTGGGTGGAATCAATCACCTGGATGGAAAGAACCTCCCATCCAAGCGTACCATTGCCGTTATTACGAACGATTTGTTGCGCCTGTTGTTTCCCGGCTTTTTCGACGAGAAACTGGTGCACTCGTCCGAGATCAAGGTTGAGACGGCGGGCCTGATCGATACCGTGCTTGGAGCGCTGGAGGACGAGATCTACAAGAGCCTCGAGTACAGCCGGCCGGCGGGGCAGACCAAACGGGATTTGCGTCGGGTGGCTCACGAGCGAACGATGGGCTTCCTTGCCAGCCTTCCGCGCATCCGCGAACTGCTCCAGACCGATACCGAAGCCGCTTTCCAGGGCGACCCTGCGGCGTTTTCGCGAGAAGAGGTGATCGTCGCGTATCCGTTCATCGAGGCGATCGCCGTCTATCGCCTGGCGCATCAGCTTTACCTGGACAACATTCCGCTCATTCCCCGCATCATGACGGAGTGGGCGCACGCGCGAACCGGCATGGACATCCATCCGGGGGCGCAGATCGGCTCGCACTTCTTTGTCGATCACTGCACCGGCACCGTCATTGGCGAGACCACCGTCATCGGCAACCACGTGAAGATGTACCAGGGCGTCGGTCTGGTGGCGCGGTCGCTGGCCGCCGGGCAGGCGTTGCGCGGGCAGAAGCGGCATCCGACCATCGAGGATCACGTGACCATCTACGCGGGCGCCACCATCATGGGCGGCGATACCGTGGTGGGCGAAGGCAGCACGATTGGGGCGAATGTGTTTCTCACCACAAGCGTTCCTCCGCATTCGCTCGTGGTGCAGGAGGGGGTCAACGTGAAGGTGATGAAGAAGAAGAGCCGCGAGACCACAGCGGCGGAATTCCAGATTTAAGACTTCGAGGGCTGCAGGTCTCTGCGTACCGCTGCCAACGGGGGTGCAGCCATTTGCGTGACATGCTCGACGCCGTCTTTCAGGGGTTGGCATTGTCTGAAGGCGGGGCTTCACACCGAATTCGGTCGTGGGATTTTGGGGTTACGACCTCCTGGGCGAAACCGCGTTGCGGTTTAGGGGGGGCCTTTCTGATGTTGACCCAAGGTAGTCCCGCAGGTGCGGGACAACCCTGGGCTTTGAGACGGAATTCCGTTGGGATTCAAATGTCCCGATCGCGCGTGCGGAATCCACATACTCACGCTTCAATCACGCGCTGCGACTGGTCCCGACGTGCGGGACGCCGTCGCGCTCCGGACGGCGGTGAGGAATTGCTTTGGAAGATGTGTGTTGTCGGACGACGGCTCGCTCGGACGCTCGCCTCACCAGGATCCAACCGGGCGTTGAATGTTGAGCGTTGAATGGAATGTTCGGTTCCCTCTCAAAACCGCGTCAGTTTCTCCAGTTCCTTGACCCGTTTCTCGATCTCCGACCGTTTGGTGCGCGTGGTGCGCATGAGGCCGAAGCCTTCGCAGCAGAATGACGCCACAACGCTCCCATACACCATCGCCCGGCGGATGTTGGCGTCGATCGATCCGCGCGCGGTGGCGAGGTAGCCCATCATCCCGCCCACAAACGAGTCGCCCGCGCCCGTTGGGTCGATCACTTTGCTCAACGGGTACGCAGGACAGATGAAGAGACCTTTCGGGCTCGACAGGATCGAGCCATGCGAGCCTTTCTTGATGATGACGTACCTGGGTCCCAGTTTGTGAATCTTGCGGATGGCGGCGAATACGTTGTCTTCCTTGGTGAGCTGGTGCGCTTCGCTGTCGTTGAGGACGAACCCGTCGAGCCGCCGGAGCAGCTTCAGCAATTCCGGCAGCGCGATGTTGAGCCAGAGGTCCATGGTATCGGCCACGACGAATTTTGGCCGGCGCGCCTGGTTCAGCACGTGATGCTGCAACGCGGGGGCGATGTTCGCCAGCAGCACGAACTCGGATTGCTGGTAGGACTTGGGCAGCGTGGGGGTGAACGTTTCGAACACGCCGAGCTCGGTCAGCAGCGTGCGCCGGTTGTTCATATTCACTTCATATTCGCCCGACCAGTGAAACGTCTTGCCGGGCATCCGTTGCAGTCCTTCCAGGTCGATTCCGTGCCGCCGGTAAAGCTGGATGTAACGCGACGGGAAATCGTCGCCGACGACGCCGACCAGTTTGACGGGGCTGAAGAAGCTGGCCGCCACTGCCGCATGACTGGCGGAGCCGCCGAGCAAACGCGGGTTCTCGGACTTCGGGGTCTTGATGGAATCCAATGCTGTTGAACCGACGACGAGGACACTCATGAGTTTGTGGTGTATCGCAATTGGCTCGGGAAAGTAGGAGATCACACTGCCGCGGGCAAGCCTGCGTGTGAACCGGGCCAGCGCGCAGCGAGAGGAACGACTCGTTCCATGAAAGGATTCTGTCCTTCACGGGGACGAGGCCGTTCCCGCCCCTGAAATGGACGAGGCTACAGCCGCTTCCTGAACGCCGCGCACGCCGCCGTCACATCGGGCGCGTTCAGGATGGCGGATACGACGCACACGCGCGTGGCTCCCGCCGCGAGGACATCGTTCAATGTGTCGAGCGTGATCCCGCCGATGGCGAACCAGGGAATGCGCACATTCGCCGCCGCCCAACGCACGTAATCGAGCGTCACCGGCCGTGCTGTGGGCTTGGTTCCCGTGGCGTATACCGGGCCGATGGCGATGTAGTCGGCGCCCGCTGCGATGGCGCGCGCCGCCTGCTCGGGCGCGTGGGTGCTCAAGCCGATCTGCACGTTCGCGCCGGCGCCACCCACCTGGGCCTGTCGGAGTTCGTTCACATGCCGGTGGCCCGCGTCGAAGAAGTCCTCCTGTCCAAGGTGACAGAACTCGGCGCCGACTTCCCGCGCGATGTCGGGATGATCATTGATGACCAGCCCGACATTGGCACGGCGGGTGATCGGCAGAATACGCTCGGCCATGCGCCGGATTTCGTCCGGTGACGACGTCTTCGCGCGCAACTGGATCAGGTCGGAGCCGCCGTCGCAGAGCTGTCGGGCGACGTCCTCCGGCGCGCGTCCGCGCAAGTAGGCGGTGTCCACGAACGTGTAAAGTCTGCAATCAGCCAACAGTTTCATTCAGGGCATGGAGTATGGAGCATTGTCTCTGCGTACCGCGGCAACTTCCGGTTGCCGCGCCAGCAATAGGAATTTTCAGGTAATCCTCTGCTCTCGTGCCGTTGTACGCTGCTGCGGGTCACAGACCCGCGGTCCGCCTCTACCGTGTGCGGGCAAACATGAGCTTCCAGAACCACTCCGAATTCAGAAGCCAGACGCCCAGGGCGCCGCTTAATCTGTCTGAAACCATCAGCCACTGCAACACGCGCGCCCAGGCCAGCCGCCGCGCAAACGCGGCGTCACACCGGCGCGCGACTTCGGACCGCGCCGTGTCCCAGTTCATCGCCCCTCGCGCGTAATCCGCCAACGGCTGCACAGCCACCTTCGCCGACTCGAACGCCATTGACATCCCATTGCCTGTGACCGGAGGAATCATGGTGATTGCGTCGCCGATGCAACAATCGCGCTCGTCTCGCGCCGCGTGCGCTTTCAACGAGATGCCCCCCACGGCGCAGAAGGTTTCCTCGCGAAGTTCGGCGCCGCGAAGCCTTTCCTGGAGCGCCGTTCCTTTGTCTCCGCGCAACCAATGGATTTTCGACCTTGTGGTGTCTCCGGGTCGGGCTTGCAACAGACCGCAGACGTTGATCTCGCCGCTGTCGATCCTGTTGGCGCCGATGTAGCCGGACCGGCACACGTGCATTTCGAGGTCGGCGGACAGCGGAACGTTGCGCGCATGCACTTTCACGCCGAACCATCGCGCGGGTTCGGCTGCGCGCAGGCGCCGTCCCGAGGCGTTCACGACCCCTTCGGCGCCGGGTTGGGGCGGGTAACGGGTGTTGAGAACCAGCTCGCCGCCGGTTCGTTCAAACTCCGATGCCAGCAGGGCGTCCAGTTTGTATCGGGACAGGCACAGCGCCGGTTCGGGAAGATGGCGTACCGGGGAGTGATGGTTGCCGGCGAAGAATCGCACCGTGCGGGCCTCGAAGGCGCCGGCCTTCTCCAACAGCGGACGCAGTCCCAGCTCCTCCAGCACGGCGCGTCCGCGGCCGGAAATGAATTCGCCGCACACGCGGTGACGGGGATATTGCCCGGCTTCGAAGACGCGGACCGGGATATCGAGTCGGCGCAACCCGATGCCGAGGGTCAGTCCGGCGAGGCCGCCGCCGATGATGTCGATGCGTTTCATTCCGCCAGGCTGGTTTGTTGAGCGATGAACAGGTGACTGAAGAGTCCCACCTGCTGCTCGCACAATTGCCATCCGGGAAGGCGAGGCCACAGCGCGGACAGCTCGCGGCCGGTGAATCCGGCGCGCACGCTGACGGGCGCGTCATGCGCCGTGACGCGGCCACATCCTGCGAGCCGGACACACCGGCTGAGGAACAGCGAGAACGGGGAGCGTCGCGGTTCGAGGGCCGCAAAGGCGCGTGTCACGGCTGCCAGTCGCTCGAACAACGCGCGCAGATCTGCATCCGACAAATGGTGCAGGAACAGGTTTACCGAGATGACGTCTGCGGAACTGTCGCGGGAGTCAAGCCACGCGAACGCGTCGGCCTGGACAATTCGGGCGCGCCAGTGGAGTTTCGCGAATTGCATCGCGACGTTGACATCAACGGCGGGCTTGCGATCCACCAGGGTGATTTCCGCCGGACCACTGCGCTTTCGAAGCCGGCGCGCAACGTTCAGGGTGACACAACCGTCGCCGGCGCCGATGTCCGCGAGCCGCGGTCGCCTGCCGGCCGGGAGCAGGTCGCGCAAGGCGTTGGCGAGGTGAAACGGATGGCGGATGAGCACGATCAAACGACGCAGATCGCGGCGCGAACGCACGGCTTCCGGGTCGTCGGCCGGCAGCGAATCGAGCAGTTCGGGCAGCACCACCCGGCGTTCGAGCGATGTGTGGTTCCCGGCCGCCCTCATTGCACCTCCAGCAGTGCGCCGTGGCAACTGAACCCGGCGCCGAACGAACTCAACCACCAGTAACCGCCGGGCACGCTGTCCGACAGCGTGCTTTCCAGCACGAAGAACACGGACGGGCTGCTCACGTTTCCGTAGTTTTTCAGCACTTCCGCGCTCCAACGCACGTGGTGATCCGACAGGCCAAGCTCTGCGCGCACGGCCTGCAACACGTCGCGCCCGCCCGGATGCAGGATCCATCCCGCAATGCTGTCCCGGTCCATTCCATGCCGGTCCAGGGTGTCGCGGAATACCTTGCCGACATGTTCCGCGGCGACCGACGGCACTTGCGGCGCGAGGATGTTGCGCAGCATGCCGGCGCGTTGTTCAAACCGCAGCAGGTCGCGATCGACCGGGTTGAGCAGCGATCCGCTCGAGAGCCATTTCACGCTGCGCCGTCGGCCGGGCGCATTCGACAGAACGGCCGCGCCTGCGCCGTCGCCAAACAGGCACGCGCTGACCAGCACGCCGATGTCGTCGTCGAGGTAGAACGCCGCGCTGCAGACTTCCACACACGCTGAGAGGACGCGCTTGCAGCGTCCGGACGACAGCAGGGCGTCGGCCGTGCGCAGGTTGGGAACCGCCGCGCCGCAGCCCTGCCCGACGAGGTCGAGGGTCAGGACGTCGGGTCGTAATCCCAGCCGCTCGCCCACGTAGCTGGTCAGACCCGGGCAGAGGTAACCGGTGCACGTGCTCACCAGGATCGCATCGATGTCGCGGGGGAGAGTCTCCGCTTCGTCGAGCGCGCGCCGGGCCGCGTCGGCGGCCAGAGCGGGCGCAGTGCGGGCGAACCTTGCGTGCAGCGCATCCGGGGTGAGATCGAACGCTTCGGTGAGGTCGTTGAATGCGAGATGGCGGGTGGCGATGCCGTTGTTGCCGGTGAGGACCTTTCGGAGGACGGCGCGGGAGCGTTCGTTCAGTCGATGGAATTGCGCGGATGCCTGGAGGGCTTCCCAGCATTGCCTCTGGGTATAGCAGGTTGACGGCGCAGCGGTGCCGAGTCCGGTAATGAACATGGCTGGGCAGACAGTAACGCGCTTTGACCGATCGCGCCACTGGGGGGCGGTATTCATGCCGCTTGAGGGTGCGCATGCATGCGTATGTCCGAATAAAATCCGCTGTGCACTTGTACTCGCACGCGAAGCGACCTGAAGGTCGCGCTCCGGGAGGCAGGTGCGACTCACACCGTCGCACCCCGCGCGTTTGCACAACACCCGCGTCGATCGTCAATCGTAAATCGCAATGGAGGGGCATTGCTTCGCAAGGACGATCGCTTCACATTGCTGCCGGGATGTTGCGAGAAAAGTCCATCCGGATCGTGCGACGGCTGCAGGAACGCGGATTTGCCGCGTTCTGGGTTGGCGGTTGTGTGCGCGATCTGCTCCTCGGACGCGAACCGGGCGATTACGACATCGTCACTTCGGCGCTGCCGCACGAGGTGGAAGCACTTTTTCCGCGCACCATAGCGGTCGGGCGCAAGTTCGGCGTCATCATTGTCCTGGAGGGCGACGATCAATTCCAGGTGGCCACGTTCCGGGCGGAAGGCGATTACCGGGACGGCCGGCATCCCGAGCGCGTGGCGTTCGGGGACGCACAGGCGGACGCGCGCCGGCGTGATTTCACGGTGAACGGTCTGTTTCTGGATCCGATCACGGAGCAACTGCACGACTGGGTGGGCGGGGAAGCAGACCTTCGCGCGCGGTTGATCCGGACGATCGGTCCGGCGGAGGAGCGGTTTGCGGAAGATCATCTGCGTCTCCTGCGCGCCGTGCGGCTCGCCGCGCAACTGGACTTCACGGTGGAGGAAACCACGTTGTCGGCGATCCGAAGGCTGGCGCCGGCCATTCGTCAGATCAGCGCCGAGCGCATTCGCGACGAGCTCATCAAGCTGTTCACGCCGCCTCACGCCGCGCGCGGCCTGGACCTGCTGAGGGAAAGCGCGTTGCTCGAGGAAGTGTTGCCGGAACTGGTGCCCACGATCCATTGCGAGCAATCGCCCGAGTTCCATCCCGAAGGCAGCGTGTTCAATCATATCCGGCTCATGCTCGAAATACTGCCGGTGCCGTGTGATCCGATGCTGCCATGGGCGGTGTTGTTCCACGACATTGCGAAGCCGCAGACGGCGACGCGCGACGCGTCCACGGGCGCGATTCATTTCTACGAGCACGAGAAAGTCGGGGCGGCGATGGCGGAGGAGATCATGACGCGGCTGCGCTTTCCGAAGAAGCAGATCGACGCGGTGGCGCAGGCTGTGCGATGCCACATGCAATTCAAGGACGCGCCGCAGATGCGGAAGTCCACGCTGCGGCGCCTGTTGATGCGGCCGACGTTTCCGCTGGAGCTGGAACTGCACCGGCTCGACTGCCTGGGATCGCACGGCCGGCTGGACGTTCACGCGTTTCTTGTGGAGCAGGCAGAGGAACTGGCCCGGCAGCCCGAGATCCGGCCGCCCCTGCTGACGGGCGATGATCTGAAGGCGATGGGCGTCCAGCCGGGACCCGCGATGGGTGCGTTGCTGGCCGAGATACGGGAGAAACAACTCCAGGATGAACTCCGCACCGCGGACGAGGCGCGGGAATGGGTGCGACGGCGTGAACGGCGTTGAACATTCAACACCCAACACAACATCCAGGTAGCGTCAGGCGGCCGCGCCTGCGGGTTCTGGCAGCGTCCCGCCGCCAGTTCCGAAAATGCCCACGCCGGGAGATTGAAGTTGCCCTCTCCCCCGGCTTCTGAGGTCGCGGGGGAGGGGAGTCAATGGAACATCCAACGCTCAACGGAACGTCAAAGGCATTGGGGGAAAAAGAAACGCCGGGGGAGCGCCGGTTGCAACACGCGGAATTTGCAAACGAACGCTACGCCCCCGGCCAAAGTCTCGTGGTGAGCAGGACCACGAAGAGGCCTTGAAATCAGTGCGTCAGTTCAGGCCGGCGTGGGCCGCCGAAACCACGCAGGGAATGTCCCGTTTCCTCGGAGCCTGCTCGGGACCATAGTGAAAACCCGTTTCGTCCTCGTATCCGACGGGAGCCGTGGCCGTGGCGATCAGCCCAATGACAAACCCGGCCGCAATCAGGCCCAGGACGACAAGCACTGCGATCATAGGGTTTCATCCTGAGCATCGCCGGTGCCATCCCTCGTAATCGCAACAGGATGCAGCCGTCGGGAGAAGAAGTGTCCTGTTCTGGTGCAGAACGGGTCCGAATCAGGACACACAAGACCTGCCAGGCAGATGGGGTCGGGTCGGCGGACTTCTCAGTCGCGGCGTTCTTCCTCGTCGAGGAACACGATCTTCGGGCCCGTCGCCGGCTTTGCAAACGCATCCATCAGGGTCGGTGCGGAAGAGGGGGGCGTTGTGGCGGCCGGCTTCTCTGCGGCAGGATCGAGGGCGGAGCGGAGAGCGCTTTCCACGAGCTGGGCGCAGTGAATCTTCATGGGCGGCAACGGACCGAGTTCACCGGCCAGTTCGTCCGTCTTCAACGCGAGCGCCTCCTCGGCCGTCTTGCCGCGGATCAGCTCTGTCGCGAGGCTCGCCACGGCAATGGCCGTCTCGCAACCGAACGACTGGAACGTCGCCTGGTCGATGACCTTCTTGCCATCCTTTTCCTTGAACTTGACCCACATCCGGAGCATCTCGCCGCAGTCGGAGTTGCCCACGGTACCGACGGCGTCCGCGTTCGGCAGTTCGCCCATGTTCTGCGGGTTGGCGATGGCTTCCTCGATTCGTTTCTGAAGATCCTCACTCATGCTGTGTTTCTCGCGCGTTTGCGTTGCATCGGTCAGGCGATTCGATACCGCCGCATCGATGGGTCCACTTCCCGCGCCCAGGCGTCGATGCCGCCGCGCAGGCAGCGGACGTTTTGCAGGCCGTGCCCGGTGAAATACGCGGCCGCGTCGAGCGCCTGCCGCCCCTGGTGATCGATGATGACCAGCGGCCGCGTGTTCGAACCATCCGACATGATCTGCCGCATGACGTCCTGCGACAGCAGCACGGATCCTTCGATGTGCACGGCTTCGAACTCCTCCCGGGATCGGATGTCCACAAGGCGCAGGTGCGGGTCCTGTTTTCGCCACTCGGCCAGTTCCTTCGGTTCGATCCATACTTTCGCATCTTCTTCGTGGCTGGATTGCAGGTGCGCGAGCACTTCGGCCGGGTCCAGGCCGCTCCTCGCGCAAACCTGGGCGAGGGTTTCATCCGGGCGAAAGGCGCAACTGCTGCAGCCTCCGATGTGGTAGCGCCGGAACAGCGCGCGTTGCGCGCCCGGGAATTGCTCGAGCACGGCGCTCATGGCCGAATCCGGACCGATGGTATTGGATGTGGCAGTTGTCACAGTTGAACGGCCAAAGGATACTTCAACCCTAGCGAATCAACAACTGCGGCTGAGGAATTCAAGAGAAAGCCGAAATGCTTCCTTCCGGCCTGCGCGGAAGAGAGGGAGCCATTGAGTCAGACGGCGAAAAACTTCTGGATCTCCCGGATGACTTCGACCAGCCGGTCCACTTCCTCGCGCGTGTTGTAGAAGTAGAAACTGGCGCGCGCGGTGGATTCCACGCCGAGCTTGTGCATGAGCGGCTGGGTGCAGTGATGTCCGCCGCGCAACGCGATGCCGGCCTGGTCGGCCAGCATGACCACGTCATGCGCGTGCACGTCCTTCAGCAGAAAACTCACAACTCCGGCGCGGCCCGTTTTAGGGCCGAACAACCGGACGCCGTTCAACGCCGAGAGCCGCTCCTGGGCGTAGGCGGCCAGTTCCTGGTCGTGCTTCCAGATGCGATCCCGCCCGATCCGGTCGAGGTAATCCATGGCTGCATGCAGCCCGACCGGGCCGGATATGTCGGGCGTGCCCGCTTCGAACCGGTGCGGCGCTTTCTTGAACTCGGTGTGGTCGTACGCAACCGACAGAATCATCTCGCCGCCGCCCTGGTACGGCGGCATGGCGTCCAGCAGATCCTGCCGTCCGTACAAGACCCCGATGCCGGTCGGCCCGCAGATCTTGTGACCGGAGAACGCGAAGAAATCGCAGCCGATGGCCTGGACGTCCACGGGCATGTGGCCCGCGCTCTGGGCGCCGTCCACGAGCGTGACGATTCCGCGTTTGCGGGCGCGGGCGCACAGGTCGGCGACCGGGTTCACCGTTCCCAGCGAATTGGAGATGTGAACCATGGAAAAGAACTTCACGTTGCCGGCAAGCAGGGCGTCGATCCTGTCCAGGTCCAGAACGTTTTCGTCGCTGCGCAGCGGAACGTAAACCACGCGCGCGCCGGTGCGTTGGGCGATCAACTGCCACGGAACCAGGTTGCTGTGATGCTCCATTTCCGTCAGCAGGATGACGTCCCCGGGTTTCAGGTTCGCGCTTCCCCAGGACTGGGCGACGAGGTTGATCGCCTCGGTGGTTCCGCGCGTGAACACGATCTCCTCGGCGCTCCGCGCGTGGATGAACTGCGCCGTGCGGGCGCGCGCCGCTTCGTACGCCGCGGTCGCGCGGTTGCTCAACTCGTGGATGCCGCGATGGACGTTGGCGTTGTCGCGTTCGTAGTAATGGCGCAACGCGTCCAGCACGGCGCGCGGCTTCTGCGACGTCGCGGCGTTGTCAAAATAGATCAATGGTTTGCCGTGGACTTCCTGGTCGAGGATCGGAAAGTCCTTCCTCAACTCGGCCCAATTCACCTCCCCGGCAGCCAAGCCGGTCGAAACCGCGCTGCGCTGGGCGGACGAGACCGGGTTGTTCACGATCGCGCTCACATCAACCCCAACTGCAGTTTCGCCGCTTCGGTCATCATTCCCTGGTTCCATTGCGGTTCCCAGACCAGTTCCACCGTGACGTCATCGACGTTTTCGATCGACAGGATTTTGTTCTGAACATCCTGCTGCAACACGGGTCCCATGCCGCAGCCCGGCGCGGTGAGGGTCATTTTCACTTCCGCCCGGTAACTGTTGCTGGACCCGGGCAACGGCTCGACGCGGCAATCGTAGATGAGGCCGAGGTCCACGATGTTCACGGGGATCTCGGGGTCATAGCAGCTGCGCAACTGGTTCCAGATCTCCTTCTCCACCTGTTCGGCGCTCGCGAGCGATCCGGAAGATCGCGCCGCCTTGACTTCGGGTTGAATGCCGAGCGCATCGGCATCCGCGCCTTCGATGCGGAACATGTTGCCGTTGACAATTACGGTGTAGCTGCCTCCGAGGGATTGCGTGATGCGCGCCTGTTCGCCTTTCTGCAGCGTGACGCGGGTGCCGACGGGAATGACCGCCGCCTCGACGTCGCGCGTCAATGTTACTGATTCGCTGGGTTGCATAAATCTTCAGGTCTGCTCGTCCTCGGTTGTCACGGATTTGCCGGGGTCTTCCAGCGCGGCAACGAGGGCGTGCCATGCAAGAATCGCACATTTTACGCGGGCTGGAAACCGGTAAACCCCGGCGAACACGGCGAGTTTGCCGACGCCGTCCTGCACCTTGCCCGTGGTGACCATTTCGCGGACTTTGTCGAACGTCTGCCGCGCTTCTTCGCGCGTGCGGCCTTTGACGCTTTCGGTGAGCAAGGAAGCCGAGGCCTTCGAAATGCAGCAGCCCGATCCCACGAACGCGGCGTCCTGGATCCGGTCGCCGTCTATGGTGAGGAACAGCTTCAGGTTGTCGCCGCACAGCGGGTTGTGCCCGTGGGCCGAGCAGGTGGCGCCGGGAATCTCATGGAAGTTCCGCGGCTTCTTGCAGTGGTCCAGAATGACCTGTTGATAGAGATCACTCAGGTCGTCGAACACGGCTGGGGAGTGGCGGCGCGGAAATCATTTCGCCTCCGCCAGATGAGGGTTGGCTTCCAGGCGGTCCCAAATGAGCCTGTCGAGCTCTTCGCGTGCGGCATCGCAACGGATCCGCTCGATGATCTCGCCCGCAAACGCATGGATGAGCATCCGCCGGGCTGTGGGCCTGTCGAGACCGCGCGAGCGCAGGTAGAAAATGGACTCGTCATTCAACTGGCCCACGGTCGCGCCGTGCGTGCATTTCACGTCGTCCGCGTAGATCTCCAGTTGCGGTTTCGCGTCCGCCGCCGCGTCATCGGACAGCAGCAGGTTCTTGTTCGTCTGCTTGGCGTCGGTCTTCTGCGCGACCGGCCGGACGAGGATCCGCCCGTGGAACACGCCCCGGGATTTGTCGTCGAGGATGCCGTTGAAATACTCATGGCTGGCGCAGTGCGGTTGCGCGTGCTCGACCACCATGTGATGGTCGGCGAGCTGCTCGCCGCGCGTCAGGTACAACCCGTTCAGCGTGCATTCGAGCCCCTCGCCCGCGAGCGTCACGTGAATGTTGTTGCGCGACAGCCGTCCGCCGAGCGCAAACGAGTGCGCGATTACGTTGCTGCTCCGCCCGAACCGGCCGTGCAGCGTGGCCATATGAAACGCATCCAGCGCCTCGTCCTGGAATTTCAACAACTCCACCGACGCGTTATCGCCGGCGACGACTTCGGTTACCGCGTTGGTGAAGTAAACAGCGCGGGCGGCATGCGTGAAGTTCTCGATGACGGTCACCTTGCTGTTCGCCTCGGCAACCACCAGCACACGGGGCTGAATGACCGTTCCCGTCTCCGTGGCGGCGGAGACAAACACGAGCTGGATCGGCTCGGGCACTTCAACGCCGGCCGGAACATGGATGAAAGCGCCGTCCGTGAAGTATGCCTGGTTCAGCGCCGCGAACGGATTGTGGTCGGCGCCCGCGTGACGGCCGAGATGCTCCTGCAACAGCGGGGCTGCGTTTTGGAGGCCGGCGGCGAGGCTGCCGACCTTCACGCCCGCCGGAAGAGCGGCCTTGCGGGAGAGTGCGGGCGAGAAGTGGCCGTTGACGAACACGAGCCGGAGGCCGGGAATTTCCGAGAGCGCGGCGTTTCTGGACGCCTCCGCAGCAGCCTGGGAGTCAACCTGATCGGCGGGCCGGAGCGGAAGCCGCGCGATGGGCGCCACGTTCGTGAATCGCCAATCCTCCTCGCGAACAGTGGGGAAACCTCTCCTGGCAAAACTGGACCGCCCGCTCTCGCGCAAAGGAGCCAGCCAGGCCGGTTCGGACCGGTTCCTGCCGACCTGCTCGAAGCGCTCAAGATGCCGAACGTTTTCGGTTGCGCCTGCATTAGTTTCTTCAATCGCCTGAATCATAAAAAATCCGCACCAACAGAATTGAATTGAGCGCGATAGTGTTCCACGGGATGGCGTTTGGCGCAAGTCCGCGCCTCGGAGAATACCCCAAAGCGAGTTCGGTCATATCCCTATTTCACTGCGCGGCCGATTGTTTTCAGAATAGCGGCTCATGAGATACGGAAGATGGATCTGGATGCTGGCGGCGACATTGCTGGGCGCCGCGGAAATGAACGCAACGGCGCAGGTGCGGATTTTGCCGCTGGGGGACTCCGACACGTCCTCATTCGCTCCTCATTCGAGTTACCGCTATTGGCTGTGGCACCGCCTCGTGGACGCGGGCTTCAACGTGGATTTCGTCGGATCGCAACACAGCGTTGTCGGGGGGGGTGCCCGCGAACGCGGATTTCGACCAGGACCATGAGGGGCATCCCGGATGGGCGACGCCCGATGTGCTGGAGAACATCAACTCGATCGCGGCCGCCACTCAGCCGGATATTGTGCTCATCGACCTGGGCGCGAACGACGTGATCTCGGGCGTTCCGCTGGAAACGACGACCGAGAATTTCATCCTGATCATTCAGCGCCTGCGCGCGGTCAATCCGCAGGTGACGATTCTGCTTGCGCAGACGCCGCCGTTCGAGGGCCAGGACAAGGTGGCGATGCGCCTGCTGCGGCGCGCGATTCGTTCCGTTGCGAAGCGCGAGAACACCCGCGAGTCGCGCGTGTATGTGGTAAACCTGTTCGGCGGGTTCAGCGTGAAAAAGGACACCTTTGACGGCATGCATCCGGACGAGTCCGGCGAGCAGAAGATCGCCAAAAGGTTTTTCAAGGTGCTCAGGAGAGTGTTGCGCCGGCTGCGGTGACTGCGGGAAAAACCCTATTGGCCCTGCAGGCGTTGTTCCCGTGTAATCGCGACATGACAAGGTTTCTTGCCCCGGCTCTCGGCCTCGCCGTGCTGGCCTCGATTCCGGCCGCGGCCCAGCAACAGTTGCCCGTCAAGGTACGGGGGAGTGGCACAACAACGGACGCCTCCGGCGACGTTGTGCGGTTCGGATTGAACAACGACACGATCATCGATCTGTGCGCGCCTGGAGGATCGACGAACGGATTCGAGCTGGTTTACGAGCTGGATTCCGACGCGAACGGCGACGCGCTGAAGGTGGTGGACGCGGAGAGCGGCGCGACCGTGTGCGTGCCGTTTCTGCTGTACGTGCCGACGATCAACGCGGTGTTTGACGGGCATCATGTCGTCGTGAACAGCGCGGACGGAAAGCAGAGCAAACGGCTCTACTACCTGTTCAGCAACCAGGTCGGCACCAGCGTGGGTACCGCGCTGGTGGACAAGCGGTTCTCTTTCGACCGGAACGGGAACACCAATCGCGTCAGCATTACCGCCGAGTTCCGGTTCTTCCGCCTGCCCGAGAACGGCGAGGGCGTCAAGGTCTGCTCGGGAAGGTTGTCGGTCGATCACAGGATCAAATCCCCGGCACAATGAGAACTGCTTCCCTTCTGTTTCTGGCGAGTCTGCTCCTGACGGCTTCCACCATCGGCGTGCACGCGCAGGCACGGCTCAAGATCGCGTTCTCCGCCGTGTGCGAGTTCACGAACTCATCCGGAAAAATTTCGCGGCGGACGATCAATACGCGTTCCATCCTGAACGACGCGGCCGGGCGCGCCGGCGTGAGCGCGAAGACGCTGTCGCTGGTGTATCACATTCAGGGCGACCCGCGCGGAGACCTGATTCAGGTGGTCAACAACTCGGACGGATCCGTGGTGGAAACGGTATTCATGCTGTTTTATCCGACGTTGAACGGGCAGTTCGACGGCGGGTTTGTCGCGGTGACGAACGCGGCGAATACCTACGTCGAGCGGCCGCTGTTTGTGTTCGGTCATCAGAGTTCGCACTCTGTGGGAACGGCATTGATCCGGGCGACGCTGCCGCCGGAAGGGGCGAGGAAAGCGCGATACCGGATTCGGGGCGATCTGCAATACTTCATGCTGCCGCAGGGTTCGACGGGCGTTGCGCTGTGCCGCGGGAAGATCACGGGGGCGAAGGTGTTTGTCCCGAGCGATTGAGCATTCAATTCAATGCTCAACGCTGAACATCAGTGCAACGGTGAAGAATGCAATTTGATGGTGGGGCGAGCAGCTTGCCACGCCGAAGCTCAGCGAAGGCGGGTCCTCGCGAGCCGTCGTCCGACTGCCCTGACCGCTGGAATTCGCCTTCTTCCCGGCACGCTTTCCGTCGCGCGACTGCTTCGTCTTCAACCCGGTCGGAAGCTTTATCGCCTTTGACATCATCACTCATTTCCCATCGAGGTTGACAAAGCTTCCGACGAAGCTTCCGATAACGGCGAGGATTGGAAGAAGCCTGAATGGAGTTGGACGTTGAACGGTGAGTGTTCAATGCCCCCAATGCCCCCAATCGCTTTTGCCTTGGACGGTCCCGGGATGTTTCACACAATGCAGACCCGTGGCACGTGGCGAAGCACACAGGTTGAAATGGCTCCGGGTTTGGCCCGGTTGCCTGCTTCTTCTGGCGACCGACGCGCTTTCACAGAACATCCATCAACCGGCGCCCAAACGCGTCGAATTCCAGATCACCAACGTCTGGACGGCGCGGATCGAATCGCCCATCGACTCGACGCCGGCCATCGCGCCGGATGGAACGATCTATTTCGGAACGTGGCGTTGCCGGTTGTGGGCGCTGAATCCGGACGGCACGCTTAAGTGGACGTTCCGCACGACGCAGGAGATCCAGTCTTCGCCGGCGGTGGGCGACGACGGGACCCTCTACTTCGGCTGCCGGGATCGGCATCTGTATGCGCTGGACCCGCAAGGGAAACAGAAGTGGCGCTTCAAGACCGGGGCGTGGGTGGACTCATCGCCCGCGCTGGCCACGGACGGAACGATCTATGTCGGATCCTGGGACAAGAAATTCTACGCGGTGAATCCGGACGGATCGTTGAAGTGGATATTTCCGACCGGAGGCGAGGTGGTCTCCTCGCCGGCGGTAGGACTGGATGGAACGATTTATTTCGGCAGTCATGACGGCCGGCTGTACGCCCTGGCGCCGGATGGCAGCAAGAAGTGGGAATTCAAGACCGGCGGCCCGATCGTGTCGTCGCCGGCGCTGGACCCTGAGAGCGTGTACTTCACCTCGACCGACGGGCATCTGTACGCGCTGAACGCGGATGGCACCGAGCGCTGGCGGCTGCGAACGGGCGGTATTACGCGGTCGTCACCGGTGCTGGATGTGGATGGGACGGTGTATGTGGGAGTGAACCACTTTCTGTGGAAGGTGACGCCGGAGGGTGTAAAGGCCGGAGAGAGGAAAACCGACGGACCGGTGGAAGCAACGCCGTTGATACTTGAGAATGGGGCCGTGGTGGTGATGAACCGCCACGGGCATGTTCTGGCAGGGAGCGAGCGCGTTCGCGACGAGCACTGGTACATTCATTTTTACACCGACCGCCTTTCGTCGCCGACGGTATCCCCGGACAAGACACTCTACCTGGCAGGGAAAGTTCATTATTTTTCGGCGGACGATGCGCGTTCGCCGCTGGCGCCTTCGGCCTGGCCCAAGTTTCGGGGGAACTACAGGAACACAGGGAATCTTCAGGATAACACGAGATCCAGGTAGCGCTGGCAACGGACCGAGGGGTCACGCTTCCCCGCTTTGCAGGACGAAGGGGCGCCTGCAAGAATCGTGGTTGGTCGCCTGGTCCTTCTCACTGTCCGGCGAGACTTGCTGCCTGGTGAAACACCCGGGCGAAGGCAAACGTTCCGACCGGAAACTGCCTGACCGACGAATGGCCGGGAACCTGGAACGACAGGCCTGAGCGTCCGGGATTTTGGTATAGCAAGCGGTAACGGCAATTGATACACTGTATCGGCCTGGATGCAGACGATTTCAGAGCATGGTCCACGCTTTCCACAGATCGCTTTCAGGGCGTTTGAAAGGGATGACGAGGAGCCGCCTCGCGGCACGGCCGGCCATCAACCTGACGGATGCCGGTGAGTAGTGGCAAAAGCCAACCGGCGGGCGAACCCGGTTCCCCTGCGACGGGCGGGACGGCCACCGGCCTGAAGCGGCAATTCGCATGGAGCGTCGCGCCGCTGCTGGTCACGACGGCTCTCAATCTGGCGTCGGTGCGGTTGAACATCCTTTACCTTGGCGACGAACTGTATGCGGTGTTGACGTTCGTCGCGGTGTTCACGGGCATGTTTGGGTTTGCGGATATGGGTCTGGGGGTTGCCGTGGGGCGATATATCGGTCTCGCCCTGGGCAGGGGCGACACCCAGGCGGTCAAGGAGTACTGGGGCACCGGGAACCTCATCGTGTTGCCGGTCGTTGGCCTGGCGGCTGTTCTTTTCGCCGTCGCCGGCGCCGTCTTTGGAACGGAATGGTTCAACGTATCTGCCGAAAACGAGCCTCTGCTGCGCTCCTGTTTCATCGCTGGTGGGGCGGCTCTATTCTTTAACTTCTACGGGCAGTTCTGGTTGATTCTTTCGCAGGCCCATCTGGATTTTCGCTTCATCGGCATCCTGCGGACAATTGCGTCCACCGTGCACATCATACCGGCGGTCGTGATCGCGGCGCTGACCAGGGACCCGCTGCTGATCACCCTCTGGAATGCTGTCGTGGCTGCGGCGCAACTGGCCGCACTCATGTGGCATGCGCGATCGCGATTCGGCATTGGTCTGGAGCTGCGGCACGCGCGCCGTTCACGGGCAGGCGAGATGGCTGCCTATACCGGAAAGACCTTTGCGACGCTCGTCATCACCAATCTGTTTGGAAGCATCGACCGGTTCATGTTGGGGCGGCTGACACCGGAGGAGGGGCGTGCTTACGTCAACTACACCAACTGTGCGGCGAATGTGGGGACTCGCTTGCAGACGCTCGGAGCCGCGATCATGGGGCCTGTTTTTCACAATACGAACCGCGCCCTCGGTGGTGAGGGTACGCAGACAAGTCCCGCCGCGATCTATAACGAAACATTCCATTTTGTGATCGGCTGGTACGCATTGGTTGCCACATGGGCGGCGGTATGGCATCCCGTTGTCCTGACCGCATGGTTGGGAGCAACGCGGGGGCCGGAGGTGGAACCGCTCTTCACCCCATTGATCATCGCATTCTGTTTGACCGCGCTTTCCGGGGTTTCGGCCGCCCAATTGACTTCCATGAACAGAATGGGAGCCGTGGCCGGGTTCTCAGCCGCTGCCGGCATCCTGGCGGCTCTGGGAATTTTCATCGGCTGGCAGTTGGCGGGAATTACGGGGGCGGCCTACGGTTTCCTGGCGAGTCGAATCGCCGTCATTGCGCAGGACCTTTACACGATCCGCCTGCTTGGGGCCGAAGGATGGCTCTCGGCGGCGAACTGGAGACGCATTGTGCGGCAACTGGCCGTTGGAGCTGCATTTGCCACGGTGTACCTGTTTGTTCCCAAACGTTCGCCCTGGCTGCTCATCCCTGCTTTCGTTCACGGCGGAGGAGTCGTGTCATGGATGTTGCGGCACCAGCTCCGGCGGTTCCTTGCGAGTGCGCCCGCGCCAGCATCCTGAAAATGAGCATCGATCTCAGACCACATGCTGCTCTTTCCAGGGAGAGTATTGCCCGGCTGGAACGGGCCCTGGCGGAATTTTACCGGCGGCCGCCTGCTGAATATTATGCGATTGCGGACGAGTCCTCGGGCCGCTACAGCCCGGATCGCCTGCCGTTTCATCATCATCTGGTTCAGCAGGTTTCTCCGGGCATGTCCGTTCTCGAGCTGGGTTGCGGCACCGCGCATCTCTGTCCATATGTCAAGCAACGCGGCGGTCGGTACACAGGAATGGATTACAGTCCCGGTTTGCTGGAGGAAAACCGCCGGCGTTTTCCCGGCGCCCGGTTTCACCTGATTGGAACGCCGATGGACGAAACATTCGATCTGGTCGTCAGCCTTTACGCGATTGAGCACGTTCCAGATCCTCCCGCCTATCTGGACAGACTATGGGCGCACTGCCGTCCGGGCGGCCTGATCGGCATCATCTGCCCCGAGTTCATACGGTGCCCGGGCCTGCCGCCCAGTGTTTATTACGGTCAGACCCCGCGGCGGCTCCGCGAGAAGGTTCGGACCGCCAGCATTGTGGATGCGCTGCAGCATCTCATCGAGCTCAAGATCATCGCGCCCAGATGGAAAGCCCGCATCCTGGCCGGTCCGCCCGGCGGATTCTGGATGAACCTGCGGCCCGCGGTTCTCAACGGAGGCCCGTACACGATCGATGCGGATGCGATTCACCTGGTCGGCCTGAGAGATTTGTTGTGGTACTTCCGCTCGCGCGGCGCTGACATCGTTCACACATCCGACGACCACCGGGATCTGCCGGTTGAAGTTGCCAGGTACAACTGCTACGTTCTGGCCAGAAAACCGCAGCGATGAAAATAGCTGTTTTCCTCAACGAACTGTCGCTGGGCGGCACCGAGAAGGCCGCTTGCCGGTGGGCGTTGGGATTCCAGCAACGCGGACACACTGTGACCGTCGTCTCAATGAAGGACGGGCCTCGCCGGACGGAGCTCGAACAGAACGGCATTCCGCTGCGGATTGTGAGCGCGTCGGAATCGGCCATTGCGACGGCACTCCGGGAATTCAAACCCGATCTCGTTCATGCTCATGCCCCCGGTTATCCGCATGCGGGGGATATCCTGGGAAGCGCGTTGAACCGGTTGCAGAACCGCTTGCCGGTGGTCCAGACCAACGTATTCGGCCGCCTCGATAATCCTGCCGAAGACGCCTGGACGCGCTTCCGGCTGTTTATTTCGTGGACCAGTTGTATCCAGGCGGCGCGCCGTGCGTTCATCCCGCTCGACGAAGATTTCTTCGCCCATTGCAGCGTCGCAGTCTATCCGCTGGATCCAACTCCCGAACCGGACAGATCAGACATCGCCCGGATGCGAGCGGAACTTGGGATCCGGGAGGAGGAGGTGGTGTTCGGGCGCTTCTCGCGTCCGGAACCGAACAAATGGACCAGCCTGGCCCTGGACGCTTTCCGACTCGCGGTACCGCAC
>Ga0116168_1000262_pt1 | contig 54746 bp, 44 predicted proteins | sample AD_UKC129_MetaG_FD_89795 | JGI IMG/M metagenome (GOLD analysis project Ga0116168, IMG submission 89795) | Active sludge microbial communities of municipal wastewater-treating anaerobic digesters from Canada - AD_UKC129_MetaG | ecosystem: Engineered > Bioreactor > Anaerobic > Digestate | place... | reverse complement strand
TCTCTATTTTTTTGTGTTAATTTTTATCCTTTGTATTTAACAACGATTTTTTAATTAATTGGATTTGACATTTATATATATTTTAGATATAATATATCTATAATATATTTTTTGTTTCCAAAACATTAACCTCAAATGTAGGAGAAAAGATTATGACAAACATGTTTTGCGACCAATGTGAACAAACCTTTAACGGTACCGGTTGTACCCAGAAAGGTGTCTGCGGAAAAGATGCCGATATGGAATCTCTGCAGAAAACTTTACTCTATGGGTTGAAAGGAATGGCGGCATACAAACACCATGCCCGCCGTTTAGGAAAGACAGACCCGGAAATTGAAGAGTTTATTGAACGCGCCTTATTTGCGACCATGACCAATGTCAACTTTGACATGGAACATCTTTTGGAACTGGTTCTCGAATGCGGAAAGATAAACCTAAAAACAATGGAACTGCTTAATAATGCCCATGTAGAAACTTTCGGGAATCCCTCTCCGGTAAAAGTCAAAGAAGGTATTCAGGAAGGACCCGGTATTCTAATCACGGGACACGATTTATTGGACTTAAAACAATTGTTAGAGCAAACAAAAGGCACAGGAATTAAGGTTTACACTCACGGCGAAATGTTACCTGCCCACATGTATCCGAAATTACGGGAATATCCGCATTTTGCTGGTCATTATGGTGGTGCGTGGCAACTTCAGCGAAAAGAATTTGAAAGATTTGGCGGTCCTATAGTCGTTACCACAAACTGCGTTCTTATCCCTGCCAGTCATAACACCTACCTCGACCGTTTATTCACACTTCATTGCACAGGCGTCCCCGGCGCTCCTCGTCTTAACGATGGTGATTTTTCTCCTGTTATTAAAAAAGCACTTGAAATAGGTCCTTTACAACCCACCGAAATAAAAGAAAGCACAATTGGATTTCATTGGACTTACATCCTCTCTGTTGCAGACAAATTAATTGATTTGATTAAAGCCGGGAAAATCAAACATATATTCCTTATTGGGGGTTGTGACGGTGCTGAACCCGGTCGCAATTACTTTGCCGATTTTGCACAAAACACCCCAAAAGAATCTCTCATCCTCACATTAGGTTGCGGTAAATATCGTATTCGCAATTATGATTACGGGGATGTTGAAGGTATTCCTCGTTTATTAGACATGGGTCAATGCAATGACTCTTACGGTGCTATCCAAACAGCCCTCGCTTTAGCGAAAGTGTTTAATTGTGGCGTAAACGACTTACCTCTCACTCTTGTAGTAAGTTGGTTTGAGCAAAAAGCTGTTGCTGTTTTATTGACTTTATTATCGTTAGGGGTTAAAGGTATCCGATTGGGTCCTGCTTTACCTGCATTTATTACCCCCAATGTGTTAAAAGTTTTACAGGATAAATATGACCTGAAACCTATCGGCAAAAATGCCTCTGAAGATGTAAAACAAATTCTACAAGTTGTATCATAACCTAAAAATAAAGGGGAACAGGTTGTTAAATACCTGTTCCCCGAAATATATCCATAACCGGATTCTTCCTATGTTCAGCAACACAACGATTACAGCCATACAAGCACTAACATTTATAGCCCTTCACAATAAAAAAGAACCTGTTTCCCATCTCGAACTCACAAGACATATCCATATTTCCACTTCTTACCTCTCAAAAATTATGACACTACTTACTAAAGCACGACTACTCAATGCTCATAGAGGGCCTTCCGGTGGTTTTACATTAAATCTACCACCGCAACAAATTACACTCCTTGATATTGTAGAAGCATGTGAAGGGAAAATTTTAGGAGATTACTGCAAAGACACAGACGATATTGAACATGTTTGCGCCTTCCATAAAGCCATGTATGAAGTTCGAACTGCTCTCACTTCTACGCTTAGAAAATGGACATTAGATAAAATTATCAAAAAACCATTACCGGACGAAAAACTTCTTCCCTTCGTTAACTGTAAAATGAAATCTGTATGTGCTTCCCTTTCCCCTACCAGAAAACAGAAGTCCTCCAATAAAAATAAAAGTGGCATTTAATTTTTAAAATCCCCATAATACATATATAATCTCTTATAATCTCTTTGATTTTTTTACAAGCAACTCTATTAAATTTATAGGACTATGAAAAAGAAAAAATTAGAAAAAAGCAAACGGTCAGAAACTCGTATAAAAAACTGGGAAAATCGTTACGACGAAGCATTCTCAAAAGATTCCATTCGTCACCGACGGGCAGAAGTTCATCTACCAGACAATTCTCAACATGAATCCCATCTTCCTGAAACATTCGAACCCAATGCAACCGTAGTATCTCATAGTAAAAAATGGGCTTTTGTCCTGCTTGATACAGCAACAGAACCGAAAGAAATCCAGTGTAAAATCGATGAACGACTTCGGGAAAAAGAATCCAGTCTTATTGCTCCCGGTGACCGAGTTTTTGTCGATTATGAAGAAAAAGGGGAGCCTATTATTCGTGGGATTGCACCTCGAAAATCAAAATTAAGCAGGCTTTCTATAGACCGCGAGGGACCACCCGAACAAGTCATTTCGGCTAATGTTGATATCCTTTTTGTTGTTGCCTCTGTAAAACAACCCACATTCAAACCCGGACTCATAGACCGATTCCTTATTGTTGCCGAAAATGGGAATGTAGAACCTGTAATTGTTATCAACAAGATTGACCTTATAGATACTCTGCCAGAAGAAGTAAAAATTTACCAAAATCTCGGATTGAAAATGCTCTTCACCAGTTGTGTAAAAAAACAAGGGATTGAAGACATTGTAAATCTATTAGAAAACAAAACGGGCGTATTAGCAGGTCATAGTGGTGTTGGAAAAACTTCCCTTCTAAAGAGTATTTGCCCCGATGTAGATGCAGTAACCCTGGAAATTAGTCAAAAAACAGAAAAAGGGAAGCATGCTACTACCAATACACGACTCTACTGTTTACCCAACGGGGGCAAATTAATTGATACCCCAGGTATCCGTTCTTTAGGCTTCTGGGACATGGACCCCCGCTCCCTTGATTATTACTTCCCTGAAATATCCCGATTCGCTGAAAAATGCCGATTTAATGACTGCTCTCATATACATGAGCCTAACTGTGCCGTTCGAGAAGCGATTAAAAACGGTGAAATCCCCCTCATCCGCTATGAATCCTACCTGCGCATTCGGAAAAGTATTGAACAAGACGGCATTACCCCGGGAAGAATGAGAAAAGAAAATATCCTACCTCGTGACCTTTCCCATTTTCGTAAGAGAAACCATTTTAAATAATAAAGTGTCTTAAAATAAACATATTTTATTAAACCAATCAATAGGAGACCTCTTATGAAAAAGAACAAATTAGCCATCGTGTTTATCTTCCCCTTGTTTTTAAATCTTTTATTCATCTCATCGTTTACCCATGCCGACTTAAAAAGTTATGTAACCAAACCCGACCCTACATACTCTTATGAAATTGTAGATACAAAAGATATGGAGGGTTGCAAAGCGAAAATTATTCGGTTAACATCACAAACATGGCAAAATATTGTATGGACTCATTGGCTCGTTCTACTCTGTCCACCCGAAATAAAGAATTCCGACATAGCCATGCTTGTTATTAGCGGAGGTTACAACCAACAAAAAGAGCCCAATATTAATTCCATAGAATTTAAAATTGCTGTCACAGTTGCGAAAAAAACAAATTCCGTTATTGCAGTTCTATCTCAGGTTCCAAATCAGCCCTTATTTGATGGAAGAAACGAAGACGAAATCATCGCTTACACCTACGATAAATATCTCAATGGCGAAGGAGATGAATGGCCATTATTACTACCAATGGTAAAAAGTGCTGTCCGTGCCATGGACACTATCCAGTTGGTCCAAAAGGATACAGATAACCACGAAATCAAACGCTTCGTCCTTACAGGTGGCTCAAAAAGAGGCTGGACAACATGGTTAACCGCAGCAACAGGAGACCCAAGGGTTGTTGCCATTGCCCCTGCTGTTATTGATGTGCTTAACATGAAACAACAAATGCTTCACCAATTAGAATGCTATGGCACCTTCAGCAGTGAAATAGAAGATTACACCCGCCTTAAAATTCCTCAGAGAATGCACTCACCCAAAGGGGAACAATTATTAAGCATTGTTGACCCTTATACCTACAGAAATTCACTTACCTTACCTAAATTAATTCTCCTTGGCACCAATGACCCCTATTGGACTGTAGATTCCGCCAATCTATACTTCCCGGACTTCCCCGCTCCAAAATACTTATGTTATCAACCCAATACAGGCCATGACGCCTCTCCTACAGGTATTGCTACATTAGCCGAATTTTTCCTGTCCACAAAAGAGAAAAAATCGTTCCCTTCTGTCTCATGGGAAATATCCAAAAGAAATGTCATTAATGTAAAATGGGACAACCCGGAAGGTACCGCCTACCTCTGGAAAGCCGACTCCAACAACCGCGACTTTAGAAACTCCAAATGGGAAAGCACACCCTTAAAAGGAAAGGGAAAAGCCAAAGCAAAATTAGTTCAACCCAAAACCGGCTGGAGTGCTTATTATGTCGAAGTCCGATTCCCCGGCTCCTTTGGCAATCCATATAGCATTTGCACACAAATGAAAGTTCTACCCGAAAACACATACCCATTCAAAGTAGATAAAGAAAATGTCAAAGCCATACCCAACGACACAACAACAAAATAACTATTACATTAAAATCTTCAATAATTTGACAATACATTTATAGATTGATATAATTTATATCCACATTTATACTGAGTGGGCGATTAGCTCAGGTGGTTAGAGTACTTGCTTGACATGCAAGGGGTCACTGGTTCAAGTCCAGTATCGCCCACCATTTTTATTTCTCCTAAATTATTGATTGATACTTATTTGCAAGTGATTTTTCCATCAATGAAATCATGGTGTTCTTCAAATATTTTATTCATTTTCCTCTGTTTATTATTGCCCTTCGTTATCATAATTTGATATAATAAACTTACTTAATTTCTTCCCTTTTATGGACTCTTTCCTATTACCTATAGAAAGGTGGAGCACATGACTGAAAATACATCTCATGCTTATACTGCAGATGCCATTGGTGTCCTTGAAGGACTTGAAGCCGTCCGAAAAAGACCCGCAATGTATATCGGCGACACAGGTATTCGTGGTTTACATCATCTTGTTTATGAAGTAGTTGATAATAGTGTTGATGAAGTCATGGCAGGCTGCGGTGATACTATTCAGGTAACAATCCACATTGATAATAGCGTTACAGTTATTGACAATGGACGCGGAATACCTGTTGACCCGATGAAAGACGGAACACATAAAGGGAAGTCAGCTCTTGAAGTTGTTATGACTGTGCTTCATGCAGGAGGCAAGTTCAATCATAGTGTCTATAAAGTTTCCGGGGGATTACATGGTGTTGGCGTTTCCTGTGTAAATGCCCTTTCCAAGTGGTTAGAAGTGGAAGTAAAAAGAGATGAAAAAATTTACTATATGGCTTTCGAACGCGGAAAAACATCTACTCCTTTGGAAGTTCGTGGCAAAGCAAAAGGGACCGGAACACGAGTTACTTTCCTCCCTGACCCGGATATTTTTGAAGAGGTGGTATTTCAGTCGGAAATTTTAATTAATCGTCTCAGAGAGTTAGCCTTCTTAAACGCAGGTTTGAAAATTATATTCACAGATGAGCGAAATGATGAACCTTCGATAACCCTTCAATATAAAGGGGGATTGGAAGAATTTGTCAAACACTTAAATAAAGGTAAAGAACCTATTCATTCCAAGCCCATTTTCATTTCCAAAAGCAAAGAAGACATTCAGGTAGAGGTGGCGTTACAGTATGTAAAAACTTATTATGAGCAGGTCATCAGTTTTGCAAATAACATTCACACGCCCGGTGGAGGCACTCATATCACCGGCTTTCGTAGTGCTCTAACCCGTAGTATTACAGATTGGATAGATAAAAACAATCTGAATAAAAAGAAAAACTTTTCTGTTACAGGTGATGATACTCGCGAAGGGTTGACCGCTGTAGTTTCTATTCGACATCCCAACCCACAATTTGAAGGACAAACCAAAGATAAACTGGGAAATAGCGAGGTTCAGGGGCTTGTAAACTCAATTGTATATAGTGCATTACAGGAATTTTTTGAGCAAAATCCCCGCATTGCCAATCAGATTGCGGATAAAATTTTAGAAGCAGCAGAAGCCCGTGAAGAATCCCGTAAAGCCAAAGAACGTGTCCGCAGAAAATCCGCTCTGGATACATTAGGACAGGCATCTAAATTAGCCGATTGTTCAGAACGAAATCCAGAACTTTGCGAATTATTCATCGTAGAGGGTGATAGTGCAGGTGGCTCCGCTAAACAAGGTAGAGACCGCCGTTATCAGGCTATCCTTCCCTTACGCGGAAAAGTCCTCAATGTCGAAAAAAGCCGCCTTCATAAAGTACTTGAAAATAAGGAAATCGCTTCACTCCTTCGGGCATTAGGTATTGACATAAGTAAAGAAGAAATTACACTTGATAACCTTCGCTACCATCGCGTCATAATCATGACCGATGCTGATGTAGATGGTTCTCACATTCGAACCCTCCTATTAACATTTTTCTTTAGATACGCCTCCGAACTTATCCGAAAAGGACATCTATACATAGCACTCCCTCCCCTTTACAGAATTTCCAAAGGGAAAAAATCAAGATACACCCATTCCGAATATGAATTTGAGGCTTTTATACTTGAAACAGTCATGGAAAATGTTCGGGTTGTATCAAGCAATGGAGATGCGAACAACGATGAAAAACTTATTCAAGTTCGAACACTTATTAAAACGATTGAAGCTATTCGAAACCTTGAAAAAGTAATCAACCGACTAAATAAAATATACGGCGTTACCCTTGAAGAACTCCAACGGATAAGAGAATTGCCTCGCGAAAAACTTGTCTATCCCGAAGCAATCACACAAAAAGAATGGAAAAAAATCTTTGGCGATGCGAAGGAAATCATTAACATGGCCATTCCCACCAAAAGTGATAATGGCGATACAGAATCCGTTACAACTCCCAAACCTGCACGCCTTCCCAATCAGGTGGATATAGCCTTCATGAAAAGTCCCGATTTTTCATCATACCTCCATTGGTATGAAGCTGCTAACGCACTGGGCGCTCCACCTTTCCGAGTTTTCAGCAAAGATAATAAAGAAAACAATTTGCTTTTTGAAACCAATTCACCTATGGAACTTAGAAACTACCTCATGGAGTTAGGGAAAAAAGACCTTGTAATTCAGCGATACAAAGGTCTCGGTGAAATGAATGCCGAACAACTTTACGAAACGACCATGGACCCCGAAAAACGAACATTGCTGAAAGTAGAAATTGCTGATGAAAGTTCTGTAGAAGAGACATTCACAATTTTAATGGGCGATGAAGTTGAGCCTCGTCGTCATTTCATAGAAAAACATGCTCTTGAAGTGCAAAATCTTGATATTTAATTTCCAATAGACACATAAAACACCTTAGGAGAAAATACATGGCGGTGAATCAAAATATAAAGCCAGTCCCCATTGAACAGGAAATGCAAACCGCTTTCCTCGATTATTCCATGAGTGTAATTGTAAGTCGGGCTTTACCCGATATTCGCGATGGATTAAAACCGGTTCAAAGACGCATACTCTTCGTTATGCATCAATTGGGATTAACTCCCAATCGTCCATACCGTAAATGTGCCACTATCGTCGGAGAATGTTTAGGAAAATATCATCCCCATGGAGACCAGGCGGTTTACGATGCCCTTGTCCGATTAGCCCAAGATTGGAACATGCGTTATCCTATGGTTGATGGTCAGGGTAACTTCGGTTCTATCGATGGAGATAGTCCCGCAGCATACCGATATACAGAAGCAAGGTTAACGCCCATTGCTTTAGAAATGCTAACAGATATAGAAAAGAATACCGTCGAAATGCGTCCTAATTTCGATGGCCGTCTCGATGAACCCACCGTATTACCGTCCGGTTTCCCCAACCTCCTTGTAAACGGCTCTTACGGTATTGCCGTCGGTATGGCTACAGACTGTCCTCCTCACAATTTAACAGAAATCTGTAACGCAATTATTTACTATATAGACAATCCTTCCGCTCCCGTCGAAGAATTTATAAAGATTGTGCCGGGACCCGATTTCCCCACGGGGGCTATCATCTGTGGTAAAGAAGGAATTCTTCGTGCATATAAAACAGGAACGGGACAGGTAAAACTTCGGGCACGAATTAAAGTCGTCTCCCAGGAAAAAACGAAAAAGAAAAGTTTACTCGTTGAAGAAATCCCGTATCAGGTTACAAAACAAACTGTGATTGAATCTATTGCAAAAGCCGTAGAGAACAACAAAGTTTCAGGTATCACTGACCTTCGCGATGAATCCGACCGCGAAGGAATGCGTTTAATCATTGAACTCAAAAGCGATGTCAATCCTCAGGTCGTTTTAAACCAACTTTACCAACATACTCAATTACAAAGCACATCAAGAATCCATTTCCTCGCATTAGTAAATAATATTCCACGCGTATTAAACCTGAAAGACATGATTCAGCACTATGTCCAATACCGTGCTGAAATTGTAGAACGCAGAACCCGTTTCGATTTAGAACAGGCAGAACGCCGTGCCCATATCCTTGAAGGTCTATTAAAAGCCATTGACCAAATTGACGAAGTAATTAATCTAATTCGGAAATCTGCAAATGCAGAAGAAGCACAAACAAAATTATGCAAAAAGTTAGATATTTCTGTTGAACAGGCAAAAGCCATCCTTGCTATGCCACTACGGAGATTAACCGGATTAGAACGAAAAGAACTACAAGAAGAATATGACAACCTGCTTAAAGAAATTAAACGATTAAAACATATCCTCTCAAGCCGTGAAAATATTCTTGCTGAAGTTCGAAAAGAAGTAGAAAAAATCCGCGAAAAATATGGAGACGAGAGAAAAACAGAGATTTTAGAAACTATTGAAGACTTTGATATTGAAGACCTTATCGCCGATGAAGCCATGATTATAACCGTATCCAATCAAGGATATATTAAACGCATGCCCCAGACAACATCACGAAAACAACGGCGAAGAGGTCAAGGCGTCATGGGAATGGAAACCCCTGAAGATGACTTCGTTAAACATGTCTTTACTGCAACCGCTCATGAATATCTCATGTTCTTCACAAACGAAGGGCGTGTCTACTGGCGGAAAGTCCATGAGATTCCTGAAGCAGGCAGAACCGCAAGAGGTAGAAATATCAAAAACCTGCTTGCCCTCGGAGATAAAGAGAAAGTAACAGCCTTCCTTTCAATTAAAAACTTAAAAGATGAAAGCAAATACCTGTTCATGGTAACCAAGAAAGGTCTCGTTAAGAAAACCCCGTTATCTGCTTATAGTAAACCGCGTTCGACAGGTATCCAGGCAATTACCTTAGAAGAAGGTGATGAACTTATAGATGTCCTTGTTACCTCAGGAATAGACAATGTCCTTTTAGCAACTCATAGCGGCCTTGCAATAAGATTTCCTGAAAAAGATGTCCGTCCTATGGGTAGAACGGCTCAGGGTGTAGTTGGCATTCGCCTTAATAAAGGTGATTATGTCGTAGGCGTTTCCGTTGCCAAAGACAATCTAACCGTTCTCACTGTTACAGAAAATGGCTACGGGAAACGGACAGAAGTAAAAGAATACCGCATCCAACATCGCGGAGGAAAAGGAATTATTAATATACAGACACAAGAGCGCAATGGCAATGTTGTTACCATGCTTACCGTAAGTGATGACGAAGACATCGTAGTCGTTGCCACCGATGGCAAAATGCTTCGCATCCCCATTAAAAGTATTCGTGTCATTGGTCGAAATACCAAAGGTGTGCAATTAATGAACCTACGCGAAGGTGCTAAAATTGCATCCGCAGATAAAGCAATTAAAAAGAGTGATGCAGAAGAAGAATTACCGGAAGGTTCTTATGCCGAAGAAGAAAATGAAGAAGAAACCGGCGACCTTTTTGAAAATGCCCCTGATAATGAAGAAAATTCCGAATAAAAAATAAAGTAACAAAAAATTTTCATTACTCCTTTTCATCAAGTTCGAAGAACAAATCATCAATAAGGTCCTTTTGAAGAACGGCTTTTATCCTTCCTAATATCTGTTCCTTATCAAAAGTTAATCGGTGCATAACGGTAGTATTCTTCACTTTAATATGAAGTCTCCCCCTCCGAAAACCTGCGGGTTCTGTGAGTGATGCAAATTCTTCACCAACAATCTGTTTCCATTGCTTCCACACAGGAACCAACTCCAAACTCAATTTAAGAACTTCGGATTTTTTTACATTCGAAATTATCTCGGATATTTTTTCAGGCTTGTTCTTGTGACTTCTCAAGATTGCCACTCCTTATTCGATACATATCAAACTTTCGTTCTAAATTTCTACAGAATATTTCATCCACTGCTGTTATTATAACCTGTATTCCTTCTGGAATTGTTTCTAAAAATTTCTTTCCCCGTTGTGGGTCAAGGTCGGAAAACAATTCATCTGCAAGCACAATAGGAAAATCCTCCTTCTTCTCTTTACTTAAATAAATCTCTGAAATACGAATTGCATAAGCGCAGGTCTTTTTCTGCCCCTGAGACGCATATTGACGAACAGGATAGCCATTAATCTTCACTTCTATATCATCTCGATGAGGTCCATGAATTGTTTGCCCTCTCTGAATATCTGTTTTACGATTTTCCTCTAATTTCTTCAAAAAAACATCCTCTAAAACATCCGGCAAATAACCAATTTCTAATTTTTCATCTGATATAATTTGATTATGAATATCGGATGCAAAAGGTTTGAGATTTTTTATAAAAGCACTCCGTTTACTTATAAGTGTCTTGGCAAACTCCGCCATTTGCACTTCCCAAATCCATAATTCATCCTGTTTTACATCGGGTTTACGCAGTAATTCATTCCTCTGACGAAGTGCTCGCTGATACCCTTGCAACGCATAAAGATATGCACTATCCATCTGTGAAAGTTGGACATCCATAAATCTCCTTCGATAACTTGCCCCTTCACTTACAAGGTCTGAAAAATCACTCGTTAAGAACACTATCCGCATTTTCCCGATTAATTCGCTCACCTTTTCAAGACTAATGCCATTTACATAAATTCTCTTGCTCCCTTTTACCCATTTCATATCAATGGATATTGGCTCCATCATATCTTCATCAGAAACTACTTTCCCTTTAAGTAAAAAACCATCCCTTTCGTATTGAACCAATTCCTTTTCATTATTCGTCCTTAAACTACGCGCCAATGATAAAAAATGAATCGCCTCCAATAAAGAAGTTTTCCCCTGAGCATTGGCTCCGATAATGATATTCATCCCTGTATGGAATTCTACATTCAAATCTGTAATACATCGAAAATACCGTGCATAAAAATTTTTTAAATACATATCTTTAATTTTCGTGAATTAGTGAAACTTTTTCATTTTTTTGCGGATTATTACAAAATAAATGTAATTTTATCTATTGTTTATGGTATAATATTACCAAGGTAAACTAACAAACAAAAAATAGAGATAATATTGTAAGTGCATCTATGGATGCACTATTTTTTATATTCTGATTATTTCTATTTTTTTTATAACAACATATTGTATAATAACAAAACTACTACCATATATTGATAAATGAGCATACTTGTTTCTACACATAAAGAAGACTTAGAAAATATCGATAACAATTATATTGATAAAAATAAAAATTTTTTTGTTATTGACGCAACATTAGCGCAAGGAATGACAAGCCTTAGCACAGGCGCCTTTCTTAGTGCTTTCGCTTTATATCTTGGTGCAAGCTATGTTGTGGTTGGTCTTTTAAATGCACTAATTCCTCTGGCTCAAATCTTGCAAATACCAGCAACATTTTTAGTTGAAAAATATCCTAAAAGAAAATTTATTGCCCTATTTGCTCTAACTTTAAGTCGTATAGCAATACTACTCTGTGGACTTATTCCACTTTTCTTTATCAAAAGTCATGTTCTCCCTATATTTTTTGTTTTGTATATTATCTATGTATCATTTGCCAATATAGGTGGTTGTGCTTTCAGCACATGGTTTCGCGATTTTTTCAATCCAGATACTTTCTATCAGGTATTAACTCAAAGATTCATATTTGCCACCTTATTAGGAGCCATTGCAAGTTTTGTTGGAGCATTGGGTTTAGAATATATAAAAAATAATTATTCACAATATATGCTTTTTGGTTATTCTGGGGTATTTATCCTTGCTGGAATTTTAGGATTAGGCTCATCAATAGCCATACACAATATTCGCGATTTATTGAAACATATTAATGAACAAACACACTCTTCACTCCAGCACAATTCCTTCTGGAAGCCCTTTCAGGAATCCTTAGAAAATGTTAACTTCCGTAAAACAATGCTATTCTGTATCATCTGGAACTCTATCTTTAATTTTTCCTGTCCCTTTTTACCAGTCTTTCTGATGAAACGAATTGGTTATTCGTTATTAATCATTATTTGTTTAACCGTTTTGAACCAATTTGCTAATGTTATATCCTTTTCTTTCTGGAAAAAATTCTCTATTCGATACGGGAATCGCTCTTTGCTATATTTATGCATACCTGTTTTCTTTGCCGCTGTTATTTCGTGGTTCATATCCGCAGAACTAAAAAATGATATTGTCCAATGGTACTTAATATTATTCCTACATATCATTTCAGGTATTTGCGTAGCAGGAATTAACCTATGTCTCACAAACCTTATTTTTTCCACAACCCCTCGCGGTAAAGCCACAGCACCATTAGCATTAAACAGTTCCCTGAATGGCTTGGTTGCAGGAATAGCACCCATTTTAGCCGGTTATGTTGCAGAATACGGAACCCTATTTCAGATTTCGTCAAATACTTATTTACATTTTCTACGGGCACCCTTACAACTCTTTTTCGCTCCGACTATACAGGTTACAGGTCTGGACATGGTAATGATTATCTCCGGCATCATAGGAATTTGCTCTGTAATAGCCATACATTTCCTAATCCCTACCCATATTTCATCCTTATCTCCTTATTCGTCTTCACAAGAGTAATTTTTTCATTATAACCTTTTGTTATCTTATTTTCAGTAAAATTATAAACATTACCCATTCGTTGTGCTCCACAACTATAAATCATCTTTCCTTATGTGAAAATTCATTTACACTTAAAGTATGTATAGTTCTACAATTCTTTCTCTATCCTTAAAAATAATTTTTAAAGAAATGAATTGCTTTTTCGTTTGTATCGTCTTTTAAACAGATGAAACAAATAACTGTAGAAAGGATACAACGATGAAAAAGAAACACACAGACATAATAACTAAAAAACAAAACTATCCTAAAACAGCATCTTCCACAGAGGCTCTTTTCTTCTATTTATATTTCACCGTAATCTCGGTTATGTTATCTGCTGCATTTGCAGAAAAAAGCAACTAATATCTATACTTACTCTTCTTTAACTGCTTCTATGACTGTATCCATCTGTTCCCCATGAATCTTAAAATGCACATTCTTAAATCCTGCACAATTTAAATCCTCTTTAATCTCCTCGAAGGTATATGTCCCTCCTCCTTGCGTTCCTACTAACATATTAATTGCAAACAACGCCCCTGTTTTCGGACTTATTCTGTCTTCTGACATCACATAATCCCGTATCCACAAAACACCCCCTGTTTCCAGTGCAGCAAAACATTTCTTATATAAATCCACATTTTGTTCCCGACTGTTCTGATGTATTATCGCTGACAACCATAAAAAATCATAACCACTCGGTAACTCATCCTTATAAAAATCCCCAACATAAAAATCTATCTTGTCTTTATAGGGTGAATTTTTTAATCGTTCTTTGGCTATCTCTATAACGGGGGGCAAATCAAATATTGTTGCCTGCAATTGGGGATTTATCTCAATAAAGGCTTCAGAATAGGTTCCCGATGCACCTCCCACATCTAACATTTTTTTATAAGGAACAGTTCCCAATTTTTTTAACAACGGTTTAGATGCTCTCAATGCAAGTACATGCATACCCAAAATAAACGCTTTCAACTGGTCGGGACTCATCTGGTCAACAGGTTTTATTGTAATCGTTTTTCCCTTCACTATATCAGTAAGATGGGACCAGCGATGCCATAAATTTGCATAATGTTCTAACATAAATAACATACATTCAGACCCATATTTGCTTAAAAAAGGAACTACTTCTGTAGATGTTTTATATTTCCCGTCCTTCTTTTCCAACAATTTCATGGCACACATTGCATCCAGCAAATACTGAGTCGCCCTTTTTTCCGAATGCAATTCTTCACATATCTCCTGCAAATCCATTTCTCGCTCCGATAACAAAGTAAAAATATCTAATTCAACACCTGTGAGTAATACCCTTGCTTCACGAAAGTTAAAAGCAATTTCTAATATTTTAGAGAAATCCATATTCTCTCCTTTCTCATTTACCTATTAAAAAATGAACATAATATAGCATTTACTATATTTGCTTTCTGATAGTTTACTGCATGGGTTCCATCTTTTACGGCATGTAAAGTAAGCCATGGAACCCATTCTATTATTTGTTTACTCAAGCAAAAAGGCACAACATTATCCTTCTCTCCCCATATCAGGCATCCTTCCCGTTTCTGTTTTCCCAATTGAATATATACATCCTCCATATCACATATAGGACCCTGTTTTAATGTGGACAATATGGCTTCTCTATACCCGGGTATCCTCATCTGTTCTTCATAAACCTTCTGCATATAAATTTTATCTTCCATAGAATCCCCTATTGTTTCCAAGACACCTTTTATTAAAGCCTTCTTACCAAAAACTTCATAAAGAATTGTTCCAACAAAAGGCATACCCATTAATTTCATTCCCCATGTTCGCTTTAATAAACCTGCAGGAGCAATTAATACCATTTTATCCACCATTTCAGGATATCGAACTGCAAAATCACTTACAATAGCACCTCCCATACTTAACCCTACAAGACTTACGGGTAAAGAAAGTGCTAATGTTTGTATCAATTCATATAATTGATTAACAAACAAATCCGCATCATAAGAAACTATAGGACGGGCAGAATTTCCTCTGCCATAAAGGTCATATCGAATAGCACAACAATCATTAGACAATTCATAAATATTTTTATTCCAAATACACATCGGCGAAGATAATCCATGCACAAATACGACAATAGGTTTAGAACTATCCCCCACTTTCTCAAAACATGTTTTCCCCTTATTAAGTTCTACATATTGATATTCTCTATCCTTCATAAAAACTCATTTGCCTTACATTTATGAAAAAGAATTATGGGGATGGAACACATTATTTTCAGTAATAACCCAATCCACCGGAACATCCCAGTTCCTATGCGGACATAACATTACCATCTGAAAACTATAACAGAAACCTACAGAAATACACCGCCTATTGCTACCTAAAAAACGGTCATAAAAGCCCTTCCCATGTCCAATTCGATAACCACGACGGTCAAAAACGATTCCCGGAACAATGCAAACAGTCTTTTCTTTTATTCTATCCGTAGAGGGTTCCCAATCAGGCAAAGGTTCTAATATTCCCCAGGGACTAATCTTTAATTCCTGTAATTTTTTCTCATCAATTAGATACCATATCAAATTATATTGTTTTACACGCGGTATCCATATTTTTTTCCCTCTTTTAAGCAATGAATAAATAAGAGATTTTGTTTCCACTTCTCCCTGTCCATCGGACATGTATACAAAAAAGTTCTCATACACATCCCAAAAAGTTAATGAAAAAAAGAGCTCTGTTATTCTTTCACTTCTTTCTTTTATTTCATTCGGCGAAAGCAATCTTCTACAAAACAATACCTTCTTCCGTAACTCATCTTTTACTATATTCATGTCTTTCTATCTAAATTTTCTAACAAATTAATAAAATATAACTCGGAAACGGGCATCATTCGAAGCCTTTATCTTACATTGAACAGGAACTTCCTTATCACGCGGTAGTAGTATCTGCCCTATTAAAGAAGAAATTGTATAAAGCCGTATTTCAATTTGTTCAGGATAACTCTCTGCTATAGACACTGTTTTCCCAAGATAAAAACATAATTGATTAGGAAATACAAATTTCCCTGAAAAGTTCCACTCTTCCATGTCCACACTTTCTTTTGTAATTGTCCCTTCAAAGCCCAAAGGTCCTTCTACTTTATAACCAAATTGTGTAGACAATAAGGTCAATTCTCCTTCCTGAATAGGCTTACATATACATCCCGAAAATCCAATAATAAGAAATAAAGCAATAATAATCGGCATTGTTTTTTTCATTAACTTTTTCATTATATTTTTCTCCTTAAATAAGAATTGTAAACTACTTTTGAAAATAATAAATTCTAATGAAACCCAGATGTTTTTCAATCTGTCTCTATATATGGTAATAAACATGCTACGCGCGTGGCAAAAAATAAAACAAGAAAGGATATGCGTATGTTAAAAAAGAAAGGATTTACTTTAATTGAATTGTTGGTTGTAATTGCCATCATTGGCATACTTGCAGCCATCCTATTACCTGCACTTGCCCGTGCACGCGAAGCGGCTCGTCGTTCCAGTTGTCAGAACAACTTAAAACAATGGGGACTGGTTCTCAAAATGTATTCCAACGAAGCGAAAGGAGAACGATTTCCTCCTGTTCAGTTCGGTGCCTATCCGCAAATCAATGGCAATATTGAGGTTCGTGCAGACTTATGTCCCAGCACATTCTTAATCTATCCAGAATATCTCAACGACCCTATGATTGCCTTTTGCCCATCGGACTCCGACTATCGCCAAACAATTACCCGTGCAAAATATCCCGACCGTGACGATTGGTGCGTAAATGTATATGCAAACGACACCGTATCTTGCGCCTCTGCTATGGATTCAAGTTATATCTACTTGGGATTGGTCATGGACCGCGTTGGCGATGAATGGCCTATGGTAGACATTACACCTATGGTAAATGTATTAAATGCACTTGGAGCAGGTCCTGTATCTGGTTCTGGAAACGCACCTGCACAGTTGGTTTATGGATTAATGTCATTGGCAAAACCCGAACTTATCACTGCTGTTCAAACAAAGGATAATGCTGGCATTATGCGTGTTGTTGATGCAGACATAACAAGTTCAACACTCGATGGGTATGGTAATGCAGGAACCAATACAGTTTATCGTTTGCGTGAAGGTATCGAAAGATTCCTCATAACAGATATTAACAATCCTGCATCAAGTTCAAAAGCACAAAGCAGCCTACCCATCATGTTTGACAAAGTAGCAACTGACGCTTCTAATTTCAACCATATTCCGGGTGGGTCAAATGTTCTTTACCTTGATGGACATGTCGAATTTATTCGTTATCAACCAACAGGTGGCACTGCTCCTGTAACACAAGCGGTTGCTCTTGTCATCGGTGTTCTCGTATCCGCATTAACATAAAATACTACATCTCTTAAATAATGTATTTTACATAAATAGGCAGAATGCTATAATATAGTGGTTCTGCCTATTTTCTTTTACTTTCATACAAGAAACTTTCTTCCCCGTTTCAAGTATAATAATAAACAAAAAATGGAACCTTTAAACTAATTTTCGCCCTTTATTTAGGATTTTTAATATGAGTTCCAAACCGATTATTGCCATAACAATGGGAGATATTAATGGTATCGGTCCCGAAATTATTGGGAAAGTCTTAACAAATAAAGAAATCACAAAAATATGCACCCCCATAATACTCGGAAACATTCAAGCATATCTATATTATTGTAGAAAATTAAACAACTATTTAGAACCTGTCAAAATTAATATCCCTGAAGAAGCCCCGAAACTAAAAAGTAAAATTGGTATCATTGAACTTGAATATACAAGTTTAGACATGAAACCGGGAATCCTTGACCCCCAAAATAGCACTTCCGCAACGGCATGGATTCGCCAAGCAGTGAAATGGTGCACGGAAAAAAGATGTGATGCTATGGTAACCTGTCCCATAACAAAAGAAGGTTTAGCAAGAGCAGGTATTCCTTATGATGGACATACTACGATGTTAGCAGACTGGACAAAAACAAAACATTATCGGATGTCTCTTTTTGCCGGAAATATGCGGGTTGTTCATCACACGGCTCATAAGTCCTTATTAAATGCCATTCAAAGTTTAAACAAAAAAGATTTAATAAAAACGATTGAAATCGGATACAACGCACTAAAAATAATTTGCCCTCGCAATCTTCATATTGGTGTTGCTGGACTTAACCCTCATGCGGGTGAACAGGGACTTTTTGGGAATGAAGAATTAGATATTATTTTACCAGCCATCAATGCATGTAAAAAGAAAGGGATTCCTTGTTCTGGTCCCTACCCGCCAGATACCATTTTCCGAAGAATGTATCTCGGAGAATTTAATATGGTTATCGCTATGTATCACGACCAGGGACACATCCCTATGAAACTTATCGCTATGGACGAAGGGGTTAATATTACATTAGGGCTACCTATTATAAGGACATCTGTTGACCATGGAACCGCTTTTGATATCGCAGGTAAGGGTATTGCCTGCGAACAAAGTTTGTATCATGCCATAAAACTTGCTATCCAATTTACAAAAAAGAAAGATGGGCTTAAATGACATTTTACTTCAACAAATCAAAATATATACTTTTTCTCTTACTACTCCTAACAACTAATTTCGTATATTCTCAGACTTTCTCGCTTCATCCTCAATTCTTACAAGTAGGTCCAAACCCTTGTTCCATTGCAATTGCTGACCTCAATGGAGATGGAATCCCTGACATTGTTACCGCAGACCGTGGCGAAATGCGAAATCCCCGGGAAGAAAAACCTGCAAATGACGAATTATCTATACTTCTATCTCAAGGGATTTTAAATTATCTAAAATTACACCCTTCCTTAAAGACCGATTTTGCTCCCTATGCCATTGCTATTGCCAATATGGACTCTCTAAAATGGCCAGATATTGTCGTTGCAAATTTCCTCGCAAAAAAAAATCAGGACATCCAAATCTTTCATAATTTGAAGGAAGAAAATGTTTTCACCATTACTTCTATAAAAATTCCAGATGATAATTTAAAATACTCACGACTTCTTGATGGAGATGAACAACCTTTTTTCACAATTCCAGGATTGACTTCTCTGGTAATTACTGACCTGAATAAAGATGGATTAAAGGATGTAATCACTACAGGATGGAGTAGTGATATTGTTGCAATTCTTTTAGGAGATTCAAAGGAATCCCTTGTTCTACACCAAATCATTCCTACACCGGGAGGACCCCGTTCAATCGCAATAACTGACTTTGACAACGACAAATTAACCGATATTGCAGTAACAATGTTTAATTCGGGAGAAATTTTATTTCTGAAAGGGAATGAGGAATATAAATTTGTTGAACACTCTCGAATTCTCACAAGAGGTATACAACCCAATCGGATATTTCTTTCAGATTTCAATGCCGATGGGAAAACAGATATTGTAATCAGTCATAAAAAAATCAATCAACCCCTCGAAATTTTATATGGAGACACCATTCCCTTTTCTTTCCGTTTATCGGAAACCTACAACTTCAATACTACAAACCCGGAAGTAAATACCGAAATCATGGACATAACTGTATTCGACTTTAATAATGACCACCTCCCCGATATTGCAATTGCAGATAGGAAAGGGCAACAACTCATTGTTATGATAAACAAAGGTTCAAATCCTAAAACAAACACTACCCAACCCACTCTTTTTACAATAGAAAAATATCCCATAAAATCAGGGAAACCCGTATCCATAAACTCTGCTGACTTAAATCAAGACAATTTTGTAGATATAATTATCGGCACACAAGATGCCAACGAAGTTTTATTCTTCCTGAACAATAAGAAAAAATAACTTTACTTAAAATTTTTACCCATATTACCTGCCAACATCTTCCTTCCAATACCTCTTATTCCGCCACTCCCTTATCTTTTTCCACCAATACATTTTTTTCTTTTCATCCCATGGCTTTTTTCCAAATCGTATTAAATTGTAATCCTCTAAAAAATCTTGAACTTCATCATACAAGGAAGGAATTCTATCGGGCAATTCTCTCACTATTTCCTCAACAGTTAAATTCCGAACATTCCAGTTATTCTTCTCGAACAGAATTTCCAGTTTTTTAAATAATTGTTTTGCTTCATACTGGTCCTTTGTTAGATAAACCTCCCTTGTTTTAACACGATAAAGATGAACGACATTCCACAATACCTGCCATATTAACCCCAAAAGATAAAGAATAGCTAAAATTATTAAAAGAATAATTACAGTCCCTACAGAAGGAACCGTTATTTTTCTACCCGGATTGATATAATCATCCAAACTCTTTATAAAACCAAATCTTTCAAGTCCAAAACTGGGCAATTGAAACCCGCGGTCAAATCCTACGATTTGCTGATACCAGAACATTCGCGTTCTTAACATCCAACGCGTTAACTGCATTATAATCTGGTTTCTCATAAAGTAACTGGAATCGGGTAACGGCGAAGGGTCAAACGGGACCCACCCGTAATTAAGGAATAACACCTCCACCCATAAATGAGCCATCCCTTCTCGCACAATATAAGAACGATTTTGTGCGTCCCATTCCCCTCCTACATAACCTGAAACTACACGAGACGGTATCCCCAAACTTCGCACAGCAAGAGCCATCGCACTGGCAAATAACTCACAATGTCCGCGCCGAATTTGCGTAAAAAAGGCATTCATAGGATGGTCTCCCGGCAACGGAGGAATATCCAGAGTATATTGGAATTCTGGACCTGATAACCACTTTTCTATCGCAAGAACCTTATCATAAACGGTTTCTTTTCCTTCTACAATCCTCTGAATTCGGGCTTGCACCTCTGGCGATAAATCATGTTGAGTTAACAAATCATAATCCCGCTGAGACATTGTTTCTTTATAATTATCGGGTGCCGTTCTCAATCTCGTTCCATCCCATTGAATAAGGTCCGAAACAACTCGATAAACCAACCTGCGTGCATTATTAGAAGAAAATGATACTGTATAATCCTTCGTCGAATCCCAATTTAATGACACCTGAGTTCCTGATTCCCTTACACGAAATTCCCTCACACGGTCCAATACAGGAATTCCATCCTCTGGAATATTGTCAAGATATATATCTTGTATTACCTCTCTAAAAGGCATATCCCTTCTCTTCTCTAAGAGAATACTACTCTTAACATCATTCTTCTGGACCTGAATGGCTCTCAATAATCCCAAAAAGGAAATAGAACTACTTGTAGGTTCATACGAATCCTCCAAAGGCCATCTACGCCACTGTATCCCTAAATAAGTCGGTAAACTTGTAATACGCCAATATAATTGATTCTGAGGTATCGGCGGACCTATCCCCGTCGAAGGTATAAACACACTCATCACGGGCGTATAGGATATAGCAATTGTTTGTCCCCCCCTTAAAGAGACACTGGTAGCAATCCCTGTTCGTGAAATGGCTCCCAAATCACGACCAAAAATACCTGCCTCCATTCGAGGCATAAACAAAAAACCAGAAATAATAAAAAACCAACCTACAACAATGTTTAATAAAACAAAAATCACCAGATAAAACCGATAAGCAGGAAATATTTGCTTCAACTGAACCCATGGAACAGAAATACTCCTTCCCTGTTTATCTTTACCATAAACCACTGTAACTATCGGTAAAAGAATAAAAACACAACATACAAATAAAATAAACGAAATACCTACAACAAACTCAGGTGCCTGAACCCCAGCTCCCAACAATAAAAAGAAACTCATCAGTATTATATATAGATATTCTTTCATCCCTTTAGGTCGTGCTACTAATGTTAACTGTATCATACCCGTTAATAGAAGCACAGTATCCAATATTCCCAATAACGCTATTAATAAAGGTAGAAGAATACTCACTATCCACAAAGGAATTTGAATCCAAAACGGATATCTGGGATATTTCTCAACAATTTTCTCCACAAAAAAACTCAATACCAATGGCACTATTGGAACAAATAACATAATCATCCCATAGTACCGAACGGCTGTTAATGCCAGGTATGCCGACATTACAGCAATCAATACCGATAACTTTAACATCAAATTATGTCTATCTTCCTGCAGAAATAACATCAGGATTTACCACCCTCATACCGGTTGATAAAACTTGTCCCCATAATTCCGGATTTACCGACAAAAGCAATAACCTTGAACTTCTACCTTCCTGAACAAAACGATTCCATAATTTTTCATTCATTTCCTTATTATCCTTAGGCTGAAGTAATGCAAGTTTTTTCAAAATCAAGTTCAAATGTCCTATTCCATGTCCTAAAGGTATCTTATCCTCTTCTGTCCATATACCCACTCGAAATTGTTTCATGAGAAGAGAAAACGCCAGAGAGGCAACAAAATCCATCATTTCCTCAAAAATCTCTTCATTATTTTCTCCTACGGGTCTTCTTAAATCCAGATAAATCAAATATTGATTGGGTAAACTTAACGCCCACTCTCGAACCAGCCATACACCCAAACGAGCACTTATTTTCCATGCAATATATCGCAAATCATCCCCCGGTTGATACTCCCGAACAGAATAAAAATCCCCCGATTCAGAAATAAGTGTTCGTGTTGGGACACGACTTCCTCCCGCAAAATTTCCTAATGATTGCACCTTTAAAAATTGTGTTCTTGGCACTACCAATACCTCTGCATTCACTTGATACCACGCCTCTCTTTCAACAATTCCCAACGGAAATTCGGACCGTATCACTACCTCTGTTATTTGCACACGACCTCGTTTCGGGAATTTCTGCTCCAATGAAAATTCAATATACTGATTTACAGGCAATACAGGTATTTTTTTCCAGAACACCCTTGTCTTCACACCCCGTGTATCCTCGATTACACCTTCTACAGAAATCCCAAATAAAGGAGTTCGCTTTTTCATATTCTTTAACCGTATCCATATATTAGCCTCACTTCCTCTTGTTACCTGCTCCGGCACTAATATTTCAAGACGGGGTGGTATGAAATTCCACTTCGAAAATACTTCCGCACAAATTGCAATAGAGAAACATATAGCAAAAGCCAGATATAAGATATTATTACCACTATTCCATGCAGAAAGTAGTAAAAGAATCGTAAAAAAAACTTCCCCCCACCAAAAAGTTCGTATCGTCTTCTTTCGTGTAGGTAATCCTGAAATCATAATTAACGGGGAATGGGAACCCTTTGGAGAATATCCTGAATAATTTTTTTCCGTTCTTCGGCTATATGTATTAAATTAAAAGACCTCGACTTTGAAATCAACCGATGAGATAACACAGGTTCGGCTACTTCCCGAACATCCTGCGGAGTTGCAAAATCTCTTCCATTAATAAGTGCCCATGCTTGTGTTGCTACATACAAACTCTGTGTCCCTCGGGGACTTATTCCCAATTCTACCTGTTCATGATTCCGCGTCTGTTCAACAATCTGTAAGATATAATCCATTATTGAATCATCTACAAATATTTTTTTGGTCTGTTCCTGTAATTCGGTAACTTCCTCCGATGTTAAAACAGGGGGTAATTCACTTATCTCCTTTACCACCTCTCTTTTTTTCATAATAACAAGTTCTTCCTCTGCAGGAGGATAACCTATTTCCAGTCGAATCAAAAACCTATCCAGTTGTGATTCTGGCAAACTATATGTACCTTCATACTCAATAGGATTTTGCGTCGCAATAACAATAAAAGGTTGCGGTAAAGGATAGGTGCTTCCATCCACAGAAACCTGATTTTCACTCATGGCTTCCAATAAGGCACTTTGGGTCTTCGGTGGAGTCCGATTAATCTCATCTGCAAGCACTATATTAGCAAAAATCGGTCCCCTACGAAACTCAAAATCTGTCGTCCTTGGATTTAATATAGACACTCCCAATATATCCGATGGCAACATATCGCTGGTAAATTGAATCCGATGAAAAACACAATTCATGGAACGGGCTAATACCTGTGCCAGTGTTGTTTTTCCCATTCCCGGAACATCTTCTATCAAAATATGACCACGCGAAAGTATTCCCGTTACACAAAGTTTGATAGCGTGTGTTTTACCTAAAAAAACACGCTCCACATTTTGAATTAACTTATCTATCTTATTTTTGTAAATTTCAACCATGTTAGCAAAACAATCCCTCTATAAGGTTTAATTCCTATACATGAAAATTATATTTGTTAAAGCCACTCAGCAAACCAATCTTCAATAACAGGCAATAATGTGCTTCCGAAATTCTTCGTCTTCCTTTGAACAACCTGCAACGCCTCTGGCATTCCCAACAAATCATATATTCGTTCTGCAGATTTGATATAAGGAATACTTGTTTTCCCTTTAGTAGTATTATCCGTCTCTCCTAAAGGATTTATAATCATCACCGCGCTCGTAGCACAGAGTGCAAGAATATGTTCAATATCAAAAGTTTCTTTTCCTGCTTCTATCTCCTTACGAAGTTCTGGAATTAAATCATTTTCACTCTGGAAAAGCCAGTTATTCTTATTCCTTTTATCCTTCCATGAGGACAACGGACCTATGGCAACACATGCCTGAATAGATGGCTCTATGGCTGTTAAAAGTATTGCTTGCAAAGCACCAAAACCTTTCCCCAATACACCAATACTTGTAATGTCGGTTGTACACCATGTTCCAAAAACGCGAAGCCCCGCAAGATAATCCATAATTAGTTTTCCTTGATACACTACTTTAGAGCATTTCATATCCTGGAATTTCGCACCCCCTTTTGCTCGTTTCGGTTCTGTTCGTTCTCCAAAATACAAGCAATCTGGAACCATAGTAATGTAACCAGAGTATGCAAGTTCTCGGGCAATTGCATATTGAGGGTCTCCATCAATACCCGCAAACTCATCTTTCCCCTGAGGAACATAATCATGACAACAAAGAATAGCAGGTATAGATTCCTTCTTATTCCGTTCGGGGGCGAAAACCCATGCAGTAATCCGTTCCTCCTCATGAACAGAATACTCAATCTTATATCTCCGAATCTCATCTTCCCCAATCTCGTCAATAACCTTCGTGTGCGGCACAAAGATACCAGAATTGTCATCTTCTATCTCTTCATAAAGAGGGTCGCTCAACACCAATATATCTTCACCCAAATAACGCAAAAACTGCTTCTTTAACTCTTCCCTCTGTTCCCGCCATACCTCTGCTGATTTTATTTTCTTCAAATCTATCATAAATTCTTACCTTCTAATTTAAAATATCCTATTCTTTTATAATTCCTCATTATTATTTAATAGAAAGGATTATTATCATAACATTACATATAAATAAGGTTTCAATTTTTCACTTTTTTATTTTTACACTATTTTTCTTTCTTCAAACGGTATAAATATACACAATCACGGGCTGTAACAAGAAACTCATCTCCATTCTTCCCACCAAAAGCACAATTAGCCGGATGTTTCGGAACTTTAATTATATCTATCCTCTCCCCTTGCTTGTTAAACACAACCACCCCTTCCGACGATGTAACCCAAAGATTGTCCTGCTTATCTATTTTTATTCCATCTGGGGACGCCACATCACAAAATTTTATTTCCTCCATTGGATATTCTTTGTCCTTATATAAAAACTTAAAAATAGCGTTTTGTTCTGTATCTGCGACAAATAAAATCTCCTCATCTCTTGATAAAGCAATACCGTTAGGCTTGTTCAATTTTTTGTTAATAAGTAAAACATCTCCCTTCGGAGTAATTTCATAAATCCCGCAAAAATTAAGTTCCGCATTCGGTCCATTCATCCCCCCTGGCAAACCATAAGGAGGGTCAGTGAAAAAAATACTTCCATCCGAACGAACTACCAAATCATTAGGGCTATTAAAACGCTTCCCCTGATACCTTTCCGCAACAACTTCGATATTCCCATTTCGATACATCCTCGAAATTCTTCGGTTTCCATGTTCCGCTAAAAGGATATTTCCTTTCTTATCCAACGCCAAACCATTTGAGTTTCCACTGGGACTCAAATAAACCTCATGATTTGCTATCTTATAAACTGTATTTGCAGGTATATCGCTAAATATCCAACCTAATTCATCCACCCACAACGGTCCTTCTGTAAACTTAAAACCACAAACCTCCATAATTGGTTGCTCATGGGCTATTAATGTCGCAAAAAAGTCAAATAACAGAGCAAAACAAAAAAACTCATTTTTCATCTCCTGCTCAATATCTATTTTTTATTTTCCTTTTAATTAGCATATCATAATAAAATTCGTTTTGAAAGTTTATCTAAATTGTATGGAGAAAATTTTCATGCAAGAAACAATTCCATGGTTCTTTTCCATGCATGGAGGACACAGCAAAGAGTTTTGCGACCATGCAGAAAGCAATATTGAAGACATCATTTTGCGTGCTATCGAACTTAATATGCCAGTTTATGGTTTTTCAGAACATGCTCCACGCAAACATGAAGCATACCTTTACCCTGAAGAGATTGAATTAAAAAAAACGCCCCAAGACCTTATCCATAGTTTCTATGCTTATTGCGATACCCTTGATAATCTTCAAAAAAAATATGCTTCACAAATTACACTATTAAAAGGTTTAGAAATTGAAGTAGTCCCCCCTAACGACTATATCTCCTTCAACCAGCAATTGATAAGAGAAGGAAATATTGAATATATAGTCGGCTCAGTCCATTGGGTTAATAATTACATGACCGATTTTTCTTCAGAAACATTTTATAAGGCTGTTGAGGCATATCACGGATTAGAAAAATTAATGATTGCTTATTACCAGACTTTAAAAGAGATGATTATCTCTATAAAACCGGATATTGTAGGACATTTTGATTTAATCACCTGTTTCCTAAAACCTGAAGAAGTTCCCGAATACTCTTCAAAATTGCTCAAGGTCATTGAAGAAACTCTGGAAGAAATAAAAAAGAACAACTGCATTCTCGAACTCAATACCAGCGGATTAAGGAAACCTATACAACGCATATTCCCCGATATTTTCATTATCCAAAAATCAGTCGAATTGGAAATCCCATTCACTTTTGCAGATGATTCTCATAATGTCCAACAGGTTGGATACCAATTAGAAAAAGCAAGAGAATTATTATTAAATCAAGGCATTACACACATCATTCGACTTAATAAATCCCAGCAGAAAATAATACGCGAAAAAATCTCACTTATTTAATTTTCTCAACACATTCCTCAAATAAATTTTATTTATAAAAATTAAGATTCTCCCCTTAATATGATTGAGTTATAATTAATTTGCTTACTATTTTTCTATTTTAGACCTGACAAACTTTTTAAAATCATCCTTATCACATTTCAGCATAAAAATATCTGTCTGCCCCAACATACCTATTATCCATGGATAATCCTTCGTGATAGGACTACTGTAATAACACATATAAATCTCATTCCCACGCATAGCAACTCCACCATATACTGTATCACCGGCACTGGGGAAATCTGTTAACCATGTAAGCCCATCAGGGCTTACATACCATAAAGAAGTCCGCTTCCTATTCAAAATACTTCCCATATACCAGAAAGGTCCTGTATTACAATAATCCCTTCTCCCAATTGCAAAAACCTTTCCATCAAAAGCAAACAAACAAGGACCATCCAATCGCGTTACATTACTACGGGTCTTATTCCACTCTTTATAGGGAGGTTTTGCTGTGGCTATCAAAGTACTTCCTTCAGGATGTCCTAACCATGAATCGGAAAACTCCAATCGTGCCGTGCAAATAATTGTCCCATCCGGTAAAAATTCAAAATCAGTCTCATCATTTCTATCCCCTTCATAAATTACAGATACCAACTCCCAATAAATTCCATCTCTCGAACAAAACAACGCCGATTTTCCATGCTCATTCCAATACCCTGTAACATACCATTCTACAGAATTTCTCGTTTTCGGTCTCCATAAAAGCCAACCTTCCGCATCTCCTTTCAACGGTTCAAAAGGCGTCCAATTTCTTCCATCTTTTGACTTCGCATACAAGGTTCGATATGGCTCCGCAAAAAAATCCCTGTTAACAAGCACATAAAGAAATAACTGTTCATTAATCACTGCAAATTTGGGGTCGCGTATATCTTCCCCCGGTGAATTAAATTCTTTTATCTTCTCCCATTTATACCCATCATTCGATTTCCATAACAATAACTTGCAACGACTACTTCCTAAATGAAATGGAGAATTTGCATGGATTAAATAAAATACCCCTCGCCAACAAATCATATCAGAATTAGAATTATGCAACCCATCGGAATACATAACATCAAGACTATATTGAAATGACTTATCTATTTCCGCAACATTCACACGATTTTTTGACCAAATAATAATAAAAAAAAGAATGGCTACGACCAATAAAATCCCAATAAAAAATAGTTGAATATATTTTTTGCTTGCCATTAATATATCCTTTTATCTATTTATTTTATAATTTCAATTGACTTTATTGATTATATTTATGATAATAATACAGTACAACATTCACAATAAACTTTTAATAATATAGGAGAAAGTATAATGAATAATGCACCAAAACAAAAAGGACGCAGAGAATTTTTAAAAACCACAGCCACTGTTGGCTCTACTATTTATTTAGGAAGCCAGGTAAAGGCAACTGCTCAACCAAACTCTGAAACACTTAAAAAAGAAACTTTAGCAATCAATGGAGGTTCTCCCGCTGTAAAATCTCCTCCGTCCAATGCAACACAATGGCCTATCTACGGTGATGAGGAAATTCAATTAGTTTCCGAATTAATCAAAAATCCAAGTTATGCACCTATCGCTGAATTCGAAGAAGCATGGAAAAAACACTTCGATTGTCCATTTGTTAAAGCCCACTGTAATGGCACAAGTGCATTAACTTCTACATTATTCGCCCTCGACTTACCTCCCGGCAGTGAAGTACTCGTCCCCGACTATAGCACCTGGTTCCCCGTAGTTCCTATGCGTTTCTTAAAATATGTTCCCGTTTTTGTTGATGTTAATCCCAAAACCATGAACATAGATGTGGAAGACTGTAAAAAACGACTTTCTCCAAAAACTCGTGCTATCCTGCCTGTTCATTGGTATGGTGTCCCTTGTGATATGGATTTAATTATGGACTTTGCCAAAGAACACGGACTGGAAGTTGTTGAAGACGCAAGTCATGCACATGGTGCCAAATTAAAGGATATATACATTGGTAAATGGGGTCGAATGGCAGGATTTAGCCTTCAAACGACAAAACCCCTACCTGCTATTGAAGGTGGAATAGCCATGTATAAAGATATTCGCGACTATGAACGCTCTGTAACCTTTGGAAACTATGACCTACCCAAAACATTCCCAGAAGATAGCCCCTATAGGAAATATCAAGGTACCGCCTTGGGTAGTAAATTAAGAATACACCCCATTGCGGCAATCCTTGCCAATGTCCAGTTAAAAACATTAACAGAGAGAAACGCAAAAGGCGTTGCTCAAATGAAAAAACTCAATGACGCCATTACCCAACTTCCCGGTCTTTCAGCTCAATATGTCCGTCCAGACGCTGAAAGAGTTTACTATTCAAGAAACTTAATGTTTATAGATGAGAAAAAAGCAGGAGCTTCCCGTTCCGCAATCGTCAAAGCATTAAAAGCGGAAGGTGTAGATGTCATGGAGTATCAGTGGACATTACTTCATACTTATCCTCTTTTTAGTGAAAATAAATGGTGGGACTATATGCCCGTGCTTCCTAAAGAAGGCACTCCCAAAGGATGTGAAGAAGCCAATCGGACAGCCATATCATTGCCCTACTTTACAACCGAACAACCCGAACTTGTGGAACAATACATTCACGCTTTCCAGAAAGTCTGGGCAAATATAGATAAAATCAGTTAAGATATACAAGAAACATTTCCACCTAAACACAGTCTAAATAAATAAAACTACGGCACCTACAAAGGAGCATATTTATGGAAGCAACTTTATCAACACATCCAACAGTCGAAGTTAAAAACCCAAAAACAGGAGAACTCCTTTATTCTTTCCAGGAAATTACTGAAGCTGATGTAGAAAAAATGTATGACACAGCTAAAAAAGCATTTGCAATCATTAGTTCCATGTCGGTACGAGAACGACTTAATGAACTGGACAAAATTAAACAATACATTATCCAACATCGGGAAAAAATCGCTGAGTTTATAACCCGCGAAACTGGCAAGTGCATAACAGACGCTCTACTTCTTGAAGTTTTTCCTTCTGTGGACCAGATTGATTACTATCAGAAATATGGAGAGAAAATCTTGCGAGACCAAAAAGTTCCAACACCTCTTTTATTGATGGGTAAAAAATCGAAAATTGTTTATGACCCATTAGGTATTATTCTTATCATTTCTCCATGGAATTACCCCTTCCATCTCTCCTTTGTTCCCTTCGTATGTGCTTTTACCGCTGGAAATGCCGTTATAATAAAACCCTCACGAATTACCCCTCTGAAAGGACTTTACGAAAAAATTATCGAAGAATCAGGTTTTATGAAAGGGGCTTTACAAATCGCTTATGCCAGTCGTAAAACCGCTAACCTGCTTATTGAAAAGAAACCCGATAAAATTCATTTTACAGGTAGTGTTGATGTCGGCAAAATTATTATGAAACAAGCCGCAGAACACCTTATCCCTGTAGAATTAGAATTAGGTGGAAAAGACCCCATGATTGTATTTGAAGATGTAAACTTAGAAAGAACCGTTACGGGCGCTATTTGGGGTAGTTTTACCAACTGCGGACAAACCTGCACTTCCGTCGAACGCATCTTTGTTCAGGAAAAAATATTCGAACCTTTTGTCAATTTAATGGTCGAAAAAGCTAAAAAATTGAGAACACTCGCAAACACCCCAAACCCTTCTGATGAAAAAGAATTAGATGTTGGATGTATGACAGCCAACTTCCAGATTGAAGAAATCGAGTCCCAACTTGAAGAAGCAAAACAAAAAGGCGCAAAAATCCTTTGCGGAGGAGAAAGAAGAAAAGACAGTCATGCATTCCCACCTACTATAATTACAAATGTTGGTAGAGATTATCGTATACAATACCATGAATCCTTCGGTCCTGTAGTTACAATTACCCCCTTCAAAACAGAAGAAGAAGCCATTCAAATGGCAAACGATTCCCCTTACGGTCTTTCCGCAAGTGTATGGTCTGCAGATAAAAAACGAGCGGAACGCGTTGCTCGACAAATTGTAACCGGAAATGTCTCCATTAATAATGTCCTTGCAACTCAAGCCAATTCCGCATTACCTTTCGGCGGTATTAAAGAAAGCGGATTCGGAAGGTATCGCGGGGCTCAGGGACTATATGCTTTCTCCAACATTAAAAGCATTTTGATAGACCACCAATGGAACCGTATGGAAGCATACTGGCATCCCTACTCCCGTAAAAAATTTGAACTGTTCTCACAGGTCTTTGAAAGTGTATTCAAACGCGGAATATTACCCCTTCTAAAAACTGCATGGATCGGATTGAAATTAGAACTATTGGCACGAAAAGATAGACTTTAAAATTTTTAAGGCAAATAATATGATTGAAATTACCAAGTTGGAAGAATTGGATAATTTGTTAAATAATACAACCAAGGGTATCCTAATTTTCTTCAAACATAGTAATCGTTGCCCCATTTCCTGGAATGCAAAAAAAGAAACCGATGCCTTCCTGGAAAAACATACAGAATACAAAAACAATACCTATCTAATTAATGTCATTGATTCTCGTCCTCTTTCAAACCATCTCGCTGACACACTTAAAGTAGAACATCAATCACCACAAATTATCATCCTGCAAAATGGCTCTGTGGTAAAACACATCTCCCATTTAACCATAACCGAAAAAAATTTAGAAAATATCCTCCAAACCTTAAAATAATCAAAAATATTTTTTGATTATTTATTTTCATTTTCTTATTATATATAGTATTATATATACAATGTAAATACTATATAATGTATATTAGTTATTAAAAATTTTGTTTGGAGGAAAGAACCGTGCGAATTGGAAATCGTTCAAGACTCTTCTGGACACAAGGAAAGTCCATTTTCAATAAAAAAACTTCCTCTAATTCTCCAGATGATTCTGTAAAAAATGAAGAGAAAGAAGCTTTGCTATCAGAGACAGATTCAGATAATGACAGAGAAACAATAGAAATAACAAACCCTAATGAAGAAATAATGGAATTAGGAAAAAAAATCTCTCCATTATTAACAAACCTTAGGAAAGCTATTGAAGAAGGAAAATTATTTCCGAACTCTCGTGAATGGGTTGATTCCGCATTACCTATATTAGGAAATTGCATTGAAGTCGCTTCTCAAAACAAAAGAAAAGATTTAGAACAATTATTTGTAGATATAGCACGAATTATTTACTCCTCAGATAGGGTTGGAAAATCACATCTATCTATTGAACCATCTCTTGAATTATATTCCCTTTTATGCTGTGTTGTCGCTGATTTTATGCGAGGCAAACCTAACAAGCCCATGTTTGAACAATGGACAAAGTCTTATCAGAAGGTTGTATCTGATTTTATTAATTCTGGTATTCGCTTAGTAGATGATAGTGAAGAGCCTATCACAAGCTCCGTTTCTGAAGTTGAAAATAATTATTCGACTTCGGAAACAACATCCACTTCCATACCTGTTGACAATATTCCACCTCAGGATATACTTCCCTCAACCGATGAAATTTCAACGCCCCTACCCGAAGTTGAAAATATAGATATACACCAGCCCGACAATCTTACAAAAGAAACTGACTACCCAGGGATTACAACAGAAGTTACAAATAATAATAACCACACATTACAAGAATCATCATCTTTATATACAAAAGAAACATCCCTTCCAGAAAAAGCAGCAGAAAACCCTTCCCCAACAATTCAGGTGCAAGAAACAAATAAAATTACAATAGAAACCCCTGTTCCAATTACTCCAGAAGAAAAAGTATCATCTGTTAAACCTGAACCTATACATACTACGGAACAAACCTCTAATATTGATATTTCTACTTTCCTACAACAACTCAATCGAATTCCCCAAAACGAAGTAAAAGAAATTCTATTAGATACATTAAAAGCTATTGCTAATGGAACTCCAGAAACGGCAAAAGCAAAAGCCATAGAACTTGCAAAAGAAATGGCAAAATTAGAAGTAGAGAAAGTAAAAACTGATTATAGAAGTACAGAATACCAGATTGAAAGTTTAAGTTCTGAGATACATCAGGTCGAAGAACAACTTAATATTTGTCAGAATGAAATTAAAACAATCGAGGAAGAATTAAAAGAACAACAATCAATAACCCAGAAAACAGAAAAAGAGAAAAATATTTTAGAAAATCATATTAAGACTACTCAGGATAAAATTTCAGATATTGAAAAAAAGATTTTAGAACTTCAACAACAAAAAGAAGCAGAAATGGCCAACTTAAATCAATACAAAGAACAATTTGACGCTACCGAAAAAAATATCGAAGAACTCAATCAGTCCATTTGTTCCCTTAAAGAATCAATCCGCGATTTTGAGAACCAAGCAATGACCCTGCTTCAAAGAATGGACTCACTCGAAGCAACAAAATCTCAAAAAGAAACACAATTGGGACAACTTCAAAAACAGATAAAAGAAAGAGAATCTACAGTTCGCCGATTAGAAGAAACTCTTTGGTTTCTCCAATCAATAGAAAATGCTTCAACCAACCATAAACCTTTATACAACTCAAACACTCAAAATACAATTGACCTTTTTAACGGGAAGGTGTAAAGCCTTGTTTAAAAAACCAACACAAATCATCGCCATAGATTTTGGCTCAAATAATATACGCGTTCTCTTAGGAGAACAAACAAAAGACGGCAATTTCTCTATTATTGGACACGGAACAGCCCCTTCTTCAAGTGCTATATCCAAAGGACTAATACAGGATATGGATTCCGCACGACATGCACTTCGCAAAGCCTTAACTATGGCTCAACAAAAAACAAACTCCCTTTCACCCAAACTAATTTCTATAGGGATTAATACACCCCGTGCCGAAACCTATACAAAAGAAGCCACATTAGAACTCAAAAACGAAGAAATTACCGACGAACATCTTTACAAGGTATTTAACATTGCTCAACAACAAATTAGCAAATCCGATAAAGATTTACTTACTTCTCTTAATTCCTATGAATGGTATATTGACAATTTTGCAGTTCAACAACCCTTAGGAATGCGAGCAGAACAACTCAAAATCCGTGTCCACTTCACAATTATTCCAAAAGTCATCACGGAAAACTTAAAATCTTGCGTGGAAAGTGAGTTACATCCCTCCTTTTCTGTAATTGACCATTTTGTTTATAACCCCATTGCAACTGCTTTAGGTGCTTTAACTCCGGAAGAAATGGAGTTAGGCACTTTGTTAATAGACATAGGAAAAAGCACCATTAACCTCATCATGTTTTCTGAACATAAACTAATATATACCGCTACTTTTGATTTCGGAACTATCTTTATGTCGAGAGATGTTTCCGCCGTGTTCAAAATAAACTTTGAGGAGGCCCACAAACTCATCTGCGATTATGGAATTTCTGAAGAACTAATCAACAAATACATAAAATCAAATCTGCCCATCGGAAACACTCCTCTATCTCCATCTTTAATTTCAAACGAATTAAGGACAAAGCCCATTTCCCTTCAAACCGTTTTAGACGGTTTTAACAAAAATATACCTAAAATCGAACTGGAAGGTGTTATTTTCGCCCGTGCCCAGGAAATGATTACAACCTTAAAAAAAGAAATTGAAAAAAAAGATTTAACCCAGTCCTTACTTCGGGGTATTGTTCTCGCAGGAGGAGGGGCAAATTTACAAAATATGAACATCCTCATCGAAAAAATATTCAATGCACCCGTTCGAATAGCAAAACCTCAATACGCCATTCCCAACATACCCCAATCTGTTAACAATCCCGAATTTGCCACTGTTGCAGGCATACTTCGCCACGGATTTTCTCACTATAACGCAATCCAGAAAGGTCAGATATTTCAAAACAAAAAAATCTTTAATCAGCTATTGGTATCTCTAATTTCTCCTTTTAAAAAACAAAAAGGGGCTAAACCAACATCTACAAAACTGATTTAGCCCCATGGGGAACAGAAGAAAAAGGAATTTAATTATAAGACTTTAAGATATTCTTTTAAGTTTCACCATTGGATAAGAAAGTTAACAAAGATTTAAAATATGAACAATTTTTATTTTTACCTCTATATATCTTTTATGCTGTAAATTTCACAGGAGCAAAAAATGACAAAAAAAACCGTGGAACCTCGTTTACTCAAAGGTTTTCAAGACCATCTCCCACCAAAAAGCAAAATGCGACAGGAGATAATACAAAAAATTATCTCTGTCTATGAAAAATATGGTTTTGCTTTCATAGAAACACCCGCCATCGAATTAAAAGAAACCTTGCTCGGTCCGGGTGGAGAAAATATTAACAAAGAAATCTTCCTTTTAGAAACACCCGAAGGAGAACAATCCTGTCTTCGGTTTGACCACACCGTCCCCTTTGCTCGTGTTATCGCCCAATATCCCGAAAAAATTAAAGTTCCTTTCCGCAGATATACTATTGGTCCTGTCTGGCGTGCCGATAAACCGGGTATAGGAAGATACCGTGAATTTATCCAGATGGACATTGATATTGCAGGAACACCCAACACCGCTGCTGATGCAGAAATTATTGCTATCATGGTAGAAGTCATGAGAATCCTCGGATTTAAAGATTTTCAGGCACAAATTAATAACAGAAAACTAATTGATGCTCTATTAATACAAAACGGTATTAAAGATATAGATACACAGAAGCACATTCTACGCGTTATTGACAAACTGCAAAAAGTAGGCATTGAAAATGTTCGTAAAGAACTTGGAGAAGGTCGTATTGACGATTCTGGAGACCCCATTAAAGGTGTTGGATTATCCAATAATATTATTGAAAAAATCATCAATTTCATCAGCATAAGCGGTGCAACACGAAAAGAAATTATTCGGAATATCAAACAACATCTATCGGAACAATCCGAATCACAACAAGCAATCTCTACTATGGAAGAACTTGACCAATATTTATCCGCCCTGGACATTCCCGATACCGAAGCCTCTTTTTCCCCATCACTTACCCGTGGATTGGACTATTATTCCGGTCCTGTTTTTGAAATGACACTCAAAAAGGCTCCCCATATTGGCTCTGTTATGGGTGGAGGAAGATATGACGGGCTGGTCTCCCGTTTCACAGACAAAGCCATTCCTTGCACAGGAATGTCAATCGGTATAGATAGACTTATAAGTGCTATGGAAGAATTACAACTAATAGATGCACAAAAACCAATATATGATGTCATTATTACCCGAGTAGGGAAAGTCCCTATCACTGAAGCATTATCCATAGCAAAAGAATTACGCAATCAAGGCTTAAAGGTTAGTGTCTATCTTGGTAAAAAAACAAAAGAAACTTTAGGGGAACAATTATCCCATGCAGACCACTATAATATACCCATTGCCGTTATATTAGGCGAAGATGAACTCAAAAAAGGAGAAGTCTGCGTGAAGGACTTATACTACGGTGAAAAAGCACGCGAGGGTATAAAAGATAGGAACCAATACCGAGAAGCAGGAACCGTAAGTCAGATAACCATCCCACGAGAAAAATTATTGGAAATACTTTACTCATTCCTCAATAAAAATTATTGAGGGTCGCCAATTACAGGGTCGTTACCTGATGGCAATTGAGATTCGTTGTAGCGGATGATTCCCGTGTGGTCTATCCGAAAATACCTATTCCCTGAGTAGCCTATTGTCTGAGGTGATGCATAACACACAAACTGCACAGTCGTTATCTGTGGCATAGAATAAACATAACCCTGACGGATACATCCTTCGCTCCAAGATTCATCTAAATAACGGGTAGTAGGATTAGCAGACGAATTCACAAGACTGTTGAAATCACCATAAGTATTATTTGCAGAATGATATGACACCTGTGCCGTGCAAATAGCCCTCAAATTCCAGATAGTAGATGCCTCATTAGAATGGATCCGCGAGCGTATCAAGGTCGGAATAGTTATTGCAACTATTATTGCAATTATCGCTACTACTATCATCATCTCAATCAGTGTGAACCCCTTTTGTTTTACCTTCCCCCGACGCCATCTATTCATCGTTCACATCCTTTCCTATTAGAATGTAAAACAAAAAGGCATGATGGCGGTCACCGGGTTCCGCCATCATGCACTCAGCACCAACACAACCCACTGAATAGCGGGTTAATGTCTAAACTACGATTATTGTTCTCCGATGGGCGGGTCACCAGCGCCAGCCTGTCCACCTGTATTGAAGCGGATAACACCACTGGCGTCTGTGTAGAAGTAACGATTACCACTTACACCCACTTCACTCGGGTCTGCATTGCAGGTAAAGTTATTCGGTCCCGGAGAAGCCAGAGTAAATGTGTAACCTTGTTTAATACCAGCCCAGTTGCCTTCTAAGAATGGGGGTGTTGCACCTGTAAGGTCAGCAAAATCACCTGTGTAGACCCCATTTGCCGAGTTATAAGCAACTTCGGCACCAACAATGGCTTTTAAATTGCTGATTGCAGCAGATTCGTTTGACTGCAATCTCGAACGAAGCAGGTTGGGTATCGCAATCGCTGCGATAATGGCGATGATTGCTACGACAATCATCAATTCAATGAGTGTGAAACCTTTGTTTTTCATACTACATCTCCTTGTTAAGTTTATGGTTTTAGTTAAACTTTTACCTTGATACCCGGTTACCAAGGCACTTTATTAAATTGTTGTTGCTTTCAATATAACAAATACTATGCCAATATAATAGACAAAATAACATTTATAAAAAAATTATATAAGTCATTTTATATCAAACACATAACAATTAACATCAGGGAGTTATCATTTTTCTTATAAATATTCATTACCAAATTGATGACAAAAATTGTCGATAAGGAACAAAAAATGTTACTTTACTTACTACGCCAAAAAGAAGGGAAAAACAAAACAAGTATCGTATATATTTCCAAGCGTCCCATCAGCATTAATATACATAACACCCCTTTACCTAAAATAGAAATAGTAGAGAAATCCTCAAGTCCCCCAACATATTCCAATCCTGGACCACAACCATTTATCGCTGCAGCCACAGAAGATATTGAAGTCACTATCGGCAACCCAGTCCAACATAAAACAAGACTGCTTATAATAAATACAGATACATATAACGCAAAATAACCCAACACAGACCTTTGAATATCATCATCTATTACCTGGTCTCCTAAATGAATAGCCTTTATTACTCGTGGTTGGAAAATAGATTGTACTCGATTCAACAAAAATTTAAATAAAATAATTACACGAATTATTTTTAATCCCCCTGATGTTGAACCTGCGGAACCTCCTATAATCATTAATATCACGAGAGCCCATCTTGCAAAATGCGGCCATAAATCATAATCTTCCGTAGTAAAACCTGTATCTGTCATCAAGGAAGTAACTGTAAAAGATACGCTCCGAAGAGCCTTACCAAAAGAATAATGTGTAAATTCACTTTTATCTAAAGAGAAAGTCCCGTGATACCCCATTACGCAGATAGTTAATAATACAATTGAAAAGAACCAGATAGATATATACACCCGCCATTCTATATTTTGAAAAAAAGCTCGAATATTCCTTTGATAGAGGAGGAAAAATAACCCAAAGTTAGTTCCTGCACAAAGCATAAAAAAAATAGTGATTATTTCTATGGGCAAGCTATTATAGGCACCAATACTCAGCTGTCTTGTAGAAAATCCTCCACTGGCTAATGTCGCAAAAGCATGGCATACCGCATCAAACAAACTCATCCCAAATAACATTAAAAGAATACACTGAATAATATTTAACGATATATAAACCAACAACAATTGCTTCAAAGTCTCTTTCACCCGGGGTCTAATAAATTTCACATCAGGAACGAACGATTCGGATTGGAGAAGCAACCGACCTCCTGCTCCCAAATAAGGGAGTACCGCAATAAATATAACAACGATTCCCATACCTCCTAAAAAATGTGTAAATGCTCGCCAAAAAAGTAATGTTTTAGGAAAGGCTTCTATATCTTTCACCACGGTAGAACCTGTTGTCGTAAACCCGGATACAGACTCAAAAATAGCATCTATAAGTGAAAGATGTCCCGATAAATAAAAGGGAAATGACCCAAAAAAAGTAATTAATATCCATCCCAATCCTACTAAAGCTAACGATTCTTTGATTAAAAAACTCTCCTCCTTCACTTTACTTTTTTGGAATGTAATTACAAATCCTAATACACCGATTAAAAATACATATATGAAAGACTCAAAAATATAAGGAACAATATCTATCTCCTGATAGAATATAGCAGGCACTAACAATAACAGGAAAATAAAGGCATATCCTGTTAAAAATCTTCCTAAATAATTAATCAATTGAAAGTATTTCATTGTAAAATACCATTCTTATATAATTTATTCTCCAATTCCCATATTAAAAAATGTATTATTTAAATAATTTGCTCACATCATTAAATTTATCAGCCTTCGTTACAATGACCACTCGATCATCTTCTTTAATTACATCATCTCCCGTCGGGATTATTGCTTGTTCCTCACGAATAATCCCTGCAACAACACAACCTATATCATATCTTATATCTTTAAGAGCACGATTAAGAAACTTGAAAGACTTTTTAATCTCATATTCCGCTATCTCAATGCCCCGAATATTTAATAAATGTTTTACCGTATTCTGATATACAATTCGCAATACCTTATTAAGAAAACTGTAATAAGGTATCACAGAAAAATCTATCCCAAATCGGTCTACTAACTCTCCAAACTGCTTATTATAAATAACACTAACTGCATAAGGAATACCTATATCCTTTGCTAACAAACATGCTACCACATTTCGCTCATCATCATGGGTCGGTGCGATAAACACATCAAAATCCTTCACCGCCATCAATTGAGAACGGTTATCTAATGGGTCATCATTCACAATATCCACTTTATACTTAGAAAGTATCTGGGATAACTCCTCGGCTCTCTTTTTATCCTTTTCAAATAATTTAACCACAGAAACTTTATCTTTCAAAGCACGAATAATCTGAACACTTATAGATGTTCCTCCTAAAATAACAACTCTTTTCTTTTTTTCCCAATCGCCCGCAAACACCTTTACTGCACGAGCCATACTATCATGCTTCCCAAAAATCCCTAAAATATCTCCACTGTTTATCCGTGTTTCTCCTGTAGGAATATCCACCTGCCTCCCTGATTTTATATATCCAATAACTAATTTCTCCTTTATTACCTCCATAATCTCCTTCAAAGTCTTCCCACTTCCCTTAAATTGATTCCAGACCCTCAACTCATAAAATTGAATACGGTCATTTCCATATTCCTCTGAAACCAACAACCCCGGAGATTCAGTAAAATTTGCAATATCCGTTGCAGTTAACTGGTCTGGCGACAAAAAATAATCAATTCCTAATATACTCTCATATAAAATAGAACTGTTAATATAAACCATATCCGAAACCAGAGCGGATACACTTCCCGCCCCAAAATTTTTCGCACAACTACTCGCAATTATATTTGACCTATCATCTCCCAAAGTCGAAATAAACAAGTCACATCCCGCACTTAATAATCCCTGTAATAATGAGGGGTCTTGTGCGTTACCTAATTGGGAAGTGACATCTGACAATCCGGCTAAATTATCAAGAGCCGATTTATCATAATCCACTATTGTTATTTCATTATCTTTATAAAGCATTTCCGCCAATAGCGAACCTGCTCTGCCTGCACCTGCAATAACAATCTTCATATTTTTTATTCCAATATATGAATGTTATACATTAAAATACTATTACGCCTTACCTCTATCGCTCATTACTCGTTTTATGTATTTGAAGTGATATTATATCACTAACGCAAGTCGTGAAATAAAAAGGAAAGGGATATGAGAAACATATTATCATTCAAAAACAAGCAAAATTTAATATTTCTATTTGTTACTGTTTTGTCACTATGCATTTCAGCATTTCCAGAAGAGGAATACAAAACTATTTTAGGGTTAGATATAGATTTCACTAAAGTTCCATTAAATACCTCTCATGATAAACTCATCAAAGAAAGACTATCCGTAGATAAAATAGCACTGGCACAAACAGAAAGCGGGAAAGCAGGTATCCAATGGGCAAAGGACCTCCTTAAAGAACAAACAACAATTCCTATAACAAATTATACCCTTTATCGAGAATTTCAAAGGACAGGAGACCGAAAAAAATATGAAAAACCTTATTTCCTAAAAAGGTCTATGCTTTCCGCAGCTACATTACTTATTTATTTTGAAAACGATGATTCCTTGCTTCCCCTTCTTAACGACCTAATCTGGAACATCTGTGAAGAATCTTCGTGGGTACTTCCTGCCCATGAACGGCGAGAAAAATATACTTATGTTGACCTTTTTTCAGCCGAAACCGCTACACAATTAGCCCATACATTACTTTTTTTAGAAGACAAACTTCCCGATGAAATAAAAAAAAGAATCCGTTACGAAGTTAAAAAAAGAGTTATGCAACCTTATCTTTTTTATTCTGAAGAAAAATATGGATGGGTTCAAGGACGAAATAACTGGACAGGTGTCTGTGCCGGGTCTATCGGTGAATGCTTTATCATACTGGAAGACAACGAACAAATCTTGCGTAAAGCCATTGCCCTCGTTACAAATCAATTAGCCCGCTTTTTGAAAAACGGTTTCGCAGAAGATGGCGGTTGTTTGGAAGGTATTTCCTACTGGAATTACGGGCTAACCCATTATGTAAGTTTTGGAGAATTGCTTTATGAAGCAACCGAAGGGAATGTGAATATTATGCAAAACCCTCGCCTTTATCAGATAGCATTCTATCCTTATGTCGTTTACTTAGGAAACGGACAATTCGCCAGTTTCTCTGATGCCCCTTCCCAATTTTACCCCCATGCATTTATTGTTCACCGATTAGCAGAAAGGTTTTCTGCATACGACCGACTTTCCTCTACATCTCATCCTTTTATTTACCATAAATTGGCTGAAAGACTTAATATAAACTACCTTCATGCACTTGCCAATCCTTCTCCAAATCATTGGCTCTTTGGAGATATTATTCGCAATATTCTTTGGTCATACCCATACGAACAACAACAAAACACAGAAATACCCATCGAAAGCACCTGTCTACCTCAATCCGGTATTGCTCGGTTAGTTTCAAAAGATAACCATGAGAATACACATATTGTTATCTGTAAAGCAGGTTCAAATAATGAACCTCACAATCATAATGATATTGGAAGCTTCGTTTATGCTATCAATAACACAATTTTCCTTACCGACCCCGGTGCGGGACTTTACTCACGAGAATATTTCAGTATAAAATGATACGAAAACATCTTTACCAACTCCTACGGACATAGCCTTCCCGTTATTGGAGGAAAACTCCAAAGCACCGGTGAAAAATACAAAGGAAAACTTACATATAACGAACCTAACAAAGCCATTATAAACTTCCATGAGGCATACGATATCCCTACCTTAAAAAAAGCCCAACGAACCCTTTTACTTGACGAAAATGGATTAAAAATTACCGATGATTTTGAATTTTCAAATCAAGGAGAAGAAATTGAAGAAGCACTCATAACCTGGTTACCCGTATCTATACAAGGTAACGCTGCCATTATCGAAAGCAACGAAGGGAAAATTTCAATCACCCCTTCTCACGGCACTTTTGAAGTAGAATCCCTTAAAAAACAATGTGAAGAGAACAACCGTAACGGCGAACTTTCCCGCATAAAACTAAAACTTCCCGCACAAAATAAAACCCAAATTACATTCCACATAACTTTCACAAAATAAAAACCTCCTAATTTTCTGTATTTTCAGTATAGTCTAACTTGTCTAATGAGTCTTACCTGTTTCTATCTTATCCAACGATTTCGCTTTGTCTGCTTTATTTTTAATTCTCGCAATTAAATCTCTATTTTTATCTTTATTTCATTTCGCTTGACTTCATTAACTGTAATGTTTATGATAAAGCTATAAAATCGTAAGGAGTAGCCCGTGATTAAGCGAAAAATTATTTCCATCGATTCCGAAAAATGTAACGGTTGTGGATTGTGTGTTAATGCCTGTGCTGAAGGTGCCATAAAACTCGTTAACGGCAAAGCACAACTCGTCTCTGATGTCTATTGTGACGGATTAGGTGCCTGTCTACCTCATTGTCCAACAGGTGCTCTCTCCATAGTAGAACGAGAAGCCGAACCTTTCGATGAAGAATTGGTCAAATTACAGCAAAGTATTAAAGAACCTAAGGCACCTGTTCACACATGCCCGAGTATACATTTCAAACCCGACTCCACTAAAAAAGGTGCCCTTTCCCACTGGCCTATCCAGATACGACTTGTCCCTCCAATGGCTCATTACTTTCAAAACACAAAACTTCTGGTAGTCGCTGATTGCGTCCCCATTGCATATCAAAACTTTCATAACGATTTTCTTCAAGACCATATCGTCCTTGTTGGCTGTCCCAAATTCGACCCCAAAGAACAGTATGTTCAGAAATTTGCTGAAATTTTTCTAAATAATGATATTAAAAGTGTTACTATTCCTGTTATGGAAGTCCCATGCTGTCAGGCACTACCCAACATTGTGCTTGCAGGATTGCAATACTCAGGGAAAAATATCCCTGTTGAAAAAATTATAATCTCAATTCAGGGTGAAGTATTAAGCAAACAATTAATGAACGGGTAAAAATTAATGAGGCAAAAAATAAACAAATCAGGTTTTTCTTATCTAATACCTGTTTGTATATGCTTTGGGATTTTTATCGGAATAGGTTCGTTCACTTTTTATTACGCTCGGGGATATTCCTATCTTACAGATGACCCCAATGCCTGTGCCAATTGCCATGTAATGAAAGATTTTCTCGATTCCTGGCAAAAATCGAGTCATCACTCTGTTGCGGTTTGCAATGATTGCCATACAGGACATACCTTATTTTCAAAATATTATGTCAAGGGATTAAACGGCTATCACCATTCCACTGCATTCACTCTGGGTAATTTTCATGAACCTATCCATATTAAGGAATTTAATCGAAAAGTAACAGAAGGTAACTGCCGATATTGCCATCAAGATATTGTTCAAAATATTGATTCCAATATTGCTCATCGTGAGCCATTACAATGCTTAAACTGTCATTTCAATGTAGGTCATTTCAATTATTAATAGAAAGGAAAAGGATTATGGCAAAAAAATTCAAAAGTAATGAGGGGACATCCTTAATTACCGGAATTATCCTTATGCTGGTAGTTGCTGCTGCCACATTTGCAGTAACGGCGTTGCTCATCAATATTTTTGAGAAGCAACAAGAAGCAAAAAATCCTTTCTTTCGCGTCGTCGAAATCAATGATGATACAGAAGACCCAGAAATCTGGGGAAAAAATTTCCCAATCCAATATGACCTATACAAACGAACTGTTGATATGGTCCGCACAAAATACGGTGGCAGTGAGGCATTGCCCCATACTCCTACCGAAAAAGACCCGCGTTTTGTAGTCAGTCAATCGAAGATAGAACTTGACCCTCGATTAAAACGAATGTGGGCGGGGTATGCCTTTGCCATTGATTTTCGTGAAGAACGGGGACATGCCTATATGCTTGATGACCAAACCTTCACAGGCAGACAACAAAAACCTCAATTCGGCGTTTGTGCCCATTGTCATGCCTCTATTTATGTTCCATATAAAAAATTAGGTGATGGCGATATAATTAAAGGCTTTGAAAAAATGAACCCCATGCCTTATATGGAAGCAAGAAAACTATTACAGCATCCCGTTGCCTGTATTGATTGCCATGACCCTAACACCATGCAATTACGAATAACCCGTCCCGCTTTCCTTGAAGGAATTAAAACATATAAAGAGTTTCAGGGGATAAAAGACTATAACCCGAACACGATGGCAACCCGTCAGGAAATGCGAACTTATGTCTGTGCCCAATGCCATGTCGAATACTACTTCAAAGGCGATGAAAAACGCCTCACCTACCCTTGGCATAAAGGTTTAGAAGCAGATAATATCCTTGCCTACTACGATGAAATTAACTACAAAGATTGGGCTCATGCAGAGACAAACGCACCTATGCTTAAAGCACAACATCCTGAATTTGAAATGTGGAGCCAGGGCATTCATGCCCGTTCTGGTGTTGCCTGTGCAGACTGCCACATGCCCTATACCCGTGTTGGAGCCTTGAAAGTAAGTGACCACCATGTCCGCAGTCCTCTATTAAACATCAACCGTGCTTGTCAGACCTGCCATCATTTCTCCGAAGAAGAACTCAAAGCCCGCGTTGAACGAATTCAGGATAAAACCGCAGAAATGAAAGATATGGCTATGGACTCCCTTGTAGCCCTTATTGACGATATTAAACGCATAATGGACGCGGGTATCTCCAATGAAAAAATAGAAGAAGCCCGTCTTTGTCAGCGTAGAGCATCCTTCTTGATAGACTTTGTCGAAGCAGAGAATTCCACCGGTTTCCATGCCGACCAGGAAGCTGCTCGTATTCTATTCAAAGCCATGGACCACTTACGCAAAGGTCAGGTTGCCCTTAAAGACGCTATCACTCTACACCAAGCTTACGGAAACACTACAACAAACTAACCTGCACAACAATACCTAGATTTTTGTATTAGAATAGTTCTATACATAACTGTTTTCACTATTTTATTCTTACTTAACTTCTTTTTCCTACACATTTTTTTTCATTTTGCAAGCCTTATTTGTCTCATTTGTCCTATCCGTCCCATTTGTCTCATTTATCTTCTTCTAAAGCAACCCTCTTCTTCCAATCGAAGTAGTAGTTATTTTTAGGACCAAACCAGCCAACATTCCATGCACGATTCACGGCACCATAAACATTTTCTTCCGTTGCCCATTCCAACCGTTCAGAAGTAATATGTCCATCACACCAGAGCACATTTACTCTCCCCCAATGCCGAAAATGTAACGATGGTGACATATACACCCCTTCCTGCCCTCGTGGATAATTTACCGAAACCATCAAAGGCGGTTCCACAAAACTATATTCAACAATATATCCATTCTGAGGCATACCACTATCTGCAAACATAATCGTCTCCGGCGGATTTTCAATCATCCGTTCATGCATCCCCGATTTACAAGCCTTTACAGGGTCATTCTCAACACTCAACATCGAACCTACATAAGCCATGTTATAGCCATATCCTCCCGAACCCGATTCAAACGCATTAGGCACTTCCCCCAAACTCCGATACTCAAAAAATTCTGGACATTCTTTTATTCTTCCTTCGGGCACATACTCAAACAACGGTCCTTTACGAAAATTAAACGGAGTATCAGGATTTGGAGTATCGCGTTTCCCATGCCATCTACATCTACCCCCGAAATGGTCCGGTTCCGAGCCCGGCAACAAAAAATCATACATATCCGATGCTGCCGGCACATAATATCCATTATTCTCCGATGCATACATTGTATTAGCAAGATATAACTGCCTCAAATTATTTACACATGAAACACTTCTTCCCTGTGCTCGTGCCCTTGATAAGGCAGGTAAAAGTATCATCGCCAGAATACTAATTATTGCAATAACCACCAGCAATTCTATTAGCGTAAACCCTCTATTTCTCCGTCCCTCAAAAAACATTCCAATTCCCCTTTACTCTCTGATATTTAAGTAAAGATACCCCCATAACAATCAATAATAAAATCAAAAAGAAACTACCTACAACAGGAAGCGTTTTTACCTCAAACTCAAAATCCCGACATATTAACTCATTAGAATGATGTTCATCATCATAAATACACACCTCCACATTAGCAGTTCCGCCTTCAGATATAGGTTTTATAACAAAAAATACTCTCCCTTCAGAAATAGCAATCTGATGACCTATAACAGCAGGCAAAGCATCCGGTGTAACTATCGTTCCTCCCGTAACATCCACCGTAACCGTACCTGTCTGTACAGGGTTTCCATACATATCCCTGCTCTCATCAGAAATAAAACTACAATACTGTCCCCCTTCGCCCATGTTCCATAAATTCGCAATATAAGCCAGTGGTCCCGGTAAAACATCAATAGATATCTCACCCCGTATAGTATTATCAAAACTCTGAACCTGGATTTTCCCCTTTCCTGCTATTGTCCCTGCATTTACATCTATCCTTAACTTGCCCTCACTGACTGCTATTTGAACACCCTCTGTTGTTGTATCCTCATCGGTATTTAAAATATCCAACAAAAAAGAATTAACCGTAAACAGCGTCCCATCTAAAACCGGATTATCATCTGCACCTCTTATCTCATCACCTGTAATTTCAATAGTTTCCCCATAACCCAATACCCTTGTCAGCGAAATATTTGCCACCAGACGGATATGTCCCTGTCCCGGATTAATATCCCCTTCACCGGCTGTTGAAAAAAATGCAAATACCCCAGGATATCGTGTTTGAAAAATTATCTTATTATTCACAAGGTCACGGTTAATAACATTTACATCCGAATTCACCCATTCCGTTCCATCCCAGCGGTAAACATCTATCTCCGACTCTTGCATCCCGACAATTTGATTCGCATTATAGTGGACTGTCATCTTTGCCCAGGCAACTTGTGCATTTTGAAAATCATCTATAGAAGAGTTTAGTTGAACAAACAGACCACCTTTTATCAAACCATCTATTCCTACTGTGGAGGGATCCGATACAGACTGCAAATCCACATTGCAATTATAAGCCCTTTGCCCTGTTCTTATCCCTGATGATAATAAGGTTATACAAATTGAATCTTCTTGATTGCATGCAGTTCCTAATTCCACACCCGCAGGACTTCCTCCCCAAATATTTGGAATTTCCAAAGGCAAAACTGTGCTTTCGGGGTGGTTCGGGTCTGTTCCTGAAACCCGTATTTCATATTCATCAAGAATTCCATCACTATCTGTATCTATTTCCGGTGCTACATCGGCAAACGCCATAACCTCTGTTGTGTAATAACCATATATAGGGTCAAGGATATTAGGCACTGTCGATACCCGTATAAAATCAAATTCATCAAGACCCGCAGGGTTACCATTTTCATCCACAGCCCAAGCAATATCAAACGCATCTCCACCCCCAGTACCCATATCAATACCCACAGTTAACGGATTATCCGGCCGCAAATAATTATCCTTATAAGGTGTCATCGTCGGATTGGTATCTGCATATCCCCATACAATTTCTTGATTTGTTATTGTTACCACATTCCCTGCAAATGGCGGTGTATTGCTTGTTAGTCCTTGCGGGAAAATATTCCTGCTTAAATTCCTACTACCGGGAATTACATACCATATATCATCTGCTACCCCATTTTTATTCACATCTTTCGATATTTCAATGAGCCCCGGCTCAATAAATTTCCTCCGCATATCCCCTCCAACCCAAAAGGCATTAGAATAAATAATGCAATCCAATCCCATCGGATTACGCGGGTCATCTTTTACAGGAGTATTAAACTTAACAACAATAAAACTTTCCTGAACTGTCCCCGGTGTCCCAATCGAATAAATTCCACTCATGGACGGCAAACTTACACCAAAACCCAATGGCGGTCCTAAAACATCTTGAGGATTAGTAAAACCAACATTTTGATTTACCCCAAAATACGCTACGACCTCATCTGCCCATGGGTCATCGTCCGCATAAGAATATCCAACAATAACACATATAAATACAAAAAATAAACAACTTTTTTTACTGTCAAACATCACATCTATAGCCTTTCAAAATTCGGTTTAGGCTACAGACGGAGGGTTAAACACTGGAAGGGAGGTTCTTCAATCCTTCGTTATTAAGGACTGCCAGACATTAGCCTTCCCGCGAGACCTCAGTCTGTTTGCTCAAATCGGGTAGTAACCGGCAGGTCTTCGGACTTGCAGGCACAAACCTACTTGGCTCGGCTTCCCAGACTTATATCCAGTGCCATGAGGAGCTGTTCGTTCCTGCTCACCGCTGCGGGGCAGTTCTGGCTTCTCACCAGATTCCCTTTTAGCACCCTTCATACTACTTTGGGTGACCGGTTACAGAGCGATTCAATTTTCTTTTAATCTATACTTCTATATTAATAACATAAAAATATTAAAAAAATCAAATATTTAGAACCCATTCACTCTTTTATGGTATATTAATATTATAGGTTGCAAGAGAAGGAGTAAATATGTCGTTTGATTTCAGTAAATATCAATTACCTAAAGAAACCCTTCAAAATGCTATTGGATTATGGACTTTTAGTATTGAAGGAAAAGATGTCTGTTTCTGGGGAAATTTTGAAGAAGTTTTGAAAACTGCAGAACTTTACCTAAAAACAAAAAACTTACAAAATACTACCATTTATTTATTGGATTGTGTTGATTACAGTCGATTGTTTCATGAAGACCATTTATTAAGTTCCTATCTCCAATCTACTTAAAACTATCATTTATCTATTTTTCTCTAAATGATAATAAAAATTAATTATATTATTTTTCTTATTTATAAAATAAAAAATTTTTCTTATCCCGAAAACTTGGCAAAATCAGAAAAAATATGTTATAATTTCAATGATAATGATTGTTTTTATTAAATCATAATAAAAGGATTTATAATATGTTATCATTCATAGATGTTCAATGTCCTCATTGTGGAGCAAAAGGAAAAATTGTTCTTCCACCTTTAGGAACAGTCCTAATTGGTCCCTGTCCGCAATGCAAAGGTATGGTTGCTCTATTTAATGGAACAACTCTTCCATTAGATAGCAAAATAATATTAGAGGGTACTCTTGAAGAGAAGAAAAAACATATAGTAGATGTATTCAATACTTTTATAGAAGAAAAAGTAGACGAGTTCTTTAATCTTAAAAAAGAAGAATCTGATTCAGAATTGGATAATAAAACCGATTCATACCAATCGGAACACAAAATCGAAGAATACAGTCACAAAAAAACGAAAAAAAATAGACCTATCTCACGCGAAGAAATTACAAAATTTAAAGAATCAGAGATTGACCTGCTCGATAATCCTGAAATATTTCGCAAATATTTCAGCAACTAATCATAAAAAAATATCCATGCTTCAGACCATAAAATATATATATCCATTCAATAATTCTATATAAGATTTCACATCGTAGCGTAGTAAGTTTTTATTTACGGGGTTATCAGCTAATTACAAAGTATTAATAAACATTTTAAATCCACCCAGATTTTCTTCTACAAATATTATATCCCATTGCATCAATTTTTGATATGTTCACAGGATACACGATACAGTTCCCATGCAATTGCAGCATTAACCACTCCACTGGATGCTAATGCTGGCACATCATAGCCTGGTATTGGAACACATGCATCCCCAAATGGCCACATGGGGTCAATCCATATCGTGTCTTTGTCCGTAGGAAAATCACGGTCCATATAAGGGGCTATATATACTGCCTTCGCACCTGAAGATTTTGCTCGTTCGAGCATATTTCGGGGTGGATGTTGATAACCAATATGAATTACCACATCCCCCGCAGAATAGACATCCTTCGGTTCGGGAATATAACTGAAACCTGCATTCCATACATCAGACTTAAATAAACCACCTATGGCTGTCTTACCAACTTCATCCGGGAAGAGATGTCCCATACTATACATTATAAGGGTCCGACCTTCCTTCTTTGCTTCGGCAACCCATGCACCTACCGTGTCAAAGTCTGTGCGATGTTGTGCCTCACAACGCCGTAGCATTGCAGAAATGCGGGTTGCATACTCTTTAGCCAGGACACCCTGCGAAATGGGTGGAACTTCATGGGTATCATGCCAAAAAATATGATTGTTTTGATATTTCTGTATTCGCGGTATACCGCCATAAAGTCCAATACTTTCAAACAGCACCGGCATTTTTCCCAATCGAGTGCATGCAGAAATTATTTCCCCTGTTAACATCCATGCATAAATCGCCATCGTCATTGTAGGAGAAAGACCATAATCCCGCATCAATAGCGTCGTTACTCCCGAAATGGGCTGAGTAACACCGAATACCACCCAGCATGCTCCTGGGGCTGATGCTTCTTTCGGTACCGTGTGTCCTGCATCTGCAAAAAATAGCACAGCATCTATATCTGTATTAATCTTCTCTGGTAAGGTAGCCGTAAGCATAAGTCCGCCCGCTCGACCTGTTATCTCACTTACCAGCGATGGATTACCACCAGCATAGAGTACCCCTCCTGCTACGATTCTTTTTGCAACCATTTCTCCCGCCTGCACCATCATAGGAATATCCTCCTGTGCATGCTCCAAAGCATTTGCCGCACGCAGTAGATATGAATCAGGCATTGCACCCATCATCACAATTGCTGTTATGATACGAATCATATCTATACCTCTAGAATCTATATATTGTCAATATATTTCCTTAACAATCTGTTGTTAATTCTCGTAAATTCAGTATATCAAAAAGATTCAAACGCTACAATGTTATAAATATTTTCCTAATTTGTGTATTATCCCCCATTACAGTAATATCGAAACTTCCAAATTTTTCGGTCGGGTGCTAAAAAAACTTCCATAATTATCATGTTAATATCTAAATATGATAAGGTCTTAAAAATTAAAAATATAGTAGATTGTTGTATTGGTATTTTTGAAATATTTCGCAAGTATTTTATGTAACTCATTCCTGCAAATTATTCGTTATATAATTCAGAAAATCAAATTTTTGATTTTATTAAATGTATTATCATATAATGTAATCACTATTAAATATGAAATGACGCGGGGTGGAGCAGTCTGGCAGCTCGTTGGGCTCATAACCCAAAGGTCGCTGGTTCGAATCCAGCCCCCGCTACCAAGTTTGAAGCAAAAACGGTATGCAAACAAAATTGCATGCCGTTTTTCTTTTTTACGAACCATTTTAACCTCAATAACATTCATAGCAAGAAGAGAACAAAAAACACGAAATTGGAAAAGGGCAAAAAACAAAAGATAATATTAATGGAAGGGAATTACATCTTTTCCAAAAATTAAAAGGAACTTATTATGTATTTATTTGTTTCATATATACTGTTACCCCTTAATTTCGTATTATCATCTCCACCGACTTTTCAGGATTTGATGAACCCCGATTTATTTCCAGAGCCTCAATGTGGAATGCTTGTAGAACAAGCAGAGGTAGTTAATGGGACTTTATCGGTCCTAACAACAGGTGCAGAATTTTCACTCCATACAACCGGTGATGGAATTTTCAAACAACGAATAGAACATTCTCGTCCTGTGCTTAATATAAAATTTGAAAATGGGTTCGATGGTATTTCACCAAAAATAACCGTTAATTCACCCGGTAGAGTTTTCGTTTCTTCTGACAGTTTTAATCTTCGTATTAACGGTGATTCTCTTTTTATGTTTCAGGCGTTAAAGCCCCTAACCATTACAGTATCACGCCAGATTGAAGTCGGGTTTTATGCTTCATACAAAGCAAATCATGTAATATTTGATGAATATGGTGGATTTGGATTATTTTATTCCGAGCAGGAATCCGATGATGCGTTCAATCCTTATGGTGAGATAACCGCGAAATATACCCTTCCTACGAATGCTATTTTATGGATAGGTATCTGTCCACCAAAACACTACAATTGGGAGCGTTCCATTAATGATAATGTCGTTTGGCACTGGTCCAATCAGTTGGGTTATCCTCCCGACAATGACTTAATATCCTGGGCAAAAGAAGGAAATATTGTTCTGCTCCAATCGGAAGTTATGCTATGGAAAGATTGGAACCTTGCTTTTATTCCAAGATTAGGTGAATCAGAATTTGCTCGTGTCCGCGAAACCTGCCATCAACACGGATTGAAGTTTATTGTTTATACCAGTCCTTTTTATTTTCTGAAAGGAACCCCTTTTGAATCTCAAGCCATGAACTCATTCGATAACTTCACAGGCTGGCCCCAGGGTGATGCGACAGGAAAAAATATTGACCTATTTCTGGCAGAAATTACACAGGTAATGAAAGAGTATAAACCGGATGGATTATATTTCGATGGGCAATATACAGATAACCCAGCCCCTTTATATATGCTTGCCCGAAAAAGCAGAGAAATATTAGGAGAACAAGGTATTTTAGAATGGCACTCCACATAGGCTCTTGGTAACGGTCAATGTTTCTTCCCTCAAGCCGATGCTTATGTAGATTTTATTATGCGAGGTGAAGGACAGGATTTGCTCTATAAAAATTTCGACTATCTTCGCTATTTTGTTTCATGCTATAACACCAGCAATAGCATCGGCGTCTTATGTACCAATGGACGGAACAAACCCGATGCGGATACTATTCAGCAACTTCTCAATGCGAATGGTCGCCTTCATACCATTGTAAATTGGTTACAAGATAAAGAAATGATAAACCTATTGAAAACACATTACAGAAATAAACTTACCCCTAATCTCTGTAAAGAAATTGAACAACTGGCAGATGAAAGACAGAAAGAAATTCCTAACAACTCTAAAAAAAGAGCCGAAGAAGAAAAAATCTTGCTGCAGAAACCCTCATGGGCAGAACCTATTTTTATTGAAGAATTCGACAGCATACCTGAATGCAAATCGTTTGTTTCTTCACTTAACAACAATACATTTTCTATTCAAAATGGGATAATGTCAATATCCGCACTACCTAACACATACGCATACTTTACCTGCCCATTAAATAAAATCGTACATGGTTTTATTGTTCGCTTTAAACTGGGAACGGACACCGGAATGTCATGGGGTCCTGCGGTTCAAATTCGCTGGGGAAACGGGGCAAGATTGAGAGTTGGCATTCGCAGTGATGGATTAATCCAACTGGATATCGGTGGTGAACAAAAATTATTTAAAGAATTTGATATGAACGAATGGGTTCAACTACGAACCCGTTGGACAGAACATGCAGGAATCATCGAAATATTAAAATCAGACAATCAATGGCAAAGAATTGCCTACTTTAATCATGCTTGTCCTATTCTCACCCCCGCAGAAAATATATCCTTCGGTAAAGTCCCCTACAATGGAGAACCCATTGACTACCCCAACAACGATAATTCTACCATCACTACAAATCAATGGGACAATATTTCCCTGTATTAATTTCCTTAATGACCTATAGGACATAGGTAACAAATCTATATTTTCTTTTCTAATCGTAGATGAACGGCATACCATGCCCCATTGTAGGGCGATTGGCAATCGCCCTCACCCCTTCGTGCCCTTCATATAAAAATTTACTTCGTGTCCTTTGTGGTTAATTCTCTCACCACAAAAAATGCTACTAAAAACGAACAACGGGCAAAAAAAACAGGGCATGCGGGGTTTCTTATCTCCCTGTCTGCCCTGTTTCATTCAAATACCAACAGTTAAGATAGCTCTACTATTTCCGTTTCTTATCCATTCCGCTCATCAATAAGATAAGAAAACCAAACAACACAAAGTCCATTAAATACT